>PJTS01001203.1_pt1 | contig 10368 bp, 11 predicted proteins | sample 1512251 | NCBI WGS metagenome assembly PJTS01 (sample SAMN08177686, study PRJNA422409) | Soil metagenome, whole genome shotgun sequencing project. | isolation source: Soil (2) enriched on wood chips: alkali lignin treatment | place: USA: Madison | collected 2015-01-15 | reverse complement strand
ATGGTGCGGATCAGCAGGCCCAGGTCGGCAAACTCACCATCGCCATAGGGGCCACGGTAGGCATTGACGTTCTGACCAAGCAGGTTGATCTCGCGCACGCCCTGCGCGGCCAGCTGGGCCACTTCCACCACCACGTCCTCGAACGGGCGACTGACCTCGGTGCCGCGGGTATAGGGCACCACGCAGAACGAGCAGTACTTGGAGCAGCCTTCCATGATCGACACGAAGGCCGAGGCACCCTCGGCGCGCGGCTCCGGCATGCGGTCGAACTTCTCGATTTCCGGGAAGCTGATGTCCACCTGTGGGCGCTTCTGTTCGCGGCGGGCGCGGATCAGTTCCGGCAGGCGGTGCAGGGTCTGCGGGCCGAACACCAGATCGACGAACGGCGCGCGCTTGATGATCGCTTCGCCTTCCTGCGAAGCCACACAGCCGCCCACGCCGATGATGACCTCGCGGCCCTGGTTCTTCAGGCCCTTCCACACGCCCAGCTGGCTGAACACCTTCTCCTGCGCCTTTTCGCGGATGGAGCAGGTGTTGACCAGGATGACGTCGGCGTCGTCCGGGGTATCGGTCAGGTCCAGACCATCGCTGGCGGCAAGCACGGCGGCCATCTTGGCCGACGCGTACTCGTTCATCTGGCAACCGTGGGTCTTGATGTACAGCTTGCCTTTCACCTGGTCGGGCTTGCGCGGACCGGCGGGCAGGGCAACGAGCGGGGTACCGCCCGGGGCGGGCGGGAAGACGTCTGGCGTCCCGGTCATGGCGCTTAATCCATTCGGGTGGCGGGAAAGCGGGCAATTCTACCCGCATCCCGCGCCGCCCGCCGTGCTCCTGTAGAGCCGAGCCCGCGCTCGGCCTGGGTTTCAGTAGAGCCAGGCCATGCCTGGCTGCGTTCAGTCCCTGGGCGCGGCGGACAGGTCCATCCACGCATGGCGTGGATCTACTGCAACCGCGGTTACGCCGCCACCAGCTCCGCGTCGATCTGGCGGGACCGGTCGAACGCGGCCAGCGTGCTCATCCGGTCGATGTAGGCCGCGGTGGCCGGGGCCGGCTGCACCAGTCCGAACTCGCGCATCCAGCCCAGCGCATTGCCCCACAGGATGTCGGCCGCGCTCAGGGTCTCGCCCAGCAGGTACGGCCCCTGCGCCAGCTGCGCCTCGATCACCTGCAGCACGGTCTCGGCATCGTTGTAGGGCGACATCATCCGCGGCGGCGGCTCGCGATGCATGACCTTGTCGGTCATGGCCGGCTCGAAGCAGGCACCGTAGAAGGCCATCCAGCGCAGGTAGGGCCCGCGCTGACCGTCACCGATCGGCGGCGCCAGCCCGGCTTCCGGGTACAGGTCGGCCAGGTACAGGTAGATGGCCACCTGTTCGGTCACCAGCGCGCCGTTGTGGATGATGGCCGGCACCTTGCCCATCGGGTTGATGGCCAGGTAGGCCGGGGCCAGGTTGGCGCCAGCCTTCAGGTCCAGCACCTGCAGGTGGTAGTCGGCGTCCAGGGCTTCGAGCAGGGCGACGGCGCCGCTCGAGCGTGAACGGGCGGCGTGGTAGAGGGTGATCTGGCGTGCGGTCATGGCAGGGCTCCTTGCGAGGGGTGGTGAACCGGGAGGCCATGCTGGGGCACAATCGCGGACGACTTCTGTCCTCGATACCGCATGCGCCATACCGCCCACCGACTGCTGCGACTGATCGCCCTGCTGCAGGCCCGCCGGCACTGGTCCGGGGCCGAGCTGGCCGAACGCATGGGCGTGGACCGGCGCAGCATCCGTCGCGACATCGAACGCCTGCGCGAACTCGGCTATCCGGTCCAGGCCTCGGCCGGGGTAGGGGGTGGCTACCGGCTCGGCGCCGGTGCGCCGGTCCTGCCGATGCTGCTGGACGAGGACGAGGCGACCACCCTGGCCATCGCCCTGCGGGCCGCCTCGGCCACCGTGTCCGGCATCGACGACACCGCGCGTGGCCTGCTGTCCAAGCTCGACCCGCTGGTACCGGCACGGCGTCGCCAACAGGCCGGCGAGGTGCACGCGGCCACCGCCACCCTGTCCGACCTGCCGGCCACCGATGCGCGCCTGCTCGGGCGGCTGGCCCAGCACTGCCGGCAGGCGGCACGGCTGGCCTTTGAATACCGCAGCGCGCAGGACGTGGTGACCCAGCGCCAGGTCGAGGCCCAGCACCTGGTCAATTACGGCCGGCGCTGGTACCTGCTGGCGTGGGATCTGGTCCGTGAGGACTGGCGCACCCTGCGCGTGGACCGGATGGGTGTGGTGCAGCCGCAACCACAGCCGGGCCTGCATCGGCGCACCCCAGCCCCGCCGGACGTGATGGTTCGGCAGGCGGTCAGCCAGGCGCCTTTCACCCTGCAGGCCATCCTTCGCCTGGCGGGCAGCCAGACCGAGCTGGAGGGTCGCATTCCGCCCTGGTGCGGGGTGCTGGAGCCCGATGGCGCCGACCATTGCCTGCTGCGGATGGGGGCCGAGAGCCGCGGCATGATGCTGGCCCAGATCCTCAGCCTGGACCGGCTGCCGCTGGCCCTGTGGACCTCCCCGCCGGAACTGCGGGATGAACTGGCCCAGCGCCTGGCCGGGTTGGGCCAGCTGCTGGCTGTGCCGGCGGTCACGGACTGAGCGGGGCCGCTTGGCAAGCCCGGGCGAAGCTGGGACACTCGCCGCCATGAAGGGGATACTGGGGACAACGGCGATCATCATCGCTGCGCTGACCGCTGCGCCGGCCAGCGCCGGCACCCTGTTCAAGTGCCAGGGCGCCGACGGCGTCACCAGCTATGTCAGCAAGCGCGTGCCCGGCGCGCGCTGCAGCAGCATCAGCTATACCCGCGATACCCGCCGCCCGGCTGCGCCGCGGGCGGTACCGGCCGCCGCGCCCGTGCAGACCGCCAGCACGGCCCCGGCCCCGACCCAGGTGGCCAGTGCCGAGCGCAATCCGGTCGCGGTAGCCGCCAGCGCTGCCAGCCCCGTCGTCGCCGCCACGCCCGCCGCTGCACCCGCGGCCAAGGCCGCCGCCACGCCGCGCGGTGGCCGCATGGTCAGTGGCCAGGTCTATTCGTACATGCAGGACGGGGTGCGCCACTACACCAGTGCGCGTCCCACCCAGGTGGCCAACCTTGGCCCGGTGCGCACCATCCGCTACAGCTTCATGGAGCGCTGCTACGCCTGCGGGGTCAATCCGCGCGTGGACTTCGGCAGCGTGCGCCTCAACACCACCGCGTTCCAGACCGAGATCTCCTCGGCTGCGCGCGAGTTCGGCGTGGAAGAAGCGATCGTGCGCGCGATCATCCATGCCGAGTCGGCCTACAACCCGACCGCGCTCAGCCGCGCCGGCGCACAGGGCCTGATGCAGTTGATGCCGCCGACCGCCGCACGCTTCGGGGTCAGTGATTCCTACGACGCCAGCCAGAACATCCGTGGCGGCGTGCAGTATCTTGCATGGTTGTTGAAGCGCTTCAATGGCGATCTGACCCTGGCCGCGGCGGGCTACAACGCCGGCGAAGGCGCGGTCGACCGCCACGGTGGCGTACCGCCTTACAGTGAAACCCAGTACTACGTGCGCCGCGTCGGCCAGCTGGCCGATCGCTACCGCACCGAATTAAGCAAGCAGTAGGTGCCGACTGTTAGTCGGCACGCATTTAGTGGGCACGCATTCGATGGTAGGTCCCGACTGTCGGTAGGTGCCGACTGTCAGTCGGCACGCTTTACAAAGATTGTTGCAATGCGTTGTGTGGCGCGAGACGGTTCCGCTACACTCGCCCATGATTCAATGCGGCTCTGGCCCCCACCGGATCCGCTGGCAGCCTTAAAGCTACCTAATCAATATCGGAGTGCCGGATGGCCAACGATGGGGTATACGATCCAGTCAACACCGGACGTCGGCGTTTTCTTACTGCCACCACTGCCGTGGTGGGCGCCGTCGGCGTCGGCTTCACCGCTGTTCCTTTCATCAAGTCCTGGAATCCCAGTGCCCGTGCCAAGCTTGCCGGCGCACCGGTAGTGGCTGACATCAGCGCGCTGCAGGAAGGCCAACGTCTGATCGTGGAATGGCGCGGCCAGCCGATCTGGATCGTCAAGCGCTCCAAGGCCATCCTGGAGGCACTGCATGGGCTGGATGGCCGCCTGAAGGATCCCGAATCCGGCGAGAAGGACCAGCAGCCCGAATACGTGCTGAAGCAGAACCCCGAGCTGCGCTCGATCAAGCCGGAGATCTCGGTGCTGGTCGGGCTGTGCACGCATCTGGGCTGTTCGCCGGAAATGGTCGCCGAAATCCGCCCGGAGCCCTACGATCCGCAGTGGAAGGGTGGCTACTTCTGCCCCTGCCACAAGTCGCGCTTCGACATGTCCGGCCGCGTGTTCAAGGACGTGCCGGCACCGATCAACCTGCTGGTGCCACCGCACCACTACCAGGACGACAACACCGTCATCATCGGTGTCGATCCGCAGGGGGCTGCCTGATGAGCAACATCCTCAGCCGTACCGCCAGCGGCGTGGCCGACTGGGTCAATGCGCGCGCGCCCGGCCTGATGCCGGTCTACCGCAAGCATGTCAGCGAGTACTACGCGCCGAAGAACTTCAACCTCTGGTACTACTTCGGTTCGCTGGCGCTGCTGATCCTGGTCAACCAGATCGTCACCGGCATCTTCCTGACCATGCACTACAAGACGAACGCCGCCGAAGCGTTCGCCTCCATCGAATACATCATGCGTGATGTGGAATGGGGCTGGCTGATCCGCTACATGCATTCCACCGGGGCCTCGCTGTTCTTCATCGTGGTCTACCTGCACATGTTCCGCGGCCTGCTGTACGGCAGTTACCAGAAGCCGCGCGAGCTGGTGTGGATCCTGGGCATGCTGATCTACCTGGTGCTGATGGCCGAAGCCTTCATGGGCTACGTGCTGCCGTGGGGCCAGATGTCGTTCTGGGGCGCCAAGGTCATCATCTCGCTGTTCGGAGCGATACCCGTCATCGGCAACGGCCTGACCGAATGGATCATGGGCGATTACCTGCCCAGCGATGCCACGCTGAACCGCTTCTTCGCCCTGCACGTGATCGCTCTGCCGCTGGTGCTGCTGCTGCTTGTGGTGCTGCACCTGGGCGCGCTGCACGAAGTGGGCTCGAACAATCCTGACGGCGTGGAGATCAAGAAGGGGCCCAAGGGCAACCGCTGGTCGCCGAACGCGCCGGCCGATGGCATTCCGTTCCACCCGTACTACACGCTGAAAGACGGCGTCGGCGTGGGATTCCTGCTGGTCATCGCCGCCTTCATCATCTTCTTCGCCCCGGCCTTCGGGGGGCTGTTCCTGGAACACGACAACTTCACCGAGGCCAACCGGCTGGTCACGCCGGAACACATCAAGCCGGTCTGGTACTACACGCCGTACTACGCCATGTTGCGCGTGGTGCCCAACAAGCTGGGCGGCGTGCTGGTGATGTTCTCGGCCATTGCGATCCTGTTCCTGGTGCCGTGGCTGGACCGCGCGCGGGTCAAGTCCTACCGCTACCGCGGCCTGCTGTCGAAAGTGCTGCTGGGGGTGTTTGCCGTGTGCTTCGTGTGGCTGGGGGTGATCGGCTCCGGCCCGGGCACCGACGCGCACGAGACCTATGTCGGGCGCGTGCTGACCTTCCTGTACTTCGCGTTCTTCATCACCATGCCGCTTTGGACAAGGCTGGACAAGACCAAGCCGGTACCGGAAAGGGTGACCACGCATGACTGAGCGCTGGATGGTCCGGTTGGCCCTGGTGGCCGCCCTGGTGCTGGGCAGCAGCCTGGCCCACGCCGCCGAGGGCGGCGCCAAGCTGCTGCAGGCCGGTAATGATCTGGGTGACCGCGCGTCGCTGCAGCGCGGCGCGCAGTTGTACATGAACTACTGCTCCGGCTGCCATGCGCTGAAGTACCTGCGGTATTCGCGCATGGGCCAGGATCTGGGCCTGAGTGAGGAGGAGGTGATGAACAACCTCAACTTCACTGGTTCGGCCATCGGCGATCCCGTGCCGGTGGCGATGCCCAAGGAGCAGGCCGAGAAGTGGTTCGGCAAGATGCCGCCCGATCTGAGCCTGATCGCCCGCGTGCGGGGCAGCGACTGGATCTACACCTACCTGAAGTCCTTCTACCTGGACAGCAGCCGCCCGCTGGGCTGGAACAACACCGTGTTCCCCAATGCCTCCATGCCCAACCCACTGTGGGAAATGCAGGGGCTGCAGCACGCGATGCATGGCAAGGCCGAAGCGCCGGGCATGGATCCTCCGGTCACCGGCCTGCGCATCGACACCCCGGGCAGCGTGGATGCCGGGCAGTACGACCAGGCCGTGCGGGACATCACCAACTTCCTGGAATATGCCGGCGAACCGGCTGCGCTGAAGCGCCAGCAGCTGGGTGTGTGGGTGATCCTGTTCCTGGCTCTGCTGACCTTCCTGCTGTATCTGCTGAAGAAGGAATACTGGAAGGACGTGCATTGAGTCTTCCCCGGCATTGCCTCAGACCTATTGGCTTTTGTGATGCCCGGTTGCACACTCGGGCAGGAGTCGACCACTGGCAAGGGGCTGGTGGCGCCGGTACGGCAGGCGGTCTCCTGTCGTGGGAGAGCCTTTGATGGCGGCGAGCGTACGCATGCGCAACACATTGACGCTGTTTTCCTCGAACGACGATGTCCTGTGCCACCGGGTGCGCCTGGTTCTTGCGGCCAAGGGCGTGACCTATGATTTCGTGCCGGTCGATCCGCAGAACCCGCCGGAAGACCTGATCGATCTCAATCCCTACCATTCAGTACCCACCCTGGTGGAGCGCGAGCTGGTGCTGTACGCCGCCTCGGTGGTCAGCGAATACCTGGATGAGCGCTACCCGCACCCGCCGCTGATGCCGGTCGATCCGCTGTCGCGCGCGCGCATCCGCCTGGCCATGCTGCGCATTGAACACGACTGGGTGCCGCAGGTGCAGGCCATCCAGCTGGGCAACAAGACCCAGGCCGAAGCCGGCCGCAAGCGGCTGAAGGAACTGCTCACCGCGTCGCTGCCGCTGTTCAAGGCCAGCAAGTTCTTCCTGAACCCGGAAATGAGCCTGGCCGACTGTGCGATGGCACCGATCATCTGGCGCCTGCAGTCGCTGGATGTGCCGCTGCCCAAGGAAGGCAAGGCCATCGAAGACTACGGCAACCGCATCTTCCGCCACCCGGGGTTCGTGCGCAGCCTGACCGATCAGGAAAAGAAGCTGCGCGACCTGCCGGTCTAGACCGCGGTACTTTCCTACTGCACGCCTACCGGCGTGCCGCGATGCGCCCCGACAGGGGCGTCGTGCGCGTACACTTCACGCATGACCGACGACTTCTTCCACATGACCAGCCACCGCCCGTACCTGCTGCGGGCTCTGGTGGAATGGATCAACGACAACCAGCTGACCCCGCATATCCTGGTCGACGCCGGCGTGCCTGGCGTGCAGGTGCCGCCTTCGGCCGTGAAGGATGGGCGCGTGGTGCTCAACATCGCCGAGCGTGCGGTGGTGCGGCTGATGATCGACAACGAGATGGTGAGCTTCTCGGCGCGCTTCTCCGGCACCAGCTACCCGGTGCAGGTGCCGATCAGTGCGGTGCTGGCCGTGTACGCGCGCGAAACCGGGCAGGGCATGGCACTGCCGGATGATATTCCCGGTGCCGAAACGACCACGGCCAGTGATGAGCCGATGCACGAGGGTGACACCCCGCCGGACGACACGCCGCCGTCCAGCCCGCCGCCGAAGGGCCGGCCGACCCTGCGCGTGGTCAAATAAATGAGCGTGCCGACCGGTGGTCGGCACGCTTCCACCGCTGCGCTCGCCGGGCATGGCCCGGCGCTACCGGGTTCAGACGTCCTCTGCGTCTTCCACATCCGCGCGGATCCGGCTGATCCGCGCCGCGCCCGGCCCGGTGAACGAAACGAGCTGGTCACCGCGCAGCACCATGCGCCCGACGTGGCGATCGATGCCGTCGTAGGAATACTCGAACTTGAAGGTGCGCTCGAAAGCGAGCCGGCCATCTTCGCCGCGCGACAGGCGCAGGCCGGTGGCATGCACGGCCTGGTCCAACCACTGCACATCGGCGGCACGGCAGGCATTGCGGCCCAGCTCCACCGCGCGCTCGGCGGCCGAACGCGCCGCGTTCCAGAAGAAATAGACGATACCGCCAACGATCAGCAACAACAGCAGGGTGGGCATGGCGTGGAGTGCCTGGAGTCGATGCAGCCAAGATGGCGGCGAAGCGGCCCGGGATCAAGCGTGATCGTCAGCGACTGTCAGGCGCCGGGGCAGGGGCGGTGGGGTAGGCGGGTGCGCTCGGCGCCGCGACATTGAGCTGCAGCAGCGCGGCCCAGTCCTGTCGATTGAAGCTGCACTCGTCTTCGCGCCCCGGCGTGCAGCTGAGGTCGATGCCGGAGGTGTCGCGTGAACGTGCCGGCGGCAATTGGATGCGCCCGCTGCGATCGAGCTGCAGCAGGCGCATGGCCACGGTGTTCATCACGTTGCCGCCCACCAGGTACAGGGTCTGGTCGCCGCCCAGGTTGGCAGCCACCACGACTTCGCAATGCGATTTCCAGTGGCCCACCGAGCCGTTTCCCAGTGCCTGCACCAGCCCGCTGTAACTGAGCGTGCTGCTGCGGTCGCGCAGGAAGCACAGCATGTCGCCGGGTGCGGGCTTGGCCGTGGCCGGGTCCAGCAGCCGGTACGGACTGCCGGCCGGTCCGGCCTGGTAGGCCGCACGGATGTAGTCGATGTGGCGCGGCGAGGTGGTGAACCCAGGTACCCCGGCGCGCACCATCACCCAGGAAATGAAGGCGGCCGACCACGGGTTGTCGACCAGGAAGGCGCGGCAGTCGCTGTCGGTGTAGCGCACCCCCAGGGGCGCCAGGCAGCTGGTGGCGCCGTCGATGCTGCCCATCGCGTTCAACGTGCCACTGTCGCGCCAGTAGGCGGCCACTCGCCGCCAGGCCACCAGGCCGTTGTCGGCCAGGTAGCCGCTTTCGGCCTCGGTAATGGTGAGGCTGGCGGCCCGGCCTTCGCGGTCGATGAAAGCGCGGTACCAGAGCCGGTGTTCGTTGCAGGCCGCATTGCGGATGGAGATCGCCAGCGGGCTCAGGCCGTAGCGCGGGGGCACGTCGCAGGCTTCGGCGGCAGCGGCCGACAGCGGGGCAGCGGCCAACAGCAGGCAGGCAGGCAACAGCATCCGGCGCATGCGCGGCTCCTGTGGGGGATGGCCGCAGCGTCGCAGTGCTGTCGTGAACGCAGGGTGTGAGAACGGGGTCAGATCCCTTTCCCGTGGAAAGGGATCTGACCCCATGCCAGGTCTCAGCCCGGCGGCGGGCCCAGCTTCAGCGACAGATCGATGGCCTGCACATGCTTGGTCAGGCCGCCGATGGAAATGCAGTCCACGCCGTCCTCGGCAATCGCACGCAGGCCGTCCAGGCCCACGCTGCCGGATACTTCCAGCGGAATGCGGCCGGCGGTGATGCGCACCGCTTCGCGCCGCAGCTCGGCACTGAAATCATCCAGCAGGATGCGCTCGCAGCCCACCTGCAGGGCCTGCTGCAGCTGTTCCAGATCCTCCACTTCCACCACCAGCGGCAACTGCGGCCAGTGCTGGCGTGCGGCGGCCACCGCGGCCGGCAGCGAGCCGGCGGCGCGGATGTGGTTTTCCTTCAGCATCACCGTGTCGTACAGGCCGAAGCGATGGTTGTGACCGCCGCCGCAGCGCACCGCGTACTTCTGCGCCAGGCGCAGGCCGGGCAGGGTCTTGCGGGTGTCCAGGATGCGTGTGCCGGTGCCGGCCACGGCCGCCACATAGCGTGCCGTGGTGGTGGCGGTGCCGGACAGGGTCTGCAGGAAATTGAGCGAAGTGCGCTCGGCGCTGACCAGGCTGCGGCTGCGGCCCTGCAGCAGGGCCAGCACCGTGCCGGCCTTGACCGCCGCGCCTTCGTCCACCTGCCAGTCGATCTGCACCTGCGGGTCGAGCGCGCGATGGGTCGCGTCGAACCAGGGGCGGCCGCAGATCACCGCATCCTGCTTGCACAGCAGGTAGGCGCTGTCCGGCTGGTCCGGCAGCAGGGCGGCGGTGACATCACCGCTGCCCAGGTCCTCGGCCAACGCGCGGGCGACATCAGCCGCAACCTGGGCCGCATCCGGCGTCGGCAGGGCACTCATGCGGCGGGAAAATCGGCGATCTGTGCGGTCGGGATGGCCTCCTCGGCCAGCAGCACCGGGATGCCGTCGTCCACCCGGAACACCTGCTTGCGGTCACGGGTCACCAGGGCCTCGCGCAGCGGCTGGGCCAGCGGGTTGCCATCGGCCTTGTTCACTGCGCCGGTGGAAATGGCCTTGTTGAGGGCTTCCAGGCCCTTGCCAT
>PJTS01001201.1_pt1 | contig 10377 bp, 9 predicted proteins | sample 1512251 | NCBI WGS metagenome assembly PJTS01 (sample SAMN08177686, study PRJNA422409) | Soil metagenome, whole genome shotgun sequencing project. | isolation source: Soil (2) enriched on wood chips: alkali lignin treatment | place: USA: Madison | collected 2015-01-15 | reverse complement strand
TCCTGCCCAAACCTTCGACCATGTGGTGACTCCCCTGGGGCGTCGCGAAAAACGGGAAGCCTAGTGCAGGGCAGGGGCCGGAGCAAGGAAAAGCCGCCTGCCGGTTCCCATCGGCACCGAACAAGCCAGCAACGGCAAGGGCTTGGCCGTTGGCAGGGCAGGTAGAATGGGGGCTCGATCCCGGCCCGGATGCGGGCCTGCAGCAGGAGATTGTCATGCTCTACCGTCGCCTGGGCTCCACCGGCCTGCCGATTTCCGCCCTGTCCTTTGGCGCCTGGGTGACCTTCGGCGATCAGGTTGCCCGTGACGAGTCGCGCAACCTGGTGGCCGCCGCCTGGGACCATGGCATCAACTTCTTCGACAATGCCGAGGGCTATGCCAACGGCCGTGCCGAGCAGGTGATGGGTGATGTGATCGCCGACCTGCGGCTGCCGCGCGACGGCTTCTGTGTGTCCAGCAAGGTGTTCTTCGGCAGCGCCAAGGACCCGCGGCCGACCCAGCGCGGCCTGTCGCGCAAGCATGTGACCGATGCCTGCCATGCAGCGCTGAAGCGCCTGCGGGTGGACTATCTGGACCTTTATTACTGCCACCGGCCGGATCCGGATGCGCCCATCGCCGAGACCGTGCACGCCATGGATACCCTGGTGCGGCAGGGCAAGGTGCTGTACTGGGGCACGTCGGAATGGTCGGCGGCGCAGATCCAGCAGGCGCTGGAGGTGGCCGCGCGGCACAACCTGCAGGGCCCATCGATGGAACAGCCGCAGTACAACCTGCTGCACCGCGAGCGGGTGGAAGTGGAATACGCCCCGCTGTATGAAGCGCCGGGCCTGGGCACCACCATCTTCTCGCCGCTGGCGTCGGGGCTGTTGAGCGGCAAGTACGACGATGGCATTCCCGCCGACGCGCGCCTGGGCCGTGACGGCATGGGCTGGCTGCAGGACCTGGTGCTGGGCGACAACGCCGCCGCGCGCCTGGCCCAGGTACGCCGTTTCAGCCAGGTCGCCCGCGAGCTGGGGCATGCCCCGGCCAGCCTGGCCATCGCCTGGTGCCTGCGCAACCCGAATGTGTCCAGCGTGATCCTCGGCGCCAGCCGCGTGCCGCAGCTGCTGCAGAACCTGCAGGCGCTGGATGTACTGGCGCAGATGGACGAGGCCGGCTGGGCACGGGTGGAAGCCGCGTTCGTCTGACCGCCCAGGTGGCGCCGAACCCGCGCGCCACGCCTTTCGTAGAGTCGAGCTTGCTCGACTGCTCCTTCCCTTTGCCCTTCGTAGAGTCGAGCTTGCTCGACTGCTCCTGAGCAAGAGCAGTCGAGCAAGCTCGACTCTACCTTATCAATAGCCGCCATCTATTGAATCTAAACATTCGATAGATAATCTCATCGTCCGAATTGAGAATGGTTGTTGATTGTTAACTGAGAATTATTATCATCTATCGCGTCCCTCGCACGAGTCCAGACGCTCATGAATGCTCAACCTGTACTGCTGCGCCCCGAAACGCTGACCCTCCGCGACCGCCCGGTGCGTGCCGTTCCCGCCGAAGAGGTCATCGACAGCGAAGCCCTGCTCAAGGGCCGTCGTGAAATTCTGATCCAGCACGGCGACCGCTTCTATCGGCTGCGCCACACCAGCAACGACAAGCTGATCCTGACCAAGTAACGCGGCCCGGTCGCCCGCACCCCTCCCACCTGCCGCCCGCTGGCAGGGTGGGCGACCTGTCCGCACCTGCTCTCTCCCCCTCGGCTGTCCGTGCACGTTCTGCGTGCCGGTGGCCGGGGGTTCCCCCTGTGTGCCCGACGACCCAAGACCGATGACCCGCCAGACCGCTCTGTCGATCGCCCTGTGGATGGCCCTGCCGCTGTCCGCCCATGCCGCCGCCGAAGCCGATGCCGCGCCCGATGCGCGCGAATTCGACCGCGTGCAGGTCACCGCCACGCGCACCGAACGTGCGGTGAGCGATGTGGCCGCCACGGTGGATGTGATCGACCGCGAACAGATGGACCGCCACCTGGTGCAGGACCTGCAGGACCTGATCCGCTACGAACCGGGCCTGTCGGCCAGTCGCAGCGCCACCCGCTTCGGCCTGGGCAGCATCCGCATCCGTGGCCTGGACGGCAACCGCGTGCGCATCCAGACCGACGGCATCGCCATGCCGACCAGTTTCAGCATCGGCTCGTTCTCCAACGCCAACCGCAACTTCACCGATCTGGACACGCTCAAGCGCGTGGAGATCGTGCGGGGCCCGGCCAGCTCGCTGTACGGCTCGGACGCGCTGGGCGGCGTGGTGGCCTTCGTCACCAAGGACCCCACCGACTACCTGAAGGACGGCAAGAACAGCTACGTGGGCCTGAAGTTCGGCTACGACGGTGAGTGGCGGGGCCTGCTGGGTGGCATCACCACGGCGTTCGGCGGCGAGCGCTGGAGCGGCATGGTCAACATCAACCATCGCCAGGGCCAGGAAACCGACAACCAGGGCGACGTGCGCAGCAGCAACAACACCCGCACCGCAGCCAACCCGCAGGACCGCGATGGCCGCAGCGGCCTGGCCAAGCTGGTGTTCGCGCCCAGCGCGTACCAGCGCTTCCGCCTGACCGTGGAAGGCAATGAAGACAGCACCGATACCGATGTGCTGTCGCTGATCGACCGCACCACCACCACCGGCATGAAGGCGCGCGACACGCAGGAGCGTACGCGCCTGTCCTTCGCACATGAAATGGACGCGCTGGACAAGGCCTTCGCCGACACCCTGCACTGGCAGGTCTACAGCCAGCACAGCGAAACCACCCAGGCTACCGACGAAGACCGTGCCAACCGCACCCGTCGCCACCGCGAGTTCAACTTCGACCAGCAGGTGTACGGCCTGCAGGCGCAGTTCAACAAGGCCTTCAGCACCGGCAACGTCGAACACGCACTGACCTATGGCTTCGAAGGCGCGCGCACCGAGATCCGGCAGAAGCGTGATGGCTACCAGGTGCTGGCCAATGGCCAGGTGACCAGCACGCTGCTGCCCGATGTGTTCCCGGTGCGTGATTTCCCGATCAGCAAGACCACCGAGCTGGGCCTGTACGCACAGGACGAAATGCGCATGGCCGGCGGCAAGCTGTCGCTGGTGCCGGGCGTGCGCGTGGACCGCTACGAGCTGAAGCCGGAGGTGGATACGATCTTCGCCGAGGATAATCCCGGCGTTGCGGTCACCAAGCTGGAAAAGACCAGCGTCTCGCCCAAGCTGGGCATGGTCTATCGCTTTACCGATGCCTGGTCGTTGTTTGCCGGCTACTCGCGCGGTTTCCGCTCGCCGCCGTACAACGACGTCAACCTGGGCTTCACCAACTTCGCCTTCGGCTACACCGCCATTCCCAACCCGGATCTGAAGCCGGAAACCAGCGATGGCGTGGAACTGGGCCTTCGCTTCCTGTCGCCGGCGGCGTACGTCAGCCTGAGCGGCTACTACAACGACTACAAGGATTTCATCGAGTCGCAGTCGCTGGTCGGTACCAACGCGCAGGGCCTGATGGTGTTCCAGTCGCGCAACATCGCCGACGCGCGCATCTACGGCGCCGAACTGAAGGCCGGGGTGGATTTCGGCCAGATCAGTCCGGCGCTGCAGGGCTGGGCGCTGCGCAGCGCGGTGGCCTGGTCGCGCGGTGACAACAAGACCGAAGACACCCCGCTGGATTCGGTGGACCCGCTGCGCGGCACGGTCGGCCTGATGTACGACACCGATACCTGGGGCGTCGAACTGGCCGGTACCTTCGTCAAGCGCAAGGACCGGGTCGCCTCGGCCACGGTCTATCGCCCGGCCGGCTACGGCGTGGCCGACCTCATGGCGCACTGGAACTTCGCCCCGGGCGCCACCTTCAACGTGGGCGTGTTCAACCTGGGCGACAAGCGCTACATCGACTGGTCCAACGTTGGCTCGACCCTGTCGGCCAGCAGCAGCGTGCTGGACCGCTATACCAGCCCCGGCCGCACGCTGTCGGCCAGCCTTGCCGTTTCCTGGTGAATCCCATGAGCCGAGCCCTGTCTGCACGTCGTCTGTCGTCGTCCCTGCCGCGGGTGCCGCTGCAGGTCTGGCCCACGCCGGCGCAGCTGGCTGCGCTCGGCACCGTGCTGTGCCTGTACCACGCCGAAGGCAGCGAGATCGGTGGCTGGCGCCAGGCCGTTTCAGTGCACGCCTGCCAGGGCGTGGACAGCGAGGGCCTGCGCGAAAGCCTGTGTTTCCTCGACGCCCGTGGCCGCTGCGTTTGGCGCCTGTATCTGCTGCCGGACAGTGATTTCCTGGCCTGGGACCGGCTGGTGGCGGCGCTGCCGTCAGCGCCGCCGCGCGATGCCGATGGCAGCGTGGGCGAACGGCTGTGGCGACGCCTGGCCGGCCACCTGGGCGGCCAGCGCTGGCGCCTGTGCGCACTGCGCCTGCATGCGGCCGAAGAGGGCCGCACGTTGGCCGCCAGCCTGTCCACGTTGTCCTCGCTGGGGGCGGCCACCGCGCGCCGCATCGCCCGCCTGGAAGGTGCCGAGGGCGAACTGGCCATCGACGACTGCTGCTGCGCCGACGCCGCCCGTCGCCCGGCCCCGCGTGCGCCGGACGATCTGCCGCTGTTGCGCCTGTAAGCGCTCCATCCGAACCGCTCCTGATGGAACGACTGCTGGCCACGGACGGCCTCTCCAAGACCCTGTAGAGCCCAAGGACCCTTCAATGAAGTTGCAGACAGCCAGTGCGATGCTGCTGCTCGCCGCCACCGGCGCAGCCTACGCCCAGCCCTCCGACATTGCCCGCGACCACGCCAGCATCCTGGCCATGCAGGGCGAATACACCGTGGATTTCGCCTTCGACGAAACCGTACTGCTGAAGCCGGGCTACGAACGCGCGCCGGCCATGCGCAGCGGCGGCAACGAAGTGGTGGTGGTGGTGGAAGACAGCCCGAAGCGTGTGGTGCTGCAGCACCTGCTGCTGGATGAAAAGAGCGGCCATGTGACCAAGCACTGGCGGCAGGACTGGGTGTATGAGGCGCCGAACCGTTTCGAGTTCAGTGCCGAACAGACCTGGCAGGTGCGTGCCATTCCGGCCGCGCAGAACCAGGGCGCCTGGACCCAGTGCGTGTACGAAGTGAGCGATGCCCCGCGCTACTGCGGCACGGGGCGCTGGAGCTATGACAACAACGTGGCGACCTGGACCAGCGATCTGAGCTGGCGCCCGTTGCCGCGCCGTGAGTACACCAAGCGCAGCGACTACAACGCGCTGGCGGTGATCAACCGCCACACGCTGACCCCGAACGGCTGGACCCACGAGCAGTTCAACACCAAGGTGCAGCGCAACGCCGATGGCAGCCAGGTGGAAATCGCCCGCGAGTTCGGCTTCAACGACTACATCAAGACCACCGATGTCGACTTCACCCCGGCCCGCGATTACTGGAAGGCCACCGCCGGTTACTGGGGCAAGGTCCGCCAGCGCTGGGACGGCTTCCTCGGCCAGGCCCCGGGCGTGCACCTGAAGACCAAGCTGGATGGCATGGCGATGATCATTCCGCTGTTCACCCAGGCCCAGGACATCCAGGACGGGAAGAAGGTGAAGGACGCACAGATCGACCAGGTCTTCGCCAAGTACGTGGAAAAAGCCCCCTTGTAGAGTCGAGCCATGCTCGACTGCCTCTTCCGGGCAGCGCATCCACGCGTGGCGTGGATCTACCTCCGCTTCTGGTAGGTGCCGAGCTTGCTCGGCACGCTTCCCTCGCAATCGTGCTTGATGCGCAATGGATTGACGCATCTCGCCACAATGTGTCGGAAAACCCGCTGCGGCTTTCGCCATGCGATAGGGTGGCTGCCCACCCAACGCCTGTTCATTCGATGAAGCGCTCTGCCGTTCAAAGCCGGAGCGAGCACCCCATGGGCAGCGACGTGGTTCGCGTCTTCGCGCTTCCCGTGTTTGAGAATGAGGTCCACTGATGCCGTTGGCAGTACATCGCAGGTTCGAAACCCATCTGTCTGATCCGCAGGTCTACGATCGTCTCGAACAGCATGTCCTCGACCACTTCATGGCGGGAATCGGCGCTGCCAGGCTGCGCGCAGAAGACTTCCGCAGCCCGCATTACAACGTGTTCTTCGCCGATGGTACGAAAGACCGCGAAGCCAACCCCATCTTCTCCGCCAAGCACCTGCCCAGCGGCAACATCATCCGCATCGTCATTTTCGAAAGCCACCCGGTGTACACCGAAGTCCACAACCGGGTAGGGGATGACAATGCCAACGACGAGCTCTGCGTCTTCATCACCCTGTCGGGCTTGGAACGGGCGATGGACCGGACCGTGGCCTGGGCCATCGCGGCCAATCGGTAGATCCACGCCACGCGTGGATGCCCCACACTCAGGATACCGGCCCACCCAACGTGCTCAGGTCCAACCCGGCCTCCTGGAACGCGCGCAGGGTGGCCTGCAGGCTCGCCTTGTCATCGCGCGTGCGCACGCCTTTGATGGCTTCGCGGCAGCGCACGCGGTCGGTGCTGCACGCGGTGCGGTCGGGCAGCAGCAGTGCGGTCTGCGCGACCAGGATCGCCATGTGCGCCACGTCCTTCCTCGGTTTCGGTTGGCCCTGGTAGAACCGGTCGAACTCCACACGCAGCCCGGCCAGGACCTCGGCGTCACTGCGCGTGTGCGCCCCGTCGGCGGTGACCAGATAGGTCGGGTGGCCCTCGTGGTAGGCGCGCACCTCGTCGTCCAGCACCGTTTCCAGCACGAAGGCCTGTACCGGGTCCGGGTCCAGGCCCGGCGCAGTGCGGGCAGATGCGGCCTGCGTCGCCAACAGCAGTGGCACGCCGACCAGAAGCACGCGCAGGCAGAAGCTGTACTTCATTCCTATTCCTTGAACATCAAAAACGCGGCCACCACGATCAGCGCGAATGCGGCCCAGTGGTTCCACTTCAGCGGCTGGTCCAGGTAGAACGCGGAAAATACCGCGAACACCAGCAGGGTGATCACTTCCTGCATGCCTTTCAGCTGCGGCGCCGAGTACACCGCGCTGCCGAGGCGGTTGCCCGGCACCTGCAGGCAGTATTCGAAGAAGGCGATGCCCCAGCTGACCATGATGACCAGCATCAGCGGCGCGCTCTTGTACTTCAGGTGCCCGTACCAGGCGAAGGTCATGAACACGTTGCTGGCGACCAGCAACAGCACCGGGTACAGGTAAGCGGTGAACGGCATTGGCGTACGCCCTGGGGGAAAGGCGGCAAGCATACGCAGCGCGGCGTGGACTGCACATCCACGCCGCGCGCCCGCCGCTCAGGCCTCGCGCAGGGCCAGCGCCGGCGGGGTGTGCAGGATCCGCCGGGTACCCCACCAGCCGGCCAGCAGGCTCAGGCCGATGCCCAGCACCCCGCCCAGCAGCAGGCCCGGCCACGGCGGCAGCAGCGGCAGTTCGAACACCTTCTGCGACACCAGCAGGCCGATCGCCGCCGCCGCACCCACGGCCAGCGTGGCGGCCAGGGTGCCCAGCGCACCGAATTCCACCAGCACCGCGCCGCGCAGCTGGCGGCGGGTGGCGCCCAGGGTGCGCAGTACCGCGCTGTCATAACGCCGCTCGCCTGCGGTGGCCTGCAGCGCCGCCAGCAGCACCAGCACGCCGGCCAGCAGGCTGAACACCATCACCAGCTGCACCGCCTGCGCGACCCGGTTCATCACATCGCGCACCTGCGAAATCACCGCATCTACATCCAGCAGGGACAGGTTGGGCTGCGCCCGGACCAGCTCACCCAGACCCGCAGCCTGGCCGGCGGGCAGATGGAAGGCCGACAGCAGGTTGTGCGGGGTATCGCCCACCGCGTTGGGGTTCAGCAGCACGAAGAAGTTCGGCCGGAACGTGTTCCAGTCGGCCTTGCGGATGCTGGTGACGGTGAACTCGCGCTGCTGCTCACCGACGGCAATGGTGATGCGATCGCCCAGATGCGCGCCATAGCGCCGCGCCCAGCCGATCTCCACCGAGGCCTCCGGCGTGGTGCTGTCGGCTTTCCAGAACGTGCCGCCGAGCAGGGTGTTGGCCGGCGGGAAGGTGCTGCGCCAACTGAAGTTCAGCGGGCGGTTCTCGTCGTCGTCCTCACGCGGGCCATTGTTCGCTCCGTTGCCTCCGGCAGCGGCCTGGTCCACGCGCAGCGGCGGCTTGCCGTTGATCGCGATCAGGCGGCCGGTGGCCATCGGCTCGATGCTGGCGTCGTGCGCGCCCAGGCCGCGCAGCGAGGCCAGCACGCCGTCACGCTGTTCGGGCTGGATGTTGATCAGGAAGTAGTTGGGGGTGTCGGCCGGCAGGCGCTCGCGCCATTGCTGCAGCAGGCCCGGTCCGGTCACCGCCAGCAACAGCAGCGCGCACAGTGACAGCGACAGGCCCACCAGCTGCATCACCGCCAGCAGGCGACGCCGGGTCAGTGCGGCCAGGCCCAGCCGCCAGTTGCCGTGCAGGCGGTGCTGCAGGCCGCGCAGCACCTGCAGCAGGGCAAAGCCGAGCACGCCGGCAGCCAGGGCCAGCGCGGCCAGCCCGCCCAGCACCCACAGCGCCAGTTTCAGATCGCCGGTGACCTGCACCGCCAGCAACAGGCTGGCACCCAGCGCGGCCACATAGGCCAGCAACGAGGTCGGTGGCAGTGCGGCGAACGAGCGGTTCAGCACGCGCATCGGCGGCACCCCGCGCAGGCGCAGCAGCGGCGGCAGGCCGAAGCCGAACAGCAGCAACAGGCCGATGCCGGCGCCGGTCAAAGCCGGGGTGGCTTCGGGCAGGGGCAGGCGCTGCGGCACCAGACTGCCCAGTGCCTGCACCAGGCCTTCCTGCGCGGCCATGCCCAGTGCGATGCCGACGGCACAGGCCGGCACCGCCAGCATCAGCAACTGCAGGGCCAGGCCCAGCAGGATGTCGCGCTGGCGCGCACCCAGGCAGCGCAGCACGGCCACCTGGTCGATGCGGCGCAGGGCGAAGCGGTTGGCGGCCAGCGCCGTGGCCACGCCGGCCAGCAGCACCGCCAGCAGCGCGCTCAGGCCCAGGAAACGGCCCGCCAGGTCGAAGGCCTGGCGCACCCCGCGCTGGGTGTCATCCACGCTCAGCACGCGCATGCCCTTGGTCTGTGGCAGCAGCCACTGCCGGAACGCATCGATCTGCGCCGGTTCACCGGCGAACATCAACCGGTAGTTGATGCGGCTGCCCGGACCGAGCAGGCCCGTACCGTCCACGTCGGCGCGGTTCACCAGCAGGGTAGGGGACAGCGTCAGCAGGTCGCCGCCGGTATCGGGCTCGGCCTCGATGATGCCGGCTATGCGCAGCGTGCCCGCACCGAATTCCAGATCGTCGCCGGCCTTCAGGCCCAGCGCCTGCAGCAGCCGTGGGTCGGCATAGGCCTGGCCCTTCGGCGGCATGCCGGCGCGCTCGATCAGGGCCCCGCCGGGGGTGGCGCGCACGCGCAGGCTGCCGCGCAGCGGGTAACCCGCTTCCACTGCCTTGATGCTGGCCATCTGGCTGGCATCGCCCTGGAACAGCACGCTGCCGAAGCCGGCAATGCGGGTATGGCCCAGGCCGCGCCGCTGCGCTTCCTCGGCGAAGGCGGCCGGCGGTTCGTTGCGGCTGCCCACGCCCAGGTCGCCGCCCAGCATTTCCGCCGCACTGCCGGTCAGGGCCAGGTTCACCCGGTTCACCAGCGTGCCCACCGCGGTCATCACCGCCACGCCCAGTACCAGCGCGGCGAACACGGTCAGCAGGTCGCCGGCCAGCGCCTCGCGGCGCAGCGCACGCCAGGCATGGCGCAGCAGGTTCATGCGTGCGCCTCGTGGGCGACATCCTGAAGGCGGCCGTTGTCGATGCGGTGGATGTGCTGGCAGCGCTGCGCCAGGCGCAGGTCGTGGGTCACCAGCACCAGGGTGGTGCCACTGCTGGCATTGAGTTCGAACAACAGGTCGCTGATGTGCTGGCCGGTGGCCTGGTCCAGCGAGCCGGTGGGCTCATCGGCGAACAGGATGCGCGGCCGGCTGACGAAGGCGCGGGCCAGGGCCACGCGCTGCTGCTCGCCGCCGGACAGCTGGCGCGGGTAGTGGCGGGCACGATGGGCCAGGCCCACCGCCTGCAGTACCTGCTGCACGCGGGCCGGGTCTTCGCGGCCGGCCAGTTCCAGCGGCAGGGCCACGTTCTCGGCGGCGGTCAGCGCCGGCAGCAGGTGGAAGCTCTGGAACACGAAGCCCACCGCGCGCGCGCGCAGCTGCGCCCGGGCCTCTTCGTCCAGCGCGCCCAGATCCTGCCCGGCTACGCTGATACGGCCGTGGCTGGGCAGGTCCAGCCCGGCCAGCAGTCCCAGCAGGGTGGTCTTGCCGGAACCGGAGGCGCCGACAATGGCCACGCTGGTGCCTTCATGGACGGTCAG
>PJTS01001194.1_pt1 | contig 10400 bp, 11 predicted proteins | sample 1512251 | NCBI WGS metagenome assembly PJTS01 (sample SAMN08177686, study PRJNA422409) | Soil metagenome, whole genome shotgun sequencing project. | isolation source: Soil (2) enriched on wood chips: alkali lignin treatment | place: USA: Madison | collected 2015-01-15 | reverse complement strand
TCGGCCACTTGCTTGACCGCTTCGATCTTGAACTCATCCGTGTACCGCTTGCCACTCATACCGACCTCCTCGATTGCCAGAAATTATGGCTCGAAGATGTCTACGAAAGGCTGGGCGGTCCAGCTTCAGCGGTACCTTCATGGCTGACACTTCATCCGCTCGTCCCGGCATCGGGCAATTCCGTTGCTCCCATTCGATGCGCTGACGAGAGACGTCACAATCTGAGTTGCCAAACAACGCAACCGGTGGTATAAGATGCATATGCATCATGACTCACTTGTAACCGCCGACTTGAGCTGCGCCTGCAACGCGCTGCGTAGGGCATCGCGCGCAGTGACACGCTTCTATGATGAAGTGATGGAAGGCACTGGCCTTTCGCTTGGCCAGTTTGCCGTGCTCTTCAACATCGCCCGGCGTGAGCCGCTGCCCTTGATGGAACTTGCTCATATTCTCGTGATGGACCGCACCACGCTTTATCGCGCGCTCAAGCCTCTTGAGCGGGATGGCTGGGTGGCGCTCGAAGACGGTCATGGTCGGGCAAAAAATGCACGCCTGACTGACCTAGGTCATCAAGCCATCGAAAATTCAATCGATGCGTGGCTGGCGGCACAACGGCAGCTGATCGAAAAGTTCGGCCTGGACCGTTGGAACATCACGGAGGCCGCACTCCAGGATCTTGTGACAATTTCGCAGGAGGCAATGCAGTGAGCCGCATGTTACATCGGACCGGCCTTGTTTCACCGCGCGTTCACATCGTTCTGATTGTCGCCGTCACCTTCTTGGCGCTGCTTGTTTCGGCGGGGCTTCGCGCCACGCCCGGCGTTCTGGTGATGCCCCTGCAGATCAACTTCGGATGGGATCGGGCGACCATTTCGCTCGCTGCTGCGGTGGGAATCTTCCTCTATGGCCTCGTCGGCCCGTTCGCGGCGGCACTGATGATGTCATTTGGCATCCGCCGTACAATGCTGGCCGGCCTAATGCTCATGGCGATATCCACATTCGCCAGCCTCTGGATGCATCTGCCCTGGCAGTACGTAATGAGCTGGGGGGTGCTGTCCGGCATTGGCAGCGGCGCGGTCGCATCCGTTCTGGGGGCTGCCGTGGTCAATCGCTGGTTCGCCCGCCGGCAAGGTCTGATCATGGGCTTGCTCAGTGCCAGCACAGCAACAGGCTCCCTCATTTTCCTGCCCTTTCTGGCATGGCTGTCAAATCAGGGAGCATGGCGGCCAGTCGTCATGGCAGTAAGCCTGGCTTGTCTGATCCTCTTGCCAATCGTTGCGCTGGTGCTGCCCGAGCATCCCGGTGATATCGGTACGCGTCGGTTTGGAGAAACCCTTGAAGGTGCCCCTCCAGCACCGAGTAAGCAGGCGCGCACGGCCGGCCTGGCGATCAGTGTGCTGGTACGCGCTGCGCGGCGACCCGTCTTTTGGCTACTGTTCGGAACCTTCTTTGTCTGCGGCCTGACGACCAATGGTCTTGTCGGCACCCATATGATCGCCTTTTGCGGAGACCATGGCATCGCCCCTGTGGCAGCGGCAGGTCTGCTCTCGACCATGGGCTTCTTCGATCTGTTCGGCACCACGGCATCGGGATGGCTGACCGACCGTTACAATCCGCGTGTGCTGCTGATCGTCTATTACGGCCTGCGCGGTCTCTCACTGATGGCGCTACCGTTCTTGAGCTTCGATACGGTGAGCCTTGGCGTTTTCGCCATTTTCTACGGGCTCGACTGGATCGCAACTGTGCCGCCCACTGTAAAGCTGGCGAACGAGGCGTTCGGGGAACAAGAGGCGCCAATCGTATTCGGTTGGATTCAGACTGGGCATCAGCTCGGGGCAGCCTTCGCCGCCTTCGGCGCTGGCGTGATCCGCGAAGAGAGCGGATCCTATCTGCCCGCTTTCCTGGCGGCGGGCGCGATGGGCGCCATCGCCGCTGGCGTGCTGCTTCTGACCCTGCGGCAAGGGAAATCGACAAAGCTGAGAGCCGCTTGATCACATTTCAAGGAGACGAGTGTTGCGAATTCTGGTCGTGGGCGCTGGTGCCGTTGGCGGTTACTTCGGAGGGCTTTGGTCGGCCGCAGGTCGCGATGTCACGCTTGTCGTTCGTGAAGCGCGTCGTAATGCGATCAACCAACTCGGTCTGACGCTTGTCCGGAAGGGCAGCGAAATGCAGACCAGGCCGTCGGCTATCGTTGCAACCGACATCAGGTCATCCTTTGACATCGTCTTTTTCGCCGTGCCGGGCCATGCTGTGGCGGAGGCCATCGCCGAAATTCGCCCTGCGATCGGGCCGGACAGCGTCATCATCCCGTCCCTGAACGGCGTGCGCCACTTTGATGTTCTACGGGACGCCTTTGGAGATGCAGTCCTGGGCAGTGTCGTCAAATGTGTCACTGCACTCGATGATAGGGGACGGATCGTCGAACTTGCCCCTGTTGCAGAAATTGCGATTGGGCCCTGGTCCGGAGTTGACGACAGGCGACTGGACGCGGTCCGGTCTTCCCTCGCCATTGAGGGCATGGGGGTGAGGATTTCGCCGGTCATCCACGAAGAGATCGCCGAAAAGTGGCTGATGATGGTTGCCCTCGGTGCGGCCAACAGCTTGCTCGGTGGCAGTGTCGGAGAGATCAACGCCGATCCTGTCGGAGCCTGGGCGATCCAGGAAATGCTCAGGGAAGCGCATCGGGCGCTGGTCGAGATCGGCATGCCGCCCAGGCCGGCTGTACTCGACACTCTGGCGCGAATGCTGAGCGATCCCGCTTCCAGTCAGACGTCCTCTCTCTATCGCAACATGCTTGCCCAGCGCCCGGTGGAGCATGAACCGATCATCGGCGATATGCTTGTCCGTGTCGGGAACGGCAAGACATTCCCGCTGCTATCCGCCGCTTATGCGCGGCTCTCGGTCTACGAGGCCAGGCGCAGAACGAAAGAAGTTGGGCGTTTTCAAGATTCAGTCGCCGACTGAGGAGGGTCACCAATGCCCCCTTTCCGAACCAAACGCTTTCTCGTTTTCGCGTCAGTCTCTGTAGACGCTACTGGCGCGTCGCGACCGTCGATTGCGCGCGACCGGTCGATCGACTGGGGGCTGAACAACGCTGGAAACGTCGGCATCCAACGCGATGAAGAGTTCAAGCGAGGCCGTGCTTTCGATTGCCGCAAAAATGCGGTGTGGAGGTGCGCAGCCGGACGCCCCTATCCCCCAAGCGTCGAAGATCAAAATTTTCAGGGTCTGCGCAGTTCGTCGGGCTGCCCGCCTCATGAGCGACGGCACGCTGCGACTGCACGCCACATCAAGGAGCTTTCGAATGATCGATCTGCGTAGCGATACATGCAGCCGCCCGACGCCCGAGATGCGGGCAGCCATGGCAAATGCCGAGGTCGGCGACGACGTCTATGGCGACGATCCCACGGTCAAGGCGCTGGAACGCGCGACGGCCCAACTGCTCGGCAAGGAAGATGCGGTCTATATGCCCACGGGCACGATGACCAACCAGGTCGGCATCCGAGCGCATACCGAACCCGGCGATGCCGTGCTGTTCGATCAGAATGCCCATGTGTACATTCTCGAAGGCGGCGCCCCAGCGGCATTCTCCGGCGTGTTGCCCCGGCTTCTGCCGGGTGTGCGCGGGATCTTCACGCCGGCTGACGTGGAGGCAGCAGTCGGAAGCGCGCACCCGTTTTTTCCCACCACTATTCCGGCACCCGTACGCCTGCTTTGCCTGGAGAATACCCACAATATCGGCGGCGGTGCGATCTGGCCGATAGAGCAGCTGAAAGCCGTCACCCGGATGGGCCGCGACCTTGGCCTGTCCCTGCATCTCGATGGTGCCCGCCTGTGGCACGCCACCGCCGCAACCGGGATCAGCGAAGCCAACTATGCGGCCCCCTTCGACTCGATCAGCGTCTGCTTCTCTAAGGCGCTTGGCGCGCCCGTTGGCTCCTGTCTTGTCGGCGGCAAGGACTTCATCGCCCGTGCGCGCCGTTTCAAACAGCAGATCGGCGGGGGTTTTCGGCAAGCCGGCATCATCGCGGCGGGCGCGCTTCATGCGCTCACACACCATCGCGAGCGACTGGCCGAAGTGCACGCGCTCGCCCGACGCTTCGCCGACGGGCTGGCCGATCTCGACCGGATCATGATCGATCCGGCGAGCGTCGAAACGAACATCGTCCGGTTCCAACTGCGCGATTGTGATGCTGGCGCCTTCGTCGAGGAGGCCCACCGTCGCGGCCTCTACATGCTTCCCTCCGGGTCGAACGCGGTGCGGGCAGTATTCTACCTCGACATCACGTCGGCCGACGCCGAGGCCGCGCTGTCGATCGTCCGCGAGACACTCGCCGCCCTGATACCGCAGGGCGAGAGGCAACCCGCTCGCTCGCAGGTCGCACCGGCCAGCTATTGAGATATAAAGCTCGAGCCCATTTCACAGCACTCCGCGCCGATGGTCTTCGCTGAGCTTCAGAATCGGACGCTTCGAGAGGGTTTCCGGCTGCACGCGCTCCCATAGCGTTTCGCCACCGGATTCTTTGGCGCGGTTTTCCCAGCGCCGAATCCACTCCTCCGCACTTCTGACGCGTCCGGGATGGATTTCATCGAGCAGCGAATAGTCGCGTGTGATGATGTCGTGTTTCCACTGGTTCCAAAAGCCAGTGAAATTGTCGCGAAAGCTCATTGTACTCTTGTCGCTCGGGTCCGCATTGTAGCCCGCAGGAAGGCCCGTGATGGCAGCGAGCGGGGCGAAATAGGCATCGAGATCGGTATCGACGTAGCGCGCCGGGTACCCGGTCACGCGCGTGAAGGCGGCGGCGAGATCGGCGTAGCGGATATGGTCGATCGCGACTTCCAGATCCATGCCGTTGGCGCGCTCGGGATGGTCGAAGAGCCAGCGGACATAATAAGCGCAGTCCTCGAGTGAGACATGGACGACCGCGCCCTGTCCGAGCGGCACGCGCCAAGTCAGTACACCGTCCTCGATCCTTGGTGTCATCGGTGTCTGGGCTGAAAAGGCCATTTCCATATAGGGGCCAGTGGTGAACAGCGCGGCACCCATGCGACCGCCATTGCTGACGTTCTGGTTCAGGATCCACTCGCCGATCCGGCCCTTGCCGTCATAATGACCGGTGCGGAACATTGACCGGTAACCCGCCTTTTTCAGCGTGTAATCGAGGTTGCCGTAGACGAAGAACTTTACGCCCTCTTCCAGCGCGATCTCATAGGCGCGGATCGCCCAATAGATCTCGGTCTTTTCTCCGGCGTTGAAGCCGTCGATGTTAACGAAGACGCCATCGCACGCGCGCATACCCTGGCGTAGGTTAGCCTCGTCCGCGAACGTACCTTCCAGAAACTCGACATTCCCAAGTTCCGCGAGAGCCCGCGCCCGGGCCGACGCCGCATCGCGCGTTAGCGCTAGCACCGAATATCGACCGTCGTTGACCAGGCCACGCACGACGGGAATACCCTGTGCCCCGGTCGCGCCGACGACGAAGATGCGGGAAGTTTTCGACATATCCGACTCCAAGCAGTTGATCTGCTGCACACTAACTCTTAATGAGAGCATGTCAACTCTTATTATAAGAGCTATGAGGGAGGGTATTGAAAGACGATGCGATCAAAGGGTTTTGAGGGAATGGCCTGTTCAATGGCCGAAGTTTTTTCGGCGTTGGGTGATCGTTGGGGCATGATCATCATGCGTGACCTGCTGCTAGGTCTCACCCGCTATGACGATCTGCGTCGCTCCACAGGTGTGACCAACGCCACTTTGTCTGGCCGGCTCAAAGATCTGGAAGAAGCGGGGTTGATCGAACGCAGACAATACCAGGCTCGGCCCGAACGACACGAATATGTCCCGACCGAGAAGGGCCGCGATATGGCGCTTGTCATGCAGGCGATGGTGCAAGTCGGCGACAAGTGGCGTCAGCAAGAGAAACGCGGCGCGACTTTGCAATTCGTCGATAGCGTTTCCGGTCACCGAATTCGACTGGCATTGGTCGACGCTGAGACGCTGGCTGCAATCGTACCCTCAAGCATCCAAGTCGAGGCTGGCCCTGAAGCGGATGATCTCATGAAATGGCGGATGTCGCAGGGTGAATCCGAGCGTGCTCGTCGGAGGGGGCAACTGCGGGCTCAGTCTCGCTAGGGCGTAAACCCATAAACGGGTCCACTTTGCCGGAATGATTTGATTCAATGGTTTCTGGAAAGGAGACCATTGATGCGCCGGCGTTTTGACCTGACAGATCTCGAGTGGGCGGTGATCGAGCCGCTTCTGCCCAACAATAGCCGCGGCGTGCCGCGGGTTGATGATCGCCTGTGTTGATTTGCACCGAAAACTGACCCACCCCAGGGTCATGCCTCTTCACTGATTAGTGTCTGCTTTGTGCGTTTCTCCTTGCTCGGCTGGATGCTGCTGTTCTTGAATCGGTAGCTGTCGTTGCCGGTCTCAACGATGTGGCAGTGATGGGTCAGACGATGCAGCAGCGCCGTGGTCATCTTGGCGTCGCCGAAGACGGCCGACCACTCACCGAAGCTCAGGTTAGTCGTGATGAGGCTGGTACGTTCGTAGAGCTTGCTGATCAGGTGGAACAGCATCGCCCCACCGGCCTGGCTAAATGGTAGATAGCCCAACTCGTCGAGGATCACCAGATCGGCGTACATGAGCCGCGTCGCCAGATGTCCTGGCTTGCCGGCGGCCTTCTCCAGTTCCAGCGTGTTGACGAGTTCGATGGTCGAATAGAACCGGACTCGTCGATGGTGATGCTCTACGGCCTGCACGCCGATCGCTGTCCCGATGTGGGTCTTGCCGGTTCCCGGCCCACCAACCAGTACGACGTTGTGGGCAGATTCGAGGAAGTCACAGCGATGGAGCTGGCGAACCAGTGCTTCGTTGACTTCACTGCACGTGAAGTCGAAGCCCATGAGATCCCGATACGCCGGAAACTTGGCGACCTTCATCTGGTAGGCCAGCGAGCGCACCTCGCGTTCAGTGAGTTCGGCCTTGAGCAGACGAGACAGGATCGATACCGCCGCCACCGCTGAAGAAGGGGTTGCAAAGGCACAGGCCGAAGCAACGGGTCGCGTCTACGCAGAGTTGGCCGGTAAGGCTGAGACCGAAACTGAGCGCGATAAGCGCCAGGCGGGGTTTGAGGATGAGTTGCGCCGTCAGCGTCAAGAGCAATGGCGGCGCGGCGAACGGCGGAAGATCCTCTTCAATAATCTGACGGCCTCCTGCGGCGCGTTGGCCTTGGCATTCCTCGGCGCTGCGGTATTTCGCGGTCGATGAGTAGGTGAGTCTGGTTTTGGTCACTCACAGGCGCCTTCCGCCGTAAACGAAACGGCGGAAGGTTTCTCCTAAATACGGCACACTTCCCCCGAGGGGAAATCATGACTGACTCCAGGAACCTGCGGCAGCGCACAAGTGAAGCTTTGAAGGTCCTGCACCAGACACGCAACACGCTGTCTGACATGGGCCATATAGGCTCTGAGCGGACGGCCACCGTCCTGCCGCTCGTACTGGCCTCAATGGACACGGCCGAGGCCATCTACGCCTTGCTCATCAATCAGCCGGAGAAGTCGTGGGTGGCCGCGCTCATCATGCAGCGGGCGCAGATGGAGTACGTGCTGCGGGCAGCCTTCTTTGCCAAGGCGGCCAGTGATAGGGAGATTGCCCGCTTCCGGCGCAGGGGAAAAATGCCCAGCCGTGGGAGCAATCAAATCTACGTGGCAGATGTGGCCAAGGAAGCCGCCGAGCACCTAGGGTGGGACGAAGACAAGCTACTGCGAATGGTCAAAAGCCACTACAAGGATCTGTCGGGCCTGGTCCATGGTGGCAAGGAGGTGTTGGCGATCTACACCCAACATGATGCCTGGGGCGACATCACCATTGAGTGGGACGAGTTGATCGAGGCTGTGGACAACATCCTGGTGTTCGTCCAGCATGGCGTGGCCGACGATGAACCGCGCATGGTCACCGCCGATACCGCCTGGGACTGGCCGGCCGCGCTGGCCGCCATCGAAGCCAAGGCTGCGGCGGCCTGACACGGCGCAGCGGCTGCGGCAGAATCGGCGCATGAACCTGATTCTGCGCGCGCTGCTGTCGACCCTGCTGCTGGTGCCGGCCACCGTGCTGGCCCAGCAGACCGCCGAACGCTCGGCGGCCTACGAAGTGAACAGCGGCGACAGCTGGCTGGATGCCCAGTTGCAGGACATCAACCACTACGCTGAGCGCTACCCCGACGCGTTCCTGGATGAAGTCTCGCGCTATGCCGATGTGCCGCGCGCCTACGTCAGTGCGCTGTTCAGCACCCACGGCTGGCAGGCCGCCGATATCTACTTCGCCTGCTTCTGGGCCAAGGCCAGCGGCCAGACCTGCCGCGACAGCGTGCGCGCCTTCAGCCAGAACCCGGAAGGCGGTTGGGAAGCGGTGGTCGAGCGCATGCCGGTGAAGCCCACCAATCTGCACGTGCGCGCCGTGCGCCACGCCGTGGTGGCCAGCTTCGAGCACTGGGACCGGCCGATCACCCTCGACGCCACCCTGAAGCGGCAGCTGAAGCGGTAGCGTCGGGCCATGCCCGGCGAGTGCGAACCAAGGTTCGCACCTACCAGAGCAGTCCCCGGCTGCTGCCATGCCCGGCAGTTGTCCGGTAGGTGCGAGCCTTGGTTCGCACGCCCCTATCCGTCATGCTGCTGTGCGTCTCGCCGCGGCCGCGCGCTGCGGCGACAATAGGCATTCGCGTTGTTCCCCGTTCCCGTGATCGAGTAACCGATGAGCGCCTCTTTCGTTTCGCCTGATCTGATCCGCCGCCTGTTCGCCCAGGCCATGTCGCGCATGTATCGCACCGAAGTGCCGTTGTATGGCGCGCTGGTGGACCTGGTGGAGCGCATCAACACGCAGGTTCTGGAAAGCGACGCGGCCCTGGCCGCACAGCTGCAGCGCAACGACGAGCGTGCGCGCCTGGATGAAGAACGCCATGGCGCCATCCGCGTCGGTACGGTGCAGGAACTGGCCACGCTGCGCCGCCTGTTCGCGGTGATGGGCATGTACCCGGTGGGCTACTACGATCTGTCGGTCGCAGGCGTGCCGGTGCATTCCACCGCCTTCCGCCCGCTGACCGCCGCCGCGCTGGCGCAGAACCCGTTCCGCGTGTTCACTTCGCTGCTGCGGCTGGAACTGATCGAAGACCAAGCCCTGCGCGCTGAATCCGCACGCATCCTCGAACGCCGCCGCATCTTCACCGACGGCGCACTGGCGCTGATCGAGCAGGCCGAGCGTGACGGTGGCCTGTCGCAGGCCGATGCCGAACGCTTCGTGGCCGAGGCCCTGGAAACCTTCCGCTGGCACGGCGATGCCACCGTGGATCTGCCCACTTACCACGCCCTGCACAACGCGCACCGGCTGGTGGCCGACGTGGTCAGTTTCCGCGGCCCGCATATCAACCACCTGACCCCGCGCACGCTGGACATCGACGCCGCGCAGGGGGCGATGATCGAACAGGGCATGGCCGCCAAGGCGGTGATCGAAGGCCCGCCGCGCCGCGCCTGCCCGATCCTGTTGCGGCAGACCAGCTTCAAGGCGCTGGAAGAGGCCGTGCATTTCCCCGGTGGCGAAGGCGGTGCCGCGGGCACGCATACCGCGCGTTTCGGCGAGATCGAGCAGCGTGGCCTGGCGCTGACCCCGAAGGGCCGCGCGCTGTACGACCAGCTGCTGGCGCAGGCGCGTGACGCCGGTGGTGCCGGCAGTACCGGCGGCGACTACGGCCAGCGCCTGCAGGCGGTGTTCGCCAGCTTCCCCGATGACCATGACACGCTGCGCCAGGAAGGCCTGGGCTATTACCGTTACCAGCTGACCGAGGCCGGCCGCGCCGCGCCGGAGCGCGTGGCCGATCTGCCGGCCGAAGTGCTGGTGGCCGCGGGCCTGGCCACGGCCGACCCGATCGTCTACGAGGATTTCCTGCCGGTCAGTGCCGCAGGCATCTTCCAGTCCAACCTGGGCGGCGAAGAGCAGCGTGCGTATGCCGCCCATGCCAACCGCGAGGCCTTCGAACAGGCGCTGGGCGTGGCGGTGAATGACGAATTCGAGATCTACGAGCGGCTGCAGGCTGAATCGCTGGCGGCGCTGCGCGGTTGATGCAGGGGTGGGGTCGGAGCCCTTTCCGTTGGAAAGGGATCCGACCCCGACGCGTGCCATGACCGGGGTCAGCCCTTCATCGTGCCGGTATCCAGCCAACGCTGGTGCCACGACAGCGCTTCGGGCAGCAGGTGCGGGGTGTGCTTGCCGTAGCTTTCGCGGCTGGCACGATCGAAGTAATCCTGCAGCTGCGGGCGGAAATCCGGGTGCGCGCAGTTGTCGATCAGCACCTGCGCACGCTTGCGCGGGGTCAGCCCACGCAGGTCGGCCAGGCCCTGCTCGG
>PJTS01001192.1_pt1 | contig 10421 bp, 9 predicted proteins | sample 1512251 | NCBI WGS metagenome assembly PJTS01 (sample SAMN08177686, study PRJNA422409) | Soil metagenome, whole genome shotgun sequencing project. | isolation source: Soil (2) enriched on wood chips: alkali lignin treatment | place: USA: Madison | collected 2015-01-15 | reverse complement strand
TTTGTTAAGACGGTGAGTCAATTCCATACTAAGTTTATTTTATGATAAGTGATTTTATAGCGTAAGCGACCCAATGCCCATCTATGGTCGCAGTCTTTATTTCCAAACTTTATGCCACAAATACAGGAATCGTATTAATTAACACAAAATTAATACAATTAATTAAAAACAGGTTACCCCTATAAATTTTATCGGTTTATTTTTCATTTTCATAGGTATAGTGTAGTAAATCGGAGAATGACTGTCCGAAATAAAAGCCATTTTTCCGAACGGGAAATTATCATAGCAAAGTGCAATTTATATTTCAATTTTTCCTAACTTAGCCTAAGTAATATAAAAAATAAGATGAACGCGACAGAGAACTATTCAATTCGCGTAGAGCCAACTCAAAATTCAAGACTCTCGCAAGTAGATTTCGACAATCTAAAATTCGGAAAGATATTATCCGACCACATGCTGGTCGCAGACTATGATGATGGTGAATGGAAAGATGTCAGCATCGTCCCTTACGGAGATATCAGTATCAGTCCTTCTATGTCAGCTTTACATTATGGTCAAGCAATCTTTGAAGGTATTAAAGCCTATAAATTCGCAGATGGTACAGTGAGTATCTTTCGTCCAGACAGAAACTGGGAAAGATTCAACAAATCTGCAGCACGCCTTCAGATGCCTGAGGTTCCTGAGGAAATTTTTATGGATGGTCTGAACAAACTATTGGATATTGACCGCAATTGGGTTCCTGCTAAAGAAGGTTCTTCTTTGTATATACGTCCATTTATGTTCGCTACTGAAGCCGCATTGGGCGTACATCCATCCAAATCATACAAGTTTATCATTATCACGGGCCCAGTTGGAGCTTACTATAGTAAGCCGATTAGCTTAAAAGTTGAAACGTACTATACACGTGCTGCTGAAGGTGGTGTTGGGTTCTCGAAAAATGCCGGTAATTATGCGTTGTCGCTTTATCCGACCCAATTGGCTAACGATGAAGGCTACGATCAAATTATGTGGACTGATGCTTCAGAACACAAATATATCGAAGAAGCAGGTACTGCAAACCTAATTTTCCGTATTGGTGACACCATTATCACGCCACATGGCGATACGATCTTACATGGTGTAACCCGTCGTACAATTATGGAATTGGCAGAGAAATGGGGGTATAAAACTGAACAACGGAAAGTATCCGTACAGGAACTTATCGATGGCATTAAAGCAGGTACAGTTACTGAGGCATTTGCTGCGGGAACAGCTGCAACGATCACCGACATTAGCCGGATCGGTTTTGAAGGTCAAGACTACAATTTACCTCCAGTTGAGGGCCGTGAGTTCTCCAATAGAGTTTTACATTATCTGAATGAATTGCGCTATGGTAAAGTAGCAGATCCATTTGGATGGAATTACTTGGTAAAGTAAGCTGATAAAGTTCATAAAAAAGGCTCTTGGTGATCACCAAGAGCCTTTTTCTTTGGATTGCCGGCAATAATCTTCAATCAATTTTCATAGCTACTGTGAAAACAGGAAGGTTTTACTGCAACGAGATGCTGCTTAACTCATTTGGGTACCTTCGAATAGCTTAGCGTTTATAAAATCAATAATCGTCCCTGTTTCATCAGGCTGAAACCAAGAAGTATTACCATATTTTTTAAACCAGGTAATCTGCCGCTTTGCGTAGCGTCTTGAATTTTGCTGGATTCTCTCCACAGCTTCTTCCAAAGAAATATTTCCGTCGAGGTAATCAAACAATTCCGCGTAACCTACCGTCAACAAGGCTGGTTTGCTTCTAAAGGGAACCAATGACTTTACTTCTTCCAACAGTCCCATTTCCATCATCCGTTCCACCCGAAGATTAATCCGTTCGTACAACTGGGGACGTTCCATATTCAATCCGATGGTCAGGATATCAAATGGTCTTTTATTTAGGTCTTTTTTGTGATAAAAGGACATGGGTTTACCTGTAGCCTCAAATACTTCCAAGGCACGAACGACACGCTGTGGATTATCGATATCTGCGATTTGATAATAGGCTGGATCAATTGTTTTTAATCGCTCCTTCATCTGTTCAAGCCCCAATTGTGCCATTTCATTGTTGAGTCTCTCGCGTACTTCATCTCCTGCTTTAGGGAGATCATCCAAGCCTTCGCAGAGCGCACGGACAAATAGCCCAGACCCTCCGACCATAACAACCATATCATGTTGCCTGAATAGTTCATCCAACTTGTCTAAGGCTTCCCGTTCAAAATCTCCCGCAGAATAATCCTGGGTAATGGAATGTGAATTTATAAAATGGTGCGGGGCACTAGCCAGTTCTTCTGAATCCGGTTTTGCCGTACCGATAGTCATCTCCCGATAGAACTGTCGGGAATCGGCAGAAATAATTTCGGTCTTAAAATATTGAGCTAATGAAATAGCCATTGCAGTTTTTCCAACAGCAGTCGGACCTACAATGGCTATCAGTGTTTTCTTTTTTGCCATAATATTTGCTTCAAATGCTCAAATATGCATTGAAAGCATGTTCAATTAATATTCGTCTTCGTAGCCGCTAGATCCCTCGCGCTCTTCCTCGCCTTCCCCCTCTTCGTCTTCATCTTCGCTATCAAAGCCATCTAGTTCATCCTCGTCATCTACACCATATTGTGTATCATCCTCCTCAACATATTCATCCTCCTCAACAGCATCTGATACCGGGAAGTTAGCAGCAGTCATTGTTTTAGGTACTTGACCAACAGACTTGAATAAGGCCGGATAGTCTTTACCCGCTTCCTCTTTCAAAATCTTGATCAGCTCCACTTGAAAATCATACGGGCGGTCAAAATTATAGACGTAATAAAACTTTTGGTGAGGATCATCAATAAACTTGCTCAGGCGAATATTCTCCATCAACAAAACTTCAGCATCTTTTTTTCGCTGGGTCGGTTTAAACGCAATTTCCGTCCCTTTTTTCCATTGATCATTGCTCACGTAAAAAGAGGAAGAAGTATCCGTCGCATAACCTGTCGTTTTGTGGATTTCCTCGTGCATGTCTAAAAATGTACTTTTCGAAGGCATATCAATTTCACGATATACATCTTCATAATCTTCAAAAGTAACTCTAAATCTATAAATTGCCATCTTCTATGTATTCTTCTTTTTAGCAGTTTAAAATTAATACTATATTTTAAGAATTGGAAATTTCCAACTGGATTTCTTGTTTGACCTCCAAGCCCATGCCTACTGCTTTTTTCACTAAATATTGATAAGCTTCAATTCGGGAATTTGGAATCTCGCCTTCCAAAATAGCCTCGCGGATCAAGTTTTTTAACTGTCCAACAGTACGTCCGGGTGTTAATCCGAAAAGTATCATAATATCTTCACCACTGATCGGCGGTTGCCAATTTCGGATCTTGTCACGTTCCTCTACATCCTTTAGTTTCTGCTTGACAAGTTCAAAATTTTGGCGATACTTTTTCTTTTTAAACTCATTCTTCGTTGTCACATCGGCGTGGCACAGCATCATTAGTGTATCAATGTCATCACCTGCTTCAAATAATAAACGTCTGACAGCAGAATCTGTCACAATATCCTGAGCAAGGACAATCGGACGAAGATGCAATTGTACAAGTTTCTGTACAAATTTCATCTTTTCGTGTAACGGCAATTTTAGTTCAGCAAAAAGTTTCGGTACCATACGGGCACCGCGGTCTTCATGCCCATGAAATGTCCAGCCTAATTTTTTATCAAAACGTTTTGTCGCAGGTTTGGCGATATCGTGCATAATAGCAGCCCAGCGCAACCAGAGATCATCTGACAATTCACACACATTATCCAATACTTCCAATGTGTGGTAGAAATTATCTTTATGTCCTTTTCCATCAATAATATCAACTCCATGCAGGTTGTACATGGCCGGAAAAATCAATTCTAATAGACCTGTATCAAAAAGGTATTTAAAACCCACTGAAGGTTTAGGTGAAAGAATGATCTTATTGATCTCATCGATAATCCGTTCCTTTGAAATAATCTTAATACGTTCTTTTGTATCAGTAATTGCTGTAATGGCGTCAATATCAATCTTGAAATTTAGCTGGGTTGCAAAACGGATCGCACGCATCATACGTAAGGGATCATCCGAGAAAGTTTCAATTGGATCGAGGGGTGTCCGGATAATACGGTGTTCGAGATCCTTTACACCATCGAAGGGGTCTACCAAAGTACCGTAATCGGCTTTATTCAACGAAAAGGCCATGGCATTGATGGTAAAATCACGACGGTTTTGATCATCGGTCAATGTGCCATCCTCTACGATCGGTTTCCGGGAGTTCGCTCGGTAAGATTCCCTCCGCGCACCCACAAACTCTACATTCAAACCCTCAAAAACGAGCATTGCAGTTCCAAAATTCTTATAGACCGCCACTTTCGTATGAAGCCTTTCACCTAGTAACGTTGTAAATTCAATACCACTTCCCACTACAACAATATCAACATCGTTTTTGAATGGACGCTTCATAATGTAATCGCGCACATACCCCCCAATGACATAACACTCCGTATTTGTCTGCTCGGCGAGCTCTTTGATGATAGAAAATATTGGATGTTGTAAATTATCGTACATAGTTAGAACAGCAGGTAAAAAACCAAACAGTTTGCAAAAGTAATACTTTTTTTTAGTATTAAGTATGGAGATATAAGAATTGAGATTTTGATCTTACAAGCTGTAAGCCGATACGATTTCTGTTTTATCTTATCACTGGAGAATCATTATGATCCTTAATGAAGGATAGGATTCTCGTCATCTGCCTAACTTGATTTATATAACTTTATAGATCAAAAAATCACCAACTATTACAACCCTAATCTCGATCTTTGGACAATTTGCGGAATGCCAATGGATTTTTCAGCAATTCTGCCTGTTCCCTTCTGCGTTTTACAATATGGACTGCAGTGAAAATTGCTTCCACAAATGAGCTTGGTGAAGCCAGGTTTTTTCCAGCAATATCGTAGCCGGTACCATGATCTGGCGAAGTACGTACAATAGATAATCCTGCTGTATAATTTACACCAGCACCTTTCGCGATATGCTTAAATGGAATTAACCCTTGATCGTGGTACATAGCCAAAACCGCATCAAACTTTTCATAAGCTCCTTTTGCAAAAAAACCATCCGCCGGATAAGGGCCAAAACAAAAGATCCCTTGTTCATTTGCTTTTTCTACGGTTGGTCGAATAATCTGGTCATCCTCCGTACCGATAATCCCGTGATCTCCAGCATGTGGGTTAAGTCCTAAAACAGCTATTTTGGGTTTTTCTACCCAGAAATCCTTTTTCAAAGACTCATTCATGAGGATCAACTTTTTCAGGATCGCTTCTTCTGTGATATTCGCAGCCACATCATGTAGTGGAATATGTCCTGTCACTACACCAATGCGTAGTTCATCACAGACCATAAACATCAACACATCATCAGCTTCAACTTTAGCCTGTAAATATTCGGTATGACCAGGAAATTGGAATCCCTCCTGTTGAATATTATGCTTATTGATCGGCGCAGTCACTAAAGCATCTATTTTACCGGCTTTCAAATCCTCAATCGCTCTTTCCAAAGACAAAAAAGCATATTTTCCGCCAATTTCGTTCTCCTCTCCCAAAGAGATCTTGACATCTTCCTGCCAGCAATTGATCATATTCGCCCTTTTAGGATGGGCCTGTTCAGCATCATTGATTACATTAAAACTAAAATCGTTTATTCCTACCGCTTTCCGATGAAAAGAGGCAACTTTTGTATTTCCATAAACAATTGGTGTAAAAAAATCGCACATACGTTGATCTACCAGTGACTTGATAATTACTTCAAGTCCAATACCATTAATATCCCCTACGGTAATTCCGATTTTTAGTTTATCACTCATCCTTTTTAAATGCTTTGAATCAAAAATAGGGATTTTTTTTTAGTATTGCGTAGTTAGATATGCGTATTGAGATTTTGGCCAGAGAAGCCTATGGCTTGCAAACTGTCTCTACTTTTTAATTTTGACTTTTTACTTTATAAAGCTTTTTAATTTCTAATTTTGCATAATGAGTACAGTTAGAGCAAAAAAACATCTAGGACAGCATTTCTTAAACGATAAGAATGCCGCACAACGTATTGTAGAGGCATTGGATCCTAAATTGGGTTTCAGCCAAGTACTCGAAGTTGGTCCGGGAATGGGTGTCCTCTCTGACTTTCTATTACAGAAAGAAGAATATGAGACCTATCTGATCGATGTTGATGAGGAATCGATTGCCTATTTGGATGATAAATACCCACAATTGGGGAAAAGATTAATCCATGGCGATTTTCTAAACCTTGATTTTTCGCAATATTTTGGCGAAAAGATGGCTGTCATCGGCAACTTTCCTTATAATATTTCCTCTCAGATTCTCTTCAAAATTCTGGACGAACGTCAACGTGTTGTTCAAATGACAGGGATGTTTCAAAAAGAAGTCGCTGAGCGCTGTACAGCGAAAGCAGGCAGTAAAGAATATGGAATTCTGAGTGTGTTTTTACAAGCTTACTATAAAGTAGAATACCTCTTTACCGTAAAGGCTGGCGCTTTTAATCCGCCGCCTAAGGTACTGTCGGGTGTCATCCGTATGACCCGCAATGACCGCGAACAACTGGCCTGTGATGAGAAGTTGTTTTGGCGTGTCGTCAAAGCAGGGTTCAATCAACGTCGCAAAACTTTACGCAATTCCCTCTCAGGGGTTGTCCCGAAAGATAAGATGTCAGATAATCCGCTTTATGAGTTGCGGGCCGAACGGTTAACTGTAGACGATTTTGTCAGCTTGACTAACGAGATCGCGAATTGCCTTTGATATGAATTTTGCAGATAACACTTTTATTATTGTTGGCGGTGGGATCGCTGGATTATGTGCCGCGATAGGCCTTCAAAAATTGGGTCTTAAAGCCCATGTTTATGAAAGTGTAGCTGAACTTAAAGGTATAGGTGCAGGTTTTGGACTCGCTGCCAATGCCATGCAGGCTCTAGATCATCTGGGATTAAAAGATGAAATCAGTCAAATTGGACATTATCTGGGTTCCTATAATGTTTTGGATCAAAAAGGAAATATTTTGGTCGAACCGAATACCAAATCCATCAGCAAAAAATACAATCAGGACAATTTTGCCATACATCGGGCGGACCTGCACCAGTTTCTTTTATCAAAAATTCCCGATAGTCAGGTTCACCTTGGCAAACGCGCGACTTCCTTTGAACGGTTAGGGGAACAAGTCTGTGTTCATTTTACCGACGGAAGCCAAGTTGTAGGAGCTGCATTACTTATTGCCGATGGTGTACATTCACTATTACGTCAACAATTGATACCGGCCTCAAGCCCCCGTTATTCAGGTTATACCTGCTGGCGGGCAACAATAGATAACAGCAGTATCCAACTCAAAAAAAGCACTGAAACCTGGGGTTCAAAAGGTAGATTTGGAATGACACCCCTTGTTGGCAATCGTGTATATTGGTATGCCTGCATCAACAGCATACAGCAAAATCCGACGCTAAAAAACTGGACCACAGCAGAATTATTGAACAACTTCAAGGAATACCACGATCCTATTCCAACAATTCTGTCCGAGACCAAGGATACCGAACTGATCTGGAACGACATTATAGATATCGCGCCATTACAACAGCTTGCTTTTGACAATATCCTTTTGCTCGGAGATGCTGGTCACGCCACTACCCCCAATTTAGGACAGGGCGCCTGTCAAGCAATAGAAGATGTTGCTGTGTTGCTGGATGAGCTGAAAACAGCCGCATCCATTCAACATGCCTTCTCGCGATTTGAAACGCGTCGATTGGATCGCGTCAACTATATCAGTAACACTTCCTGGCAGATTGGCAAAATCGCCCAATGGGAAAATCCCCTTTTGATTGGCATGCGCAATTTTTTTATGAAAATAATGCCCAACGGGCTCAAACAGCAACAATTAAACAAACTATTGTCAGTAGATTTTATGCAAATTAACCGTAATCATGAAGACTAATATTTTGATTGTCGATGACATCCACGAAATTATGTTGGAGAAATTTGCGCAGGCGGGTATCGCTTATGATTACCGCCCCGATATCGACCGTGCAGAAACCGAAAAGATCATTGCTAACTACTCCGGAATGGTCATTCGTTCGAAATTTCAGGTAGATAAGCCGCTTTTTGACTTTGCATCCAACCTCCGTTTTATCGCACGTGCTGGAGCAGGAATGGACAATATCGACGATGAAATTGCCATTCAAAAACAGGTTACCTTGATTCCCGCCAATGAGGGAAACCGAGATGCTGTGGGCGAACATATGATCGGAATGTTATTGAGTCTGATGAACAATCTCAACCGCAGTGATCAGCAAGTGAGAGCTGGTCAATGGTTGCGTGAAGCCAACCGTGGCTATGAGCTTAAAGGCCGTACTGTTGGTTTGATCGGTTATGGCCACAATGGTATGGCGATGGCCAAAAAGCTTTCTGGTTTTGACGTGAAGGTACTGGCTTACGACAAATATCGAGCGAATTATACTGACGAGTATGCAGAAGAAGCAAGCATGGAAAATATTTACGAACAAGCTGATATTATTAGTTTCCATATCCCATTGACTGCCGAGACAAAGGGAATGATCGATGATGCGTATTTATCGAAGTTTAACAAACCTATCTTTTTCCTGTTGGGTGCCAGAGGTGAGATTGTGCAAGTTCCGGCCGTACTAAACGGTCTTGATAAGGGCCGTATCCTGGGAGCTGCTTTTGATGTACTCCCTGTTGAAAAATTCCCCAAACTTGGGGAACAGACCTGGTATCCCGACCTTATCAGTAGGGATAACGTCATTTTATCGCCCCATGTAGCGGGCTGGACTTTTGAAAGCTATTACAAATTATCAGAAGTTGCTGCAGATAAGATTATCGCATTTTTAAAGCAACAGGGCAAATATTAAAAAATAAAAACTTTAATCCATCATCGGATGATGAAAGCAATATTACCTAGTAAATACTAAATAAGACTACGATCAAAAATTGGAGCACCAGACTACCATCCAATAAGTAGGCATAGTGGTAGTGATCTTTCGTTTTGAAGACAGCCAGCTTTAGGAGTGCATAAATCAGTATATTGGTTAAGATCAGCCCCAATTTGATCCATAACAGATAAGGAGCGATAAGGATTAAGAGACTATGTAACAGCAATAAAGTATAGGTAAGTCTTTTTGCCTTTTGCTCCCCTAACATATTGGGCAATGTCCTCAAATGATAGTAGGAATCCTGTTGAATATCGCGTATATCAAAAGGTAGTGTGCAAATAATCAAAAATATAAATTTTAGCACACAAAGTGCAACAAGTACCCAAGAGTCTATCCTGTCCCCGATATTGAGCAATTCGACATAAGGAAGCACGACACTACTGCATACCCAAACCAAGGCGATATGGAAGATTTTCGCCCCAGGAACTTGCCGAAGCCCAACTTTGCGATCGTGAAAAGTAAACAGCGGCATCCCATACAACAAGCTCAATATTCCAATAAAACCTAGGAATAAGAACGAATAAATATGGATGTGCAGCAAACAGTAACCAAGAATAATTAATGCGCTCACGTTATTTAGCCACATCACCCACTCGTGGTTAAATATCCAGCGCGTGCGGGCAAATTTTGATTCTTTTGGGTTTTGGGGTTTAGACCACCATAAGCTAAAGTTGTAAAGCAATAATGTTGCTGTTCCCTCAACCAAGACAATAGACCAATTGATCGGACGTTCAAATATAATATAGGTCAGTGCACATTGGGCCATGGCGGCCAATGCAATCAAAATATTCGTATAAATGCTGATATAGAATATCTTTCTTAGAAACAACATCTGTGTTTAATCTTGCTGCAATATAACAATCTTGATAGATAAAAGTAGTTTAACATTATATTAAACATCAAATTGTTGATAAAATGGGCAAAAACCGCTAAATTGTACACCGAAATTGAGCTATTAAAAACAATTTCGCAACGATAACTTTATAAATTAAAATAATTCATAATAATCCTATAACAATGAGCCTACAAATAAAATCATTTGAAGAATATCAAAGTGAATATAAGCGAAGTGTAGAACAACCTGAGGAGTTTTGGGCGAGCATAGCGGATCATTTTTTCTGGAAGAGAAAATGGAATAAAGTGCTAAACTGGAACTTTGAGGAACCTAATATCAAATGGTTTGATGGTGCAAAATTAAATATTACCGAAAACTGCCTGGACCGTCATATTTATGCGAATGGCGATAAACCAGCGATTATTTGGGAGCCAAATGACCCAAATGAAGCACATCGTATCCTTTCCTATAAACAATTGTTGCAGAAGGTTGAACAATTTGCTAATGTATTAAAGAATAACAATATCAAAAAGGGTGACCGTGTCTGCATTTATTTACCG
>PJTS01001191.1_pt1 | contig 10425 bp, 8 predicted proteins | sample 1512251 | NCBI WGS metagenome assembly PJTS01 (sample SAMN08177686, study PRJNA422409) | Soil metagenome, whole genome shotgun sequencing project. | isolation source: Soil (2) enriched on wood chips: alkali lignin treatment | place: USA: Madison | collected 2015-01-15 | reverse complement strand
TTCGAGCGCGTGCGCGGCGGGGTCGAAGGCTATCTGTGGGTCCAGGCCGTGACCGGGGCCATGATTTGCGCCGTGGCCTGGGTGCTGATGCGGGCGGTGGGGCTTCAGAACGCCGAGTTCTGGACCTTCGTCATCTTCATCGTCGGCTTCATTCCGGTGCTGGGCGGCGCCGTGGCGGGCTGCGCCCCGCCCCTGTTCGCCCTGGTCCAGTTCGAGAGCTACTGGCCCGCCCTGATCCTGTTCGTGGGCCTGCAGACCCTGCTGTTCCTGGTCGGCAATCTGGTCCAGCCGCGGATGCAGGGCGACAATCAGAACATCGACCCCATCGTGGTGCTGCTGGCCCTGGCCTTCTGGGGCAAGCTGTGGGGCGTGGCGGGGATGTTCCTGTCGACGCCGCTGGCGGTGATGGCCATGGCCATCCTGGCCGAGTTCAAGGGCTCGCGCTGGATCGCGGTCCTGCTGTCGGGCGACGGCGAACCCTACGCCGCCAAGCGGCCGGGCAAGGTCAAGGACAAGGGGGCGGAAGAAGGCGCCGCCCAGAAACCTTCCGTCTGGGGACGATCATCCTGGCTTCGCCGTATCCGGGGCCGCGACGTCCCGCCGCAGACATAGAACTCGAAAATTTTCTCTTCTTGTCCTTGAACTGCCGCAATCGACGCCTATTTCACCCTCACACGACGACGCGGTCCTCCCCTCCCCCTCCCGGACCGCGACGTCCCAGGCCGGCGCTTCCCCTCCCCCTCCTGAGCGCCGGACCGAGCAGGCCGTCGGACTCCGTTCGACGGCCTTGTTCGTTTCAGGACCTGTTTTCGGATTGAAGCTTAAGCCGCTTCTGTCCGATCACGGCGGAATTGGGGCTTTTGTTTCTCTGTTCGACGGCGACCAGGGCCAAAACCGTCCACAACTGGGCCTCTGGCGCAACATGGTGCGCTGCACACCGAAATTCCCTGTGTTTCAGGGCCTCGACGGCCTAGCCGTTCTCGCCGGGAGCGCTAAGGTGCGGCTGTTTTCCCCAGCGGTTTTCCACCGCGCCGTTCGAGACCTGAGTCATGTCCGCTGCTTCGCGCATCGTTCCCGCCGTTCCCGCCGACCTGGGAGCGCTGGAGGCGGCCTATGCGCGGATTGCGGCGCCGCCGGGCGCGGCGGAGAAGACTCTGCTGGCTCAGGCCTTCGACGACTATTCCGCCGATGAGACGCCTGAACTCGGCGGCGACGACCTGGCCGTCCTGCTGGCCGGCGCCTGGCGCGGCGCCGAGGCGCGCAAGGCGGGCGAGCCCGCCCGTATCACCGTCGGCCCGCTGGCCGACGCCGCCGGCGTCAACACCGGCTATGACCAGATCCTGATCCTGCAGGACGACGGGCCGTTCCTGGTCGACAGCGTCCTGGTCGCCCTGGCCGAGGCGGGGGTCACCGTGCGGGCCTTGTTCCACCCGATCGTCGAGATCGAGGCGGGCCGTCGCGACTCCCTGATCATCGTCGTCATCGACCCCCTGCCGCAGGAGCGTCGTGACGCCCTGGGCGAGGGTCTGGCGACCGCCATGGCCGATGTCCGCGCCGCCGTGCGCGATCACGGCGCCATGGTTCAGGCCATGCGCGAGGCCGTCCAGCGTCTGGAGGCCGCGCCGCCGAAGGGCGTGGACCCCGAGGTGCTGAAGGAGAATCTCGAGTTCCTTCGCTGGGCCAAGAGCGACCATTTCGTCTTCCTGGGCGCCCGCGACTACGACTATCCGCGCGACGCGTCCGGTTCGTACGAGGCCGAGGCGCCGCTGAACCAGTCCAGCGACGGTCTGGGCGTTCTCAGCGATCCCGAACGCCGCGTGCTGCGCCGCGCCTCCGAACCGGCCGTCCTGACCGCCGCCATGCAGCGCCAGCTGGGCGAAAGCGATCCGGTCACCGTGGCCAAGGCCAATATGCGCTCGCGGGTCCACCGGCGGGCCTACATGGATTATGTCGGGGTCAAACGCTACGACGCCGACGGCAAGCCGACCGGAGAGACGCGTTTCGTCGGCCTGTTCACCGCCGAGGCCTATGACAAGATGGCCAAGGAGGTGCCGCTGATCCGGCGCAAGGTGGCCAATGCGCTGGAACGCGCGGGCAAGACGCCGGGCAGCCATAATCACAAGCGCCTGAAGAACATCCTCGAGAACTACCCCCGGGACGAGCTGTTCCAGATCGGCGAGGACGAGCTGCTGGATACGGCGCTGGGCGTCCTGCACCTGTATGATCGTCCGCGCATCCGCCTGTTCACACGCCGCGATCCGTTCGACCGCTTCGTCTCTGTCCTGTGCTTCATCCCCCGCGAGCGTTTCGACGCGGGCCTGCGCCAGCGCATCGGCGGCATTCTGGCCAAGGCCTGGGGCGGCCGCGTCTCGGCCTGGTATCCGCAACTGAGCGACCAGCCGCTGACGCGCGTCCACTACATCATCGGCGTGACGCCGGGCGAGCACCCCGTGCCCGACCTGAAGGCCCTGGAGGCCGAGGTGGCCGAGGCCGGACGCAGCTGGATCGACCGCTTCGAGCGCGCCCTGCGCCTGGCCGGGGTGGACGAAGCCGCCGTCGGCCCGACCAGCGCCCGCTGGGCCGAGGGTTTCGGCGTCGCCTTCCGCGACCGTTACGACGCCGCTGAGGCCGTGGCCGACCTGGAGCAGTTCGATCGTCTGAACGACGGTTCGGCGGCCGACGGCGTCCATGCCGAGCCGGTGGCGGTGCGCGCCTTCCGCACGGCCGACGAGACCAACCTGCAGTTCCGCTTCAAGCTGTATCGCCGCGGGTCGGCCGTGCCGCTGTCCGACGTGCTGCCGATTCTGGCCGACATGGGCCTGAAGACGCTCGAGGAATCCGACCACGTCGTGCGGACGATCGGCCAGGAGCCGATCTACATCCACGACTTCCTGCTGGAAGACCCGCGCGGCGCCGACCTGGTCTTCGCCGACCTCAAGACCCCGTTCGAGGAGGCTTTCAAGGCCGTGTGGAACGGCCGCACCGAAAGCGACGGCTTCAACCGCCTGGTGCTGGAACTGGGCGTCGACTGGCGCGAGGCGGCCCTGATCCGCACCCTGGCGCGTTACCGCCAGCAGACGGGACTGGACCCCTCCCAGTCGGTTCAGGAAGCGGCCCTGCGCGAATACCCCGACGCAGCGCGCGCCATCCTGGCCCTGTTCAAGGCCAAGTTCGACCCGGCCCATGGCGGTTCGGTCGCCGAGCGCGAAGCGGCCGTGGCTGAACTGGACGCGAAGATCGAGACCCTGCTGCAGGACGTGAAGAGCCTGGATCACGACCGCGCCCTGCGCCGGATCTCGGCCCTGATCGACGGGATCAAGCGCACCAACTTCTATCAGGTCGACGCCGAGGGGAATCCGAAGGCCCACATCTCGATCAAGATCGCGGCCCAGGAACTGGCCGACCTGCCCCTGCCCAAGCCTTTCCGCGAAATCTTCGTCTGGGCGCCGTACGTCGAAGGCACGCACTTGCGCTTCGGCCCGGTCGCGCGCGGCGGTCTGCGCTGGTCGGACCGTCGTGACGATTTCCGCACCGAGGTCCTGGGTCTGGTGAAGGCCCAGCAGGTCAAGAACTCGGTCATCGTGCCGGTCGGCTCCAAGGGCGGCTTCTATCCCAAGCAACTGCCGGTCGGCGGCACGCGCGAGGAGACGCAGGCCGAGGCCATCCGCGCCTACAAGACCTTCCTGTCCGGCATGCTGGACATCACCGACAACATCGTCGGCGACGGCGCGCCGGTGCGTCCGGCGAATGTCGTGGCCTGGGAGGGCGACGACCCCTATCTGGTCGTGGCCGCCGACAAGGGCACGGCGACCTTCTCGGATATCGCCAACGGGGTGAGCCAGTCCTACGGCTTCTGGCTGGACGACGCCTTCGCCTCGGGCGGCTCGGCCGGTTACGACCACAAGGAGATGGGCATCACCGCGCGCGGCGCCTGGGAGGCGGTCAAGCGCCACTTCCGCGAAGTCGGCAAGGACATCCAGACCGAGCCCTTCACCGTGGTCGGCGTCGGCGACATGTCCGGCGACGTCTTCGGCAACGGCATGCTGCTGTCGCAGGCGACCAAGGTGGTGGCCGCCTTCGATCACCGCGACATCTTCATCGACCCGAACCCGGACGTGGCGAAGTCGTGGGCCGAGCGCAAGCGCCTGTTCGAGACGCCGCGCACCAGCTGGCAGGACTATGACAAGAGCCTGATCTCGGAAGGCGGCGGCGTCTTCTCGCGCTCGGCCAAGTCGATCGCCCTGACGCCTCAGATCAAGGAACTGCTGGACATCGAGGCCGACAGCGTCGACCCGGTCACCCTGATGCAGGCCATCCTCAAGGCCCGCGCCGAACTGCTCTACTTCGGCGGCATCGGCACCTACATCAAGGGTTCGGGCGAGACCAACCTGCAGGTCGGCGACAAGGCGAACGACGCCATCCGCATTAACGGCGGCGAGGTTCGCGCCCAGATCATCGGCGAAGGCGCCAACTTGGGCATGACCCAGCTGGGTCGCATCGAGGCGGCGCGCGTCGGCGTGCGGCTGAACACCGACGCCATCGACAACTCGGCCGGCGTGGACTCCTCCGACCAGGAGGTGAACATCAAGATCCTTCTGGGCGGCGCCATCGCCTCGGGCCATCTGAAGGCCGAGGATCGCAATGCCCTGCTGAAGTCGATGACGGACGAGGTGGCGCATAACGTCCTGCGTCACAACTACGACCAGACGCTGGCCCTGACCCTGCAACAGGCCGAAGGGGCGAACGCCCTGGACGCCCAGCAGGCCTTCATGCAGCACCTGGTTTCGATCGGTAAGCTGAACCGGGCGGTCGAATACCTGCCCGACGACGCCCGCATGGCCGAGATGAAGCTGCAGGGCCAGGCCCTGTCGCGGCCGGAGCTGGCGGTGCTGACCGCCTATTCCAAGCTCGAACTGTTCGACGAGATCGTCGCCTCGGCCGCGCCGGACGACGCCTTCTTCGAGCGGATGCTGGTCGACTACTTCCCGACGCCGCTCGCCCAGTTCGAGAGCGACATGAAGGGCCACCGCCTTCGTCGCGACATCATCGCCACCGTGCTGTCGAACGAGATCGTCAACATGGCCGGACCGACCTTCGCCGACCGCCTACGCGCGGCGGCCGAGTGCGACACCGCCGCCATGGTCACGGCCTTCGAGACCGCGCGTCATGTCTTCCGCCTCGACGAGGCCTGGAAGGCGGTGTCGGCCCTGGACCTGAAGATCCCGGCCGAGGCCCAGACGGCCCTGTATCAGGAGATCGCCCTGGTCCTGCGTCGCCAGACCTTCTGGCTGGCGCGTCGCGCGGCGCGCACCGAGACGACGGTCGGCGGCATGATCGCCGCCTACCAGCCCGCCGCCGACGCCCTGCGCGCCGCCGGACCGCAGGTGCTGTCGCGTTATGAGCACGCCCGCTACGAGGGCCGGGTCCAGACCTTCATCGGTCTGGGCGCGCCGGAAGAACTGGCGCGCGACATCGCCATGCTGCGTCCGATGGTGGCCACGGCCGACATCGGCGACCTGGCCGGCGAACTGGGCTGGGACGCTCCGGCCATGGCCCGCGTCTATCACCAGGTCGGCGCCGCCTTCGACTTCGACCGCCTGCGCGTGGCGGCCGGGTCGGTGCCGTCGGGCGATCACTTCGATCGCCTGGCCGTGCGTCGCCTGATCCAGGACCTGATGACCGAGCAGCAGCAGCTGACCCGCGCCGTGGCCAAGGCCTCGGCCGAGGCGGCCGGCGCCGGCGAGGACAGCGCGGAACAGGCGGTCGACGCCTGGATCGGCGCCCGCATGGATCAGGTGGAGGCCCTGCGCGGCTCGGTCGACGAGATCGAGACCTCGGGCTCCGGCTGGACCTTCGCCAAGCTGACCATCGCCAACGGCGCGATCCGCGAGGTGTTGGCTTCAGCAAGCTGAAGCCATTCCTGGTAAGAGCGCTAACGCTCGCCGCGCGGCGGCTCGCTGCTTGAGCGCATGAGGCGCTCGAACAGGTGCGGTTCGCGTCGGCGTCGCAATCAGGGCCCGTCCGTTGCGTCGTCTGGCGAGGCGGGCGGGCCTTGGCGTTTGGGGCGGGGTCGGTTTAGGTGGCGCCTGCTGTTCAGTGAACCGGAGGGCCCATGCCCAGGAAGTTCCTCGTCGTCGTCGACGACAGTCCCGAGCTGGGCGCCGCCCTGGCCTACGCCTCGCGCCGCGCCCGTTCGACCGGGGGCCATGTGGTCCTGCTGCGCGCCCTGCCCGGCGGATCGGACGAGCACTGGTCCGGCGTCCGCGATGAAATCCGCCGCCAGCAGCGCGAGGAGGCGGAAGGCCTGCTGGCCCGGCTCGGCGAGAAGGTCGCCGAGACCTCGGGCGCGCCGCCGGTCTATCTGATCGAGGAAGGCGACCCCCAGGCCGCCATCCGCAAGGCGGTGGGCGACGATCCCGACATCAAGATCCTGATCCTGGCGGCTGGGGCCAACGGACGCGGCCCGGGCCCCCTGGTGTCGGCGGTGTTGAAACAGGGCGCCGCCCTGACCGGCCGCAAGCTGCCCGTCACCATTGTTCCCGGCGAACTGACCGAGGACGAGATTCTGGATCTGGCTTGATCCAAGGGGCGCTATCGCTGGCTGCGCGGCGGCTCGCTGCTTGAGCGCCCACTTGAACCGGGCCGCGGCAGGGCGCATCTGAGGCTCATGTTCATCCAGACCGAAGCCACGCCCAATCCCAACGCGCTCAAATTCCTGCCGGGCCGCGACGTCGCTCCGCAGGCCGTGTTGGAGTATCGCACCATCGACGAGGCGGCCGCCTCGCCTCTGGCCGAGGCTCTTTTCGAACTGGAAGGGGTCGAGGGGGTCTTCTTCGGCGCCGATTACGTCTCGGTCACACGCGCGGCGCAGGGACCCGACTGGAGCGAGATGAAGGCGCCGATCCTGTCGGTCATCATGGATCATTTCGTCTCTGGCGCGCCCCTGGTTCGAGCCGGTGAAGCCGTGAGCGAGGACGCCGGCGAGGACACGGAGATCGTCGCCGAGATCAAGGGCCTGCTCGACACCCGCATCCGTCCGGCGGTGGCCCAGGACGGCGGCGACATCCTGTTCGACCATTTCGACGAGGAAACCGGCGTGCTGCGTCTGCGGATGCGCGGCGCCTGCGCGGGCTGCCCCTCCTCCTCCGCGACCCTGAAGGCCGGGGTCGAGCAGATGATGCGCCATTACGTCCCCGAAGTGACCAGCGTCGAACAGGTGCTGTAAGCGCCGCCCTGTTTCACATGAAACACTCGTCGGACGGCGCGCCCTCGGGCATGATGGCGTCATGAGCGGTTCGGACGAGACATCCCAGGCTCGCGCCCTGGGCGAAGCCCTGGCGGCGCTGCGGCGTGAACGTGGGTTGAGCCAGGCCGAGGCGGGCGCAAGGATCGGCATGACCAGCCAGGGCTGGGGCCTGTATGAGGCGGGCAAACGATCCAGCCTGTTCCGTCCCGACGTCCAGCGCCGCCTGACGGGCGCTCTGGATTCGACGCCCGAGGCGCTGGTCCTGCAGATGGGCGGCGAGCCGGCTTCGCCTGAAGCCCTTCCCGCCACTGGACTTTCAGCCCGCGGCCGCGTCTTCGACGGCGCGCGCGTTCAGACCCGTCGGCTGCGGCTGGAGACGGACGAACTGGCGCCCTGGGCGTCGGCCGGAACGGTGCTGGAGTATGTGCCGGGGCGTTGGCCCCGGCGAGGCCAGGGCTGCGTCATCCAGATCGACGACGGCGCCCAGAGGGTTCGCCTCTATGATCGCGCCGACGACGCCGAAGTCGTGGTTCTCGGCGCAGGCGGTCTGGACCGGACGGAGCGGATCGCGCGTTCGCGCATCCAGTCGATGTCGGCTGTGACCGGCCGCTTTGACGATGAGTGAAACAAAATAGTCGCATGATGCGGTCGTTCATGAAACTCTCTGGTTGAAAGCGGAGGGATCATGTCGCGTCGCAGCCATCATATCGATCAGGCCGTCGGCCTGCGCATCGCCGCCCGGCGCTCCGCCCTCGGCTGGTCCCAGTCCGTCCTGGCGCGAGAACTGGGAGTCAGCTTTCAGCAGGTCCAGAAGTATGAGACGGGCGTCAATCGCGTCTCCGCCTCGCGTCTGCATCAGGCGGCGATGGCCCTGGGCTGTTCGGTGGGCGACTTCTTCCCAGCGCGACCTGAGATCGAGGGCGAGGCGGAGCTGCTGCACCCGGTTCTGACCAGCGCCGAAGGGCGAGGTCTGGCCGAGGCCTTCGCGCGGATTCCCGACGCCGGCGCGCGTCGCGCCCTGACCCGCGTCGCCCAGGCCATGGCGGCGGCCTGACGGTCTTAGGCGTTGAAGCGGTCGCATCCGCGCCGGTTTCGCATTAGGGACAGGGCCATGAAGATCATGGTCATCGACACGGCGCTGGGCGCCTGCGCCGTCGGAGTGTTCGAGGGCGAAGCAGGCGACGCCCTGCTCCAGCCCCAGCCCCGGCCTCTGGGCCTGCGCGTCGAGCTGATGACCAAGGGACATCAGGAGCGACTGGGCGGACTGGCGCGCGATGCGGCGGCTGAGGCGGGCGGTTTCGACGGGATGGCGCGCATCGGGGTGACGGTGGGGCCGGGCTCCTTCACCGGCCTGCGTGTCGGCCTGGCCTTCGCCCTGGGGCTGGGCGCGGCGCTGGATCGGCCGGTGGTCGGAATCTCCACCCTGGACGCCCTGGCGGCCTCGGTCCCGTCCGAGGGCCTGGTCGCCGCCGTCATCGACGCCCGCCGGGGCCAGGTCTATGCGCGCCTGTTTCGCGACGGCGTGGCGCTCGGCGAAGCGGAGGCGCTGTCCCTCGAGGCGGCGCGCGACCGCATTCAGGCTGAAACCGGGAACGCGCGGCCGGTCCTGGTCGGCAGCGGGGCCGAGGTGCTGGCCGAGGCCTTCCCTGAACTGGCGAGCGCCGCCCTCCATCCCCTGCCCGCTCCCGCGCCCGAGGCGCTGGCGACCCTCGCCCTGGCCGCCGATCCGACGACCGCCCCGCCGCAGCCGCTCTATCTGCGCGCGCCCGACGCCACGCCGCCCAGCCGTCTGCCGGGCCAGCCGCGTCAGCCCGCCGCGTGAGCGACCCGATCTTCCCGGCGGTCGATCCTGCTCGCCTCGCCGCGATCCACGCCGAGGCGTTCGCGGCGGCCTGGGACCGGGCGGCGCTGGCCGAACTCCTGGCCTCGCCGGGCGTATTCGCCGTGGCCGAGGAGGGCGGCTTCATCCTGATCCGCGTCGTGGTCGACGAAGCCGAGATTCTGACGCTGGCGGTGCGGCCCTCGGCGCAGCGCGCGGGGCTGGGCGCGCGACTGGTCGAGGCGGCGGTGGTGCGCGCCGCCGCCCTGGGCGCCGAACGGATGTTCCTGGAAGTCGCCGAGGGCAACGCCGCCGCCCGCGCCCTGTACGCCCGAAGCGGCTTCGTCGAGATGGGGCGACGACGCGGCTATTATTCGCATGCGGATGGGCGCCGAGAGGATGCGCTGACGTTGGTCCTGAACTTTTCTCGATAGCTTCCATAAGGCGACGGTCCATCCTATCTTCGCCGCCATGGACCGGATCGAAAAACTCTGCGCCGAGCGCGGCATGCGCATGACCGAGCAACGTCGGGTGATCGCCCGCGTCCTGTCGAATGCCGAGGACCACCCCGATGTGGAGGAACTGTATCGCCGCGCTTCGGCGATCGATCCGCACATCTCCATCGCCACCGTCTATCGCACCGTGCGCCTGTTCGAAGAGGCGGGCGTGGTCGAGAAGCACGACTTCGGCGACGGCCGCAGCCGCTATGAAGAGGCCGGCGACGACCACCACGACCACCTGATCGACACCAAGACGGGCGAGGTCATCGAATTCTTCGACGCCGAGATCGAGCGCCTCAAGACCGAGATCGCCCGCAAGCTCGGCTATGAGCTGGTCGGTCACAAGCTGGAGCTGTACGGTCACGTCATCCCCGGCGCCGAGCCGGTGGAGCAGGAGGGGCTGATCTACAAGCGTCGCCCCCGCGAAGAGGCCGAAGACTGACCTCGGCCGTCGGCCCCAGACCCTGCCGACGCTTGCCGTCGTCGGTTTCGGCGATCATAAGCCGGACATGACCGATACGCTCGAAAAGCCTGTCCCGGCCCCTGTCCTGGGCCACGGCGTCGCGCCTGAAGGCGAGGCGACGCCCAAGCGCCTGTTCATCAAGACCTACGGGTGCCAGATGAACGTCTACGATTCCGAACGCATGGCCGACGTCCTGCGGCCGCTGGGCTATGCGCCGACGGATACGCCCGAAGGCGCCGACTTTGTCATTCTGAACACCTGCCATATCCGCGAGAAGGCGGCCGAGAAGGTCTATTCCGAACTCGGCAAGCTGCGGCAGATGAAGGAAGAAAAGGCGGCGGCGGGCGACGGCGGCATGACCATCGCCGTGGCCGGCTGCGTCGCCCAGGCTGAGGGC
>PJTS01001190.1_pt1 | contig 10444 bp, 8 predicted proteins | sample 1512251 | NCBI WGS metagenome assembly PJTS01 (sample SAMN08177686, study PRJNA422409) | Soil metagenome, whole genome shotgun sequencing project. | isolation source: Soil (2) enriched on wood chips: alkali lignin treatment | place: USA: Madison | collected 2015-01-15 | reverse complement strand
GAAGTGCCGCTGATCCAGACCCGCCATGGCATCGGATACCGCATCGCCACACCGGAAGCCTGATTCGGTGGCGGCGAAAGGGGAGCGCCGGCGCACGCCTTATCGGCGGCGCCTGCGCAGCCGCATCATCGTGTCGTTCGTGTTGTTGGGCTTCTGCCTGACAACACTGTTCGCGTTCGCCACCAACTGGGCCCGCATGCGCGTGGAAAACCAGTTGGTGGAAGACGTGATGAACCGCAACATCAATGAGTATGCGCGGCGGTTCCATGAAAACCCGGAGCGCAATCCGGATCTGCCGGTTCAGCAGATGTACGCCCGCCTGATCAAGCCGGACAAGTTCGAAGCACTGCGGCAGGAAGAGCCGGACTGGTACGAATTCAAGGACGGCCTTTACAACATGGGCGGCATCGACGAGCGGGGGCAGCGCTATTCCTACAAGCTGGCCGTACGCAAGACGCCTGATGCCTGGGCCTTCCTCGCCTATGACATGACCGACAGCGTGCGCGGGGGCCAGCAGCTCAATCGCGCGCTGCTGATCTCGGTGCTGGTGTTCAGCCTGCTGTCGCTGGTGCTGGGGTGGTGGTCGGCGTCGAAGGTGATGAAGCCGGTGTCCGATCTTGCCGCGCGGCTGCGGGCCTACCGCGGTGGCACCAGCGATCCCGAGCCGTTGGCGCCGCGTTTCCCCGATGACGAGGTGGGGCAGCTGGCGCAGGCGCTGGATGACTACTCGTCGCGGCTGACCGAAGTGGTGCAGCGCGACCGCGAGTTCAATGCCGACGTCAGCCATGAGCTGCGCACCCCGCTGGCCGTGATTCGCGGTGCCACCGAACTGCTGCTGACCCGCCCGGGTCTGGACGACAAGGTCTTGCAGCGCCTGCAGCGCATCCAGCGCGCCGAACAGCAGTGCAGCGACCTGATTGGCGCGCTGCTGCTGCTGTCGCGCAACGAGCGCGGGCAGGGCACCAGCAACGTGGCCCGTGTGGCCGAGCAGCTGCTGGATGCCCACCGCGCACAGCTGGGCGGCAAACCGCTGGAGCTGGTGCTGGAAGGCGAGCGCGATCTGGTGATCGACGCGCCCGAGGCCGCGCTTTCCGTGGCGCTGGGCAACCTGATCGGCAATGCCGTGAAGTATTCCCAGGACGGCGACGTGCGCGTGCACGTGGGCAGCAACGCGGTGTCGGTCACCGACAGCGGCCCAGGCCTGAGCGAGGAAGACGCCGCCAAACTGTTCCAGCGCGGTTATCGCGGTACCCACGCCGGTCATTCGCAGGGCGGTGGTATTGGCCTGTCGATCGTCAGCCGCCTGTGCGATCTGTATGGCTGGCAGGTGAGCGTGCGCCCGGGCGGGCAGCGCGGCGTGATCGCCACGCTGACGTTCTCGCCGAAGCCCCTGTAAGCGAAGCTCTACAGTAGATCCACGCCATGCGTGGATCCGCGTTGGTCGTGCCGGCCGCTGGCCGGCAACCAGGCCTCAACCCCCAGCCAAGCCCAGATACCGCGCATGCAGCTGCTCCACCTGCGCCTGCAGGTCCTGCGGCTTCCCGTCATTGGCCACCACGTCATCGGCCAGCGCCAACCGCTGTGCGCGGCTGGCCTGGGCGGCCATCATCCGCTCAGCCAGCGCGGCATCAATGCCGTCGCGCTGCATCAGCCGGGCATGCTGCACGGCCTCCGGCGCATCCACCACCAGAATGCGGTCCAGCCACGGATAGGCGGTGCGTCCGCCCACTTCGGTCAGCAGGGGGATGGCGGCGATGGCATAGGCGCTGGGTGCCTGCTCGCACTGCTGCTGCATCAGCAGCCGGATGGCCGGGTGGGTGATCGCTTCCAGCGCGGTGCGTTCGGCCGGGTCGGCGAAAACGTGGGCGCGCAGGCGCGCCCGGTCCAGGGTGCCGTCGGCCAGCAGCACGTCGGCGCCGAAGCGCTCGGCAATGCGGGCCAGTGCCGGTGCGCCGGGGGCCACCACGGCGCGGGCGGCCAGATCGGCGTCGGCCACCACGATGCCCAGCGCCTCGAAGCGCCGGGTCACTTCGCTCTTGCCGGCAGCAATGCCGCCGGTCAGGCCCACCACATAGCGGCTCATGGCGATGCCGTCAGCGCAGCCCGCTGATCGCCATGTACTGGTCCAGCAGCGTCTCGCCCCACATGAAGAAGATCCAGCCGGCCAGCGCCAGATAAGGGCCGAACGGGATGGGGGTCGCTTTGTCGCGGCCGCGGGCATAAAGCCAGATCGAGCCGATGATGGCACCCAGCACCGAGGACATCAGGATGATGGGCAGCACGCCCTTCATGCCGCACCAGGCGCCCAGGGCGGCCAACAGCTTGAAATCGCCGTGGCCCATGCCTTCCTTGCCGGTCAGCTGCTTGAACAGCCACCACACTGACCACAGCGACAGGTAGCCCAGCAGCGCGCCCAGCAGGGCGGGCTTGGCGGGCATGTACAGGTTGTCGATGCTGCCTATCAGGCCCAGCCACATCAGCGGCAGGGTCAACTGGTCCGGTAGCAGCTGGGTACGCAGGTCGATGCCCGACAGGGCGATCAGGAAGCAGGTCAGCACGATGGCGCCGAAGCCCTGCCAGCCGAAGCCGAACTGCCAGACGCAGGCCAGCACCATCACCGCGGTCAGCGCTTCCACCAGCGGGTACTGGATGGAGATGGGCGCCTTGCAGTGGCGGCACTTGCCGCCCTGGATCAGCCAGCTGAACAGCGGGATGTTCTCGTACCAGGACAGCTTGTGCTTGCAGTGCGGGCAGTGCGAAGGCTCCACCACGATGCCCGGCGGTGCCGGTTCGTAATAGTCCGGTTCTTCCAGAACCTCGCGCGCGTCGCGCTTCCACTGCCATTCCAGCCGCTTGGGCAGGCGCAGGATGACAACGTTCAGGAAACTGCCCAGCAGCAGCCCCAGGCCGGCCGCGGCGGGGTAGCCGAGGCCGGGATGCTGGTCGAGAAATGCCATGTTTATTCTTATCCGACGACGGAAGCGAGCTTGAAGATGGGCAGGTACATGCCGACGACCATGCCGCCCACCACGACGCCGATGAATACCATGATCATCGGTTCCAGCAGGCTGCTCAGCGCGTCAACGGCATTGTTGACTTCCTGCTCATAATACTCGGCCACCTTGAACAGCATGGTATCCAGCGCACCGGCTTCTTCGCCGATACCGGTCATCTGGATGACCATGTGGGGGAACATGTTGGTCTGCTTCATGGCCATGTTCACCGGGTAGCCGACCGACACGTCATCGCGCATGCGCAGCACGGCCTCTTCGTAGACCTTGTTGCCGGTGGCGCCAGCCACGATGCCAAGCGCCTCCACCAGGGGCACGCCTGCCTTGAAGGTGACGGCCGTGGTACGGGAGAAGCGCGCGATCGAACTGTTGTGCATGATCTGGCCAACCACCGGCACCTTCAGGATGAACCGGTCCATGCCATGTTGCATCTTCGGTGAGCGCTTGTAGGCCATCACGAAGCCGACGATGCTGCCGATGATGATCGCCGCGATCAGCCACCACCAGGACACCATGAAGCGTGATGCGGCCACGATCAGCTGGGTGAAGGCGGGCAGATCGGCACCGAAGCTCTGGAACACATCCTCGAACTGCGGCACGACGAAGATCAGCAGGATGGCGCTGACCAGCAGCGCCACGGCAACCACCATGGCCGGATAGAACAGGGCCTTCTTGATCTTGCCCTTCAGGGCTTCGATGTTTTCCTTGTAGTTGGCCACGGTGTCCAGCACCGTTTCCAGCACACCGGCGCCTTCGCCGGCGCGGACCAGGTTCCGGTACAACTCGTCGAACTGCACCGGGTGCTTGCTGATTGCCTCGTACAGCGACGAGCCGCCCTCGATATCGGTGCGGATGCTGTCGACCATCTTCTTCATGCGCACGTTCTTGTGCCCACTGCCAATGATCTCCAGCGCCGACACGATCGGTACGCCGGATTTCATCATCGTCGCCATCTGGCGGCTGAAGAAGGCAATGTCCTTGGTACTGATCGGTTTGCCGGAACCGCCGAACAGCGGCTTCGGCTTGACCTTCACCTGCCCGGGATTGATGCCCTGGCGGCGCAACTCGGCGCGCAGCAGGTTGGCGTTCTTCGCCAGCTGCTCGCCTTTCATCTTCACACCCCGCTTGTCGGTCCCCTCCCAGACAAACGGCTGCAGCTCCATCGTGGCGCGGGCCACGGGCTCTTTCTTGATCGCACTGCGACTGACAGACATGTAGGCTCCCCGGCCCGCCATCCCCAGACGGGCATCCAAGGCTCGATGTTAGCGGGTTAAACGCCGTCTGGGCAGCGGGCAGACCGGCCGGAGTGTGATTTCGTGCCGGTCGCCGGCCAAAGGTGACGCACTGCGTCACATTGCCGCCTTCGTCGCATTTCCTGTTCAGGGGGCTTCACATACAAGAAATTGCTGCCATCATTGGCCCGGGGAAATCCAGGGGGAGGCGTGCCGGGGTTGGCACGCAACCTGCGTTGATCCACCCGCAGGGCACAGGACCCGCTCACCCGGCCGCCGGCCGGACCGCTCCTGGGCACTGACATCAACCACCACTATCTTGGGGATGTACGACTATGAAGAACCAGAAGGGCTTCACCCTGATCGAACTGATGATCGTCGTTGCGATCATCGCGATCCTGGCCGCCATCGCGCTGCCGCAGTACAAGAACTACACCGCTCGCGCCAAGATCACCCAGGCGATCGCCACCGTGGCCGGCGAAAAGATCAAGGTTGCCGAGAACTATGCTTCCGAAGCTACGAATCTCTGCGACGGCGTATCGGGCTGCACCCCGACAACCGGCAAGGTTCTGGCCAACGTGAAGCTGGAAGGCGCTTCCAAGGATGGCACTGCAACCATCGAACTGGTGCCGAAAGCTCCGGCTGACGACAAGGCACCCATCGAGTGGACCTGCACCGTCAAGACCTCGTCGGGCCCCTACGCCAACAAGCCGTGCGATGACCTGAACAAGGCGTCCTAATCGCGATTGAAGTTTAGGGCCCAGTGTTGGCTGTGTACTACCGGATGCCCGCGAGAAATCGCGGGCATCTGCGTTTGTAATGTCTGCGCCGGGCGTCTATAACCTGATCACCCCTTCCAAAGTCTCTGTCATGAACGCAGTCACCACCGCCAATCTTGTCGGCATCACCGGCCTGGCCCGTCGCCTCGTGCAGGACGGCGCACTGGATGAGGCCGGCGCCCGCGATGCCATGGCCAAGGCCACGGCTGCCAAACAGCCGCTGCCAACCTGGTTCGCACAGAACAAGGTGGTGGGGGCCGCCCAGCTGGCCGCCGCCAACTCGGTTGAGTTCGGCATGCCGCTGTTCGACGTGTCCACGTTCGACAGCAGCCAGAACGCCATGAATCTGGTCAGCGAGGAACTGCTGCGCAAACACAACGTGCTGCCGCTGTTCAAGCGCGGCGGCAAGCTGTTCGTCGGCACCAGCAACCCCACCCATTCGCTGGATGAGATCAAGTTCCACACCAATCTGGTGGTGGAACCGATCCTGGTCGATGAAGACCAGATCCGCCGCACCCTGGAACAGTGGCATTCCAGCCACGACACCCTGGGCGATTCCCTGGGGGGCGACGATGATGGCCTGGCCAACCTGGACATCAGCGGCGGCGAAGAAGATGCCGCAGGCAGTGACAGCGGCGTAGACGCCAAGGGCGACGACACCCCGGTGGTGAAGTTCGTGAACAAGGTGCTGGTCGATGCGATCCGCAAGGGCGCGTCGGACATCCACTTCGAGCCCTACGAAGACGACTACCGCGTGCGCCTTCGCATCGATGGTCTGCTGAAGATGGTGGCGCGCGCGCCGGTGAAGTTGAACCAGCGCATTGCCGCCCGCCTGAAGGTGATGGCGCAGCTGGATATCGCCGAAAAGCGCGTGCCGCAGGACGGTCGCATCAAGCTGAACCTGTCCAAGAGCAAGCAGATCGACTTCCGCGTCAGCACCCTGCCGACACTGTTCGGCGAAAAGGTGGTGCTGCGTATCCTGGACGGCAGCGCGGCCAAGCTGGGTATCGACAAGCTGGGCTACGAACCGGACCAGCAGAAGCTGTTCCTGGAAGCCATCCACAAGCCCTACGGCATGGTGCTGGTGACCGGCCCGACCGGTTCGGGCAAGACGGTTTCGCTGTATACCGCGCTGGGCATCCTGAACGATGAAACGCGCAATATCTCCACCGCCGAAGACCCGGTGGAAATCCGTCTGCCCGGCGTCAATCAGGTGCAGCAGAACAACAAGCGCGGCATGACCTTTGCGGCGGCGCTGCGCTCGTTCCTGCGACAGGATCCGGACATCATCATGGTGGGCGAAATCCGCGACCTGGAAACGGCGGAAATCGCCATCAAGGCGGCGCAGACCGGTCACATGGTGCTGTCCACGCTGCATACCAACGATGCGCCGCAGACCATCGCGCGTCTGATGAACATGGGCATTGCCCCGTACAACATCACCAGTTCGGTCACCCTGGTGATCGCCCAGCGTCTGGCGCGCCGGCTGTGCAACAACTGCAAGCGTCCGGCCGAACTGCCGGCACACGCGCTGCTGGCCGAAGGCTTCACCCAGGCGCAGTTGGATGCGGGTATCCAGCTGCACGAAGCCGTGGGCTGCGATGAATGCACCGAGGGCTACAAGGGCCGTACCGGCCTGTACCAGGTGATGCCGATGACCGACGAGATTTCCACCATCGTGCTGGCCGGCGGCAACGCCCTGCAGATTGCCGAAGCCGCGCAGGCGATCGGCGTGAATGATCTGCGCCAGTCGGCGTTGAAGAAGGTGGCGGCGGGCATCACCAGCCTGGCCGAGATCAACCGCGTGACCAAGGATTGATGCGGCCGGCGCGGCGGGGTCAGATCCCTTTCCCTGCGAAAGGGCTCTGACCCCAGTAGGCGAATCCAGCAAGGGGTCAGAGCCTTTTCCTGCGGAAAAGGATCTGACCCCCTATTCCATGCCCAGCTTTTTCAGCTTGTAGCGCAGCGCGCGGAAGGTGATGCCCAGCTGCGCGGCGGTGCGGGTCTTGTTCCAGCGGTTTTCTTCCAGCGCCCGCTGGATGGCGCTGCGTTCCAGCTGCTCGATGTAGGAGGGCAGGGCGGCGTTGCCGGGCTGCAGGTCGGCCACCGCTTCCACGGCCACGCTCGCATGGACGCCGCCGGCGCTGCGCGGGGCGTGCTGCGGCAGGCGCAGGTCATCGGCGCCGATGCGGTCTTCTTCGGCCAGCGCCAGGGCACGCTCCAGGATGTTTTCCAGTTCGCGCACGTTGCCGGGGAAGCCGTACTGGGCCAGCGCGTCCAGCGCCGACGGTGCCAGCAGCGGGGTCGCGCGGCCGTGGCTGCGGGCCAGCCGGGCCAGGATGGAACCGGCCAGGTCCGGCAGGTCCTGGCGGCGCTCGCGCAGGGGCGGCACCTTCAGTTCGATCACGTTGATGCGGTAATACAGGTCGTGGCGGAAACGGCCGTCTTCGACCAGCTCGGCCAGGTCTTTGTGGGTGGCCGACAGAATGCGCACGTCCACCGGTTCTTCGTTGGATGCACCGACCGCCCGCACCGATTTTTCCTGGATGGCACGCAGCAGCTTCACCTGCATCTGCAGCGGCAGTTCGGCCACTTCGTCCAGGAACAGGGTGCCGCCATGGGCCGCCTGGAACAGGCCAGGCTTGTCGGCGTGGGCGCCACTGAAGCTGCCCTTGCGGTGGCCGAAGAACTCGCTTTCCATCAGCTCGCTGGGAATGGCGCCGCAGTTCACCGGCACGAATGGGCCTGCGGCGCGGGCGCCCTGGGCGTGGATGGTGCGTGCCACCAGTTCCTTGCCCACGCCCGATTCGCCCAGGATGTAGACCGGGGCCTGGCTGCGCGCCACTTTGCCGATGGTGGTGCGCAGCACGTCCATGGCCGGCGAACTGCCCAGCAGGCGCGCGGCCTGTTCGGCGGCGGGGCCGGTGGCAGGGCGCTCGGCGTTGTTCAGTTCCAGCGCGTGCTTCACCAGGCCGCGCAGCACGGAGATGTCCACCGGCTTGCTGACGAAATCGAAGGCCCCGGCCTTCAGCGCTTCCACCGCCAGATCCATGCTGCCGAAGGCGGTGATCATCGCCACCGGGGTGCGCGGGTAGTGGTGGGCGATCTCGCTGACCAGCTCAATGCCGTTGCCATCGGGCAGGCGCATGTCGGTGATGCACAGATCGTAGGGATTGCTGGCCAGCAGCTCGCGCGCTTCGGCAAGGTTGGCGGCGGTGCTGATGCGCAGGCCCATGCGGCCAAGGGTCAGCACCAGCAGTTCGCGGATGTCGCGTTCATCGTCGACGATGAGAGCGCTGCGGGTTTCGTTCATGGGCGGAAAGATAGCCGAGGGGGGGCGGAAGCGACAAATCCTTGACGCGCTGGATCAGGTCGGGAGCAGGGTGTGCGGGCCCGGCAGGACCAGGCGGAAGCACGAGCCGCCGGCCGGTACCGGGATGTAGTCCAGGCGTGCCTGGTTGGCGCGGCACAGCTCGCGGGCGATGTACAGGCCCAGCCCGGTGCCGTGTTCGGACGTGGTGAAGAATGGGCGGAACAGCTGCGCGGCGACGGCTTCGGGAATACCCGGGCCGCGATCCATCACATCGATCACCGCATTGCGCTCGTGCTGGGCCACGCGCAGGCGCACGCGTGCTGGTTGCTGGCCCACGCGGCCGTACTTCAGGGCGTTGTGCACCAGCACGGTCAGCACCTGGTACAGGTGGCGGGTGTCCACCTGCGCCGGCACCGAAGTGTCGGTGATGATCGGTTCAATTCTGTCGGTTTCCAGCGTCTGCCCCTGCTTGTACTCCAGCACGAAGCGGCGCACGAAGGCGACCAGGTCGACATTTTCCGGGGTGGCACGCTCGCGCCGGGCCAGGCCCAGCACGCTTTCCACGATGCTGTTGGTGCGCTGGCACTGCTGGTGGATGATCTGCAGCAGGCGGCGGTCGCTTTCGTTGAATCCGGTGCCTTCTTCCAGCAACTGCACCGCGTAGTTGATGGCCGCCAGCGGGTTGCGGATCTCATGGGCCAGGCTGGCCGAGAAACGACCCATGGCCGACAGGGTGAGCGATTCGGCACGGCGCGAGACTACGCTGGAATCGTCCAGGAACACCAGGGCCAGCTCGCTGCCGGCCAGCAGCCGGGCAAAGCGCGGTTGCACTTCCGGCTGGTCGGGGTTGAGCTGCAGCGGCAGTTCGTCCTGGGTCCAGCCATTGCGCCAGCGGTTCAAGCGACGCGCCAGTTCCGGCGCGATGCTGCTCAGATCCAGGCGGCCGGTTTCGCCCACGCCATCGTTGTCGCCCAGCAGCAGTGACGCCGCCTCGTTGGCCAGGGTGATGCGGTTTTCACTGTCGACCACCAGCACGCCGGTGCGCATGCGGCGGATGATCAGTTCGTTGATCTGGAACAGGTTGGCCACTTCGTCGCCACGCTGGTTGGCCAGCTGCTGGTTGCGGCGGGCGCGGTTGCCCACCTGGTAGCTGATGAAGGCCAGGGCCAGGTAGCTGGTGGCGAACATGGCCAGTTCGGCCAGGGTGCGGGTGGGGTCGCCGCCTTCCAGCACCTTCCACAGATACTCGGCCGCGGTGGCCACGCTGGCGGCCAGTGCCAGGCACAGGCCCCAGCTGAGCGGCAGCAGGGTGGCGGCCGCGGCGATGTTGAACAGCAGCGACATGGAAATGCCGGCGCTGGCGCCCGGCAGGGCATGCGCCAGCAGGCTGGCGGCAATGATGTCCAGCAGCACGCCACCGACCACGATGGCGCGCAGCCAGCGCTCGCTGCGGCCGATCAGCAGCCACAGCAACGACAGGCCCAGGTAGGCCGCGCCCACGGCATAGGCCAGGCGCGGGTGGTGGGCCTCGCCGACCATGGCCGACAACGGGCTGTAGAGCAGGGCGGCGATGACCGATGCGATCAGCACCCGGTACAGGGCGAAGAAGTACAGCTCACGCCGGGGTATTGATTCGATGCGGTCGATCAATGAAGCACTGGGTGACACGCCGGAACTCCCCTTCTGGCTGCCTGGAACTGGGTTTGACGGCGGTGGCCTGCAGCGTAGCCGATGTTCCCCCGATCATCGGAACCGCTTTGTAGAGTCGAGCCATGCTCGACTGCTTCGGCAAAGCAGTCGAGCATGGCTCGACTCTACAGATCAGAAGCCGTCGAGCAAGCTCGACGCTACCGCCCCCAGTATAGGCCTGTGGAAGCGATTTCCTGCGCAATCGGCCCTGGGCCGGCGCCCGGCCGGGCCTGCCGGGCAGCCGCAACTGCCTGAATGGCGGCGGAAATCTGACCGGGTCTGGCCATTTGTCCATACTTCTTTGCGCCCCGGCGCTGGCTCGGCCACAATAGTGGGCCCGCCGCGGTCCATGCCGGCGCCCCGCCGGGGCCCCTGAGGAATTGCGTGCGGTCGTTCCTATTCCCACGGTGACGCATGAAT
>PJTS01001187.1_pt1 | contig 10465 bp, 15 predicted proteins | sample 1512251 | NCBI WGS metagenome assembly PJTS01 (sample SAMN08177686, study PRJNA422409) | Soil metagenome, whole genome shotgun sequencing project. | isolation source: Soil (2) enriched on wood chips: alkali lignin treatment | place: USA: Madison | collected 2015-01-15 | reverse complement strand
GGGCACCCAGCGCGCCATACAATCGAATCGTGGTTAAGCGCGCCATGGCTTAATCTCCTGCGGCAGGTCTTTGTGCCGAACGCAGATCATCGTCCGGTCTTTAAAATATCCACGGGCATAAGGAGTGATGCAGGATGGCTGGCCGTACAGGTGGTGCAGCAGCTCGCCCTCTTCGGTGATGATCCCCGCATGGTTCCACTTGTCCGACTCGACCTGCATGATGACCATGCAACCGGGCCCGGGGTCGCATTCGACAAACCCCTCACACTCCCAGTTATCGAAATAGAGGTTGTCCGGGTACTGGCTTTCCCACCACGGATAATCCACGCGGAAATCATTCAGCATGACGCCCTGGGTGGCGTGCCAGTCCATGACCAGTCCCCAGCAGTCGTGCGAGCCAAGGAGGAACGGGCGGCCAATCAGCGGGATGGCGTCCGGTGTTATCTCTGCGTATTCATCGCAGTCCGGCGCGTAGATGCCCCAGACCACGCCAGAGTTATTGCACTGCTGGCGATCGAGGTCAGACGGAATAGGTCGTGCGCCATCGCCCGGGTGGGAGTGAATGACGCGGATAATGGTTCCTGCATCCTCGGCGTTGGCCCAGTGTTCGCCGTCGATTCTGAAATGCTCTGTTGGATTTTCGTGGCTGTTCGGCACCGGGATGTAGCGCTGGCGCCGTCCTGACTGAATGACGAAGCCGCAGCACTCGCGTGGGCATTCCTCCAGCGCATGCGCCCGGATCGCCGTTATAATGGTTTTGTTCATGGGTATATCCGGTTATCGGGTGAAGAGAACTGTCGCCGGGTAGCCGCCGAAATCAAGAACGGCAGTGTTCGGTTCTGCCAGCCCTGCGCCGAAACGCTTGCGGCAGTCACTGAGGCAACCCCCGCATACATCAAACGCCGGGTCCGCTACCGCATTACCCTTCGCATCGAAATATGCCGTGCCGTTGTAGGTGCAGCCGTCACCGCTGCGATATTGTCCGCGCAGTGCCCATTCGCAGAGCGAGGTGATCTGCCGGGTTGGTATGACCAGGTTCTGAAGGTCAGCCGGGCTGCTGAGCGACCAGGACACCACCTCGTCATCTTCAGAGGTTTTGGCATCCAGCCAGAAGGTCTGTAGGGAGAACATCGTCGGGTCTGCTGTCGGATTAACACCGCCCGGGAAGTTCACCGCATCGAGGTAAACCGCGTAGGTGTCGATGATGCTCACCTTCGCATTCACCATGTCCTTAAACTGGAGACAAAGCGCAGTGATGTGGCCGTCGAGGTTAGACACGCTGAGCTTTGGCTCCGCGGCTTGATCCGTTGAAAGCGCCAGGTCGGCAATCTGGAAGGGCCAGAACTCGTAGGCGTTGCCATCCCAGATGATGGGCTTCGGCCCCAGCCTGGCCTCGTCGCCGTTCGCCGCGTCAATCTCGGCAGGCGTATGGGGAAACGGGCTGTAGTGAAAGCGGTGGATCCCGCCGCTGAACTCTGAGGCATCCACTTCGACCAGGCGGACCCTGCCACCTGGTGCCAGCTTCGCCGCCTGATCAACAAGTGCCATTATGCGTATACCCCGTAGGCCCGTTTAATAGTGAACGTAAGCTCAGCGAATTTGCTGCTGATCTGGTTTTTGCGAACAGAGTCGGCGACAACGCGATACATCCCCTTCTCTTCGCCCGGCGGCGTAATGATGAAGGCCTTCACGGTATGAGCCAGGAGGAAATCGCGCACCGCGTTTACCTCTGTCTCAGTGCCGGTATGTTTCATCGGCACCTGGATCGCGGTGGAGTTGATGCCGTTCTCGGCCACCTGCTCATAGCCATCGCCAAACTGCGCCGCACGCACCGTCTTGCCGTATTCAATTGGGCCAGCGCCGAGCTGCGAGCGCCAGCTGTAGGTTTCGACTGCCATGTTTGCTCCATAAAAAAAGCCCCGCATTAGCGAGGCTTGGTGTGATTGAAAGCCCCGGGCTGGGCTTGGTTGTTAGTCGGTTCTGTATGAACTCATTCGGAAGGTGTAGCACCACAGCGACAAATTTAAGAGCCCAGATGACAATGTGCTTCTTAATAGATTGCTGTAATATTGCGCCCCCTTCAAATCAACTACTCGCTTTTCAATCAACTAAGATTAGCTAAGACACCCTTTGATATGTCAAAATCTAACATGGAGTTATAAGCTGCCACAGAGCGGCCCTGCCTCATCGCATCTTTAATTAAAGGAGTTTCCAATGGGGTTTAGATTTCGCAAACGGATCCGAATTGCTCCCGGACTCGCTATAAATATCAGCAAAAGCGGCGTAAGCACATCAATCGGTAAAAGCGGCTGTACCACAAATATCAGCAGTAGAGGCGTAAAAACAACGCTTGGCATCCCTGGCACTGGAATTTCATACACCACCGGTACTTCAGGAAAAAAATCTGCTAACAAGAAAGGTAGCAGCATAATTAGCAATCTTATTTTCTTATTTATTTTATTTGTGATTTACAAAATTTTTACTTCATAAGTTCTTATTACAATAACCTGCATAACCATCGCATTACATTAATATTGGCAAGGATTAACAAATGAAAAAAGTACTAGCACTGTTACTGGTAGCGGCATTCGGCTTGATGACTACTAACGCAATGGCTTGCCCGAAAGGTACACATCCGCATGGTGGAACTGGTTCGCATCACGCGGGCGGTACTTGCTACTAACAGTTGGGCGGCTTCGGTCGCCCTTTTAATATCAAAAGCACATCTGAGTAGGCTATCAAGCCGCCACAGAGCATCCCTGCACTATCGCTTCATATTTGTTTAGAGGATCAAATGAACCGGGTTTGGCTAATCGTGTTGATTGTCACAATTTGCGCTGGTTTGGCGCAGGATTACATAACTGAAAAAGCAGCTGAACGCATTACTACAATCAGACAGTCATGTGTGATTGGGCATGGTTGCAAGAACATGTAGCCCACCTGAGTGGGCTGTAATGAAAGCCCCGGGCGGGGCTTGGTGGTCAATAACTTGCCATCATGAACTGCTTATCAACTGCATTCCATACATCGAGACTGATAGTAGAACCTGAGTTGGAATTACTGATCCTGACCTCAGCTTTGGAGTCTTTAACACCTTTGAATTTGAATGAACCAACATCCACACCTTCGTGGAAATAACTATCAGAGCCGACAGAAAAGAATCTTTCCGCATCAACAGTTACATCAACCTTACCGTCCTTAGAAATGAATACTTTGGCATAATGCCACTTACCCGTGCCAAGTAAATCTCCTGAAAGAAACTCACAATTTAAAGACACGTCTCCCTTGATACATTGTGATGTTTTTTCCTCGGTCCCATTCGCTATCATTTCTGAAATGTTTGGTTTCGAATCCGTTGCGGATGCAATTTTTTTCGCAGGTGGATTGTCACAGCCAGTTAGCCCGACTAAAGCTAAAACCAATAAAGCCCTTTTCACTATCATCCCCTTGATTAGCATGGTTTGTTCCATGATAACCAGGGGTTAAAGTAAACACTACCGGCCTTTGGTGAAGTTGTAGATCATACCACCAGGCTTAAGGTGCTTTTGAACCACCTGCAGAGCGGCGTTCTGCATCTCATCGGCAAGCGCGCGCCCCATGGCATCGCCAGAACTGGACGTATGGGCTGTTGCTGAACCACCAGCATCGACATTCACGGTAGTATTAATTACCGGGGCAACACCACCGCCACCTTGCGCTCTAACGCCTAACCGTCCAGCTGAGTCACGCGTCAGCGGCATGATCGCTTCGGCTCCCGCTTCTGCGAATACCCCACCTTTGGCAAATTTCGACGCCCCATGGAAGGTGAAATACTGAGGTGAATCGTAGACGCCATTCACGTACTTGCTGAGGCCCGGCGATTCATAGACTCCGCCTTTAGCGTTGAACGTTACGCCTGCAGCAGCGTTTGCATACGCTCCGCCTGGTGTAGTGCCGCCACCAGAGCCACCACTAATCCAGCCCATTGCGGCCTGCACTGCGTAGGCAACCATAAGGCGGTTCGTCACGTCCAGGATCATCTTGAGCATCGACTTGCCAAACTCTTTAACCGATGCTTTACCGGTCGTCATTAGTTCGGTAAGCATGTCGCTCAGACCTGTTAGCGTTGAGCTGGCAACATTCTTCACGGCATCGTAGGTATTCGTGGCGGCGTCCAGATACTCATTCCAGCCGCTTACAGCACCAGCTTTCCAGTCGCCGCGCAGCTTATCCTCTTCAGCGTAATAGTTTTTAAGCGCAGCCAACTCCTTCTGATAGCCATCGCTTTTAAGGTCACCTCCGCTATTTAGCCACCCTTGGCGTAGTTGCGCCTCTTCCCTTAAGCGCTGGGCATGCCGGCTACTCAAACCCGCACTATCGCTTAATGCGGCAGTTTTTTCGGCCATTTGAGTGACATACTTCTGAGAACTGTCCTGCAACCGATTCAGGCGTTCCTGAATAGCAATCTGATCGCCCAGACCAGCGTTAACTTCGGCCTGAGCCAGCGCACGGTCCTTGGTCGCCAGCAGAGCCTGCTCGTCTTTCGAAAGTGCCCGGGTTTTGGAAGCCTCCTCCAGAATGCTGAATTTTGAGATCAAATCCCATTGTTGCTTGCGTTGCTGGCTTATCACATCGTTAAGATCACGATGGTCCTGAAGCGTTTTCAGCTGGGCTTGCAATGAGAGGGTTTCAGCATTGGTGCTGTCTAAACTGCGCGTTCCGGTATCAATCTTAACTGCAGGCGTTTTCGGCACCTTGGCATCTGCATAGCGCTTTTCGATACCAGCCTTAATCATCTGGTATTCGGTATCAGTATATTTTGCCCGGTCAGCGGCAAGCTGTTTAAGCTCACGGGCACGCTTTATGGCATTGGATTCGTACTGTTCCAGGTTGTTATTTCGACGCTGCGACGCCTCAAGGTCGCGTTGATTATCCTCAGCAGCCTTGCCTTTAGCTGCGGAAATGTCACTCTCCAGTGCCAGGGTTTTCTCTAAGGCACTGATCTGCGATTTAGTCGAAGCAACCAGCGCCTCCTGATCCTTACGACGCTGCGCGGCAGCCGCATCCTGGAAGTTACTGCTTTGCCGGCCATAACCATAATCAGGACTTGCAGCAGCACTTCCCTGAAGAGTTTTTAGCGTTTCCTGCTGCGCCTTAAGCCGCTCTCTCAGGCCTTTGAGCGTATCTTCCGGGGTAACCTGCCGCCCGACGTTAAGCATCTGATCCCAGGCTGATGCCGCACTGTCTTTAATTGCCTTCCAGAGCCGTTCAATATCACCCAGATTCTCCTTAATCTGGCTCGAACGGCTCTTCATGGCGTTGGCGTAAGTGTCCATCGCCAATTTTGCCGCGCCTGTGGCATCCCCCTGCTTTTGCAGAGCAACAATCTGATCGTAAATGGTCGCGTTCAGATAGTGATACTGCTCATTCAAGGCAATAGAGGCTTTTACAGGATCATCCGCAAGCCGTTTGAAATCAGCGATTGTTTTATCGATAGCCTGCCCGGTGGCGCTCTGCATAGCCACGGCTGAGGCCGCAACGGTCTCCAGAGCATTACCTTTGAATGCACCGGTACCCAGCGCGGCCGCAATGGCCTGCGCTGCCACAGAAATTTTTCCGGCGCTTCCGCCAATGCGCTCAGCCATATTGGCAAGGTCAGCGGAGGTTTTCCCTGTGTAGCTCCCGGTCAGCAGTAGCTGGCGATTGAATTCACTCGCTTCCTGGCTTCCCTGGTACCAGGCAACTGCCAGCGCGCCTGCGCCCACAGTTAAGCCGGCAAGGCTGAGGGTGAGAGGGTTAACAAAGCCGATCAGTGTTCGCAGATAATCGCCAACCCCTGTCAGCGCCCCTTTGACCCCGCCAAACTGGTCTTTAATCTGCCCGCCCTGCTGGAGCAGGATCAGGAACGGAGACTGTCCACCAGCCAGCTGCGTGGCGATATCGGTGAACTGTGCCGGTAGTGTGCGCATTGCTGCACTGTACTGACCCACGGAGATACCAGCGCGGCGTGCGGCGGCCTCCTGCCGGGATAGCGCCTCAGGCAACACGTCAGCCACGCCAGAGAGTCGTTCACGCGTCTGGTTGAGGATGGTGTTGAAATGCTCGAACTGGGTGCCGTTAATGCGCCCCGCTTCGAAATGTGACACCAGCTGTGCATGCTGCTCGTCCAGCGAGTTGAATGCGCGGATCGTCGGGTCGATTGACCCCAGCAGGTTTTTCAGCGCGGCTGATTGCTTCTCTGCCGCCTGAGTGGCCGCGAGTTCTGCCTGGGCACGCGCCGCTGCTTCGCCGGTATCCGTCAGCTTAAGCCGGGTATCGTCCAGGATTTTGTTGTAGTGCTGAAAATCATCGGTATCCAGAAAGCCTTTGGTCTGGAAGTTACGCAGCGCGGCCTGTTGTTCGTCCAGCCGGTTCAGCGCTTTGTTTACCGGATCGATATTCTCGAGCAGGCCTTTCAGCGCAGCCTGCTGCTCCTTGATGCCTTCGCTACCCTGCTTTGCAGACTCAGCACCAGCGCGGAATACGCTGTTAAGGTCATCAGCTTTGCCAACGGCACCAGCCGCGGCTTCACCGAGTTTATCCAGCTCATTGCTGGCAGTTTTCAGGTCAGAAACATCGGCCCGCAAAGTAATCGAGGCGATCTGGTCTGTCATTATTTCGTCTCCTTGTGCATTACTTTGAGAGCCTCGCTTTCCATAATCTGAAGGTCAGCCATGCAGGCCGCCGCATCCTCAACCCCGTGTAACTCAAACACCCAGGGGAGAACGTTGTAATCAAGGCCGGTCGCCCCGCCCGCGCCAACGCGCCATTGAGTCGCCAGTGCAGAGAAGATGTTGAATGATTTCCATACCGACGGCAGGATCCCCACCTCTTCCTCCACGTCCTCAGGCGTCAAACCAAAAGCGGCTAACTCCGCGAGAGTCGGTCCGGGCGTGTACAACGCTGCGGCGACCTGCCTCAGTTTTTTTCTCGTACACCCATCAGCTCTTTGGTATAGGCCAGGCCGATGTTGTCGAACGCGCGCGGGTAGTTTTGCAGGAGGACCACCACGTTATCGCGGTTGAACTCGTCAGGCAGAGCCCAGCCATCAACGATCTCCATCAGGTAATCAGCCTGTGGCTCGATAAGGGACTTTTTGCCTTCGGCGCCTTTGCGCAGCTTCTCATCCATGGCGTGCAGCTCTTCGAGCGTCTTATGGCGGAAGGTAAAGGTCAGCTTGCCGTCTTCAGCACCGGCGCGCGGAATGCTGGCAGTTGCGGGAAAGGTCGGGTTTGGGATCAGGGAGAATTGGGTCATTTCGGTTCCTTAGAAGGATGCAGGATGGGGCCGTAAAAAAGCCCGGCGAACCGGGCCAGAGTGGTTAGCTGATCGTGACGACACACGCGCCAGAGGTGATGGTCTTGCCCGCGGCGTCGGTGACTTCGCAGGTGTAAGAGCCAGCATCGCCGGATGCCACAGACGGGATGTTGAGCGTCGAGGCCGTTTTGCCCGGGATAGCTGTACCGCTTTTCTTCCACACGTACGTGTAAGGCGCGGAACCGCCCTGCATGACCACCGCCAGATCCAGTGCAGAACCAGAAGCGACCGATTTGGTTGCAGGCAGGTCAGTCAGGAAGGCCAGCGGCATAGCGGAGGAGTCGGCGATCGAGTAAATCTGCATATCAGATTCGAAGTTCATGCGCGCTTCGTTGCTTTCCACGGCGTTGATTTCGGTACGCGGCACACGCTGGAAGGATACCTTGGCGGAATAGTAACGATCCGCTTTACCGCGCGGGTTGTGGAACCAGACCGCAGTGGTATCGCTGGAGTCATCCAGGTCAATCAGACGCTTGTAGATCGCCAGCATCGGGTCGTGAGCAAAGGTATAGACCTGAACCACGGCGTTTTTAAACGTCGGGATGGTGCGGGCCTTATCATCTTCCATGAACTGGACACTGATGGTCTGCTGGTCGCCGCCTTCGGTAGAGAGCGTCATGACCTGAGGCATGGTGATCCACGAGTCGATTTTGCGCAGTGTGCCTGCGCCGGTGCCCGCCGGGAATTTCTTGGTATCGGTGGTATCAAACGCTTCCAGCACGATTTTGGTGCCGGTCACCGATTTAACGCGCAGCACCATGTTATCGAGTTTGAGCCAGCCAGAGCTTACCTGGACGACATCGCCCGCAAGGATCCCGGCAGCGGAGGCAACGGTCAGTTCGCATTCCGTCGCGTTGGAGGCTGCTGTGAAGACAATCGGCGCAAGATAGGCCTTGGCCACGTTCACACGTGACCCGTTAGGGATTGCGAATGCCATTGCATTCTCCTGAATTGAGGAAATAAAAAACCCGCCGGATGGCGGGTCAGTAATCAGCGCGATACTGCATGCTGACGGGAGTGGTGTAAGTGATGGAGCCGCTACTGCCGTTTGGTGCTGATGTAGGGCGATCCTGTATCGGTGGACGTACCTGCGGTGGCCCGTTGATGTAAACCGTCAGATCCCCATCCACCAGCGGCAGTCCTTCGGGGAAGGCATCTGCGACAGACGTTGCCAGCGCCCTGGCCTGCGTCACGCCGCTTCCTGCTGGCGCAATGATGTTGAGCTGGAGAATGCCCTGGTACGTACGCAGCTGGCCTTCCAGATCCTGCCCTACGGTCTGCGCAGGCAGGATATAAACTCGCCCGTACGGCACATTATCCGGGGGAGTGAACGCGATGTTCGGCCAGGCCACCGGCAGGCCAAGTGACGAGCAGATAACCGCAACACGGCTCTCCAGCAGGCCAGCGATACGCATTGACTGGTCACTGGCCATTGCGCACCTCACTCATTGCCTCACGGAACATTTGCGCGGCATCCAGCGCAGTGATACCCACCATGCCGCCGGGCGCCTGACCAGAATGCCCGTTCTCAAGCGCTGCCGCATAAGGCAGATTATTGGTGAAGTAAATCGAGCTGACCTGGCCCACCCTGAACACCTCGAGCACCGCCATGCCACGGGAGTTTGAACCCTGGCCGGAAGCGTCCGGTGTATCGTTGGACTGAGTAGGCTGGCTGTCGAAACCCACATACCAGTTGTTTTTAAAGCGCCCACCGACATAACCCTCAGGCTTTTTGATGTCCATCGAGTCGTTGACCGCCCGCCCGCGCTTAAGGCGTCCTGATTTGGTCAGGTTGGCCGGGTCATCACGCAGCGCGGCATTGTAGTCTCGCACCGCAGTGTTGTACGCCGTCGCGGTCTGGTTGACCTGCCAGATATCCGGCTGGCCCACCGGGGACATTCTCACAAGCTGAGCGAGGATTTTAATGCCCGTCCGGCGCACCACCTCGTCCATCCCCTCCTTCGAGCTGTCGATGTACAACTGAATGGCAGCCAGGAACGGCTGATTAACAGAGCTGGCCATAGTCACGCCCTCAGCTGGATGTTGTAGGAGATGAGTACATTGGCAGGCTTAACCGGATTAGGCTGCACCACCCGCCATGCTTTGCCGTCGATCTCGATGCGGTCGTCAATACGCACTTCCGTTTCGGCTGTGGCCGCCAGCTTTTTATCGCCAGTAGTAATCAGAGAGCCATCTATTTCACGAGAGGAGTATTCAGTGACTACGCCAGTGACGGTCGCAGTGATAGCCGGGGTGGTTACCTCTTTGCCGAACTGATCGCGGGTAGTGCCGCCACCGCGGGTAAGCGGATAAGCTTTCCCGTTCTCGGTCAGCAGTCGCGTTGCGGTGTTTCGCATGCGGCGGTAGTCGATTGGCATATCACCCCCTTTCGATGCGGATCTGATTGCCGCCCACCACCAGCCCACGCAACGAGGAGTAGAACCAGGGGAATGACGGTGCCGCCTTATTCGTACCTGGTTCGTACTGGACCGTGACTGCGCCCTCTACACGCTCCATCATTACCGCACCACCACCAGCGACCGACGGCGTAAGATCAATCTCCTGCGATTCGAGAGCCAGGCGGCACTGCGCATCAACCAGGCGCTGTGGGATGGTGTCATCTGGCAGGTCAACGCCGTCGAAGCGCACGCCCGCGCGCGGCCACGATAGCGGCTGTGATGCACTGGAGCGCTCGCCGCGCCATGTCTTGCCTTCCAGATAGTCCATTGCCTGCATCAGCATCTGGCTACATTCGCCATCATCCGCAGGAACGGCATATCCGCGCCCCGCCGCGAACGTGCGCAGGTCAATAACGCTGGCATAGCTGTTGAAGTCAGGCGAATGGGGATCGGCAACCAGCATGGTTATTCCTCCAGACGCCAGTCCAGCGCCAGCCAGTTATCCACCTCGTCAGGATGAACCTCAGCGCTCAGCGGGCCGCCGGGGAATTCTGGGGTGTCACGCACCATTACCACCAGCTCAATACCCTCCTGCTGGTCCTGCTGGTCCTGCTGGTCCTGCTGGTCCTGCTGGTCCTGCTGGTCCTGCTGGTCCTGCTGGTCCTGCTGGTCCTGCTGGTCGTGCTGGTCCTGCTGGGCTGGCTGGGCGGGAGTTTGTTCCGCCCCATGCT
>PJTS01001185.1_pt1 | contig 10472 bp, 8 predicted proteins | sample 1512251 | NCBI WGS metagenome assembly PJTS01 (sample SAMN08177686, study PRJNA422409) | Soil metagenome, whole genome shotgun sequencing project. | isolation source: Soil (2) enriched on wood chips: alkali lignin treatment | place: USA: Madison | collected 2015-01-15 | reverse complement strand
TGCAGGTGAAGCCGATCTGGCCCTGCGCGTGGGTGCCCTGCCCGATTCCAACCTGGTGGCACGCAAGCTGGGCAGCCTGCGCACGCAGGTGTTCGCCAGCCCGGCCTACATTGAACGCTACGGCGAGCCGCTGCACCCGGAAGAACTGCAGTTCCACCGCATCCTGGCGATGCGCAAGCCGCACCACACCGGTAACTCACCGCGTTTCACCTGGCAGCTGGGCGAGAACGGTGGCGAACTGCGCGACTTCCCGGTGACCCCGCTGATGACCGCCAACGATATGTCCGCCCTGAACGGTGCACTGGTGTGCGGCGAAGGCCTGCTGCTGACTGGCGATGTGATGGCCAAGCCCTTCGTTGAATCGGGCATGGTGCGCCGCGTGCTGGCCGGCTGGACCGGCCCGGAAGTGGACTTCAATGCGGTGTTCGCCGGCGGCCGACTGGTGTCCCCGAAGGTACGCGCCTTCGTCGATTTCCTGGTGGAAAAGCTCAACTTCGATGCCAACTACATGCTGGCCCAGTGCCCGGGCGCGAAGCTGGCTCAGCGGCAGCAGGAGAAGGAAGATGCCGCGCTGGAAAGCAGCGGCAAGCGGATTCTGGAGAAGGTGACTGCTGCGGCGTGATCGATGGCATCATCCTGGACCGCCTTTTGTAGAGTCGAGCCATGCTCGACTGCTTCCGAACGTGCCGACCAAGGTCGGCACCTACCAGGCGGCGGTGGCGGTGGGTTCCATGGCGTGCCGAGCATGGCTCGGCACCTACAAAAAATGCCGCCTGCAAGGGCGGCATTTTTGTTCCGGCTTCGCCGGAACCGTAACGCTGCGCGTTACTGCTTCAGCGGAATCACGCGGATTTCCACGCGGCGGTTCTGCGCGCGGCCGGCGTCGGTGCTGTTGTCGGCAATCGGGTAGGCCTTGCCCGCACCCAGGGTTTCAATACGCACCTGCTGCACGCCCTGGCCCACCAGGTACTGCGCCACCGAATCGGCACGCTCCTTGGACAGACGGTTGTTCACCGCATCGCTGCCGATGCTGTCGGTATGGCCGACCACTTCGATCATGGTCTGGTTGTATTCGTTCAGCGTGCTGGCAACGCCGTTGAGCGAGCTGTAGAACTGCGGCTTCAGCGCCGACTTGCCGAAATCGAAGGTGATGCCATCGGGCAGGTTCAGGGTGATGTTGTCGCCCTGGCGTTGTACGTCGATACCGGTGTTGGCGGTGCGCTCACGCAGCGCGCGCTCCTGGCGGTCCTGGTAGTTGCCGATGGCCGCGCCGCTGAGCGCGCCGATGCCCGCACCAATCAGCGCATGCTGGCGGCGTTCGGTGGCGCTGTTGCCGGTCAGCAGGCCGGCCGCCACGCCCACGGCGGTGCCGATCAGTGCGCCACGACCGGTGCGGTTCTGCTGCTCGGTCGGGTTGCCGTACTGATCGCTCTGCACGTAGGAGCCGCCGGTGGCGCACGCACTCAGCGCGGCGGCAGTCATCAGGGCCAGTGCGACGTTGCGGGTGGTGTTGCGGATCATGGGTGGTCTCCTTGGATGCCGGCCGATGCGGCGTGCGAACGCTGAGGAGGATATACACGCCAGTGCGATGCCGGGATGACGAATGTGAAGGCCGGACGTGCTGCATTCAGCTTTCTGACCCGGCCTTCATGCGGCGCCTTTACGCCCCGCCCGTACTCCGGTAAGCGGCCAATGCTGCGTCACGGCCGGCGGCCAGATCCACCAACGGCGTGCGCGGGTAAGCCGGCGCTTTCTCGGCCAGCAGTTGCGGATGCTGCCACGGCGCAAAGCGTGCCTTCACCGGCAGCGCTGCCAGCTCCGGTACCCAACGGCTGATGTAGCGCGCCTGCGGATCGAACTTCTCGGCCTGGGTCACCGGGTTGAACACGCGGAAGTACGGCGCCGCATCGGCACCGGTGCCGGCCACCCATTGCCAGCCCATCGTGTTGTTGGCCAGGTCGGCATCGACCAGAGTGTCCCAGAACCAGCGTGCGCCGTGCAGCCAATGCGCGCGCAGGTGCTTGCACAGGTAGCTGGCCACGATCATGCGCACCCTGTTGTGCATGTAGCCGGTGTGCCAGAGTTCGCGCAGACCGGCATCGATGATCGGCACGCCGGTGTTGCCGCGCTGCCAGTCGTGCAGCTGCGCGCTGCTTGGATTGGCCCACGGGAAGCGGTCGAAACGCGGATTGAGATTCTCGGTGGGCGTTTTCGGGAAGTGGTGCAGCAGGTGGTAGGCGAAGTCGCGCCAGCCCAACTGGCGCAGGTAGCCATCGATATCGGCGTCGGTGCCGGCGCTGCGCAGGGCTTCCAGCGCATGGGCGATGCGCCACGGTGCGATCTCACCGAAATGCAGGTGCGGCGACATGCGCGAGGTGCCCACCCGATCAGGCAGGTCACGCTGCTCGCGGTAGCCGCGCAGGGCGCCGTCTTCGAACACCGACAGCGCTTCCAACGCACCGGCTTCGCCCGGATGCCAGTGCTCCCAGAAGCCGCTGTCCCAGTCCAGCGTGGGCGCCAGCTGCAGCGCATCCAGGGCAAGGCCGTGCACCGCGTGCGCCGGCAGGCGCTGCGGCGCGGCCTGCAATGCGGGCAGGCGCCAGTGGCTGAGCACGTTGCGCCAGTACGGGGTGAACACCTTGTACGGCTGTCCCTGCTGGGTGGCAATATCCCACGGTTCGAACAGCAGGCTGCCATTGCAGCTCTGCGCATCGATGCCCTGCTCGCGCAGCGTGCGCTTGATGGCGGCATCGCGCGGCTGGGTGGCTGGTTCGTACTTGCGGTTCCAGTACACCGCTTCGGCGCCGGTTTCCTCGATCAGCGCCTGCAGTTCGGCCAGACTGTCGCCGGCGCGCACTACCAGCGCGGAACCGCGTGCACGCAGATCGGCATCCAGCGCCGCCAGAGAGCGGTGGCGCCAGGCATCGGACGCGGCACCCGGCATCCACTCGCCCTCTTCGTGGGGCGCATGGATGTAGACCGGCACCACGTCATGGCCGGCATCGAGTGCGGCCTGCAGGGCCGGATTGTCCTGCAGCCGCAGATCGCGGCGGAACCATACCAACGCTACCGACACGTGCATCGCCTTCGTTCTGAGTGCCGCACATGATAGCCAGCGACAGTGAAGGCCGTGCGCGCGGCGCGGTCTGCTAGGCTGGCCCGCCCGCCAGTGGAGCCCCCATGCAAGATCTACGTGACCGTTTCGCCGCGTTTGGGCCGCTGCAGGCGCAGGATGAAAACGATTGGCAGGGACCGTTCCCGCTGCCGGCAGTGGTGGCCCGCTTCTACGCGCAGGTCGGGCCCTTGGGGCACGAGATCAATGCCAAGGTTGGCCATGCCGGCATCACCATCCCCGGGCTTGAGGTCTGGATTCCGCCCTTGCAGCGCCTGTGGAGCCACCAGGCCGGTTATCGCTGGCATGGCATCAGCGGCGAGCCGATCGACGACTGGCCTTCGAACTGGCTGGTGATTGCCGACCATGGCGCCGATCCCTTCATGCTGGACATGGACGATGGCCGCATTCTGTTCGCCCAGCATGGGCGTGGGCACTGGGAGGCCGATGTGTTCCTGGATGACCTGCCGACCCTGATGGCCGCGCTGGCCGCTGCCGGCACGGCGTACGCGGATGCCGGCGATGACCTGTACAGCGATGACGAAGACGGCGGCATCCGCGTCGAGCACGATGAAGCTGCACTGCAGGCACTGGCCCAGGTGCTGGGCAGTCGGCTGGAAGCAGAGTGTGTGCTGGAGTCGCTGCGCGGCTGAGAGCCCGCCGCGTGGAGCATCACAGACCCCGGGCGCGCTGACCATCCAAGGCGTGGGCGATCATCGCCCGCCGATAGACGGAAGCTGCCTGCTCGGCCAGTGCGCGATCGTCGTGCAACAGCAGGAAGCGCAGGAAACCGCGCTGCAGGCGTTCAGCATGCTCCAGCCCCAGACCGCGGTCTGCGGCAGCATCCATCGCCTGCCAGTGGGCGCGGGCCACTTGCTGGATCATCGCCGGATCGTGCAGATCCACCGTGCCGTAGTCCTTCGAACGCGGACGCAGCGGCGCGGGGGCCGGCGCAGCCGGCGGCGGTTCGGGCGCCGGTCCGGGTTGCCAGCGCCCACCGCGCAGCATGCGCTGCAGGCGCACCGGCACGGCCATCAACACTACCGCCAAGGGAAAGGGCAGCAGCAGCGCACCCGCGCCGGTGTACAGGATCGCCTGCAGGCCATCCCCCAGCCCGGGGCGCAGCGCGGACAGCCCCTTGACCAGGTACAGCAACAGCGCCAGCGCCATGACATGGAACCACGGATACAGCACTGCACGATTGAAGCAGCGCCGCCACAGGCGGGGCGCCGATAGATCCGATGGGTAACGGCTGTACATCAGCACACCCAACGCAAGCCAGCCGAACACGGCAGCGATGACCCACTTCGTGACCATTGCCACACCACTCCCCTGCCCCAGCGGCGTAGTGCCGCGCCCGCGCAGCGTATCGGGTTGCCCGGGCGTGCGCTACGGCACCGGCTCAGCGTGGCTGGCGGGCCTCGAAACGCTGCATGGCCTCACGGATCACCGCCCGTGCCTCGGCCGCGTTGCCCCAGCCGTTGAGCTGCACCGGATTGCGCCCGGCCGGCAGGTCCTTGTAGACACGGAAGAAGGCTTCGATGCGCTGCCGCTCGATCTCGGGCAGATCGGCCAGGTCGCGGATATTGGCGTAGCTGGGGTCCACCTTGTCGGTGGGCACGCCGATCACCTTCTCGTCGAGCTCACCGTTGTCGATCATCTTCAGGTAGCCGATCGGACGGAAGCGCACGATCACGCCAGGATGCAGCGGCTCGCGGGTCAGCACCAGCGCGTCCAGCGGATCGTTGTCACCGGCCAGGGTACGCGGCATCGAACCATAGTTGGCCGGATAGGCCACCGGCATCGACTGGAACCGGTCCACGTGGACCAGCCCGTCTTCCTTGATCTCGTATTTGGTGAAGCTGCCAGCAGGGATCTCCACCGCCAGGTTCACTTCCTGCGGGGCCTGCTTCGGCTGCGCGGCCAGGAACGGGTGAAGCACGGCTTCGGCAGCGGTGGCAGCACCTGCCACCAGCAGCACGGCCGCGGCAAGGGCGGCCACCGGCACGAAACGTCGGGATGCGATCATCGTTGGCTCCTCATTCCCAGCAGCGGTCGGCACGACCCTTGGCAGTCTGCGCACGCGGGCATGCACGCGGGGTGATGCGCCCCTGCTGCAGCTCCACCTTCTGCGTGCTGCCATCGGCCGCGCGGCGCAGTTCGAAGGCGTCGTACAGACGGCCGGTGACGGTGCGCGCTTCGTAGCGCAGGTGCTGCGGGTCGATGCGCAGCACCTGGAACAACTGCGTGTCCTCGGCCACCGGGTCCATGGTCCGCCTGGCCTCGTCCGACAGCCGGTACTGCTTCGGCCCGGCCACGGTCACCACATACTGCGGCGTAGCGGCCTGCCCTTCACCGCGGCGGCCGTAGGTGTGGTCGTGACCCTGCAGCACCAGATCCACCTTGTGGCGACGGATCACCGGCTGCAGCACCTTCTGCAGTGCGGCGTTCTGGCGGCCTTCGCGCGGCGAGTAGAACGGCTGGTGCAGCAGCACGATCGTCCACGCACGCCGGTTGCCGCTCAGCACGCGGTCCAGCCATTGCGCCTGCGCCTGTGCGGTGCCCAGATCGAGCGCCGAGGTGCCATCGAGCACCACCACACGCACGTCCTGCACGTCGAACCAGTAGGTACTGGTATCGGCCGCTGCCACACCGTTGCCCGGCAGCGCGAAGGTCACCGGCCAGTGGCGACCCAGCACGCGGCGTTCCTGCGGCGTATCTTCGAATTCCTCGAAGTATTCGTGGTTGCCGATCGCCGGCGCCACCAGCGTTTCCTGCGCCAGCCAACCGGTGGCGGCGAACCATTCTCCCCACTCGGTATCGTCGGCGCCGTCGCCACCACTCACCAGGTCGCCGGCGAACAGGCTGACCCGCGCATCCGGCGCGGTCTTCTGCGCGGCCCGCACCACGCGACTGACATGGCTGAGGTTCTTGTTCTGGGTGTCACCGAAGTACAGCAGGGTCAGCGGCTGGCCGGGAACACCCGCGGTGCGCAACTGGTTCCAGGCGCTCCAGCCGCCGTTGCCCTGCACACGGTAGACGTACAGCGTGTCCGGCTGCAGCCCATCCACCTGCACGCGGTGGTGATGGGACAGGCCGTTCTCGCTCTGCAGCGTCTGCGTGCTCGCACGCAGCTGGCGCACGCCCTCGATGGCCGGCGAATCGCCAGCCACGGCCACTTCCAGCAGCGGCGACTGCACGCTGCCGTCGGTACGCCAGGCCACTGCGAACGCATGCGCCGGATCGGCCGAGGGCGAGGCTACGATGCGATCCGGCAGCGGCGTGGCCGTGTAGTGGCGACTGCCCTGCGGAACCTGGGTATTGGGTTCGGCTGCGGCACCCGCCAGCAGCGGTGCGGCCAGCAGCAGGGCGACACTCAGCACGCGCATGCGAAGGCCGCTCATGCGCCACACTCCAGCGGCAGCGAAAGCTGTTTGGCAATGGCTTCCCAATCGAAGGCCACCACACCCTGGTCGTCATGCACCGCGTACAGTGCACCATGCGGGAAGCGCGGCGTGGGCTGCTGCATCATCCAGATACCGTCGGTGTTGGCCACCGTATTGCCCTGGAATGCCCCCACCGGCTTCAATGTGTGCCGGTCGAACAGATGGAACACACTTCGCTGCTTGCCCTGTTCGGTGGTGATCCACCAGCCATCCTTGCCGCAGGTCCGCAGCATCACGCCTTCGGCCTGCGCCTTGAACACATCGCGGCCGAAGGTGGTGCCGGTGAAGCGACCGGCCAGGGTGTAGACCTTGAACTCGCTGGCGTAGCTTTCATCCTCTTCGGCAATCAGCAGCCGGTCGTTGGCCGGGTCACCCCAGATCGATTCGACCACCCGCAGTGCACCGGCTTCGCTGGTGTCGCCGATACTGGCCGCCAGCGTGGCTTCAAGTTTGGCGCCATCGCGGGTCACGTGGTACTGGCGCACGCGCTTGTCCAGCTCGGGCAGCGGCGGCAGGATGTCCTTGCCCTCTGCGTCTTCGCCGTTGTCCCAGGAATCGGTGACGTACACGCTGTAGCCATCGGCCCGCTTGTCCACCCACAGGCCGTAGGGCTTGCGCAGATCCTGCGCGCCGAACACTGCCAGCGGGGTGAAATTGGGCAGCGAGAACACCTGCACGCGGTGGTTGTCACGCTCCACGATCCACAGCAGGTTGTCGGTCACCGAGATGCCATTGGGGCGGTCGAACTGACCCAGCGCCGTGCCGCTGCTGCCCACGTCACGCAGGTGCTTGCCGCTGCTGCCATCGTAGACCACCAGTTTGTCGGTGGCCTTGGCCGTGGCGATCAGCCAGGTCGCACCATCAGGCGCCTGCCAGCTGGCCGGCGAATCGATGTTGTCGGCCGGGGTCATCGGGGTCAGGAACGCCTCGGCAAGGGTGGCCACCGCACGCGGCGTATCTGCCGCTGGCGTCGCCGCAGCGGAATCGGCCTCGGCAGGCGCCCCCGCCGGCGTGCAGCCCGCGGCCAGCGCTGCCACCAGCGCGGCTGCCAGCAGGTTGATCCGGCGCGCCATCACAGGGCCACCTTCAGGCCAACGGCGTAGGTGCGACCATACTCTTCCAGCTGCAGGGTGCGCGAGCGGGTGCCCTGGTACAGCTCCAGCGGCTTGTCCAGCAGGTTCTGTGCTTCGAAGTACATGCTGATGCGCGGGGTGAACCTGTAATCCAGCGAGAAGTCCAGCTGGGTGTTGGGTGCCACGTAGATATCGAACGCGCGGCCCTTGCCGATGCTGTCCAGGTACTCACTGCGATACACCGCGGCCAGGCGCGTGCTGAGGCCGTATTTCTCATACCCGATGTGGGCGCTGTACACGTGCCTGGATGCGCGCGGCAGCATGAAGTCCTCACCGGCACGGTCCGCAATGCCAGCATCGAACTCGGTGTCCAGCCAGGTTCCGCTGGCACCGACCAGCAGGCCATCCAGCGCGCCCGGCAGGAACGACAGCTGCTGCTGCCAGTTCAGTTCGGCGCCGCGCACGGTGGCTTTGCGGCCGTTGATCGGCTGGGTCACGTCGAAGCCGCCGTAGGCCGGGTCATTGGTGCGTACGGTTTCCACGATGTAGCCGTCGATGGACTTGTGGAACAGGCCGAGCGAGACGATGCCGGTGGTGCCGAGGTATTTCTCCACCGACAGATCGATGTTCTTCGACTCGTACGGATCCAGTTCCGGATTGCCCAGGCGCACTTCTTCATCACCACGGCTGTACCCCACGCGCGGCGAGATATCGCCGAAGGACGGGCGCGCGACGGTCTTGTTGGCCGAGGCGCGCAGCACCCAGTCGTCGGCCGCGTCGTAGCGCAGGTGCAGGCCCGGCAGCACATTGGTGTAGCTGCTGTTGGCCACGCGCGGGGTGACCGTGAAGCTGCGCCCGTTGGCCGCCACGTCCACCTGGTTGCCGGTCGCCTCGAAGCGCGTGCTTTCCACGCGCACGCCACCGATGACGCGCAGCGCGCCGATGTCCCAGGTGCCCATCGCATAGCTGGCGAAGATGTCTTCGCTGGCCACGTAATCTTCTTCCAGCGAGGTCATCGCATTGCCGCCGACATCCTGCGGACGGGCACTGTACAGGCCGCTGTTGGCCGCCCAGTAGGCGCGCATTGCATCCGAATCCATGCCCTGGCCCATGGTGCCGTGGCGATGATCGGGCGAACCGCTGGTCCAGCTCGACAGGGCGACCTTCGGGCCGACGCGCAGTTCGCGCTCGTCGACATTCACGTCGCGGTCGCGCCAGCGGCCCAGCAGGCCGAACTTGATGCTGCTGCTGTCACCGTCGAAGCGCACGTTCACCTGCGCGCTGTGTTCCTTGTCGTTCACCTGCTTGGGCGACAGCACGAAGCGATCGAACGCGTAGTTGCCGTTGTCCAGCCACTGCGGGTTATCGAAGGTGTAAGTCGGCAGGCGGCTGCGCTGGTCGAGGGTGCCGTTGAAATCGTCGCCGTCCAGGCTGAAACGCGCTTCCATTTCATCGTTCACCCGCTCCTCGGTGCGGGTATAGCCAACCTTGTAGTCGACCACGGCGTTTGTGAACGTGTTCTCGCCGCCCAGGCTGGCGGCGAAGGTGTTCTCTTCCTTGGTACGGTAGCGCATGCGCTTGTCGATCGCATCACCGGGCATGTCGTCCAGGCGGTACTGGTCGGTACCGGTGCGGACCATGTCGGCATCGTCGAAATTGAAGATCACCCGCTGGCGGGTCTCGGCGTCATCGAACTGGCTGTACAGGGTGCGCAGGTAGTACTTGCTGTGCTCGTTGGGGCGCCAGTCCAGGTTGAGGTTGGCGCCGATGCGCTTGCGCTCGATCTCGTACTTGCGGTGCTGCAGGTTGATGGCGGTGACGTCGCCGGGTGCGGCATCGTCCTCGCCGTCGTACTCCACTTCGCTGTTGTCCGATTCGAATGTGCGCTTCTGGTAGTTCACGCCCAGCGCCACGCCGAAGGTGTCGGCAAACACCTCGCTGAAGTTGAAGGCCGCCTTGGGGCTGGTTTCGCCGGACAACTGCTGGTGGCTGGCTTCGATCTTGCCGCGCAGGCTGCGGCCATCGCGGTCGAACGCCGATGCCGACTCGACCAGCACCGCGCCACCGATGGCATCACCGGGCATGTCCGGGGTGGGCGACTTGACCACGCGCAGGCGTTCGGTCGGATCAGATGGAATCACGTCCAGCGGTGCAGCGCGGCTGGAATCCTCCGGCGTGCCCACGGCAATGCCATCCACGCTGACGCTGTTGAGGTTGGCATCCAGGCCGCGGATGACCACGAAGCGGCCCTCGCCCTGGTCGCGGGTCACGCTGATGCCGGGCAGGCGTTGCAGCGATTCGGCCACGTTCTTGTCCGGGTACTGGCCCAGCGCATCGGACGAAACGGCATCCTCGATGGCGTTGCTGCTGCGCTTCAGATCGACCGCACGAACCTGCGATTCCAGCTGGGCACGCACTTCGATACGGTCCAGGTCGACCGCATCGGCGGCAACCGCGCCGGCACCGACCACTGCCTGCTGCCCGGCAGCGTGCAGCGGCACTGCAGCCCCCATCGCCAGGGTCAGGGTGATGGCCATGGCCAGCGGAGTCTTGATAATCACGTTGGAGCCCCATTCCTGTTAAGAATGGGTCTGCACGGTATGTCGGCAAGGTTGCACGGTCGTGACATGTGCGCGCCAGCAGCAGCGGCCGGCGTTTGGGTTCGGAACGCCCTTGCGGCAAAATGGAGGCCTCTCCCAGACCCACTTTCCGACCATGAAGATCGTCGAAGTGCGCCACCCGCTGGTGCAGCACAAGATCGGCCTGATGCGCAACGCTGCGCTCAGCACCAAGGATTTCCGCGAGCTTGCCAACGAGCTCGGCACGCTGCTGGCCTACGAG
>PJTS01001183.1_pt1 | contig 10515 bp, 10 predicted proteins | sample 1512251 | NCBI WGS metagenome assembly PJTS01 (sample SAMN08177686, study PRJNA422409) | Soil metagenome, whole genome shotgun sequencing project. | isolation source: Soil (2) enriched on wood chips: alkali lignin treatment | place: USA: Madison | collected 2015-01-15 | reverse complement strand
TGGCCAAATCCAGGCCGATCGTGCTAATCTCCATGGCGGATGCTTCCTTGCTCGGGTTTGCATGACAGCAGCCCATCTTGGCACTCAGATGCCGTGAGCGGGAGCCATCCACCTCATCCGCTTTTTCCCGTGGTGAGCGCTAGCCCTCACTTACCAACCGTTTCGGCCATTACAAAAAATGCCCACGAGATAGCGCGCAAGTTCACGCGCTTCCGCATCGGACAGTGGCTCCCTGCTGGAGCGAAATGCAAGTATCCCCGAGAACATCGCCATGAATGTCGTCGCAGCCTTGCGGGCATCCGCACATTCCTGCTGCGCGAAGGTCTGGATGTCGAGCGCGATGAAATCGATCATTTCAGTATGGCCAAGAACGGCATAGCGTTCGGCAACGTCATCGGGCCAAGCATGGGTAGCAAGCTGGGTGACGGCCCGAACCTCCGGTTCGGTCGCCCAGGCCAATAGCCATGTCGCATAGAATTCGAGACGCTCATCCAGCCGTTCGCTGAGCATCCAATTCTTGCGGGAGTTGATCTCACTCCAGGCCCTGACGCGTTGCCCGATCACCGCCTTCAACAGCGCCGTTTTGTCGGAATACCGCTTGTACAGGGTACTGCGTGGCACGCCGGCGCGTGTCGCAACCGCATCCATGCTTGTCCGCTCAAATCCTTCAGCGAGGAAAATCTCGGTCGCCGCATCCAGAATATTGCGGGTGATCGCCGCAGCCGCTTCTGTAGTCGGCCTGCCTTGCTTCACACCATGTGAATTCATCCTCAATTCTCTCCCGGGTGCGTCACGGGCCATTCCCTCTTGAAACGCTACACATTGTAGCGTTAAGTTGCCACCACGCATCGACGCACGCGTACGGCAACACACAAAAGATCAAGCAGGAGAGGATTTCTAGGCATGGATGCTCCACTTTTTCCGCCGGCCACCGATTTCGTCCAGCCACGACGCCTACCGCAAAGATTGAGCGCGGCCCAAACCCCGATTGCGATACTCAAGACCATCCCGCAGGCATGGGCAATCGTCACAAGGGAGATCCCCGGCATGGATCGTCGCGTTGGTAGTGACCAGATCCGCCCCCACCTCAACAATTTCTCTCTCGAATCGCTGCTGCCTTTCGGCGCGGTACCGCGCGACGCTGTGGCGCGCATCGACAGCCAGTTCCTCGCACTGGGAATGGAGTGGTGATCGGCAGCGATTGGCAAACGGATCGACGGGACGTTCTGGCTATGACAGCGGGTACGGCGTTGGTTTCACTGGGGCAGGGCAAAACGGCCTCCGCCGCTGCCACGTCCCGCAGCGCCGGCTCTGACGGCCGCGCTATTTCGTTCGACGACGACTGGCGCTTTCATCGCGGCGAAGGGCAAGGCTTCGAGGCACTCGGCCTCAATGATACGACGTGGCGGCGGGTGGACCTCCCACATGACTGGAGTGTCGAGGACATTCCCGGAGGCCAGCCGCCCGATCAGTTGGGACCGTTCGACAAGCATGCCCTTGGCGGCAACGCGACCGGGTTCACGGTGGGCGGCGAAGGCTGGTATCGAAAGCGCTTCAGGGTCGATGATTACCCAGCGGAAGCGATGATCGAGATACTCTTCGGCGGCGCCTATCTTGAGACCGACGTCTGGCTGAACGGCCGACATATTGGCGGCAATGTTCACGGCTACATCCCATTCGCCTTCGATCTGACACCTGCTCTCAATCGAAAGGGCGACAATGTCCTTGCAGTGCGCGTGCGCAACCTCGGCAGGAACACACGTTGGTACGCAGGCTCTGGCCTCTACCGGCAAGTCACGCTCGACGTCCTCCCTGCCTCCACCCGTATCGCGCGTTGGGGCGTTGCCAGCTGGACCCGTCGGATCGAGGGAGGCCGCGCCGAGATCGACATTACCACTCGCATCGAGGGGGCACGGGCCGATATGGGCCTTGTTACGCGCCTGCGCGACGAAAATGGAGCGGTGATTGCCGAAGCCGTGGCACCGGTAGATGCAGAGGTCAGCCAGGCGCTGGTCGTGCGCGGACCCCGGCTATGGTCACCAGAAAGCCCCGCCCTTTATACGCTTGAAACGGAACTGAGGCAGGCCGGTCGGACGATCGACCGCACTGAACAGCCTTTTGGTATCCGAATCGTCACCTTCGATCCGCATCGCGGAGTTGCGATCAACGGGACGCCGATCAAACTCAATGGCGGTTGTATTCACCATGATAATGGCCTGCTTGGTGCACGCGCTTTCGCCGATGCCGATGAACGGCGTATCCGCCTGCTCAAGGCGCGTGGCTTCAATGCGGTTCGCAGTTCACACAATCCGTCGGCAGCCAGCCTGCGTAGCGTGTGCGACCGCCTGGGCATGCTGCTGATCGAGGAAGCGTTCGACGTCTGGCATGAGAGCAAGGAACCGCAGGACTTTGCCACGCAGTTCCGCGCGCATTGGCAGGACGTCATATCAGCGATGGTCCTGCCAGCACGCAACAGCCCTTCGGTCATCATGTGGAGCATCGGCAACGAGATTCCGAGCCGCGCCACTGACGAAGGCGTGCATTGGGCCTGGACGCTGGCCAATGCGGTCAAGAAACTCGATCCGACGCGCCCGGTGACGGCCGGGCTCAACGGCGTGCTGGGCGCCGAGATGATTGCAGGGGCTGCGACTGTACGGCCGGGTATGGCAGGAAAGCGGGATAATGCGTCGACCATCTTTCTGGATGTGCCGGGCTATAATTATCGGCTGGAGGAGATGCAGCGGGAGTTCGCCCGGCATCCGGAGCGGGTCGTTTACGCCTCCGAGACTTTTCCCAAGAACATGTTCGACTATGCAGAATTATCGCGTCATGAGCCTTCATTCTTGGGCGAGTTCGTCTGGACGGCGATGGATTATATAGGCGAAGCAGGGATCGGCGCCCAAGCCCAGCTTAAGACTGGGAGCCCACCATTCTATATTGCCGGTTGGCCCTGGGTGAATGCGTGGTGCGGCGATCTCGATCTGCTGGGCTATCAGAAGGCGCAATCGCTGGCCCGCGACGTTGCCTGGGGTTTGAGCCCGCTGGAAATGGCCGTCCAACGACCGGTGCCTGAAGGTATGTTCGAATGGGTCTCAGCCTGGGGTTGGTCAGACGAATTGGAAAGCTGGAGCTGGACCGGGAGCGAGGGCAAGCCACTCGCCGTGCGCCTATACTCCTCGGCCGACCGGGTCGCGCTGCTGCTGAATGGGGAGCCAGTCGGCGAGAGAAACTTGGCACCCGGGGACAAGATGCGCGCGGAACTGCGGATTCCCTATGCTGCGGGCGTGCTGGAGGCCATCGCTTATCGCGGCAGCGCGGAAGTCGCTCGCCGCAGGTTGGAGACAGTGGGAGGTGCCGCAAGGCTGCGCCTGCTGCCTGAGCGTCATAGGATCGAAAGCAGCCGCCAATCGCTCGCCTTCGTGCCGATCGAGGTGCAGGACAAGGCGGGTCGCCGACTGCCCGACGACCAACGCCGCATCAGGCTGAACGTCATCGGCGCTGCCGAGATCATCGCTTTCGGCAGCGCCGATCCAATCGGAACCGGTTCGTTGCAGACGCCCGAGACCCAAACCTTCCGTGGCCGAGCAATGGCAATTCTGCGTTCACAAGGTGAGCCGGGAGCCGTTCGCATTGAAGCACGCTCGGAAGGATTGCCGGTAGCTTCGACGACCATAAAGCTTGTTTGACCGACGTTGCAGGAGAGACGGGGATGGGATGGGTGCGCGCCGATGACGACCCTTCTCGGACTCTCAGCTGCAAATTTTCTTTTCCCAAGTGCGGCCCGTCCGCTTTGCCGATCGGGACGCTCGAGACTGGCCGGTAGGCGACTGTCGCGTTGGGCGCGCAGATACAGAGATAGTTGCCGCTCAGCTGCGTCGCCTGCCGACCAACTCAAGCCGTTAGGACGCCGTACTGCGAACATCCGGTTGTACCGAAACCCGCCATTTGAGGCTTGCTGAATTTCGATCAGCCGCCGTTTGCTCGCCAAGCTTCGCGCTCTGTCATGCAGATGGCTCGATCGGAAATATCAGCAAGGTCGATGTCGCCGAGGCACAAAGGCGCCCCTCGACATCGAAAAGCTGCGCTTCCGAAAAGCCGACGCGGCGTCCGAGCGACACCAGCTTGCCTTCCGCCCGCACCGGACCGCTCGTGTCACTCAATCCCCGGTGATAGGAAACCTTGAGTTCCAGGGTCGTATAGCCCTGACCCGCCGGAAGGCTGGAATGCACAGCGCAGCCGCATGCGCTGTCCAGCAGCGTCGCTGCATAGCCGCCGTGCACAGAGCCGATCGGGTTGAATACCTTACGGGACGGCGATCCTTCGAAGACCACCCGCCCGCGTTCCAATTCCACAAGATAGAATTCGAGGGTTTCACCGATCGGCGGATGGCGGTTTTCGGCCATCAGCGCGGCCAACTGGTCGTGACCGTCCCGGTCCGCATGGTCGAGAAGCACGTTCATACCGAAGCTCTCTCCTCGCTTTGCTTTCCTGTGGCATTTGGACCAACAGCATCGATCCACGCCCGTGTTTGGCTGAGCACTTCATCGGCTAGCGCGGTGTCGTCGACCGCCCGTGCGAGGACCATCGCACCGACCATGGCTGACCATTGCCCAATGGCCGCACGGCGCCGCTCGGTCTCCTCACCTTCCGGCAGAGCGTTGGCGAATCGCTCGATCTGCGCTTCCAGTCCGCAGCCCATGGCCTTCCGCGCTTCCGGTCCTTGCTGACGCAGAAGACCGGCAAGGCTGGCTGCCGGGCACCCGTGTTCGGGATGGTCCCGGTGTAGGGGCGAAAGATAGGTGTCCATCCACTCCTGAAGGTCGGCCATGCCCGCAGCCTCGCCTGAAAGCGAATGCTCCACGGCTGCGGCAATCAACGCGTCCTTCGATTTGAAGTGACCATAGAAGCCGCCATGCGTCTGGCCCGCCGCCTTCATCACGTCGGCCACGGTCACGGCATCGAAACCGCGCTCGCGAAAGAGGCGGCTCGCCTCGTCGAGGATGAGCTGGCGGTTCTGCGCCATCTGCTCGCGGCTGACCTTCATCGTAAAAACTCCGTGGGACACGTTGACATATTCATGATGACCATCACATATATCAAACCATGATGGCTATCATGAATATAGTGATCTCCTTCCAAAGGGCAATATGATGACCAAATCCACCGTCTTCATCACCGGCGCCTCCGTGGGCATCGGCGCAACTTACGCAGACCGTTTCGCAAGGCGCGGCCATGATCTGGTGCTGGTCGCGCGGGACAAGGTGCGCATGGAAACGACCGCCGCACAGCTGTCGCAGGAAACCGGTGTGGCAATCGAAGTGCTGCCCGCCGACCTGACGCGGCCCGAAGATCTTGCCTTAGTGGAAACGAGGCTGCGCGAGGACGATCGCATCGGCGTTCTGGTGAACAATGCCGGCGCGGGTCTGGGCGGCCGGTTCGTCGACCAATCCGCCGATGCGATCGCCGGCCTGATCGCCCTCAACACAACCTCGGTGGCGCGTTTGGCAAGCGCAATTGCGCCGCGCCTGGCCGCGCGAGGCGAAGGCGCCATCGTCAATATCGGCTCTGTCGTAGGGCTTGCGCCGGAACTCGGCATGTCCGTCTACGGCGCGACCAAGGCCTTCGTGCTGTTCCTTTCACAGGGCCTCGCCCTCGAACTCGATCCCAAGGGCGTCTATGTTCAGGCCGTTCTGCCGGCCGCCACCCGCACCGAACTCTGGGGGCGTTCCGGCGCCGACGAAGCCAGCCTGCCGCCGATGATGGAAGTGGGCGAGCTGGTCGACGCGGCCCTTGTCGGCTTCGACCGGCGCGAGCCTGTCACGATTCCGCCGCTCCACGATGTGGGACGCTCTCGACAGCGCCCGCCGGGCAATGCTCCCCGGTTTCCAGATGATCCATCCCGCGCCGCGTTACACCGCCGCCTGATCCGCCCTTTTAGAAAGATCGAACATGACCGAAACTCTCTTCTCCCCCTTCGACCTCGGCGATATCGCATTGGCCAATCGCGTGGTCATGGCGCCTCTCACCCGCAATCGCGCCGGGCCCGGCCTTGTGCCCAGTCCATTGGCCCCCGACTATTACGCCCAGCGGGCGAGCGCAGGCCTCATCATCACCGAAGCGACCCAGGTTTCCGAACAGGCGCAGGGCTACCAAAACACACCCGGCATCTATACGGCTGAACAGGTCGCCGGATGGCGCCGGGTCACCGATGCCGTCCACGCCAAAGATGGTCGCATCTTCGTGCAGCTTTGGCATGTCGGACGCGTCAGCCATGTCGATCTGCACGATGGTAAGGCACCCGTCGCGCCCTCGGCGATCCGTGCCGAGGCCAAGACTTTCGTCAACAACGCGTTCGTCGACGTATCCGAGCCGCGCGCGCTCGAACTGGACGAGATCCGCGGCATCGTCGAATCGTTCCGCCATTCGGCCGCCAACGCGATCGAGGCGGGCTTCGACGGTGTCGAAATTCACGGTGCCAATGGCTATCTGCTCGACCAGTTCCTGCGCGAGACTGCCAATACCCGCACCGACGCATACGGCGGCTCGATCGAGAACCGGGCCCGGTTGCTGCTCGAAGTGGTGGCCGCGGTAGCGAACGAGATCGGTGCGGGCCGCACGGGTGTTCGCCTTTCGCCGGTGTCTCCGGCCAGCGGGATCGCACCGGCGGATGACGAGCAGCCGCAGTTCAACCACGTCGTCGAAGCCCTGAATGAGGGGGGCATCGCCTATATGCATGTCGTGGAAGGCGCGACCGGCGGTCCCCGCGATGCGACGCCGTTCGACTACGATGCCCTGCGCCAGCGGTTCGGCAACACCTATATCGCCAACAACGGCTACAATCTCGAACTCGCCAACGCCCGCCTCGCGGACGGCAAGGCGGACCTGATCGCCTTCGGCCATGACTTCATCGCCAACCCCGATCTGGTGGATCGCCTGAAGACCGGAACTCCGCTCGCCCAAATGGACATGGCGACGATCTACGGCGGCGGCGCGCAAGGTTATACCGATTATCCGGCCAGCACCGCGCCTGCGGACGCCTGAGAAGGAAACGGTGATGAAAGCTTTCATTCTGGACCGCTACGGCAAAAAGCAAGCTTTGCGGCCGGGCAAGATGCCTGCGCCCACGCCCGGCCCGAACGACGTCCTCGTTCGGGTCGAGGCGGCCGGCCTCAACATGCTGGACGCGAAGATCCGCGATGGGGCCTTCAAGCCGATCCTGCCGTACAAGGTACCGCTGGTGCTCGGCCACGATTTGGCCGGAACGGTCTTAGCAGTCGGCGCCAAGGTCAGCAGGTTCAAGGAAGGGGACGCGGTTTTTGCGCGTCCGCGCGACGGCCGGATCGGTACTTTCGCTGAACTGATTGCAGTGAACGAAGCCGACCTGGCGACAAAGCCGGCAAACCTGTCGATGGTGGAAGCCGCCTCCTTGCCGCTGGTAGCCCTCACTGCCTGGCAGGCGCTGGTCGAGAGCGCACAGGTGAAGCCCGGCCAGAAAGTGCTAATCCATGCCGGTTCAGGCGGGGTGGGGACGATAGCTATCCAGCTTGCCAAGCAGCTGGGCGCGACGGTGGCCACCACGACCAGCGCGGCCAATGCCGATCTGGTGCGCAAACTCGGCGCCGATGTCGTGATCGACTATCGCAACCAGCGTTTCGAGGATGAGCTTTCCGGCTACGACCTCGTGCTCAACAGCCAGAACGCGGATACGCTGCAACGCTCGCTCAAAGTGCTGAAACCGGGCGGGAAGCTCATTTCCATCTCCGGGCCGCCCGATCCGGCTTTCGCCAAGGCGCAGGGGCTGAACCCGGTGCTGAAGCTGCTGCTCCGGCTGATGAGCGCCGGCACCCGCCGCAAGGCGAAGCGTCTCGGTATCGAATACACGTTCCTGTTCATGCGCGCCGATAGCGATCAGCTTGGACGCATCGCACAGCAGGTCGAAGCAGGCACGATACGGCCGGTCATCGACCGGGTATTTCCGTTTGAACAGATCAATGACGCCGTTGCCTACATCGAGACCGGCCGGGCAAAGGGCAAGGTCGTCGTCTCACTCGATCCGGTGCGCCCGGAATGACCGCGTCTACCGACACATACAGCGCGGCGGTAACGCGCAAGGTCGAGGTGGCCAGCGCGCACATCGCCTATCGCCGCCTTGGCCCACCACAGGGCATACCGGTGGTGTTGCTCAACCACTGGGGGGCCAATCTCGACAATTTCGATCCGCGGATCGTCGATGGCCTTGCCGTGGATCGGACCGTCTACGCCCTCGAATATCGCGGAATCGGCGGTTCTTCTGGAGAAGCGCCGTTGGCGGTCGCGGCCATGACGCATGACATGATCGCGGCGATCCGTGCCCTAACGAAGGGACCTGTTGATCTGATCGGGTTTTCGCTCGGCGGGTTCGTGGCACAGGAAATCCTGCTGACTGCTCCCGATCTCGTCCGCCGTGCGATTCTTGCCGGGGCTGGGCCGGCGGGCGGCGCCGGGATCGAGCGGGTGGGGGCGGTTTCCTGGCCGCTGATCCTGAAAGGCCTCGTCACGCTGCGCGATCCCAAGACCTACCTGTTCTTCACCTCTAGCAAGGACGGGCGCAGCGCTGGCAAGGCGTTCTTGGCAAGGCTAAAGGAGCGTAGCAGGGATAGCGACAAGCCGGTCTCGCCGGGCGCTTTCCTGCGTCAGCTTCGGGCGATCAAGGCTTGGGGCAGGCAGCCGTCGCAGCCACTGGAGACGATCCGAAAGCCGGTTCTGGTCGCTAACGGCGAGCACGACATCATGGTGCCCACCGAAAATTCGCAAGACCTCGCCGCCCGCATCCCCGGCGCCGAACTGGTGCTTTATCCGGATGCCGGGCACGGCGGCATCTTCCAGTATCACGATACATTTCTGGCGAAGGCAAAGGCCTTTCTCGCCGCTTGAGCGACCTTATCTCGAAAGGAAATCCCATGGACTATACGACGCTGGGCCGCACGGGCATTCAGGTATCCCGCCTCGCGCTTGGAACCGGTAACTTCGGCACGCGCTGGGGCTACGGTGCCGAGCCGGATGCCGCTACCGCGATCCTCGATGCCTATGACGACGCGGGCGGAAATTTCATCGACACTGCCGATGCGTACCAATTCGGCGAGTCCGAGGAAATCCTGGGTGAAGCGCTTCAGGGGCGCCGTGATCGCTTGGTGCTGGCGACGAAGTTCTCGCAGGGCGCGGTGCCCCAGCCTGACCGGCTTGCGACCGGAACAAGCCGCCGGGCAATGGTCCAGTCGGTGGAAGCGAGCCTCAAGCGCCTCAAGACCGACAGGATCGATCTCTACTGGGTGCATTTCCCGGACGCGGTAACACCATCGGAGGAGATCGTACGCGGACTCGACGATCTCGCGCGCGCCGGCAAGATTCTCTATGCCGGGTTGTCGAACTTTCCCGCATGGCGACTTGTGCGCGCCGCCACCATCGCCGAACTGACAAAAGCACTGCCGATCGCCGCTGCGCAGTTCGAATACAGCCTGATCCATCGCGAGCCCGAAGCGGACCTGTTTCCTGCCTGCGAAGCGCTGGGAATTGCGCCTGTCACCTGGTCGCCGCTCGGCGGCGGAGTATTGACCGGCAAGTATCGCAAGGGCGAGACCGGCCGCGCGGAGGGTTTTGGAGGGCGCGTCTTCCAGCCTGAAAACGATGCTCGGCGCACCGCGACGGTGGACGCAGTGCTGGCCATTGCCGAGGAACTTGGCACCAGCCCTGACCGAGTGGCGATCGCCTGGGCCTCCACGCACGGCACCGTGCCGCTCATCGGGCCGCGCACAATTGGTCAGTTGGACAGCAATCTGGGCGCTGCATCGCTGAACCTTTCGACAAATCATCTCGATCTGCTGAATGCTGCCAGCGCACAGGTCACCGATACGCCGGGTGGTGCTAGGCCCATCGCAGTAGCGTGAGGGCCGCCGAACAACCAGAGCTAACTCCGTCCCCACCTTGGCCGACAGTGCTCTTCGAGCGAATTCGCAGGGAGCAAGCAATTGTCGCCCTCCTTCAGGGGCATTGGGAATGTCGGGTCTCGGATGGACCCGACATTTAAAGGTTGAGGTCGGAACGGCAGGATTGTCCCAGCCCCGGCCATAACCGGACTGACCGCTCGTAGGCGCGGGACTTTTCCAATTGAGCGGGTTGGATGGGCGCGTAGCAGCATGACGGTTTTTTGGCCGGCAATGGCCGTTAGGCTAATGTCCGGATTGGTGCTGAATGACGGGGATAGCTGACGCTCGCATGGAGTCGGCTGCCGACCAAATCACGACGTTCAGCGATATTACGCAAGCGACCGTTCGTGCTGAAGCCTGTCATTTATCTCGTGCAAACCAGCTGGTCGGCGACGCTGTTTGTTGCCGTTTGACGGGACATCTAGGGGCAATCGACATTCAGATGATGACGTGACGAAAATGGTGGTTTTCCGTGACCCTTGAAACGAGTCACGTGCCTCGTTTCAACGCAGCGTACTTAAAGTACGTGAGCACCGGAAGCGCGGAGAACCGC
>PJTS01001182.1_pt1 | contig 10517 bp, 7 predicted proteins | sample 1512251 | NCBI WGS metagenome assembly PJTS01 (sample SAMN08177686, study PRJNA422409) | Soil metagenome, whole genome shotgun sequencing project. | isolation source: Soil (2) enriched on wood chips: alkali lignin treatment | place: USA: Madison | collected 2015-01-15 | reverse complement strand
CGGAGAGTTGGCAGAGTGGTCGAATGCGGCGGTCTTGAAAACCGTTAACTGTCACAGGTTCGGGGGTTCGAATCCCTCACTCTCCGCAGAACAAGCCTTTCAGAAATGAAAGGCTTTTTTCGTTGTATTTGGATTCGAACCAGAAGGGTTGGCCGGGGTTCGAACTTTATCATCGCGGGTTATGGCAAGGGGGTGTGGGACGCGATAAATCCCTCACTCTCCGCAGAACAAGCCTTTCAGAAATGAAAGGCTTTTTTTGTTGTATTTGGATTCGAACCAGAAGGGTTGGCAATTGGGGAGGCATAATACTTCTCCAGGTACAGTAGAATAAGCCTACAAAGGTCTGTAGGCTATAAATCGTTTGTCAGTAGGACATATCAATAGTACGATTTTTGTTAGATATGTTTATTAACAATATCTTCCAGATCATCCAGATCAAAGGGCTTGGACAGGAAATCATCTGCCCCAGCACGAGCAGCTAATGATTCAATATCGTTGTTGGCAGACACATAAATAACCGGAATATGTTTAAACCGGTCATCAGCCTTCAGCAGGCGGGTTGCCTCTACTCCCCCAATATTTGGGATCCAATTGTCCATCAAAATAAGATTAGGTTCTGTAGTTTCTACCTTTTGAATAATATCGTGTGAAGTCTCGGAGACTTCTACATGAAACCCCAAATCTGTCAGCACGACTGTTATGACCTCCAAAATAATCGTATCATCTTCAAATATCAGTACAGTTTTTCTTTTGCTCATATAGCTTAATTTATGTCTTTTATAGGGGTCTACTATGGTCTGAATGTCATACCATTTCTAAATAGAACCATATTATAACGAATAAAGTTTTTTCCAAATTTTTTGATCACCCACTGCGGTGAAATTCTGTTGTATACTGGAGAACCTTATGGTTTCCTTGCTGCCCAATGCAAGATATCCCAAATTTTCCAGACTTGCATCAAATAGCTTAAAAACGCGGTCCTGTAAATCCTTGTTGAAATAAATCAACACGTTCCGGCACAGTATCAATTGAAAGCTGTTAAACGAGGTATCTGACACCAAGTTATGGGTCGATAGGATCATTTTTTGTTTCAGTTCCGGGTTAAATTTTGCCCATTCATAATTCGCCGTATAATAATTAGAAAAGTCCTGCTTCCCACCGGATTCAATATAATTTTCTGAAAACGACTTAATCTGGCTTAATGGATAGATTCCATTACGCGCTATTTCTAATACTCGTGGATTAATATCCGTAGCATAGATTAACGATTTATGATGCAGATTGGCCTCCTTCAATAAAATTGCAAGCGAATAAGCCTCCTCTCCACTTGAGCATCCAGCGATCCAAATCCGGATCAGCGGATAGGTCCCCAGTTGCGGCAAAATCTCCTCACGCAATTGCTTGAAAAACAGCGGATCCCTAAACATTTCAGTCAAATTAACGGTAATCTCCTCAACAAAATGCTGAAGAAACTGCGGATCGTCTTTTAGCGCAAACCGGAGTTCCGCAAAACTCGCAAATCGGTCATTCGTCATGATTCGATTAATCCTTCTTTTGATCGAAGCCCGACTATATTGTATAAAATCGTAGCCATAGCGTTGGTAGATATCTTCCAGTAAAATATCTATCTCCTCATCTTTAATTATATTATGGCCCAACATCGCTAAATTAACTGTTCTATTTCAACCATTAGTATATCCACATCAATTGGCTTTGACACGTACGCCTGTGCCCCCGCTGCGAGGCATTTTTCCCGGTCCCCACTCATTGCCTGTGCTGTCACCGCTATAATCGGAAGATCTTTAATAGCAGTAGAACTGCGAATTAAACGAATAGCCTCATACCCATCTATTTCAGGCATCATCATGTCCATCAAAACCAATGAAACATTATTTTCAGCCTCCAATAGTTCTATTGCTTCCTTTGCCATGGCACAACTAACGACCTGATATCCCCTCGCTCTTAAGGTTAGCCCCAGCGCGAAAATATTTCGGTTGTCATCGTCCACAATTAATATTACCTTATTTCGATTCATTAAACCGTCTCCATTAATTCTCGTACAACCATACCCGCAACAATGAGAGAAGCTGATCTATATCAACAGGTTTTGAAATATAGTCTGAAGCTCCCGCTTGTATACATTTTTCCCGATCGCCAATCATCGATTTGGCCGTAACCGCAATGATAGGCAATGTTGCAAATGGAGGTGTCTGTCTAATATTCTTGATTGTTTCATAACCATCCATTTCAGGCATCATCATATCCATCAGCACAATATCAATAGCCTCACCTGAGTTCAGCACTTCTAGGGCTTCCTTACCATCCATTGCCGGAATGACTTGCACCTGAAATTTTTCCAATGCTTTTGTCATCGAAAATATATTGCGAACATCATCATCGGCCACTAATACTTTTTTCCCTTTCAGCACATCGGTCAAAGCCCCCAAGCCATTGTTTTTCCGTCTCACATCATCTGAATTGTTAATTTCAATCAAATGCAGAAATAAGCCAACCTCATCAAGGATACGCTGATAGGAATGCGCAGTTTTGACAACGACAGAGTCTGCATATTTTTTAATTTTCAGCTCCTCAGATTTCGATAGATTTTTGCCAGTAAATATGATTATAGGTAGATTTTCAAGTCCTTCATGCTGTTTGATGGCTTCCAGCGTATTGTAGCCCATTTCATCAGGCACCCCCATATCCAAGATTACGCAGTCTACCTCAGCAGTTCCCAATGCATCGATACTATCAGCCACATTATCTTTTACTTCAAGTGAAATATTAAAACTACTTAAAAAATAAGCCAATGCACTAGCATGTTTAGGATTTTCTTCGACAATAAGAACCTTTTTCGGGGACCTACTCAATGCGGATTCAATTTTCTGGAACACCGATGTCATCTGCTCTAGCGCAACAGGTTTATTGATAAAATCAATCGCACCTTTGAGCAAACTTTCCTTCTTCACCTCAAGGGAGGACATGATATGGACTGGAATATGCCGTGTCTCCTTATCCCCTTTTAATTCATCCATCACAGCCCAGCCATCCATGATGGGTAACTGAATATCCAATAACACAGCCTGCGGATGGTACTTCTTGGCCGCTGGTAGCGCATGATCTCCCCGTACCACGACAACACCTTTATAGTGCTGGCTATGCGCATATTTCAATAGTGCTTTCGCAAAATTGATATCATCTTCGACAATCAGAATAACCTTATCTCCCTCAGTAATATGATTCCGATCATCAGGCAGTTCTTCGGGTATACGTATTGTCGCAGGATTGTAGGCATCGTCCATGACAAGCTCACGCACCTCCTCAATTTCAGAATGGATCTCTTCTACGAGCTGCTGCTCCTTTGAGCGAACTTCATCAAGTTCCACTTGATGATTCGGAATGATAAATAAAAACGTACTACCTTTCCCTTCCTCACTCACTAACCTAATTTCCCCTCCGAGCAAGCGGGCAATCTCCCTGCTAATGGATAAACCTAATCCTGTACCACCAAATTTCCTCCGCGTGGAACCATCTGCTTGTTGGAAAGCTTCAAAAATTATCTTTTGTTTCTCTAATGGTATCCCAATACCGGAGTCTACAACCGCAAAAACAAGTTTATCTTTAGCCACACTGTCCTCATAAATATCCAATCTCACTTCGCCTGCCGCAGTAAATTTAATCGCATTAGAAATCAGATTACGCAATACCTGATCTATTCTAAGACGATCTCCCTGAAAACGTTGGTTGAGGTTGGGATCAATATTGATCGTGAAGGCCAAGCCTTTCTCATTGACCAATGGCAAGAATAAATTATTCAGATCTGCAGAAATATCATTTAAATTTAGGCTCGCATATTCCAAGGTCATCTTACCAGATTCAATCTTTGAAAGATCCAATATCTCGTCTATTAATGTCAATAGACTTGTTCCGGAACTTTGGATCACTTTAGCCGATTCAATCTGATCCGAACTCAGATTCTGTTCATTATTTTCGGATAACAGGCGAGAAAGTAGCAGAATAGAATTTAGCGGTGTACGCAGTTCATGAGACATATTTGCTAAAAATTCCGACTTATATTTTGTACTCAACGCAAGTTCTTCCGCCTTCTGTTGAATCTCCTGATTCCGCTCGGCAATCAATAAATTTTTATCCTCCAGCAATTTTGAACGTTCCTCTAACTCCTGGTTAGATTGCATCAATTCTTCATGTTGTACCTTCAGTTCCTCTTCAGATGACTGTAAGCGCAGGGTCTGGGCCTCCAATTCCGTATTTAGGTTCTCAAGTTCAGCATGTTGTGACAATAATTCCTCCGATTGAACCTGTGTTTCCTCCAAAAGTGCCTGGATTTTGGCACGACCTTTTGCTGACGCTATAGCGATACCAAGTTGTCTGGCACATTCCGTCAGGAACGTTACTTCTATTTCTGTAAATGGCTGACCATGTCCAATCTCCAAAACACCCAATACTTGATCCGCCGATACGATAGGTACAAAAATAAGATGTGGTACATTGATTTTGCCACTGGCAAAACTGACCAGATAATCTTCTGTACGGATATTATTGACGACTTTTAATTCCTTATCGACGAATACTTGTCCTACATAGCCTTCACCCGGAAGGAAATAAAGCTGTGTTTTCGGATCCAATCCATAACATCCTGATCGTTCAAGCTTTTCGTCATTGAATATATATATCGCTCCCGTGATAGCGCCAATATAATTTACTAATCCTTTTATTGCATCTGTCGTGAGTAATCTTTCGGTTTTGTTGCCGACCAATCCCGTATAGAGATCAGCATATCCCATATGTAACCAGTCATTGTCTTTAAGCTGATCAAACGATTTTTTCAAGGATTTTGACATCCGATTCACAGATTTTGCGATCGCACCGAGATCATCATCCTCGATATCTTCTGCTTTTACATTGTAATCTCCGGCAGCAATACGATTGGTGATTTGTTGAACCAGATTTAGTCTGCGTGCAATTCCTTCATCCTTTTCCACCAGCGATTTTTCCAGTGCTAAACGTTTAAGAAAGTCAGCCCTCAGCCGAAAATAAAAGTATGCTGTAATAATCAAAGATAGTAAAGCACTGATAACGATAAATAAGGTCGTTATAAAAGAAGAGTTATCTAAATTGGCAGATTTCTGGTCGATATCGTCATCTTCATAGTGAATAATATCCTTGATAATGGCGCGGCATTTGTCCATGGCGGATTTGCTCTCGTCTAGATGTGCCAGACTTACAGTCCCGCCATTTCTTTTGATATTCACTGATTCTTTTAATACAGCTAACCTTTGCTGAGCCGCTGTAAATAAACTATCTACGCGAACCTTTTGGACCGGATCTGCTTCCGTAAGCTCCTTTATTTCCTTCAATTCAATCGGCAGGTTCTCTAAAGCTTGGTTGAATGGCTCCAGGTAATTCTCTTTCCCGGTGAGCAAATAGCCCCTGTTTCCCGTTTCAGCCCCCTGTAAAGAATTCAGGATAATATTTGATAAACTGATTATCTTCCGGGTAGCGGTCAACTCCTGGCGGTGTTTATTCTGCTCTTTAATCCCTAGATAGGAGGCTGTGGAACTCACCAACAGTACAAATAAGGACAAGCCAATTCCTATAGATAAGTTATTCAGTGTTTTATTTGGCATCTGTAGGCAGATTTAATGGTATTGTAAAATAAAAAGTGGCTCCATTACCGGCTGAACTTTCGACGGCAATTGTACCTTGGTGGCTACGTATAATTTCCGAACAAATATAAAGGCCTATTCCCAGCCCCTGAAAATCAAAAGAAGTTTCTTCCACACGGTAAAACTTATCGAAAACTTCAGGCTGTTTGCTTTCGGGTATTCCAATTCCGAAATCTATCACACTCACTTTGACAAAGTCTACCATGACTTCACAATCAACGATTACCTTCTCTGTTCCAGCCGCGTATTTATAAGCATTGGTTAAAAAATTAACCAGAACCTGCTCAAGCCGTATCTCATCCCCATATACCATTAAGTCGGAAATATCTCCTTGTCTATAGAGTTCCATATTGCTCTGATCATGGGTCTGCACGATGGAATCAATGGCATTCTGAACCATACGTTCAAGCGAAAAGACTTTTTTATTGATACCTAATTTGCCATTGTCAATTTTTGATAAATCGAGCAAATCGGTAATCAGACTATTGAGTTTTTCCACTTGATCCTGAACTCTGTTGACATATTTGGACTCAGCACAACCTTTGTCAAGTTTTAGCTTTCGGTCAAGCAACTGCATATAAGCTTTAATACTCGTCAACGGAGTCTTGAGTTCGTGACTGGCTATACTTAAAAATTCATCTTTTTCTTTCTCAGCTTTTTTCTGGGCATCTATATCAGTAAAGGTTCCTACCCAATTATTTTCACCATTCTCTAAAATTGGCCAAACCCTTAATAATTGATAGGAATACCCCGATTCATCCCGCTTTTTGACCCGTACCTCCATTTCCAGAGGTTTGCCGGATTCAAGACTTTCTTGCAACTCGGCAGCAATCGGTCTGTCATCAGGATGTGTCTGCGGAAATGTATGCTCATTGTCCGAAAATTGAAACCAACGACCATTGACAAAACCGATATTCCCACGATGGTCACAGGTAAACGCAATTTGGGGCAATGATTCCAGTAACGTATGCAAATAATCCACTTTCGAGCGAAGCTCTTTTTGTGCTTGCTTCCGCCCCTCTACCTCCCTCTCTAAGGTCTGCTGAATATCTTTTAACGCTTGTGTCTGCTCATATAGCCTATAGAATGTTTTGACTTTGAGCATCAGGATATCCGGATCAACAGGTTTGGTTACATAGTCCAAACCTCCAGAATCATAACCCTTGGTAATAAAGCGTTTATCTGTATTGACGGCAGACAAGAATATGATAGGCGTCTCCTTGGTCTTACTGAATCCAGCAATGTTCTCGGCAACTTCAAAACCATCCATATCGGGCATCTGCACATCCAATATGATTAAAGCATAATTATATTTTAAAATCTTCTTTAAAGCTTCTTCGCCAGACTGGGCGGTATCGACTTTAAAATTTTTGGATTCTAATAACTTTTGTAACGAATAAATATTATCGGGGTTGTCATCGACTATTAATATCATAGAGAGCTAAAACTAAGAATCAAAGTAAACAAATGTAAAAAAATTAACCGAATCCACCCGATAATCATTTCAGGCAAAAAATTTCATTACATCCGCAATTTAAATACTAGGATTGACTTTCACTAAAAAATAAACAAAACTTTAACTTATTGCTACCTGTTTGAATACATAAGATGCTATAGACAGAAGTTATGTTGTCAAAAACAAGGATTCAATATGATTCAATTCACATCAAAAGGCATTTATTGTATCCCAGGCAAATTTTACCTGGACCCATGGCAACCAGTTGATCTTGCCATCATTACACATGGGCATGCAGATCATGCGCGTCCAGGTATGAAAAAATATCTCTGTCACCATTTTACAGTTGGTATATTGAAAAGTCGTATTGGCCCCGATATCCAGGTGGAAGGCTTAGCTTACAACCAATCTATCCATATCAACGGTGTAAAAATTTCTTTACATCCTGCTGGGCATATCATTGGTTCGGCGCAAATACGTATGGAATATAAAGGAAAAGTGACGGTCTTTACTGGAGATTACAAGCTCCAGGATGATGGCCTCTCCACCCCATTTGAACCCGTAAAATGTCATGAGCTAATTACTGAAAGTACCTTTGGTCTGCCGATTTATCGCTGGGAAAGTGTTGAAATGCAAAATCAACGCTTGAATGCATGGATTATGCACAACCAGGGATACAAAAAGACATCCGTATTTATCGGTTATTCATTAGGCAAGTCCCAAAGGATACTAAACGCAGTAAAGGATATGGGCGAAATATATGTACATTACAGTATCGCCAAATTAAACATAGCCTATAGTGATGCTGGTATAAATTTACCGTCTTATCAAATTATCGACCCTACCACAGATATGAAACACCTAGACGGCAAGATTGTATTACTGCCTCCAGCATTACTTGACACACAGCTACTTCAAAAGATACCACATGTTGCCTATGCAATCTGTTCTGGCTGGATGCAAATTCGCGGCGCACGGCGGTGGCGCAGCGCAGATGCCGGTTTCGCCATCAGTGATCATGCGGACTGGAACGGATTGTTGCAAGCGGTGAAGGAAAGTGGAGCCGAAAAAGTGTATGTAACCCATGGACAGACGGCCTCATTTAGCAAATACCTAAATGAAATAGGCGTTGAGGCGGAAGAGGTAAATACAAATTACGGGGAAGAGTTAAGCGTATGATAGAATTTGCAACATTGGTCAATGCGCTGGATAGCACCAATAAAGCCAGCTTAAAAAAAGAAGCGATTATACGCTTTCTAACCTTTGCACCTGAGAAAGACAAACTTTGGTTTCTGGCCTTAATGACTGGCAAAAGGCCAAGGCGTCCTATTTCCACCAAAGAACTTAAAACTTGGGTACTGGAAATTACCAATATCCCAGAGTGGTTGTTTGTAGAATGTTATGCCGCTGTCGGTGATCTCTCTGAAACCTTAGCGCTATTACTACCCCCTGCATCTGAAAAAATAAACAAAAGTCTCAGTGAATGGATGGAAGACATCCTACAGTTGGCAAATGCTTCAATGGCAGAAAAAAAAGCATTTGTGCTCACTTCCTGGAATAGGTTGAATACCATTGAGCGTTTTATTTTTAATAAATTGCTTGGCGGCAGCTTTCGCTTAGGGGTTTCTTCCAAAGGGCTAATAAATACAATTGCGACACATTTCCAGATCGAACCAAGCATTGTCACCCATAGTATTATGGGTGAATGGAACCCTCATGACTACGCATTTGACAAACTCGTCCGAGGTGAATATAGCAATACAAACCTTTCAAAACCTTATCCCTTCTGTCTGGCTTACCCCATTGAAAAGGAGGTGGAAGAACTTGGTCTAATCGCGGAATGGCAATGCGAATACAAATGGGACGGTATACGCGGACAGCTGATCAAACGAGGCGACGAAATCTTTATTTGGTCAAGAGGCGAGGAACTTGTTACCATACAGTTCCCCGAGATTACCGATGCGCTCAAAAAATGGAAAGGAAGTTTTGTTCTAGATGGCGAAATCTTGGCTGCAAAAGACGGTCAAATATTGAATTTTAATGAACTACAAAAAAGGATCAATCGAAAGCTAATTTCCAAGACTTTACGTGAAGAAGTCCCCATTGTTGTATACCTTTATGACCTACTGGAATTGGATGGTAAAGACCTCCGATCTGAGTCGCTGCAAGAAAGGCGCAAATTATTGGAACAGTTGTACCAACACAATGTTGGTACAACGATACTATTGTCTCCACTTATTTCTTGCGAAAATTGGGCCGATCTACGGATCTTACAACTTGCATCGCGTGAGCTAAACAGTGAAGGTATTATGCTTAAAAAGAAAGACTCCATATATTATGTCGGCCGAAAAAAAGGTGGTTGGTGGAAATGGAAAGTCAACCCCATGACCATCGATGCGGTGTTGATATATGCGCAGAAAGGCAGTGGACGAAGAAGTGCGCATTATACCGACTATACCTTCGCGGTTAAAGATGGTGATCATTTAGTAAGTATCGCAAAAGCATATTCAGGCCTTACAGATAAAGAAATACTTGAGGTTAGCCGCTATATTCGACAAAATGCGTTGGAGAAATTCGGGCCAGTAAGAACTGTCAAACCCGAGCTGGTATTTGAAATTGCCTTTGAAGGAATAGGTTACAGTAAACGTCACAAATCTGGTGTAGCTTTGCGTTTTCCACGAATTTTGCGTTGGCGTAGGGACAAAAAGGCAGCAGATATTGATACATTGGAAAACATTAAAAAATTAATAACATAAATTGAGTCAGAAGATAATACATAGTGAAGGATTCAAGATCGTCAATCGCTATTTTGAATCCTTGGGTAATACCCCTTTTGGCTTCCAGGTTAGGACCTGGGATCGGTACATGCTGGGATACAGCGGAATGGTGATTGCTCCTACAGGATTTGGTAAGACATTTTCGGTATTTATGGCTGTCTTGATCGACTACATGAATCATCCTGAACGCTACCAAAAAGGATTAAAGTTACTTTGGGTCACGCCTTTGCGCTCTCTGGCAAAGGATTTGGCCAAAGCAATGCAGACCGCTATAGATGATATCGGATTAGATTGGGTTGTACAGGTGCGTAATGGGGACACTGATCCAAAGATCAGAGTGCAACAGACCAAAGCAATGCCCGATATTCTTTTGGTAACTCCTGAAAGCCTTCATCTATTGCTCGCCCAAAAACAACGTGACAAATATTTCAAGAATATCCGCTGCATCACTGTAGATGAATGGCACGAACTTATTGGAAATAAACGTGGTGTCATGGTAGAACTGGCATTATCATACTTAAAACACCAACATAAAAATCTCCAGATTTGGGGCATCACCGCCACCATAGGCAATCTGGACCAAGCAATGGATGTACT
>PJTS01001179.1_pt1 | contig 10547 bp, 9 predicted proteins | sample 1512251 | NCBI WGS metagenome assembly PJTS01 (sample SAMN08177686, study PRJNA422409) | Soil metagenome, whole genome shotgun sequencing project. | isolation source: Soil (2) enriched on wood chips: alkali lignin treatment | place: USA: Madison | collected 2015-01-15 | reverse complement strand
GCCCGGCCCAGCAAGGCACGCCGATGACACACTGATTTGCCGGTGGGGCGGTCGTTCCCGGGGCAGGCTTGGGCTATCGTGGAACCATCCCTTCCTTCCCTCTGGATTGCCTATGAAACTGGTGTCTGCCTGGCTGCGGATTCCATTCTGGCAGCGCGTGGTCGGTGGCTTCGTGCTCGGCGCGCTGGCTGGCTGGGCGCTGGGCCCGGCCGCGGAAACGTGGTTCGGCCCGCTCGGCGAACTGTATGTGACCCTGATCAAGATGATCGCGGTGCCGCTGGTGTTCTTCGCGGTCATCAATGCCATTGCGTCGCTGCACGGCCAGAAGTCGGTAGCGGCGCTCAGTGGCCGTACTTTCCTGTGGTTCGTGATCACCGCGGCGCTGGCGGTGTGCGTGGGGCTGGGCGTGGGCACGGTGCTGCAGCCCGGTGCCGGCGGCCTGCAGCTTTCGATGGCTAGCAACTACGTGCCGCGCGAAGTACCGAGCGTGGTTCAGGTGCTGCTGGATGTGGTGCCGTCCAACGTGTTCTACGCGCTGTCGGGCATCGGCACCAAGGTGAATGCCGCCGGTGAAACCGTGCTGGCCGCTGGCCGTGGTTCGATCCTGCCGGTGATCTTCTTCGCCGGCCTGGTGGGCTTTGCCATCGTCAAGCTGGGCGAGAAGGTGACCGAGGCGCGCAGGCTGGTCGGGCAGATGAGCGACATCATGATCCAGGTGACGCGCTTCGTGCTGGAAGTCACCCCGATCGGTACGTTCGGCCTGATTGCCGGGCTGGTCGGCAGCTACGGTTTCGAGAAGCTGCTGCCGCTGGGGCATTTCGTGCTGGCCCTGTACGTGGCCTGCGCGCTGCACATCGTGGTGGTGTACAGCGCGCTGCTGCTGGCGCATGGCTTGAATCCGCTGAAGTTCTTCCGCGGTGCGGCGCCGGGCATGCAGGTGGCCTTCGTCAGCTCGTCCAGCTTCGCGGCGATGCCGGTGGCGCTGCGCTCGATCACCCACAACCTTGGCGTGAACAAGGACTACGGTTCGTTCGCGGTGCCGCTGGGCGCCAGCATCAAGATGGATGGCTGCGGTGCGATCTACCCGGCGCTGTGTGCGGTGTTCATTGCCCAGTACAGCGGTGTGCCGCTCACCCCGGAACAGTACGTGGTGGTGCTCATCGCTTCGGTGCTGGGCAGCTTCGGTACCGCCGGTGTGCCGGGCACGGCGGTGATCATGGCCACCGTGGTGCTGAGCGCGGCCAACCTGCCGCTGGAGACCATCGGTTACCTGTACGCCATCGACCGCATCCTGGACATGATGCGCACGATGACCAACGTGACCGGGCAGATGCTGGTGCCGGTGATCGTGGCCAAGGAAACCGGGCTGCTGGACCAGAGCGTGTACGACAACCCGTCCACGAACGTCGGTATCGACGATCCCGACCCGACCCCGCCGCGTAGCTGAAGCGGCGCTGCAACGGGCTGTATCAGCCCCTGTAACAGGACTGATACAGCCCCCGCAGAGCGCGTGAATCCGGCGTTTCACCCGCGTTAAGCCCAACCAGATCCCAACGCGGCTGTAACGCGGCGGCATCAACCGGCGTTCATCACGGGACGCGAAGGCCTTGTACGTCGGGCGTGCAGGACTTGGCACGGAAACTGCTCCCTCCCTGCGCATACGCAACGGGAGAGCGGCATGGACGGCAGCAGCATTCTCATTGGTAGTCCGGTACGGCAGGTGGCGTTGCTGCTGGCCTTGGCCTGCCCGCTGGCCGCCGCCGCTTCCGGTGCGCGGCAGGGGGTCAAGGCACAGCCCGGCGAAATCGTGCTGCTGCGCGATGTTTCCACGCGCCCGGCCTACCGCATGGCCCCGCCCGGTGTGGCGTTGATCGCCGATCCCAAGCCACAGCGTGAGATCTCCGCTGCACTCGGCAGCAGCGGTGCCCACGGTGGCATGGATGAACTCAGTGACGACGACTACGCCGGGCTGGGCGCTGGGCAGACCCAGCAGCTGGCCGCGCCCGGTGGCACCACGGTTGAACGGGTGACCCACCAGGCGCTGGGCGGCACGCTGGGCCGTTCCGGCGACAGCATGATGAGCGGCAGCAACCTGAGCGGGGCGATGAGCGGCCCGTTGGGGGCAGTGGGCAGCACCACCCGCGGCATCGGCGATACGGTGCGCGGCGCGCTGTCGCAGTTCCCGCTGGGCGCCCCGGCGCCGGGCGGTGGCAAATGATGGGGCGCGCGCGGGGCCTGCTGCTGGTCGCGGTGCTGCTGCCGGCCACCGCGATGGCCGACGACTACAGCGGCATGCTGGCCTACCTGGACATCACCCGCATCGAGGGCCGCGCGCTGGCCGGTGCCAGTGGCGCGATCGCGGTGAACCAGGCCGCCGGCGATCTCAACATCCAGGCCAATCTGCAGGGCATGGCCAGCGGCGACCAGGCCAACGTGGCCGTGGCCGCACGCCAGCAGCGTGGCGGCAACGTGGTGCTGTCGGCACCGTTGCAGGCCAGCGCGCACATCGCCGGAGAAGCCTTGGCCGGCGCCAGTGGCATCGCATCGATCAACCAGGCCAGCGGCATCGCCAACACGACGCTCAACGTCGTCAGCGCGACGCTGGCCCGACAAGGGATACGCGAATCCGATGACGCGGCGCTGGCCGCAGCGGATATCGCGTCAGCAGGGGGGCAGGGCGACACCGGTGACGGTGTTGCGGCGGGTATCCGCAGTGTCGGCGTCGCTTCGACGGCACTGCGGGGCTTCGACGGTGTCCTGCAACTCAATCAGATCGCGGGAGCGCGCAATGACACGGCCAACGTGCTGACCATGGCCGTGCAGGGCAACCCGTGAGCAACAACCACCCGATGTATCACCTGATGAGAGAGAGGGCACCATGAACGCGAACCTGAAAAGGACCGTGCTTGCGATGGCGATTGCCACGGCCTCCACTGCGGCAGCGGCCAACGGCTGGGACAACCAGAACGCCAACGCCAACATCAACCACAACCATGTCGTGACCGAAACCCGCAACGACACCCACAACCACACCGACAACGAGGTCCGCAACTGGACCCGTACCAGCACCACGGTACGCAGCAACACCGACAGCTCCAACATCACCCGCAACCGCACGGTGAACGAGCAGGTACAGAAGAACAGCAACATCCAGGCCGACGAGCGCAAGGAAAAGAACAACCACGGCGTCGATGTGAACCTGGAAAAGGACCTGCGCCTGAGCTCGGACATCAGCTTCTCGGGTGACCCGGAAGTGACCGGCACGATCGATCTGGATTCGGCCGCGATCGCGGTCATCGACAACCGCCAGTCGATCAGCAACAACCTCGGCTCCAACAGCCTGGTCACCAACAGCGCTTCCATCGCAGATGACGTCGGTGCCGGTGCGTCGGGCAACCTCGGCTTCAACGTGGTCGCCGGTGACAACAACGCCCAGGACAACGCGGCCTCGCTGTCCGCGGCTGACGCCTCCTTCAGCTTCGGCATGGCCGATGCGGAAGTGTTCGTCAACCAGGCCGGCTTCAACAACACCACCATGAACTCCGGCGTGACCAACGCTGCTGGCCTCGGTGGCAATGCCTTCGGCGGCGCGTCGGGCAACATCGGCGTGAACATCGCCTCGGGCAACAACAACGAGCAGAAGAACGCGCTGGCCGCGTCGGTGGCCACCAGTGCCATGGCCCAGTCCAGCATCAGCTCCAACCAGGTCTCCACCGGCAACACGGTGGCCAACGCCGGCTATGTGCAGTCCTACACCGATACCGTGGAAGTGGGCATGAGCGGTGGCGTGGGCGGCCTGACCCTGGCCTACGGTGCCGGCACCTACAGCGGCCGTGGCAACGCCTACCAGATGGCGAACTACTACCTCGACAGCTGGGATGGCGACCTGCCGCATCCGGACGGCAACAGCACCGGGCACATCGATCTGGACAACGAGATCCAGAACGCAACGATGAACCCGTACCGCCAGGGCGTGGGTGGCCTGGGCTTCGACACGCGTGAAAGCGGCACCAGCCAGTTCGTCGAGCTTGGCATTGCCGACCTGTACGCCAGCCTGAGCGGCACCGTCACCACCACCCGTTGGGTGAACGTCAACGCCACCAACACCTCGGCGCTGTCCGGCAGTGCCTTCTCCGGGGCGTCGGGCAACATCGGCGTGAACGTGGCCTCCGGCACCGGCAACCTGCAGGCCAACAGCCTGGCCCTGGCCGTGGCCCAGCCGAGCACCGGCGGTGGCGGCGGCGAGTAACACCGCGCGTGACCGCTTTCGCAGCTGACCTGCGTTGAGCGCAACAAGCCCGGCCATCCGCCAATGACCGGGTTCCCCAGGAGCCCCTGTCCCTCCTCCCCCTTGGGGCAGGGGCTCCTTCCTTCCCGTGGAGAGCACCATGGCCGGTTCCCGTTGGTGGTTGCGTCTTCTGCCCTGCCTGCTGGTGCTGGGCAGCACGGGCGCCTGGGCGGGGGACGTCGCATTCAGCGGCGTGTTGCCCAACGGCGCGCTGATGCAGCAGAAGGTGGAAAGCATGCAGGAGCGGCGCTACCGCAACCTGGTGCGGCAGCACACCGACTACAGCTGTGGGGCCGCAGCGCTGGCCACGATCCTGCGCTACGCCTACCACCTGGACACCACCGAAGCCACGGTGATCGAAGGAATGATGGGGGTTTCCGATCCACAACTGGTGAAAGAGCGCGGTTTCTCGCTGCTGGACATCAAGCGTTATGTCGAATCGCTGGGCATGCGCGGCCGCGGCTATCGCATTGATGAAACCCGCCTGCGCACCCTGCGGGTGCCAGGGCTGGTGTTGATGGACGTACGCGGGTTCCGCCATTTCGTGGTGCTCAAGCAGGTGCGGGGCGGCGTGGTGGAAGTGGCCGACCCGATCCTGGGCAACCGTGCGCTGCCGCTGCCGGAATTCCTGGAAGCGTGGCCCTCGCGCGCCGTTTTCGTCGTCATCGGCAGTGACTTCGACCGCAACACTGTCCTGCTGCAACCGAGCGAACGACCCAGTGCACGCGCGCTGTATGCGCGGCAGGGGCCGATCACCGATGCCGAACTGGTCGACTTCGGCTTCAGCCATGCCGACCTGTTCTGAAGGAGGCACGATCATGTTTTGCCAACGTGTATTGATTGCTGCGCTGCTGGTCCTGCCTGTGTTGCCCGCCTGGGCCGCTGACGGTGCGCCGGGACGCGGCCTGAAGGAAATTCCCGATCCAGAGCTGAACCTGATGCGCGGTCGCTACACCGTGGGCGGCAACAACGTGGCCTGGTTCGGCGTAACCATGATTTCCCAGTGGAAAGGCAGCGACGGTACCGCACTGCAGGGCGCCCTGACCCTGGGCATGGATTTCCGGCGGGGCAGCACGCCCAAGCTGACCTTCCAGCCCAGTGTGCAGGTGACCGCCGCTGACGCACCGTTGCCCGATACCCGCGCTCGCAGCATCGACAGCACCGGCCTGGCCAATGCCAGTGGCCTGGTGCAGAGCGTGCAGGTGGCAGGCGACGGCAACACTGCGCGCAACGTGACCTCGCTCACCATCCGTGACGGCGCCGTGCCCGAGGCCGGCACTGACGATGGAACGCGCATCGCCCAGGTGCAGCACGGCGGTGCAAGCGCGAGCGCCGTACTGGACGGCAACCAGGCGCGCCTGCTGTTGCAGGTCGATGGCCAGGGCATGGTGCAGCAGTGGATCCGCAACGGCAGCGTCGGCCAGGGCATTGCCCTGAGCGGCGACGGCCAGAACGCCAGCAACCGGCTGCAGCTGGAACTGGTACGCAATTCCGTGGCCGGCAACCTGCCGTTGAGCCAGAACGTGGCCCAGGCAATCGCGCTGAACCGCGGCATGGGCCCGGGCCAGTAAACCGGTCCGGTCAAGGGGGACGAACGTTCAACGCAGGTCACTGACATGCATACCTATTTGCGGCTTACCCCGCTGGCGCTGGCGGCGCTGGCGGCCAACGCCTTCGCCCAGCAGCCGGCAGCCAACGATACCGCCGACGTGCAGGCGCTGATCGGACAACTGGAGCAACTGAAAGCCAATTACGCACAGGAAGTGCGCCGCCTGCGCGAGTTGGACATGCAGGTGCAGGCCATGCAGGCACGCCTGAACGGTCGCGCCGGCGCTGCTACAACGCCCGCCGCGCCGCTGGGCCCGGCCGCTGCCGCCGCAGTACCGCCGAGCAGCGAGGGTTACGCCAGCACTGCCGCCGAGGCGCAGCAGGCCAAGCAGGAGGCGCGGCGCAGCGTGGACGACGTGAAGCAGCAGCAGGCCGCGCTGTTCTCGCGCAGGTTCACGCTGGAAAACAGCCTCACCTATGCGCGCTACGACCGCAAGCAGCTCACCCTCAATGGGTTCCTGGCGCTGGATGCGATCTTCCTGGGCAACATCGCCATCGAGAACGTCGAATCCGATTCGCTCACCTATAACCTGGCCGCGCGATGGGGGGTCAGCCCGAACCTGACCCTGAACGCCGACGTGCCGTACCTGGCGCGGCGTACGGTCTACCAGAAGGGTGGTGCAGGCGGTGCCGCCGCGGCGATCGCGCAGGAAGAGACCAACGGCCACGGCCTGGGCGATGTGAGCGTGAGTGCCAACTATCGTTTGTTCGGCGAACGTGGCTGGCGCCCGGAAACGGTGCTGACCGGCGGCGTGACCGCGCCCACCGGACGCGCGCCGTATGGGTTGGACTGGAAGGTGATCGAGCGCGATGACGATGACTACATCCGCTTCGCGGTGCCACGTGATCAGCCCACCGGCAACGGCGTGTGGCAGGCCAATCTGGGCGTGTCGATGGTGAAGACCGCCGACCCGGCCATCCTCTTCGCCAATGCCGGCTACATCCACTCATTCCCGCGTGGGTTCAGTGACATCGACAGCAATCCGGACACCACCAATCCGGGCGACGTGAAGCTGGGCGGATCGGTGTACTTCGGTGCGGGCGTGGCGTTTGCCTTCAACGAACGCACCAGCCTGAGCATTTCCTTCAGCGACAAGATCACCTCCCGGGCCTCGACGCGGTTCAAGGGCGGGCAGTGGGTGAAGGTGATCGGCAGCGATGCCAATGCGGCCTCGTTGAACCTGGGCGTGACCTACGCCTTGAACCAGAACACCACGCTGGTGACGCTGCTGGGCATCGGGCTGACCCCGGACGCGCCCGATTTCACCCTGGCGTTCAAGGTGCCGTACATGCTGTAGCTGATGGCGATGGACCTGCATCGGAAACGCCGGGCCATGCCCGGCGGCTGTTTTCCGCGACCGCGGAGGGGTGTCACTTTCTTTGCTTGTGCAAAGAAAGTAACCAAAGAAACACACCGCCGTCAGCGAGCCGGCGCTGTGCGCCGGTACCCTGCGCTCCTCGGCCCGTCGAGGGACGGCGCCGAACTCGCTGCGCTCAGACACCGGCGCCTCTTCGCCCTCGCCGGACCTGCGGTGCTCGGCTCGCTTCAAGGCGGATGCAGGTCAACGTCAACGTCAACGTCAACGTCAACGTCAACGTCAAGTTCAACGTCAACGGCAGTTGGGCATCACCGCTCCGGCGGCAGTTCCACGCGGTGCTTGCGGCACAGACGGTAGACGGTCACGCGCGATACCTGCATGTGCCGGGCGCAGGCCGAGACGTTGTAGCCGTGCTGACGCAATGCCTGCAGCAGCAGGTCGCGTTCCACCTGGCCACGGGCATCGTGCAGCAGTGCACGGGGTTCGGGAAGTGCGTCGTCGGCAAGTTCCAGGTCGGCGGCGGTGATCAGTTCGCCCTCGGCCACGATCGCCGCGCGCTGCACGCGGTTCAGCAGCTCGCGCACGTTGCCCGGCCAGCCGAAACCGCGCATGGCCTGGCGCGCGCCGGCATCGAAGCCGCGAGCGCGGCCGGGATGGCGCTGGCGGAAGCCGCGCAGGAAATGGTCGGCCAGCAGCAGCACGTCGGTGCCGCGCTCGCGCAGCGGCGGCATCGGCAGGCGCAGCACGTTCAGCCGGTAATACAGGTCGCGCCGGAAACGGCCCTGGGCCACGGCCTGTTCCAGTTCGACATGGGTGGCCGCCAGCACGCGTACATCCACGCGCAGCGGCTGGTTGCTGCCCACGCGTTCCAGCGTGCCTTCCTGCAGCACGCGCAGCAGGCTGGTCTGTGCATCGCCGGGCAGATCGCCCACTTCATCCAGGAACACGGTGCCGCCATGGGCCGACTCAAACAGACCGATGCGGCGCTGCGCGGCGCCGGTGAACGCGCCGCGCTCATGGCCGAACAGTTCCGACTGCACCAGGTTGGCGGGGATGGCCCCGCAGTTCACGGCCAGGAAGGGCTTGCCGGCGCGACCGGAAAGCGCATGCAGGGCCTGTGCGGCCAGCTCCTTGCCGGTGCCGGTTTCGCCGGTCACCAGCACCGGCAGATCCACCGGGGCGAACTTGTGCAGTGCTGCGCGCACTGCCAGCACCCGCGGGCTGTCACCGATCAGGGCGGGCAAACCGCCGCCATCGCAGACACGGGCGGGGTCTGAGATGTCTTCGTCGGCCTGGCGCTGCAGGGTCGATACCAGGGTGGCCAGTTCCAGGGGCAGGGTGAACTGGTTCTGGCAGGCCAGCAGCACGTCGGTCCAGGCGGGGGGAGGGCTGTCGACCCCGGCAGGCAATACCGCCAGCCATGGCAGATGGTGGTGTTGCTCCATCCATGGCAGCAGCACGCGCAGGGCCTCCAGGTCGAGGTGGCGCAGGTCGATGACGGCGACCAGATGATCGCGGCCGCGCAGGCCCACCGCCATGGTCGGGCCGGGGGCCACGCAGCGCAGCTGCCAACCGGCGGCGGCAAGCGCGCCGCGCTCTGAGGCCTGCGGCTGGCCGAACCAGATCACGCAGCGTGATGGAACTTCCAGGCTTGCTGCCATCCCTTTCCCCCCGGCATGCAGACGGCGCGGGCGGGTCTGGCGGGGTACCCCGGCGTGCCGCCCCACGCCGGATTACGTCGGCCGCGGGTTGGCGGCCAGCCGCGGCCCGATGGACCGCGACATCAACCTCCAACGCACGGGGCAACGCCCAGCGGCCAGCCCGGCCCAACGAAAAAGCCGCTGCAGGGCAGCGGCTTTTCCGGTAATGCAGTGGCGCGGCGCGCAGCGGTCAGAGATCGACCCGGCGCGCCTGCATGAACTTGTTGCCCCAGTAGCCACTGAGCAGAGTATCCACGCGCACGTCCTTGCCGGTGCTCGGCGCGTGCAGGAAGCGACCTTCGCCCACGTAGATGCCGACATGGTCGACCCGGCCCTTGCGGCCGAAGAACACCAGGTCACCGGCGGCCAGCGAGGCGCGGTCGTTGATCAGCTGGGCGTTGTTGTCGTGGGCCATTTCACGCGAGACGCGCGGCAGCTCGATGCCCAGCGCCGAACGGAACACATAGCCCACCAGGCCGCTGCAGTCGAAGCCGCTGTCCGGGTTGCTGCCGCCCCAACGGTACGGCGTGCCCAGCAGGGTCATGGCACGGCGCAGCAGCGACTGCACCTTGCCGTTGTCGGCTTCGCTGCCGACCGCGCTGCCGGTGGCGGCGGCGCTGGTGTCGTAGTTGGCAAGCAGGCGGCTGAGGTCGCCGGCAACCATCGCCGAGCGGTCCATCAGCGGAATGGTGTCGTTGGCGGCCAGATGCGGCAGCAGGGCGGCCAGGGTGGCGCTGGCGGCGGCATCGGCGCGGCTGCGCTGGGCGGCCGGTTCGGCCTTGGCGGCCGGCTTGGCGGTCGCTTCAACTGCAGCGGCAGCCGGTGCATCGGAACGATTCGGAGCGGTCTGCGCCCAGGCCGGAAGGCTGGAGAGGCAGAGTGCCAGGCCCAGCAGCAGCGGGCGGACACGATGTGAAGGAACGGCGGTCTGGCCTTGGCCCTGCAGGTCGTCAGTCGTCACGCGTCGGTCACAGAAAAAAAACGATGGGGCATCATGCCCTGTAAAAGCCGCGATAAGTTAAAAATTCCGTTATAAAAACGTTATTTTCAATGTGATACGCGTCACATATTTGAACATAGCGCCTGTTCAGTTTAGCGAAGGACGCGTTTCGCTCCTGTGTAGTGGTCTTTCCAGTAGGGACCGCTGAGCGAATCCAGGCGGACCGTGCCGCCCGTGCTGGGCGCGTGCACGAAGCGCCCTTCGCCGACATAGATGCCCACGTGGGTGACACTGCCGCGGCTGCCGAAGAACACCAGATCGCCGGTGGCCAGGCGCGCCGGGTCGATCTTCGGGCCCTGCACCGCGGCCAGGTCGCGCGAGGTACGCGGCAGCTTCAGGTCCACCATTTCCCGGTACACATAGGTCACCAGGCCACTGCAGTCGAAGCCCGAATCAGGGGTGTTGCCGCCGTAACGGTAGGGGGTGCCGACCAGACTGATCGCGCGCATCAGCACCGAATTGGCGGCCTCGGGGTTGTCCGGTGTGGTCGCCGGCCAGTGCGCCGAGGGCGGCGGCGGGGCAGGGCGGGTGGCCTTGCCGCCGCCACAGGCGGTCAGCAACAGGGGCAGGGCCAGCAGCAGGGCGGGCGCGGAGAGCCGGCGCGGGCCGGACGAAACTGGCGTGATGTGCAT
>PJTS01001174.1_pt1 | contig 10578 bp, 10 predicted proteins | sample 1512251 | NCBI WGS metagenome assembly PJTS01 (sample SAMN08177686, study PRJNA422409) | Soil metagenome, whole genome shotgun sequencing project. | isolation source: Soil (2) enriched on wood chips: alkali lignin treatment | place: USA: Madison | collected 2015-01-15 | reverse complement strand
ATGGGCGGGCGGTTGGCCTTGTACTGGTCGTACAGGTCGTCGCGGAAGGTCTTGCCCGGGGCATCGACCACGAAGGCGACGTAGGCCGGGCGCTCCTTCAGCGTCGAGCGCAGCATGTTGACCACGCCGAACAGCGCGCCGGTGGGCTCGCCCTGTGCATTGGACAGGGGCGGCAGCGCGTGGAACGCGCGGTACAGGTAACTGGACCCGTCGATCAGGACTAATCTGCTCATGCGACGATTCTACGCGCCCGTGCCTGCACCGCGGCGACACGGCCGCGACGCGTCGATGGGGCATAATCAAGGTCCGATCGATGCGAAGGCCCTGCCGATGAAGACCCTGATGCTGGCTTCCCTGCTGCTGCTTGCTGGCTGCGCCAGCATGGGCGGTGCAGGCGCTCCCCCGGTGGACGTGAAGGGCGCCGATGTGTCCAGCCGCACCATGGGCAACGGCGATGTCATCGAGGAATACCGCGTGTCCGGCCAGCTGCGCATGGTCAAGGTCACCCCGTCGCGCGGCGCACCGTTCTACATGTACGACAAGAACGGCGATGGCCGCATGGACAACGACAAGGACGGCGTCTCGCCGGTGTACTGGAAGCTGTACAGCTGGTGATGCATCCGGGGCCGGCTCCGTCAGCGCAGCCGGCCGGTGATAGGTTCCCGACGCATCTGCCGGTTGATCCCATGACAGGCCCCGGAGGTGGGCCGGGATCACGCTGCCATGAACCTGCAACAGGCCACCCCTTCGGTGGTTGCATCACTTGCCGCCGACCTGCGCCGCAGCAGCGCTCGCCAGCGCGTCACCTGCGGCGGCACGGCCGATCCGCGCCTGCTGCGCATCGTCGATTACATCGATGCCCACCTGGGCGACTGCGAGCTGGGCGAGCAGATGATCTGCGACGCCTTCGCGATGTCACGCTCCACGGTCTACCGGCTGTTCCAGGCCCACGGCGGGGTGGCGCGCTACATCCGTGAATGCAGGGCCTGGCTGGCGCACCGCCACCTGGCCCGGGAGCCGGGCTGCCGCCTGACCTGGCTGCTCTATGAAGTCGGCTTCGCGTCCGAGCGCCAGTTCCAGCGCGCGTTCCTGGCGCAGTTCGGCATGTCGCCGGCCGACTGGCGGCAGGCCTGCCGGCAGCGCGCACGGGGCTCGCTGCTGTCCTGAGCGGACCCGCTGGGACGGCCTGGAGGAAGTGGGTGCCGGCACGCATCCTGCGTACCGGCACCAGGTCCCCTCCCCGGGAACGCGCGGATCAGTGGATGTTGATCAGCGGATGACCAGCACCGGCAGGGTGCTGCGTGCCAGCACCTCGGCCGTCTGGCTGCCCAGCAGCACGCGGGTCACCCCGCGGCGACCGTGCGAGGTCATCACGATCAGGTCGCTGTTGCGCTCGCCGGCCGTCTCGATGATGCCGTCGGCGGCGTAGCGGTCCAGCACATGGATGGGGTTGGCGCGGATGCCCTGCTCGGCGGCCTTGGCCAGCGCCGGCTGCAGCACCTTCTGCGCACCTTCCTCGCGGTCGGCCTTGTATTCGGGGCTGTTCATGTAGCCCACGCTCCAGCCCATGGCGTCATACATGCCCACCGCCCACGGCTCGGAGACCGTCACGATATCGACCTCGGCGTTGAGATCCTTCGCCAGCTCCAGGCCCTTGGCCAGGCCCTTGTCGGACAGCTCGGAGCCGTCGGTGGCGATCAGGATGCGGGTGTACATGGTGGGCCTCCTTGGCGGGGTGCCAGTTGGGAACATCACCATTGCACACCGGATGTGCACGCCGCGCCTTGAGCAGGATCAATCCTGGCGCGGGATTGATGCCCGTGCCGATTCGGCAGTGCCGGGCCATGCCCGGCGGCGTGTTCAGGCCTCGACGGTGACCCGCCAGCCCCCTGCATGCGGCTGCCAGTCGAATTCCACCGGCAGGAATTTCTCGATCAGGCGTGCGTTGCTGGCCAGGTGGTCGCTGATGACGTGGGTGGTGAAGCTGCCGCCCCCGGCCAGGGCCATCGGCAACAGCAGCTGGTCGGACAGGTACTCGCCGACCCACGCGCCACCGCTGAGGTAAGTGCGTACCTGGCCAGCCAGGCGCGCGCCCACCTGCTCGGCCGACACGCCGCGCTCGCCATGCCCATCGAACACTTCCACGTGGTCGCCGTGGCGTACGCGCACCATCGCCACGTTGCCCGGGCCCAGTGCCGGCCGCACCGACTGCACGTGGCGCGGGTGCGGGTCGACGCCGAGTTCATCGGCCAGCACCTGCAGTTCGCGCAGGCCGATGCTGCTGGACAGGCCGGACATCACCACCTGCGCCTGCATCGAATCCAGTGGCGGGCGCTGCTCCATGCACGGCACCTGCAACGTCCCGCACGGCTGCACCTGCAGCTCGATCACGCCGCCGCCGGCCGGGTGGAAGCCGTGCTGCAGCAGCTGCAGCGAGGCCTGCACGCCCATCCGTGCCAGTGACGGCAGGTAGCTGTCGGCGATGAAATCTGCGCTGGGCGCCAGCGGATTGTGGGTGCCGCCTTCCAGGCGCAGCCGCGACGGCGCCTGTGCGCGCCACAGAGCCGGCAACACGGTCTGCAGCACCAGGGTGGCCGAGCCGGCACTGCCGGTGGCGAAGTGGTAGTCACCCGCGCTCACCACGCCCGGCTCGAAGCGCAGCGAGGTCGCGCCCAGCGTGGCACCGTGCGTGCAGGCGTTGCCGACCCGCGCCGCGGCATTCACCGCGGTCAGGTGCTGGCGCATCAGCCCGGGCTTGCGGCGGATCGCGCGGATGTTCTGCAGGGTGAAGCCGATGCCGGTACACAGGCTCAGGGTCAGGGCCGAGCGCAGCAGCTGTCCGCCGCCGTGCCCGCCATCAAGTTCGATCATGTCCATCTGTTCTGTTCCTCCATGCCTGCGGTTTCGTCTGCAGGCCGTCCTGCCGCGCGCGGCGCAGTGTACGCCGCGCGCGGCCCGCTTCATCCCTTCACGCACACCACCTGGCGCAGCGTGTGCACGATCTCGACCAGATCGCGCTGGGCCTCCATCACCGCCTCGATCGGCTTGTAGGCCGCCGGCGATTCATCCACCACCTCCGCATCCTTGCGGCATTCCACGTGCGCGGTGGCCCTGGCGTGCTCATCCACGGTGATCAGCTTGCGCGCCTGGGTGCGGCTCATCACGCGCCCGGCACCGTGGCTGCAGCTGTGGAAGCTGTCCTCGTTGCCCAGCCCGCGCACGATGAAGCTCTTGGCGCCCATGCTGCCCGGGATGATGCCCAGCTCGCCCTTGCGCGCACTCACCGCGCCCTTGCGGGTCAGCATCACTTCCTTGCCGAAGTGCACTTCGCGGTTGACGTAGTTGTGGTGGCAGTTGACCGCCTCGGCCTGGGCCTCGAACGGCTTGCTGATGACCGTACGCACGGCCGCCACCACGTTGCGCATCATCACCTCGCGGTTCATGCGTGCGAAGCGCTGTGCCCATTCCACCGCGAACACATAGTCACCGTAGTGCTGGCTGCCCTCGGGCAGGTACGCCAGGTCCTGGTCGGGCAGGTTGATCATCCAGCGACGCATTTCCTGCTTGGCCAGTTCGATGAAGTAGGTGCCGATGGCATTGCCCACGCCACGCGAACCGGAGTGCAGCATGAACCACACGCGCTGGTCCTGGTCCAGGCACACTTCGACGAAGTGGTTGCCGGTGCCGAGGGTGCCCAGGTGCTTGAGGTTGTTGGTGTTCTTCAGGCGCGGGTGGCGCTCGCAGATCAGCGCGAAGTTATCGACCAGCTGCTTCCAGCCTTCGATGGCCAGCTCCGGCGGCGTGTCCCAGCTGCCCTTGTCACGGCCGCCACGGGTCACGCTGCGGCCATGCGGCACGGCCCGCTCGATCGCGCTGCGCACCGCCGACAGGTTGTCCGGCAGGTCGCTGGCATCCAGCGTGGTGCGCACGGCCATCATGCCGCAGCCGATGTCCACGCCCACCGCAGCCGGAATGATGGCGCCGACGGTCGGCACCACCGAGCCCACGGTTGCCCCCTTGCCCAGGTGCACGTCGGGCATCACCGCGATCCACTTGTGGATGAACGGCAGCCTGGCGATGTTCTGCAGCTGCTCGCGTGCCTGGTCTTCCAGCGGCACCCCGCGCGTCCACAGCTTGATGGGTGCAGCGCCCGGCTGCTGGATCACGTCATGGTTCAGAGTGGTCATGGTGATGTTTCCTTTCATCCAATACAAAAACAAAGAAGGTGCGGTGACAAAGATGGCCGAACATTCCGCCTGCCGCGTTGCCGTGGCAGGCGGCCGGGACTTGAACCCGACCCTGAAGGGCTACCGATGTAGTTCGGCCTGCATTCCCCGCGCAACGAAAGCGAAGGTGCCGGCAGCACGACGAGGGGTGGAGGAACATCCTGCTCTACCACTGAGCTACCGCTGTGTTGCCACAGCGGGCGGGGCTCGAACCCGCGACCCGGAGCTTAGAAGGCTGTAGTTCCTCCGGCATTCGCAGTGCCGGCGTTGAAACAGGTGCGGTGACAAAGAGGGGTGGAACATCGTCTCCCCACAACCGGCAGGACACGCGGGATTCGAACCCGACCCCGAAGGGACAACCCATGTAGTTCCACCAGCATTCACCACGAAAAACGTGAATTCCTGGTCCTGCCCGGCTGGCCCCATTGCCAGCCGGGCGGTCCCTGGCGACATCCTTGCCGCCGTCCAACATCGTGTTTACAGCGGCATGTCCTCGATACGTTCGACCCAGCCGCTGCCATCGCCTGGCGCCTGCGCGAACTGCGCCAGCAGGTCGAACACCGCATCGCTGAAGCCGCCGATGTGCAGCACGTCCTCGCGCTGCACGGTCTGGCTGCTGGCTACCGGCTGCAGGTCGATGCAGACCAGCCGTGCCTGCGGGCAACGCTGCTTCAGCGCATTCCAGGCCTGCATCGTGGCCGTTGCGCCGCCCCTGCGGGTGTCACGCCAGCTCTCGTTGTCCGACACCAGCACCACCAGGTCGACCTGCTCGCGACGATGGTTGAGGTGTTCCAGCGGTGCACTGACCGAGGTACCACCGCCATTGATCGCCAACTGCGCCGCCAGCGTCATCACGCTGTCGCGCGGGTTCAACCGCACCGGGCGCACCTCGGTGTCGAACGGCAGCACGGTGGCCAGCGGCTGCCCGCGCAGCACGCAGGCCGCGATCAGCGCCGCCACGTCCACGCAGCGCACCGCCGAGCTGGCGCCCTTGCGGTAGCCGGTCACCGGCCACTGCATGGAACCGGACACGTCCACCGCCACCACCACCCGGCCCGGCAGCACCGGCACCTGCGCCGTGGCCGTTTCCATCGCGTCCTGCAACGCTTCCGGAATCTGCTGCGGCAGGCGGGCGCTGGCCTGGTAGGCCATCAGCAGCTGGTACGGCATCACCCGGGCGCGGCGCACCTGGGCCGGATCACGCAGCCGCGCTGCGATCACCGACACCATCGCCGGATCATCGAACACGCCGTTGCGGGCGAACGTGTTGAGGTTCATCCGCATCGACTGCCACGACGCACTGCGCGCCAGCGCCGACCACTGCGCCGCATCCAGCGGCAGCGTGCAGAAGTACTGGAACGGCAGGTCCGGCGGCAGCCCACGCGGGTCACGCTTGAACGCCTCGTAGGCCTGCACCAGCGCCGGCAGCTGCGCCTCTTCGTACGGGCGACCGACGATCCACGCATACAGCGCCTTGCGCTCGGCATCGGCCGGCTTCGGGTGCACCATGCGGATCAGGTCGGCCAGCGACGGCTGCTGGCCGATGGCCGCACGCACCAGGGTTTCCACCGATGCCCGCTGGATCCACTCGCGCACCAGGCGCTTCGGCAGCGACCCCAGCGACCGGCGGCCGACCTGGCCGCTGCGCATGATCTGCACGAAGGTGCGCAGCTGGCGGCCGTTGTCGACCACCCGCGGGAACACCTGGGCGAAGGCCTCCGGGTCGCGCAGGCTGAGCACGGCCAGCAGCAGCACCGGCATGTCCTTCATATGCGCCACCTGACGGGCGTAGACCGCCGTGCGGGCGATGAAGCGCGGCTCGACCTGCGCGGTCAGCGCCAGCACCTGCTGCAGCTGTGCGTCGGCAGCGCTGTAGAAGGTGTTGTTGAGGCAGCCGGTGGCCGCATACAGGGCCAGGGCAGCGCGCGGGTCGCGGCGGTAGGCCAGGCCACCGGCTTCATTGACGGTGGTGGCCGGCGGCAGTGCCGGGGCACGCGGGGTGGAGAAGAGCGTCAGGTTGGCCATCGTGGTGTCCTCGGCGGGAACGGCCCGCTTCGTGTCTTGAGAGGAATAGAGCAATGGCCGTGCCAACTTTTTCCATGACGCATCAACTCATTGTTTTTTCTGGATTTCGCCCGATTTCTGACGCAACGCCCACCCATTGACCGCGCTGAATGTATATATTCAGCGCGCGTCTTTTATAGGAATGGATATGTCACGTCGGCAGGTAGTCTTCGGCATGCTCGGCACCCAGCTCGACGCGGGCGAGGGTCCAGGCCGTTGGCAGAAATGGCGTCCCACGGTGTCGCTGGGCATGCATGAGGACTTCCTGCCCGACCGCATCGAGCTGCTGCTGGACGAGCGCCGCTACGCCAAGCTGGCCCGCGTGGTCTGCGAGGACCTGCAGCAGATGGCGCCCGGGCTGGAGGTGCGGCGTCACGACACCTACCTGGCAGATCCCTGGGAGTTCGAAGGGGTCTACTCGACCCTGCACGATTTCCTGGCCAGCTATCCGTTCCAGCCGGAGGAGGAGGACTACTACGTCCACATCACCACCGGCACGCACGTGGCGCAGATCTGCTGGTTCCTGCTCACCGAGAGCCGGCATTTCCCCGGCCGCCTGCTGCAGACCTCGCCGCCGCGCAAGCAGGACGGCGCGGCCGGCAGCTACGCCGTCATCGACCTGGACCTGTCGCGCTACGACCACATCGCGCAGCGATTCGCGCAGCAGCAACTGCAGGACCGCGACCTGCTGAAGAGTGGCATCGCCACGCGCAATGCGGCCTTCAACGCGATGATCGCGCAGATTGAAACCGTGGCCACGCGCTCGCGCGCGCCGATGCTGCTGATGGGCCCCACCGGCGCGGGCAAGAGCCAGCTGGCCAAGCGCGTGTTCGAGCTGAAGAAGCTCAAGCACCAGCTGCCCGGCCGTTTTGTCGAGGTGAACTGCGCCACCCTGCGCGGCGACGGCGCGATGAGCACGCTGTTCGGACATACCAAGGGCGCGTACACCGGCGCCTCGTCCGACCGCGCCGGCCTGCTGCGCTCTGCCCACCAGGGCCTGCTGTTCCTGGATGAGATCGGCGAGCTGGGCCTGGACGAACAGGCCATGCTGCTGCGTGCGCTGGAGGAGAAGCGCTTCCTGCCCGTGGGCAGTGACCGCGAGGTGGAAAGCGAGTTCCAGCTGATTGCGGGCACCAACCGCGATCTGCAGCACTCGGTGCTGGAGGGCAGCTTCCGCGAAGACCTGCTGGCGCGCCTGAACCTGTGGACCTACCATCTGCCCGGCCTGGCCCAGCGCCGGGAGGACATCGAGCCCAACATCGAGTTCGAGCTGCAGCGCTGGTCGCAGCAGCAGCATGCGCAGGTGCGCTTCAACGTGGAGGCACGCACGCGCTACCTGGCATTCGCCACCAGCGCCGAGGCGGCCTGGCGCGGCAATTTCCGCGATCTGGGGGCATCGATCATGCGGCTGGCGACGTTGGCCAACGCCGGGCGCATCCAGATCGAAGGCGTCGATGATGAGATCGCGCGCCTGCGCCAGCAGTGGCGCGGCGGCCAGGCGCCGTCAGCGCTGGAGGCGCTGCTGGGCCCGGCCGTGGACGAGCTGGACCGCTTCGACCGCGTGCAGCTGGAAGAGGTGGTGCGGGTCTGCGCGCACGCGAAGTCGCTGTCAGCGGCCGGCCGCGAGCTGTTTGCGGTGTCGCGCACCCAGCGCGCCAGCACCAACGATGCCGACCGCCTGCGCAAGTACCTGGCGAAATTCGGCCTGGACTGGGAGCAGGTGCGGCGCCCGGCGGGGCCGTAGCGCCGCGCTTGCCCGACCCCCGGTCGCGGCGCATGATGGCCGCGCGGCACGCCGCCGCCATCGGGGAGCACGCGCATGCAGGACCGCAAGCCGCCATCAAAGGTCACCCCACGGGCCATCGTGCTGGCCCTCGCCGCCGCGTTGGTGATGTTCTATGGCGGCTACCAGGTGGGCAAGCAGCTGGCCCTGCGCGAGAACGCAGAGCAGGCCGCAAGCCGGTAGCGTCGAGCTTGCTCGACTGTTCTCTGTGACCGGCTGCATCGTGCCAACCAAGGTTGGCACCTACAGGAACATGCGACGGCATCGCGCCAAGCAGGTTGGCACGATGCCGAAGATACGCCTGCTCAGGCGATCTGCACGATGCGCGCGTTCTGGCACAGCGGGTAGCTGGCCACGAACTCCGCGATCGCATCACGCATCTTCTCGAACGATTCGCCGTACATGTACAGCGCGGTCTCGGTCGGCCCCTGCCACCAGCTGCAGATCTCGCCCAGGCCATCGATGTTGTCGGACAGCTGCTCGAACACGTGGTTGGAGTCGCACTGTTCGTAGACTTCGTCCGGCAGGTTCAGGCCATCCAGGTAGATGCCCAGCCCCTCGGTGACGCCGAAGGCGCGATCATCCTCGCCCACACGCTGCACCTGCGAACCCTTCGGTGCGCCCAGCTGCTCCAGCAGGTCGATCAACTTCGGCACGCCGTCCGCATCGACCAGTGCCACTTCGATATCGCCGTACTCGACTTCGCCCAGGTCGGAGATTGCGGTGCCACCCCCGGTCAGCTCGCCCAGGTTCGCCGCCTGCAGCAGCGCGTCGAGCGGATCCTCGAACAGCTCGTGGCGATGCTCCGGCTGCAGCTTCGCATTCAACTTCACGGTGACGTGCAGGGTGGGTTCGGTCATGGGGGCGTTCCTGGAAGATGTGGACCCTATTGTAGAGTCGAGCTTGCTCGACTGCTTCCAGCGCGGCACAAGGCAGTCGAGCAAGCTCGACTCTACGGGGGTTCGAGGTGATCAGCGCAGGAACGGCGCCACCTTGCGCTTCAGCAGCTCGACCAGCACCGGGTCCATGTAGTCGTAGTCATCGGGAATATCCAGGCAGATCACCCGCTTGCCGTTCAGCCATGCCTTGTAGCGGCTGGACAGGCGGTTGCGGTGCGCCTTCTCCATCACGAACACCAGGTCCGCCCACTGCAGCAGCTCCGGGCTGAGCACTTCCTCGGCGTCGGCCAGCAGCCCGGCCGAGGCGGTTTCAATCCCCGGCCAATCGGCGAAGACCTGCTCGGCTGTCGGGCTGCGCAGGCGGTTCTGGCTGCAGAGAAACAGCACGTTGCGGGTCATGACCACTCGTCCTTGTAGAGCCGAGCCCATGCTCGGCTGATTTTTCCGGCGCAAGCAGCCGAGCGTTGGCTCGGCTCTACAGGTGATCAGATCACCGTCAGGTTGGCATACGCCATCACCAGCCACTTGCTGCCGGCATCGGCGAACTCGACCTGCACGCGGGCGTGGGCGCCGCTGCCTTCGTAGTCGGTCACCATGCCTTCGCCGAACTTGGGATGGGTGACCAGCGCGCCCAGCTTCAGCGGCGGGGCCTCGATCGCGGCGTGGCCCATCACCCGGCTGCTGCCCAGCGATGCCGGCCGCGAGACCTGCACCTTCGGGCGCACTTCGTGCAGCAGTTCGCGCGGGATCTCGCGCAGGAAGCGCGACGGCAGGCTGTAGTTGTCCTGGCCATGGATGCGGCGCGATTCGGCGTAGCACAGCACCAGCTTCTGCCGGGCGCGGGTGATGCCCACGTAGGCCAGCCGGCGCTCTTCTTCCAGGCGGCCGCTTTCTTCCAGCGAACGCGCGCTCGGGAACAGGCCGTCTTCCATGCCGGCCAGGAACACCAGCGGGAATTCCAGGCCCTTGGCCGAGTGCAGGGTCATCAGCTGCACGCCCTCCTCGCCCGCCTGCGCCTGGCCTTCACCGGCCTCCAGCGCGGCATAGGCCAGGAACGCAACCAGCTCGTCCATGTCCTCGCCCACTTCCTCGATGTCGTCGGCGCGGCGCAGGAAGCGCGAGGCCACCGAGACCAGTTCGTCGAGGTTGTCCGTGCGCGATTCCGAATCCAGCGAATTGCGGCTCTCCTTGCTCCAGTGCTCGCGCAGCTGCGAGCGCGACAGCACATGGTCCACGCGCTCGGCGAGGGTCATATGCAGGGTCTGCGCCTGCAGTTCATTCACCAGCACCAGGAAGCCGGCCAGCGCATTGCGTGCACGCGCGGCCAGCGCCGTGCCCTGGGTGACCAGCATGGTGGCCTCCCACAGCGAGATGCCCTGCGCGCGCGCTTCGCGGCGCACCTCGTCCAGGGTGCGCTCGCCGATGCCACGGGTGGGCGTGTTCACCGCGCGCTCGAAGGCGGCATCGTCGTTGCGGTTGGACAGCAGGCGCAGGTAGGCCAGCGCGTCCTTGATCTCAGCACGCTCGAAGAAGCGCATGCCGCCATACACGCGGTACGGCACCTGTTCGCTCAGCAGCGCCTCTTCCAGCGCGCGCGACTGCGCGT
>PJTS01001172.1_pt1 | contig 10588 bp, 9 predicted proteins | sample 1512251 | NCBI WGS metagenome assembly PJTS01 (sample SAMN08177686, study PRJNA422409) | Soil metagenome, whole genome shotgun sequencing project. | isolation source: Soil (2) enriched on wood chips: alkali lignin treatment | place: USA: Madison | collected 2015-01-15 | reverse complement strand
GTTTTAGTGGGTGGTGCTCCTTGGGGTTTTGATGAGGATGGTAATCCAGTCAGAAAAGACGATTCAGAAGAAACTACAAAAAATAATGATCTAAATGATCAAATGACCTTGCATTTTGAAGAATTACAAAACGCAATATTTGCCCGTATGGTCAAGAAAGTAGGAGACAAGAATTATTGGGAAGTTTGGGCAAAAGACGTGGCGCAAATTGCGGAGCGTTACATGGAACGGATCACCAAACTCGTTAAAACTGACGGCCAACACAAAACCGCTTTTGCTAATTTCTTAGAAGGATTACAAAAAAATATAAATCCAAGTATTGATGAAAATCAAGCCATCGAAATGTTGGCGCAGCACATCATCACCAAACCTGTTTTTGAAGCTTTATTTGAAGGCTATTCTTTTGTTAAAAATAATGCCGTTTCGATAGCAATGCAAAACATGACCGCTATTTTGGAAGAACAGGCTCTGGAAAAAGATGTTGATGTACTCCAAAAATTCTACGAATCTGTAAAAATGCGCGCTGCAGGCATCGATAACGCCGAAGGAAAACAGCGCATCATCATAGAGCTTTACGATAAGTTTTTTAAAACTGCTTTCCCAAAAATGGTAGAGCAATTGGGTATCGTTTATACGCCTGTAGAATGTGTAGATTTCATCATTTATTCGGTAAACGACATTCTTCAAAAAGAATTCGGTAGAAGTTTGACAGATGAAAACGTACACATTTTAGATCCTTTCACCGGAACAGGAACTTTCATCACGCGGCTACTCCAAAGCGGTTTAATCAAAGAAGAAGATTTGGAACGTAAATACAAATACGAAATCCATGCAAACGAAATTGTATTACTAGCTTACTACATTGCAGCTGTAAATATCGAAAATGCTTTCCACGATGCCACTCTCGACCCTGATGATGGTATTGGCAAAGAAAAATATATCCCCTACGATGGTATTTGTTTAACCGACACTTTTCAGTTGGGAGAATCGGACAACAGTGAAAAAATGTTTTCCGAAATGTTTCCTCAAAATTCAGATCGTGTTGCTAAACAAAAGAAAGCTCCACTTCGCATAATTATGGGTAATCCTCCGTATTCTATTGGTCAAAAATCTGCCAATGATAATGCACAAAATCAATCCTACCCAATTCTTGACAGCAGAATAGAATCTACTTACGCAAAAGGAAGCAGCGCTACTTCTGTTAAATCTTTATATGATTCTTATATAAAAGCCTTCCGTTGGAGCTCCGACCGTTTGGATAAAAATGGCGGCGTTATCGCCTTTATATCCAATGGTGCTTGGTTGGATGTTAACGGTATGGATGGTTTCCGTAAATCGTTAGAAAAAGAATTCAGCTCAATTTATGTGTTTAATTTAAGAGGAAATCAAAGAACAAGTGGAGAATTATCAAGAAAAGAAGGAGGCAAAATATTTGGTTCAGGCTCGCGTACTCCAATTTCAATCACTTTTCTGATAAAAAATCCAGCCGCAAAACAAGAAAAAGCAATTATACAGTATCACGACATTGGCGACTATTTAACCCAACAAAATAAACTTAAAATCGTTGCACAATTTGGCTCTATTTCTAATGAAAAAATGTCGTGGAAAATATTAGAACCAAACGAACATGGCGATTGGATTAGTATGAGAAATTCTGCATTTGATGATTATTTTCCCACCGCTCCAAATAAGAAATTTGACACTAAGACTCTTTCTTTTTTTGTAATAAATTCACTTGGGTTGAATTCAAATCGTGATGCTTGGGTTTATAATTCATCAAAACATGAATTAAAGACTACTATGCGTAAAATGGTTGACTTCTATAATGAACAAGTAGAAGGTTATAAAATTGAAAAAAGACAAGAACCAAAGTTAAAAACTAATGATTATATTGAATCAGACCCTAAAAAAATTAGTTGGTCAAGTAGCCTAATTCCACATTTAGAGAGAGGAAATAATGCTGATTTTGAACCAAGTGAAATTACTACTGGGTATTATAGACCTTTTTTCAAGCAAAAATTATATTTTGGTGATAAAATGATACACAGGAGAGGGCAAATGACATCGTTATTTCCTAATTCAAAATTGAACAACTTAGTTATTAGCGTTACTGGTGTTGGATCCAGTAAAGAATTCTCTTGTATAATTTCGGATATAATGCCTGATATTCAAGTTCAAATGAATAATCAATGCTTCCCACTATACTACTACGAAGAAAATAATGCCACACAGAAAGGATTATTCGATACAGGCGATAACAACGACTACATCCGCCGTGATGGCATCAGTGATTTTATACTAGAGAGAGCTAAAAAACAATACGGCAAAAACGTAAGCAAAGAAGATCTTTTCTATTATGTCTATGGCTTTTTGCATTGCCCGGAATATAGAGAAATGTTCGCCAATGACTTAAAGAAAATGTTACCTCGTTTACCATTGGTAGAGGATGTTAAGGATTTTTGGAAATTCAGTAAAGGAGGTCGAGAACTCGCTGAACTCCACATCAATTATGAAACCGTTCCGGCTTCTGATGCCGTTCAGGTACAAGGAACCGAAAGCGAATTCTATAGCGTAGAGAAAATGCGCTTCCCGAAGAAAGACCAAAAAGGCACCATCATTTATAACAGCCGTATTTCTATTTCAAATATCCCTGCGACAGCTTACGAATATGTGATAAATGGTAAATCTGCCATCGAATGGGTTATGGAGCGTTATGCAGTAACTACCCACAAAGACAGCGGCATCAAAAATGATCCAAACGATTGGGCTGTTGAAGTTGGGAATCCTAGATATATTTTAGATTTAGTTCTGAGTATTATAAATGTCAGTGTACAAACTGTAGAGATTGTTAAGGGATTGCCTAAAGTTAATTTTGATTAAAATATCTAATTAAATTTGTAGTTTGAAGAAATACATCTTGAAATCGAGTAAAAAGCTATGGTTGTGATGCTTGTAATCCTTAAGAGAGTTTTTATAAAAGTTACTAAATTATTAAATCGGAGACTTGTTCCGTCAGGACAAGTTTATGACTTGGCTTATAAGAATATCACGTAACTTATTATTTATTATCACTGACAAAAATACAAGTATGAGATTCTTATAGTTCGAAGATATTAATTTTCGTTTTGCACAAGATGAAAGCTCACTAGAAATAAAATAATATTTCCTAGTGGGCATTTTTTTTTATTTTTCTTTATTGTTTTAACAAGACTTACCCATTGTGATCTGTTGATTTTACAAACTTACATATCAACTTATTAATGTCTGACTCATTTCCGTCTCATAGTCGCATCGACTTAAACGTTGTGATTTTCTTTTATTTCTATATTATTTAGGGATCTAAGATTCTGGGAAATAGACTTCCTTATAAGGACAAGTACTGCTAATATCTAATTTTCGAGCTTTTCTATACTTAAATTACTATTTATGAATTTTAAAAAAGTAAAATTATGGAGAAACAAATAGACTACAGTAATTCAAAGTTGACCCCAGAAAAAGCTTTACAAATGCTAAAGTCTGAGGGATTAGATGTAACTATTGAACAAGCAGAGGAAATCTTGTATTTCTTAAGAATTATTGCTAATATAGCTGTGTTGAAATATTTAAACAAAAGAAAATGAGCAAGATAGCAGATTTGTATATTAGAGTAAGCACCGATGAACAGGCAGAAAAAGGCTTCTCGCAGCGTAATCAGGAAGAAATGTTAAGAAAATATTGCAGTATAAACCAAATACAGATACGCAATGTAATTTATGAAGATCATTCAGCAAAGACTTTTAACAGGCCTCAATGGAAAAAATTTCTTGATGATGTAAAAAAAAATAAAAATAAAATTAATCTGGTTCTTTTTATGAAGTGGGACAGGTTCAGCCGTAATGCGGGTGATGCTTACCAAATGATCAATGTATTAAGAAAGTTGGGTATAGAGCCGCAGGCAATAGAACAGCCACTTGATCTTAGTGTTCCGGAAAACAAGATGATGCTTGCATTTTACCTGGCCGCACCCGAAGTTGAAAACGACCGAAGAGCACTAAATACCTTTCAGGGGCTTAGACGAGGTAAGAAAGAGGGGAGACATATGGGAATGGCTCCTTATGGATACGCCAATAAAATAACTGAAGATGGGAAAAAGTATATTGCCATTGTACCGGATAAAGCTGTAAAAGTTATTTGGATCTTTGAACAGATTGCGAAAAATATCTTTAGCACTGAATCTATTTATCAAATGGCAAAAGAAAAAGGTTTTGCTATTTCTAAAAATAACTTGTGGCTTATCATAAGAAATCCTCTTTATTGTGGAAAGATAGTTGTTCCTAAGTACAGAGACGAAGAGGAGAGATGGGTCAATGGACAGCATGAGCCAATTATCACTGAGGGATTATTTTATCGGGTACAGGATGTTCTTGATAGTAAAGCAAGAACCTACCGGCCGAAAATTAAGACTATTGAGAATTTTCCTTTGCGAGGTTTTTTTCTTTGTCCAAAGTGCGGTCAGAAGTTAACAGGAAGTAAATGTAAAGGAAGAAATAAATATTACTACTATTATCACTGTGATAAAGTATGTAAATGGAGAGTGGATTCTGAAATAGCTAACAAGATTTTTAAAGAACATTTAAATAAATTTAAACCTTTAGAAGAAGTTAAGAAGCTATATACCGCAGTTCTGCTTGAAGGTTATAGAGAGCATACTGGTGTAATAGCAAACGAAAAAAAGAAGTCCCTTGAGCAGATTGCAGTTTATGAAAAGAAATTATCTGTGGCCAGAAATTTATTAGTTACCGAGAAAATCGATGCTGAAGATTACAATCTCATGAAGACTGAATACAATGAGATTATCAGTAATCTTGAAAAAGAGATGGGTAATGTAGAGGACGACAGGGCGAGTATAGAGCATTTAACGACGACTGGATTGGAAAACCTTTTAAAGCTAGGTGAAGCCTTTGATGGTGGGACTTTAGCTGATTCTAGAGAATTAATTGGTTTAATTTTTCCCGAAAATTTCACATTCCAAGAACAGAAAATCCGCACCGCCCGAGTCAATGAAATGGTCAACTGTATCTATCTGGTAAACAATAGATTACGGGCTAAAAAAAACGGGACAAAAGATGAAATTTTTCTTTTGTCCCGAGTAGTGACCTCGACTGGATTCAAACCAGTAACCTTCTGAGCCGTAATCAGATGCGCTATTCAGTTGCGCCACGAGGCCTTTTTTATGATCAATTAGCTATTTTTTTGTAGCTTTGTTGATTGCTTATTGCGGGTGCAAAGATAGACATAAATGTGAGATAAACAAGAGAAAAATAACATAAAAATAAAAAAAAATGAAGATTGAAAATTATATACGTGATATTCAGGACTTTCCTAAAAAAGGAATTTTGTTTAAAGATATCACTCCGCTGCTAAATAACGTCGAAGCGAGACAAGAATGCCTATCAATTTTAATAAATTCTTTAAAAGGACAGAAAATTGATAAAGTAGTAGGAGCAGAAAGTCGCGGCTTTTTCTTCGGGATGTTATTGGCGCAGGAACTAAAGGCTGGTTTTATTCCGGTTAGAAAACCTAAAAAACTGCCTTTTGATATTATTTCAGCTTCATACGAATTAGAATACGGAACTGACAGCCTTGAAATGCACACAGATGCTATTCAAAAAGGCGATCGTGTTTTAATTCATGACGACGTACTTGCTACGGGCGGAACCGCTAAAGCTGTTTGCGAATTAGTTGAAAAACTAGGCGGTGAAATTGTGCAATGTAATTTTTTAATGGAACTGACTTTTCTTAACGGACGAGAAAAAATTAAAGAATATCCAGTTTTTGTTGCATTAGCTTATTAGCTACACAAACACAATTTTGTGTTTTACGGCATATAAAACTAAACCTATTCTGGTTTTTATTTCAAGTTTGTCAAAAAGACATTCCCTGTAACCATCAATTGTTTTAGGGCTTAAGCACATTTCAGAGGCGATTTCTTTATAAGTCATCTCTGTACAGGCATGTTTTATAAATACCAGTTCTTTTTCTTTTAAACTAATCTTTTTATTGTCGCTGTTGACTTTATTTAAAAGCATTCCCGAAACTAATTCGGTAAAATAAAATCCTTTTTCAATAACGCATTCAATAGCCTCTTTAAAAATTTCAGGAGAAGTATCTTTGAGCAGGTAACCTTTTGCACCGTTTGTAATCATCTTAATGATTATTTCTTCATCATCATTTACAGAAAGTGCAATTACTTTTAAGTCAGGCCGGTTTTCTTTTGCCCATTTCATTGTGCTTAAACCGTCTAAAACAGGCATATTGACATCTAATAAAACTAGATCAATAACAGCTTCGGGATTTTCCTGAAGATATGAAATAAAGACTTTTCCGTTTTCAAAACGCTCGATGACATCATGATCTCCAAAACTTTTAATTAGAAGCTCTAAAGATTGGGAAAAAAGCTGATGATCATCAACGATAATAATTTTACTTTTAGTATTCGGTTTCATTGGTTGTAGTTAATGGGTAATCTAAAGTTACAGTTGTTCCTGATGAATCTGATTCCATGATTAATTGTGCGCCAATAAGTTTGGCTCTCAATTTCATGTTGGTTAATCCTTGTCCGGAATTTGCTTTATTTGTATCATAGCCAATTCCGAAATCCTTTAATTTTAGCTGAAATAATGTTTCAGTAGTTGCAATATTTACTTCGTATAAATCGCTGTGGGAATGTTTAAGGCTGTTATGTAAAGCTTCCTGAAAAATTCGGTAAATAAATAAATCGTGTTCTTCGTTGATCTTTGGAATTTCTCCGGTTAAATTATAACGATACTGGATTTTTTTGAGTTTTTTTACACGCTCAAGATCTTGTTTTATGGCTTCTATAAAATTACTCTGCAGTAAATTATCTTTATTAATTATTCTGGATAAAATTCTAAGTTCGTCCAGTGCTTTTGCCAGAACTTCTTTAAGTTCTTTTAACTCTTTTACCTGAATGCTTTTGCTGCTAATAGACATATTGAGCTGCATTATGCCAACAGAAATAATCTGCCCAATATTATCATGAAGTTCTTTGCTGATTTCAGAAAGTGTCTGGTCTTTTATTTCTATTCTTGTTTTTACAAGTTCTGACTGGAAATACATTTCAGATTCCATTTTTTCGACCAGATAGTTGTTTTTTTTCTTTAAAAAATAAAAGAAAAGAACCACTACAATGGCCAGTAATGTAAAAAAAACAATACCTAATGAAATGACTAATAATTGTATTTCTTTTCGCTCCATAGAAATCCGATTATATAACAGCTGTGCGCCAGAAAATTTAAAATAAATAATACAAGGCTGAAAATGGAATCGTCCTGCTTGATCAGAAACCAGTTAATAGCCAGCATAAAAGGCGTAAAAGGAACATGAAAAACCAATATTCCTAAAATGTACCAGAAAAAAACAGATCGTTTAAAGTTTAAAATTTTGTCTGAATTAAAAATCTCTACCAGATATAAACACGATAGTATTAATACCAGTAATACTCCAATGGCAAAACTATAGGTAAAAGAACGGTTTGTGTCTTCTTTAAAATACATGATATTTAAAAAGAAAGAAACAATAAAGAGTATAAGAAAATAAACTGCGGTTAGTCTGTAACTTATCTTTAAGAGCAGACTTCGCAACAGTAAAATGTAGGCTGAGAAACTAACGAACATATAGAAATTATAAACATAATAATTTAATAAGCCCGTTAAATACGTAAAATAGTATCCAACTAATTCTATTAGTACAGAAAACCAGATTAAAATTACTAAAAATTTAGCTTTCTTACCAGGTAATTTATGCATTGAAATTAATCCGATGCTTCCTGATAATAAAGCTAAATAAATGATATAAGATCTTAAAAATTCAAACATAAATTTAATTAATAGATTAAGCTTGGCGGTCTGCCGATGTTTCCGTAATTCATAGGTTCAAGACTTTGAATGTCAGCTGGTGCTGAATCCTGAACTAAAGAAAAGCTTTGGATTTTTGCGGTGCTGCTTTCGATCTTTTTTCCTGTGGGCACCAAAAATAGGGTTGTTAATCCGGCTTTTTCTCCATGTTGTTCATCGTCTGGATATACACCAAAATAAAAGCGTATTCCATCTACTGCATATCCGTCTTTTGCTCCATGTGTTTTAATGTAATGTATATAGCTTTCTAAAGCTTCTAATGAATACCAAATGGCATTTGCATCATCTTTTTTAGCTGCTTTTGCTGTTAAGGATGCAGTTCTTTTATTGTTATAATTAACATTCAATTGTTTTGCAAATTCTTTAGTTATTAACTGACTAGGTTTTGCGGGTGGATTTTTCATGATCATTTAAAATTAATTGGTTAATGGTTTAGTTTTCAGCTTTTTTTAATTTGTTACTGTGACAAAATTATTTGAAACCTAAAAATAGCACAAGGGGAAAAATACCCTTTTTTGTATAGGTAAAATTATTTAAAAAATTGGGTTAAATATCTGTTTTGTAGCATTTTATAAATAAATAAATTTACATCGCCAATTTTTTATAAAAAAAATCGACAGTTTAGTGAGTAACCATAAATAAAAAATTATGAGAACAATAAAATTAGGTGTAAAATCAAGCGAGGTTTATTACTTAAATGAACTTCTCTCAAAGTTGGGTTACAGTGTTGTGGTTTCAGATTATTTTGGAACTCCAACAGGTACAGCAGTTAAAGATTTTCAATTAAACAATAATTTGGTTGTAGATGGAGTAGTAGGGTTAAAAACGTGGTCGGCATTACTGGCAAAGAACGGGGATTTATTTTCTGCAAATTCAAAACTGCTTTCAGAACAAAACCTAATTGATTTTTCCAATCAGTTTGATTTAGAACTAGCCGTTGTGAAAGCTGTTAATGAAGTCGAAAGCAATGGAAAAGGCTTTTTAGTAGATGGCAGGCCAAAGATTTTGTTTGAAGGTCATATATTTTGGAAACAACTCGAAAAACGAAACATTGATCCGCGTATTTATGCAAATAGTTCTAATCAGGATATTTTATTTGAAAAGTATAACAAGAAATATTACGCTGGCGGAGCCGAAGAATATAATAGGTTAGAAAAAGCTGCACGTTTAGGATCTGATAAAAAATTTAGAGATGCTGCTAATTGCTCGGCCTCTTGGGGACTTTTTCAAATAATGGGATTTAATGCAGTGCCAATTGGTTATCAAAGTATAGATGAGTTTGTAGAAAAAATGTACCAAAACGAAGGCGAACATTTAAAAGCGTTTGGTTTGTTCTTAGAAAAAAATAACCTGATAAAAACCCTGCGAAACAAAAACTGGGCAGAATTTGCTTTGCGTTACAACGGTCCGGCCTATAAAACCAATAAATATGATGAAAAACTAATGCGTGCTTATTTGAAGTATTCGAGATAGAAGTTTTAAGTTCTAACTTAACTACAAAGCGAAAGTTAAAACATAAAAAACAAAACCCGATAAGATTTAAAATCCTATCGGGTTTAATTGTATATGGTAGAACTTTATCTTAAGCTTGCGCCTAATTCAGTTTCAAATGTCTGTTGTAATTTCGACATGATTTTATCGATTTGAGCATCAGTAAGCGTTTTAGTATTATCCTGAATGGTAAAACTCAAAGCGTATGATTTTTTACCTTCAGGAAGTTTGTTCCCCTGATAAACATCAAATAAATTAATGTCTTTTAAAAGCGCTTTTTCGGTTTGTTTTGCCAAATTAAAGATGCTTTCGTACGTTGTTTTTTCGTCGATTAACAATGCTAAATCTCTGCGTACTTCCGGATATTTAGGAATTTCAGTGTATTTGATTTTTCCAGTAATGATTTTTAAAACCAAATCCCAGTTAAAATCAGCATAATAAACATCTTGTTTAATTCCGAAATGTTTTAGGATTGATTTTTTTATCACTCCCATTTCTACTAAAGTATCATTGTTGTAACAGATAGAAGTTCCTTCAGAGAAGATATCAGAATGTACGGGAGCATTTGAGATTTTCTCAATTCCTAAACGCGTTAAAACAGCCTTTACATATCCTTTTAACAAGAAGAAATCTGTTCCTTTTTGAGGATTTGTCCAGCTTTCTCTGTTTCTGTTTCCAGAAATAGATAACGTTAAATGTTTGTGTTCTTCGTATCCGTTAAGATATTTATGGTATGACTTTCCGAATTCAAATAATTTTAAATCAGCATTTTTTCTGTTGATATTATATGAAATAGCTTCTAAAGCAGAAAATAACAAAGACTGACGCATTGTAGATAAATCGCTGCTTAAAGGATTTAACATCGTAACATTATGTTCTTCTTTTAAAACAGTCGATAATTTAGCATACGCAGCTGTTGTTAATGAATTCGCCATCATTTCATGAAACCCTTGAGAGTTTAATTGCGAAGCGATAACATTTTGTACTTTATAATCTTCCGTTCTTGGAGAATTTGATACCGTTGCATTGAATTTTTTAGAAAACTCAATATTATTGTAACCATAAACTCTAAGAATTTCTTCGATAACATCAATTTCACGCTGTACATCGACACGGTAAGCAGGAATTGTTAGTCCTAAACCAGTATCAGAAACGCTGTTTACTTTAATATCTAAAGAAAC
>PJTS01001171.1_pt1 | contig 10588 bp, 7 predicted proteins | sample 1512251 | NCBI WGS metagenome assembly PJTS01 (sample SAMN08177686, study PRJNA422409) | Soil metagenome, whole genome shotgun sequencing project. | isolation source: Soil (2) enriched on wood chips: alkali lignin treatment | place: USA: Madison | collected 2015-01-15 | reverse complement strand
GAGCGGGCCACCCGCCAGCCGATCGAAGAAATGCAGCTGCCGAGCGTGGAAGCGGTCAACGACACCCGCATCAACAAGTTCACCTCGCGCATCAGCGAAACCCTTGGCGCTGGCGGTCTGGATTTCTACCGCCAGCTGCTGGAGCGTTTCGAGAGCGAGCAGAACGTGCCGGCCATCGAAGTGGCCGCCGCTCTGGCGAAGATGCTGCAGGGCGATACCCCGTTCCTGCTGCAGCCGCCGGTGCGTGCGCCGCGTGAAGAACGTGCGCCGCGCGAGCGTTTCGACCGTGGCGACCGCCCGGAACGCGGCGACCGCTTCGACCGCAACGAGCGTGGCCCGCGCTTCGAACGTGGCCCGCGCCGCGAAGAGGGCGAGGGTGGCTTCGAGCAGCGCCCGCGCCGTGAAGTGCCGCCGCGTGGTGCGCCGGACCAGGGCATGGAGACCTACCGCATTTCGGTGGGCCACCAGCACGGCGTGAAGCCAGCCAACATCGTCGGCGCCATCGCCAACGAAGCCGGCCTGGAAAGCCGCTACATCGGCCGTATCGATATCCACGACGACTTCTCGCTGCTGGACCTGCCGGCGCAGATGCCGCAGGACGTGCTCAGCCACCTGCAGAAGGTATGGGTGTCTGGCCAGCAGCTGCAGATGCGCCCGCTGGCGGCCGGCGAAGAGATCAATCCGGCCCCGCGTCCGTTCAAGCCGCGCTTCGACAAGCGTGGCCCGGGCGGTCCGGGTGGCCCGCGTCGCGGTGGCCCGGGCGGTCCCGGCGGTGACCGTGATGGTCGCCCGCCGCGCCGCGACGGCTTCAAGCCGCGCGGTCCGCGCAGCTTCTAAGCATCGCGCCTGAAGGGGCGGGGGGCGACCGGGCATTCATCTTCTGATGTCCCGGGCGCCGCCCGCCCTTTTTCGTGGGCTTCGCATCATCCACACATGCACGGTTCTAGCCTGTCACGGTTCCGCAGGAGGTCGCCACCGTAATCGCGTCCGGGGGGATCCAGGATGGGTAGGAGGGGTAGCGAGCAGCAGGACCGACGGGTGCCGATGACCCGGGGGTTGGGGCTGCGGTTTGCGTTGTTGACCGGGATGGCGATCGGCCTGGTCGGGCTGTCGGCTGTCATCCAGGAGCTGCAGGCGGCGTCCACTGCCTGGATCGCCGGCCAGGGCCACTGGTCGCGGGGCCAGCAGGAGGCCACCTCTGCACTGAGCCGCTATCTGGTGCGTGGCCAGCTGATCGACCTGAACGATGCCGAGCGCGCATTGCAGCTGCCGTTGGGCGATCTGCAGGCGCGGCTGGCACTGGAACAACCCGATCCGGACGAGACGACCGCCCGTGCCGGCTTCCTGCGCGGCGGTAACGCCACGGGCGACGTGGCGCGGCTGGTGTTTTCGTTCCGCCATGCCCGCGATTTTGGCGCGTTCCGTGATGCCACCACCCTGTGGCGGCAGACCGATGCGGGCGTGCTGGCGATGCAGGCCCTGATCAGCGAACTGCGCCAGCGCCACCACCAGGGGCCAATGCCCGTTGCTGCCCGCGACGCCTACCTGCAGCGCCTGCGCGACATCGACCAGACCCTGCAGGGGCAGGCCAGGGCGTTCTCGCAGGCGTTGCTGGACATGTCCCGTGCGGTGCGCATCGCCACGCTGGTGGTCGGTGGCGTGTCGGTGCTGGGCATCACGCTGATGGCCATCGCCCTGGCCCGGCGGGTCGGCAAGGACATGGGGGAACATGAAAGCCGGTTCCGCGCAGCGTTCTACCAGGCCAACGTGGGCATGTTGAAGCTGGATGCGCGGGGGCGGGTGATCGAGGCCAACCAGGCCATCGCCGATATTCTCGATTACCGCCGCGATCAACTGTTGCAGATGGCCTTTGCCGAGCTGCTGATGGACGGTGAGCTGGTGCTGGATGAGCACGGGCAGATCGACTGGGACCGTCAGCTGCGGCCGGGTGAGCTGCGCTTCCGGCGGCGTGACGGCAGCCTGGTATGGGGCCGCTGGAGTGGGACCGGGGTGCGCACGCCCGGTCGCGGGCTTTCGGTGTTTGCAATCATCGAAGACGTCAGCCAGCACCATGCGCTGGCCCGCGAGATCGAACACCATGCCAGCCATGATCCGCTCACCGGCCTGATCAATCGCCGCGAGATCGAGCGGTTGCTGGAAAGCGCGCTGCTGCAGGTGCGCTCGGAAGGCGGCGCGCATTCGCTGTGCTACATCAACCTGGACCATTTCAAGCTGGTGAACGACAGCTTTGGCCACGCCGCCGGCGACCAGATGCTGCGCGGTTTCGCCGAGTACCTGATCGGCGCGGTGCGCGATGGTGACTGGGTCGGCCGGCTTGGCGCCGATGAATTCGCGGTGTTCCTCGCCCGCGCCAGCCAGGACGAGGCCAAGCGCGTGCTGCAGCGGTTGCTGCGCAACCTGGGCCAGGCCACCTTCCCGATCAGCGAGGGCAGCCCGCAGCTGAGCTGCAGTATCGGCGTGGTGGAAGTGACCGCCGACGCGCAGGATGTGAACTGGCTGATGAGCGCGGCCGACAGCGCCTGCTATGCGGCCAAGCAGGCTGGGCGCAACCGCATCCACTGCTTCAACGAAGACCGCCTGGCGCTGGACGAGCGGCGGCAGGAGGCCGAGCGCCTGCAGCGGGTCAGCCTTGCGATGGCCGAAAACCGCATGCTGCTCTACGCCCAGCGCATCGCCAAGGTGGGCGATCCGGGGTATCTGCACTACGAGGTGCTGGTGCGCATGCGCGATGCCGCCGGCGCGCTGCACCTGCCGGGCCAGTTCATGCCGGCGGTGGAGCGCTATGGCATGGCGGTGGCGCTGGACCGGCATGTGCTGGGCCTGTTGTTCCGGCATCTGCAGGTCTGCCCGGCGCACGTGCGCCAGCTTGGCCTGTGCAACGTCAACGTGTCGGCCCAGTCGATCGCCGAGCCGGGCTTCCTGGCCTTCGTCTGCGACCTGCTGGAACGCAACCGCGCGCTGGCGGCAAAGCTGTGTTTCGAGATCACCGAAACAGCGGCAATCAGCAACCTGGCCCAAGCGCGGGCCTTCATCGACGCGGTGAAGGCCCGCGGCTGCCGGATGGCGCTGGACGACTTCGGCTCGGGCCTGTCCTCGTTCGGCTATCTGCGGCAGTTGCCGGCTGACATCCTGAAGATCGATGGGGCCTTCGTGCGCGACATGGGCAGCGATCCGGTGAGCCATGCCACGGTACGTGCCATCAGCGAACTGGGGCGCGAGCTGCACATGGAAGTGGTGGCCGAATGGGTGGAAACCGAGGAAGTGGCTGCGGCGCTGGCTGCACTGGGGGTGCAGGGCCTGCAGGGCTTTGCCATCGAACGCCCGCAGCCGCTGGAGCGGCTGACCCTGGCCGACCAGCGCCCGCTGCGCCTGGTCGGCGGTCCCGGACTGCCGGGCTGACCGTGGACGCCCCCACCTATGGTCTACACACCGCGGCCGCCGCAGACTGCGATAATGACCCCAGGGGCGACGTGCACTGTGCGCGAGCATGAGCAACAGCGGGACACAGCGTGGTCGGCAGGCGCGTGCGGTTGGAAGTAGGGGCAGTGCTGGTGGTGCTGCTGGCCTGGCTGGCATTGCCCTGGCTGGGCCATGCGCGCGCGGCCGATGCCGGGCGTGACTATCTGCTGGTGGGCGAGGCCACCAGCGAGCCCACCCCGCATCGCGCGTGTACGCCGCAGATGCTGGCCGGCCCCCGCCAGCAGGTGCGCGTCGACGCCCCGCCCGGCGGGTGGTCGGGCGAGCCGCAGGCGCTGGATGTATTCAACGTGTTTGCCGGCGAAGTCCGGCTGCAGCATGGCGAGCGCGAAATCTGCGGCAACATGGATGATGCGCGCACCCGCGATTCGCGCTTCCGCGCCGGCATCGGCATGGTGGCCGTGCCGCGGGCCGGCAGCCATGAACCCTTCTTCGTGTCCTGGCAGACGCCGCTGAAAGCACGGTGGGTACCGACCCTGCGTCTGGGCGCGCCCAGTCCGGTGCAGCAGAACGACACCGCACGCCTGCTGGTGCGTGCGGCGTGCATCGCGGTGGCCATCGCCCTGGCGCTGTCGGCGCTGATGGGCTACCTGACCACCCGCGACCGCAGTTTCCTGTTCTACATCGGCGCCACGCTGATCCTGGTGCTGTGGCAGGCAGTACTGGGCGGGTTGTCCGGCTACCCCGAGCCCTGGCTGCCGGTCGGTGAACGCGCAGCCTGGTGGCTGATCGCACTGACTGCGGCGACCCTGGCCATGGCGCTGCCGGCGTTGTGGCGGCTGGACGGTGGCGATCGGCAGCTGCCAGGTTCGCGCCTGCCGCAGCAGATCGTGCTGTGGGGGCTGCTGGCCGTGGCGGTGCTGGTGCCGTGGCTGGGCCGCGAAGGGCTGAAGATCGTGGCCGTGGGGCTGCAGGTCACCTTCATCATGGGCTGCGCGCTGTCCTTGGCCGTCGGCCTGTGGGCGCGGTTGCGCGGCGATGTCTGGGCGCAGGCGGGGTTGGCTGCGTTGGCCCCCATGCTGGCCTTGATCGCCGCTGACGCGGCCAGCGCCGGCTGGCTGCTGGAATACCGCGTGGAAGCGCTGCAGCTGGCGGTCACCTGGCTGCTGATGATGGCTGCCTACGCGTTGAACCTGCGGCTGGGCCGCCTGCGCCAGCAGCGTGACGAGATGCGGCAGCTGGCCGAGACCGATTCGCTGACCGGCCTGCCCAACCGCCGTGCCGGCCTGCAGCAGCTGGGTGAGCACCTGCAGCGTGGGGAGCGCGAGGCCAAGGAGCTGGTCATCGGTTTCCTCGATGTCGACCTGTTCAAGGACATCAACGATCGCCACGGGCATGAGATTGGCGACCAGGTGCTGGTTGCAGTGGCCCGTGCCCTGCGCGCCAGTGTGCGCAGCCAGGACGAGGTCGCACGGATGGGCGGCGAGGAGTTCCTGGTGGTGCTGCCGGGGGTGTCGCGCGAGGATGCGTGGCGGCGCCTGGACGTGCTGCGCCAGCGCATCACCGAAGCCTGCCAGAGCCTGCAGGTGCCCGGCCTGCAGGTCACCGCCAGCATCGGGCTGGCACAGTGGCGCCCGGGCCAGGATGACCTGGCGGCCCTGCTGCGGCGTGCCGACCATGCGATGTACGTGGCCAAGCGCGGTGGCCGCAACCGGGTCTTTGATGGGGAGACTGCCGATCCGGCGGCAGTTGCATGAGGCGGGAAGGGGGGCAATGCCGGATAATGGGCAGATGACCACCCGACTCAACAAATACATTGCCGAAACCGGCTTCTGCTCCCGCCGCGAGGCCGACCGTCTGATTGCCGAACGGCGCGTGACCGTGAACGGCCACCCGGCCGGCACCGGCGCGGTGGTTGGCGCGGACGACACCGTGCTGGTCGACGGCCAGCCCCTGCGCGTGCGGACCGCGCGCAAGCCGGGCGCGCGCCGCCATGTCTACATCGTGCTGAACAAGCCGGTGGGGGTGACCTGCACCACCGAAACGTCGGTGAAGGGCAACATCGTGGACTTCGTTGGGCACGAGCAGCGCATCTTCCCGATCGGCCGCCTGGACAAGGAATCGGAAGGCCTGATCCTGATGACCAGCAATGGCGATATCGTCAACCAGATCCTGCGTGCCGAGAACGGCCACCAGAAAGAGTATCTGGTGGCGGTGAACAAGCCGGTCACCGACGAATTCCTGCGTGGCATGGCCCGCGGCGTGCGCATCCACAACCAGATGACCCTGCCGTGCCGCACCTCGCGCATTGCCAAGTTCGGTTTCCGCATCACCCTGCAGCAGGGCCTGAACCGGCAGATCCGGTTGATGGCGGCGGAGTTCGGTTTCCGCGTGACCCAGCTGCGCCGCGTGCGCATCGACAACATCAAGATCGGTGCGCTGAAGCCGGGCCAATGGCGCAACCTGACCGAGCAGGAACTGCACGGGCTGCTGCCGCAGCAGCAGGACTGGTAAGCCACCCTGAAGCGAATGGCTGCCGGGCATCGCCCGGCACTACATCGGCTAGACTCGGCGGCGACCTGCCGGAACGTGACGCTGCATGATCAAGCCCGACAAGCCCGCCAATGAAGCCCAGCGCCTGGAAGCGTTGTACCGCTATCGCATTCTTGATTCGGACCGCGAAAAATCGTTCGACGACCTGGTGGTGATCGCCAAGGCGGTGTGCGGTACCAGCATGGCGGCGGTCACCCTGATCGATGTCGAACGGCAATGGTTCAAATCCATCCAGGGCATCGATGCGGCGGAAAACCTGCGCAGCGAATCGATGTGCGGGCACGCGATCCTGCAGCCGCAGGAAATCATGGTGGTGGAGGACGCGCGGCAGGACATCCGCTTCCATGACAACCCGGTGGTGACCGGCGATCCGCACGTGCGTTTCTACGCAGGTGCGCCGCTGGTCAGCAGCGACGGCCTGCCGCTGGGCACGCTATGCGTGTTCGATGCGCGCCCGCAGCAGTTGGCGCCGGACAAGGCCGAAGCGCTGGCTGCGCTGTCGCGGCAGGTGATGCTGGTGATGGAACTGCGCCGCTTCGCGCTGGATATCCAGAGCCACATGCTGGAGCGCGATGATTACGAACGCCTGCTGGCCGAGTACCACGAGGTGCTGCTGGCGCAGAACGCCGACCTGACCGAGCAGAGCCGCACCGACGCGCTCACCGGCCTGCCGAACCGGCGGGCGCTGGCTGTCGCATTGGCCGAGGCGGTCGCCACCCCCGATGGGCACCTGCGGCAGACCTGCGTGGCCTTGGTGGATATCGATCACTTCAAGCAGATCAACGATTTCCAGGGCCATGCCACCGGCGATCGGGTGCTGGCCGAACTGGGGGTGCTGCTGCGCTCGCACTTTGGCGGTCGGGGCATGGCGGCCCGCTACGGGGGCGAGGAGTTCGTGGCGCTGATGCCCGACATCGACCTGCGCACGGCGGAACTGCAGTGCGAGTTCCTGCGCATGGCGGTGGCGGATCTGCCATTGGGATTCCCGGTCACCATCAGCATCGGCGTGGCCCAGTACCAGCCGGGTGAAAGCACCGACCAAACCCTGGCCCGTGCCGATGCCGCGCTGTACCGGGCCAAGGCCGGCGGCCGCAACCGGGTGGAACTGGCCCCGTAGAGTCGAGCCATGCTCGACTGCTGCTGGCGTCCGGCGAAAAACAGTCGAGCAAGCTCGACTCTACCAACTGATTCTGTAGCGTCGAGCCATGCTCGACGGCGGTGCGTTACTCGGCGATGTTGCGGGCCTCGGCGGTGCCAAGGATCTCCGGGTGCTGCACCGGCTTGCGGCGGTTCAGCAACGGGTGCAGGAACACCGCGCCGACAATGATCGCCACGCCCAGATAGAACCACAGGGTCACTTCGTGCTGCTCGTTCAGCAGCACCACCGCCAGGACCACGGCGTAGACCGGTTCCAGATTGGTCACCAGCTGCACCGTATAGGCGCTCAGGTGGCGCAGCGCCACCAGCGCCAGTGCGAACGGCAACAGGGTGCAGGCGCCGGCCAGCACCAGCAGCAGGATGCCGTCATGCAGGTCCGGCACGACCCACAGCGGGCTGGCCAGGGCCGGCAGCAGATACGGCATCAGCGGTGCCAGCAGGGTCAGGGTCAGGGTGCCTGCGCCCAGCTCCAGCGCGGTTACTGTCAGCGGGTCGGCATGGCTGACCATGCGCTTGTTGAGCGAGCCGAACACCGCCACCAGCAGCGCCGACAGCGCGCCCACCAGCACGCCCAGGCGCATGCCATCGGGCACGCCGCCCACCACCAGCGCCACGCCCGGCAGCACCGCCAGACCGAAGGCCAGTTCGCGCAGCTGGAACGGCCGCTTGGCCACCCACGGCTCGATGATCGAGGTGAACACCGGCGCCAGCGCAATGCAGGTCGCCGCCACCGAGGCGTTGGCCAGCTTCACCGCGCCGTAGAACGTCAACCAGTGCAGCGCCACCAGCGCGCCAATGCCGGCATAACCGGCCACCAGCCGCAGTGGCAGGGTGCGCAGGCCACGCCAGACCCGTGGCAGCAGTGCCAGCATGGTCACCACCAGCAGCATGCGCCACCACACCAGCGGCAGCGCCGGCAGGGTGATCAGCTTGCCCAGGATGGCGGTGACGCCCCAGAGCAGGACACAGAAGTGGATCTGCCAGAGGGCTTTACGGGTGTCGGCGGTGGTCATCGCGGTATTGTGCGGCATGCGCAGGGTTGCCGGCGATGGCTGCGGCAACGCGGCCCCGACGATCCGCTTCGTTGCGGCTACGGGCCCTGGCCAGCCCGCCACGGATCGTAGCTGCCGAACCACCACAGGTATCCTTCCGGGTCGGCGCAGGCATAGCCGCGACCGCCATAGTCCTGGTCGGCAATGTCGATGACGATGCGCGCACCGGCGGTCTTGGCCCGGGCGTAGTGGGCGTCCACATCGGCCACGATCACGCAGGCACTCTGGGTCTGGCGGCCACCGACCTCCTCGGGCAGCACCGCCAGCTTCGACCATTCGCCGCCATTGCTGGCCGACCCGAGCATGATCATCCCCTGGCCGAACACCAGCTGTGCATGGAAGACCGTGTCGCCCTCGGCGTGGACCGCCTGCGCATGGAAGCCGAACGCGCGCTGCAGCCAGTCGATCGCGCCCAGCGCGTCGCGGTAGCGCAGGCAGGGAATGATGGTGGAGCCGCTGCCCACCCCCTGATCATCAACCATGGCACCCCTCCTATGGCACAGGGCAGGGTGGATCGCCGCCCGTTACCATCGTGCGAAACCCCGGTGACGGCCTGCACATGGCCGCAACCCCTGTTCGGAGATGGTGCTGGATGAAAAACTGGATCGGAGGCGCCGTGCTGCTGGCGTGCACCACCCTGGCCAACGCGGCCACCCCGCCGCAACTGCAGGACCTGGACGCAACGATCGAGCGCGTGCGCGCTCAGTTCGATGTGCCGGGCGTGGCCGTGGCCGTGGTGAAGGATGGGCAGGTCGTGCTGGAACGCGGCTGGGGCGTGCGCGAACTGGGCAAGCCGGCGCCGGTGCAGGCCGACACCCTGTTTGCCATCGCCTCCAATACCAAGGCCTTCACCGCCACTTCGCTGAACCTGCTGGCCGAGGACGGCAAGCTGAAGATGGACGACAAGGTGATCGACCACCTGCCGTCGTTCCGCATGTCCGATCCGTTCGTGACCGGGCAGATGACCCTGCGCGACCTGCTCTCGCACCGCAGCGGCCTGAGCCTGGGCGCGGGTGATCTGCTGTTCTGGCCGACCACCTCCTACAGCAATGCCGAGGTGGTGCAGCGGCTGGGCCAGGTGCCGCTGAAGGGCGGGTTCCGCGAGCGCTATGCCTACGACAACATCCTGTACGCGGTCGCCCAGCAGGTGATCGAGCACGTGTCGGGCATGAGTTACCAGCAGTTCCTGCAGACCCGCATCTTCGACAAGGTCGGCATGGATGGCACCCGCTTCAACGCCGACCACCTGCAGGCCGGCGACAACGCGGCAGTCGGCCACGCCAAGTACGATTTCAAGGACCTGCGCACCGTTGCACCGCTGACCTGGTCGAACAACGCCGGTGCCGGTGGCATCTATTCCAGCGCGCATGACATGGCGCGCTGGATGCAGGTGCAGCTGGCCGAGGGCAAGCTGGCCGACGGCACGCCGCTGTTCAGCGCCAAGACCCAGAAAGCGATGTGGCAGATGATCACCCCACAGGCCATCGCCGCGCCGAGCGTGCCCGAGCTGGAGCCGGCGCGTGCCAACTTCGCCGGCTATGGCGAAGGCTGGAGCCTGAGCGACTACCGCGGGCAGAAGCTGGTGTGGCACACCGGTGGCTGGCCGGGCATGGTCTCGCGCCTGACCCTGGTGCCGGGGCAGCAGCTGGGCGTGGTGGTGCTGACCAACCAGGAATCGGGTGCGGCGTTCAACGCCATCACCCTGAGTGTGCTCGATGCCTACCTGGGCGGCGAGAAGCATGACTGGGTCGACGCCTACGCCAAGGGCGTGGCCAAGGGCCAGGACAAGGCCGATGAAGCCTGGGCCAAGCACCAGGCCGAGCGTGCCAAGGGCAGCACGCCGTCGCTGCCGCTGCGTGGTTATGCCGGGCAGTACCGCGATCGCTGGTATGGCGACATGGCCATTGTGGCCGAGGGCAAGGGGCTGCGCCTGTCGTTTGCCAAGACCGCGCAGCTGACCGGCCGCCTGGAGCACTGGCAGCACGACACCTTCATCGTGCGCTGGGATGACCGCTCGCTCAACGCCGATGCCTTCGTGAACTTCAGCCTGGACCCGGACGGCAAGGTGCGCGACGTGCGCATGCAGGCCATCTCGGACCTGACCGATTTCAGCTTCGACTTCCAGGACCTGCAGTTCATCCCGGTCACGCCATGACGGTAGCACCGGGCCATGCCCGGCGAGCGCGCGGTGTAAACACCCGGCATGGGATAATCCCCGCGCTGATTGATGGCGAGGGACTGTGATGTTTCGTTGGTTTGAATCCCTGATTCCGGTGTTCCCGCCGGTTGACGGCCGCACGCCGCCGCAGAAGGTGCTGCCGTTCTACCTGCACTACCTGCGCCCGGTGTGGCCGGTGCTGCTGGCCACCCTCATCGCCGGCCTGCTG
>PJTS01001167.1_pt1 | contig 10601 bp, 9 predicted proteins | sample 1512251 | NCBI WGS metagenome assembly PJTS01 (sample SAMN08177686, study PRJNA422409) | Soil metagenome, whole genome shotgun sequencing project. | isolation source: Soil (2) enriched on wood chips: alkali lignin treatment | place: USA: Madison | collected 2015-01-15 | reverse complement strand
CGGGGTGGGTCCGGCTGAGGGGGACGCCGTAAATACGTCCATGTAGGCTCGGTCGCCGCATCCATGCGGCTCACGCCCCCTCAACCGGACCCACCCCGCCTTCGACAGTTTTCCGCGATCTGTCGGAACGGCGTTCTGCTTTGGTGGGTGCCGATTCCCGCTGCTGATGGTGGGTGCCGACCGTCGGTCGGCATGGGGTCGGATATCGGTGTCTGACAGATGTGTCGACCAACAGCCTGTCGGAGTCTGCACGGTAGATCCACGCCATGCGTGGATGAATTCATTCGATATCTGACAGATGTGCCGACCAACGGTCGGCACCCACCAACAGCCGCCGTTGCCAGTAGATCTACGCCATGCGTGGATGAATTCATTCGGTGTCTGACAGATGTGTCGACCAACGGTCGACACCTACCAACAGCCTGTCGGAGTCTGCACGGTAGATCCACGCCATGCGTGGATGAATCCATTCGATATCTGACAGATGTGCCGACCAACGGTCGGCACCCACCAACAGCCGCCGTTGCCAGGAGATCTACGCCATGCGTGGATGAATTCATTCGGTGTCTGACAGATGTGTCGACCAACGGTCGACACCTACCAACAGCCTGTCGGAGTCTTCACGGTAGATCCACGCCATGCGTGGATGAATTCATTCGATATCTGACAGATGTGCCGACCAACGGTCGGCACCCACCAACAGCCGCGTGAACCTGTCGAAGGTGGGGCGGTGTCGGATTGCGGGGTGTCCGCGGCATGGATGCCGCGGCCAAGCCTACACGGACGTACTTGCGGCGTCCCCGCAATCCGACACCGCCCCGCCAACCCACGGATAGCCCGCTGTTGCCTTTGACGTTGACGTTGCCTTGAGCAGGTGCAGGGCGCAGCCCTGCCGAAAAACCTACTTCACCCGGCGGCCCGAGCGGTCGATGCGGAACCATTCGCCGCCTTCCATCGGCGTATGCCCATCGCCATCCGGCGTCCCACGCCGGCACCCGTTGCAGACCTCCGCCACGCCGTCCTTGAACGGCCACGCGAAATCGAACAGCGCCGGAATCACCTGGCGGAACTGCAGGTCGAAATAGCCCACGCGATCGCCCACGCGCCCGCGCAGCAGGCCTTCCTGCGGCGTGTCCGGGCCGTTGTCCCAGGTCAGCACCGGCAGGCTGCGGCCCGTGCGGTCCACGTAGTGGAAGCCCTGGTCGGCATACACCACCGCCAGGCCGTCGTCGTCGTAATCCAGGTCTTTCAGCGCCGCTGCACTGATCTTCAGCGTGTGCCCGACCACCTCGCAGCCGGGCAGGGCCCGCAGGCCGTGCTCATCGGTCAGCAGCTTGCAGTCCGGTGCCTGTGCCAGCGCCGCGCCGCTGGCCATCAGGCTGCACAGCACCAGCGACCGCACGAGGCGGCCGCCGGCAGGCAGTGGTCGCGAAGGCCGCGCCGTCACTGCGCCTCACCCTTGCGTTCGAACGCGGTCGGCGCCGGCAGCTGCACCGGCACGCCCTTGTCATCGCAGGTGCCGGCCTGGCACAGGCGCTCGCGCAGGGCCGGGGTGGCCTGCACGATCATGTGGTAGATCGCGTTCTGCTCCAGCGTGCCACGGATGGCCTTGCTGCCCGGGCCACGTGCCCAGATGCCCACGTCTTCGCCACCGTGCGATTCGGACTTCATCGGAACCAGTGCTTCCTGCATGTAATCCGGGTGCGTCGTGTCCACGTCGTGCAGGTCCGGGCGGCCGTTGGCCTGCTCGAAGCTGCTCGGGTTGTGCGGGTAGACCTTCGGGCCGGCCGGCTGCTGGTTGGTCGCGCCGGTGTGGCCCGGGCCGTTGGCGTAGCTCAGGGTGGTGTACGGCTGGCCGTTGCCGTCCAGTGCGTAGTCCAGCTTGCCGGCACCGTCTTCGCCGCCCTTGTCCTTCACCTTGCCCAGGATCGGGTTGCCACGCGCCGGGTAGCCGACGAAGTTGAGGGTGTGCGAGTGGTCGGCAGTGACGATGATCAGGGTGTCGTCGGCCGAGGTCAGTTCGTTGGCCACGCGCACCGCGTCGGACAGCGCCACGGTCTCGGTGAGGGCACGGTAGGCGTTGCCGCTGTGGTTGGCGTGGTCGATGCGCGCGCCTTCGATCATCAGTACGTAGCCTTCCTGGTGCTGCGACAGGTTCTTGATCGCGGCAGCGGTCAGCTCGGCCAGGCTCGGCTCACCGGCCGGGTCCTGCGGGCGCTCGTACTCGTAACGCATGTGGTCCGGCTCGAACAGGCCGAGGATCGCCGGCGCGGTGGCCGCGGCTGCCAGCTGGCTGCTGTTCCAGACGTAGGCACCCTGCGGGTGCGACTGCTGCCATTCCTGCACCAGGCTGCGGCCGTCCAGGCGCTGGCCGACCTTGTCGTCGTACTCGGGGTCGCGCTCTTCCACGGTGGTGAATTCGCCACGGCCACCGCCGAGGGCGACCAGCGGGCCACGGCCGTAGCGCGAGGTCGACAGCAGCTGCTGGGCGATGTCCTTGCACCCAGCGGCCTTGGCCGCATCGGTCAGGTCGGTGTCATTTTCCCAGTTGCGCTCGGGCGAGTGCGCGTAGGTTGCTGCCGGGGTGGCATGGGTCAGGCGCGCGGTGGAGACGATGCCGGTGGCCAGGCCGGCGCTGTCGGCCAGCTGCAGCCAGGTCAGCAGGCCCTTGGACAGGCTGTCGGCGCAGTCGCTGCGGCTGCCGGCGCTGACGCCGATCGCGCCCATGTGGGTCTTCACGCCGGTGGTGATGGCGGTCATCGTGCCGGCCGAATCCGGCGTCTGTGAATCGGTGTTGTACGTCTTGCTGAACGCCGTGGCCGGGAAGCGCTCCCAGGACAGCAGGTTCTCTTCGCCCGAACCGCCCTTCTGCTGGCCTTCGTAGATGCGCGAGGCGGCGACGGTGGTCAGGCTCATGCCGTCACCCAGGAACAGGATGACGTTCTTCGCCTTGCCGGACATCGCGCCATTGGCGGCCGCCTGGGCAGCGCCGCTGCGGTACCACCACTGCGGGGTCTCGCCGGCCGGGTGGGCGACGGGATCAACGGCGACCTTCAGGCCGGCCGGGGCGGAGGCGGGGGTGGTGCTGGCGCAGGCGCCCAGCAGCAGGGTGGTGGCGCAGGCGGCCAACAGGGAGACGGAACGACGCATGGACGCTGGGCTCTCACAAAGTGTAACGGGGCGTTCATTATGCCCAACCCTGCAATGCACGCCGATGACACACTGTTTGCCGGTGGGGCGGTCGTACCGCCCGCCCGCTTGGGCTATCGTGCCAGCATCCCTTCCTTCCCCCCTGGATTGCCTATGAAGCTGGTCTCTGCCTGGCTGCGGATTCCATTCTGGCAGCGCGTGGTCGGTGGCTTCGTGCTCGGCGCGCTGGCGGGCTGGGCGCTTGGCCCGGCCGCTGAAACCTGGTTCGGCCCGCTCGGCGAACTGTACGTCACCCTCATCAAGATGATCGCGGTACCGCTGGTGTTCTTCGCGGTCATCAACGCCATCTCTTCGCTGCACGGCCAGAAGTCGGTCGCCGCGCTCAGTGGCCGCACCTTCCTGTGGTTCATCATCACCGCCGCGCTGGCGGTGTGCGTGGGCCTGGGCGTGGGCACCGTGCTGCAGCCTGGTGCCGGTGGCCTGCAGCTGTCGATGGCCAACAACTACGTGCCGCGCGAAGTGCCCAGCGTGGTGCAGGTGCTGCTGGACGTGGTGCCGTCCAACGTGTTCTACGCGCTGTCGGGCATCGGCACCAAGGTCAATGCCGCAGGCGAAACCGTGCTGGCCGCCGGCCGCGGTTCGATCCTGCCGGTGATCTTCTTCGCCGGCCTGGTCGGCTTCGCCATCGTCAAGCTCGGCGAGAAGGTGACCGAAGCGCGCAAGCTGGTCGGGCAGATGAGCGACATCATGATCCAGGTGACCCGCTTCGTGCTGGAAGTCACCCCGATCGGTACGTTCGGCCTGATCGCCGGCCTGGTCGGCAGCTACGGCTTCGAGAAGCTGCTGCCGCTGGGCCATTTCGTGCTGGCGCTGTACGTGGCCTGTGCGCTGCACATCGTGGTGGTCTACAGCGCGTTGCTGCTGTCGCACGGGCTGAATCCGCTGAAGTTCTTCCGCGGTGCGGCGCCGGGCATGCAGGTGGCGTTTGTCAGCTCGTCGAGCTTCGCCGCGATGCCGGTGGCATTGCGTTCGATCACCCACAACCTGGGCGTGAACAAGGATTACGGTTCGTTCGCCGTGCCGCTGGGCGCGAGCATCAAGATGGACGGCTGTGGTGCGATCTACCCGGCGTTGTGCGCGGTGTTCATCGCCCAGTACAGCGGCGTGCCGCTGACGCCCGAGCAGTACGTGGTGGTGCTGATCGCTTCGGTGCTGGGCAGCTTCGGCACCGCCGGCGTACCGGGCACGGCGGTCATCATGGCCACCGTGGTGCTGAGTGCGGCCAACCTGCCGCTGGAAACCATCGGCTACCTGTACGCGATCGACCGCATCCTGGACATGATGCGCACGATGACGAACGTGACCGGCCAGATGCTGGTGCCGGTGCTGGTGGCCAAGGAAACCGGCCTGCTCGACCAGGCGGTGTACGACAACCCGTCCACCAATGTCGGCCTGGACGATCCCGACCCGACGCCGCCGCGTAGCTGAAGCGGCACTGCAACGGGCTGTATCAGCACCTGTAACACCGCTGATACAGCCCCCGCCGGGCCTTGTGCAGCGTTGTTTCCTGCACGTTAAGGCAAACGAAATCCGAACGACTCTGTAACACCCTGCTGGCAATCCACCGCCCTGCAACTGGCTGAACCGCTTGCTACCAAGGCGTTTGGAAGTTGGCACGGAAGCTGCTCTGTCCCTGCGCATACGCAACGGGAGAGCGGCATGGACAGCAGCACCACCCATCTCGGTTCCTCGGTCCGGCAGCTGGCGCTGCTGCTGGCCCTGGCCTGCCCGCTGGCGGCCGCCGCCTCCGGTGCACGCCAGGGTGTGAAGCCGCAGCCGGGCGAAATCGTCCTGCTGCGGGATGTGGCCGCACGTCCGGCCTATCGCATGGCGCCGCCCGGCATGGCGTTGATCGCCGACCCCAAACCGCAGCATGAGATCGCCACCGCACTCGGCAGCGGCGGCGGCTCCAGCGGCATGGACGAACTGAGCGATGACGACTATGCCGGGCTCGGCGCGGGCCAGGCCGGCCACCTGGCCGCGCCCGGCGGCACCACCGTGGAGCGGGTGACCCACCAGGCACTCGGCGGCACCCTGGGCCGTTCCAGTGACGGCGCGCTCGGCGGCAACGCCCTGGGCGGCGCGATGAGCGGCCCGCTGGGTGCAGTCGGCAATACCACCCGCGGCATCGGCGACACCGTACGCGGCGCGCTGGCACAGTTCCCGCTCGGTGCGGCTGCGCCGCAGGGCGGTGGCAAGTGAAGCGCGCGGCACGTGGCGCGCTGCTGCTGGTGCTGGCGGCTGCGCCGGCCCTGGCCTGGGCCGATGATTACAGCGGCATGCTGTCCTACCTGGACGTGGCCCGCATCGGCGACCGCGCGCTGGCCGGTGCCAGCGGCGCCATCATGGTCAACCAGGCCAGTGGCGACCTGAACATCCAGGCCAACCTGCAGGGCATGGCAACCGGCGACCAGGCCAACGTCGCCATCGCCGCACGCCAGCAGCGCCATGCCGACGTGGTGCTGTCCGGGCCGCTGCAGGCCAGCGCACATATCGAAGGCCAGGCGCTGGAAGGCGCCAGTGGCATCGCATCGATCAACCAGACCAGCGGCATCGCCAACACGACGCTCAACGTCGTCAGCGCGACGCTGGCCCGGCAAGGGATACGCGAGACCGACGACGCGGCTTTGGCGGCGTCGGACATCGCGTCAGCAGGGGGGCAGGGCGATACCGGTGACGGTGTTGCGGCGGGTATCCGTAGTGTCGGCGTTTCCGCGTCGGCACTGCGGGGCTTCGACGGTGTCCTGCAACTCAATCAGATCGCGGGAGCCCGCAACGACACGGCCAACGTCCTTGGCCTGGTCGTCCAGGGCAACCCGTGAGCAGTACCCACCACCCGATGTATCACTGATGAGAGAGGGCACCATGAAAGCGACCATCAAGCAGTCTCTGCTCGCCATGGCAATTGCTTCTGCCTCGACCGCTGCCGCGGCCAATGGCTGGGACAACCAGAACGCCAACGCGAACATCAACCACAACCATGTCGTGACCGAGACCCGCAACGACACCCACAACCACACCGACAACGAGGTCCGCAACTGGACCCGTACCAGCACCACGGTGCGCAACAACACCGACAGCTCCACCGTGACCCGCAACCGCATGGTCAACGAGCAGGTACAGAAGAACAGCAACATCCAGGCCGACGAGCGCAAGGAAAAGAACAACCACGGCGTCGACGTGAACCTGGAAAAGGACCTGCGCCTGAGCAGTGACGTGAACTTCTCCGGCGATCCGACCATCACCGGCAACATCGACCTGGATTCGGCCGCCATCGCGGTCATCGACAACCGCCAGTCGATCAGCCACAACACCGCCGGCAACAGCCTGCTCACCAACAGCGCCTCGATCGCCGATGACGTCGGTTCCGGTGCGTCCGGCAACCTCGGCTTCAACGTCGCTGCCGGTGACAACAACGCACAGGACAATGCGGCTTCGCTGTCGGCGGCTGATGCATCCTTCAGCTTCGGCATGGCCGACGCCGAAGTGTTCGTCAACCAGTCCGGCATGGGCAACACCACCGTCAATTACGGCGTCACCAACGCCGCCGGCCTCGGTGGCAATGCCTTCAGCGGCGCGTCGGGCAACATCGGCGTGAACATCGCTTCGGGCAACAACAACGAGCAGAAGAACGCGCTCGCTGCTTCGGTGGCCACCAGTGCGATGGCCCAGTCCAGCATCAGCTCCAACCAGGTCTCCAGCGGCAATGCCGTGAGCAACGCGGGCTTCGTGCAGTCCTACACCGACACCGTGGAAGTGGGCATGAGCGGTGGCGTGGGCGGCCTGACCCTGGCCTATGGCGCGGGCACCTACCGCGGCACCGGCAATGCCTACCAGATGGCCAACTACTATCTGGATACCTGGAGTGGCGATCTGCCGCACCCGGGTGGCAACGCCACCGGCCACATCGATCTGGACAACGAGATCCAGAACGCCACGCCGAACCCGGGCCGTCCGGGCGTCGGTGGCCTGGGCTTCGATACGCGTGAAAGCGGCACCAGCCAGTTCGTCGAGCTGGGCATCGCCGACCTGTACGCCAGCCTGAGCGGCACCGTCACGACCACCCGCTGGGTGAACGTGAATGCGACCAACACCGCGGCGCTGTCGGGCAGTGCGTTCTCGGGCGCCTCCGGCAACATCGGCGTGAACGTCGCCTCGGGCACCGGCAACCTGCAGGCCAACAGCCTGGCCCTGGCCGTGGCACAGCCGAGCACCGGTGGCGGCACCGGCGGCGGCGAGTAACTCCTGGCGTGACCGCTTTCGCAGCGAAGCTGCGTTGAGTGCAACAAGCCCGGCCATCCGCCAATGGCCGGGTTCCCCCGGGAGCCCCTGCTCCTCCTCCCCCTTGGGGCAGGGGCTCCTTCCTTCCGCTGGAGGGCACCATGGCCGCACACCGCTGCTGGATCCGCCTGTTGTCCTGCCTGCTGTTGCTGGGCAGCGCCCATGCGTGGGCAGGCGATATCGCGTTCACGGGCGTACTGCCCAATGGCGCGCTGATGCAGCAGAAGGTGGAAAGCATGCAGGAGCGGCGCTACCGCAACCTGGTGCGGCAACACACCGATTACAGCTGTGGCGCGGCCGCACTGGCCACCATCCTGCGCTACGCCTACCACCTGGACACCACCGAAGCGACGGTGATCGAAGGGATGATGGGCGTGTCCGATCCGCAGCTGGTGAAGGAACGCGGTTTCTCGCTGCTGGACATCAAGCGCTATGTCGAATCACTGGGCATGCGCGGGCGTGGCTACCGCATCGACGAGAACCGGCTGCGCACGTTGCGCGTGCCCGGCCTGGTCCTGATGGACGTGCGCGGGTTCCGCCATTTCGTGGTGCTCAAGCAGGTCCGTGGCGGCATCGTCGAGGTGGCGGATCCGATCCTCGGCAACCGCAGCCTGTCACTGGCTGAATTCAACGAAGCGTGGCCGTCGCGTGCTGTTTTCGTCGTGATCGGCAGCGACTTCGATCGCAATACCGTTCTTCTGCAACCCAGCGAGCGGCCCAGTGCGCGTGCGTTGTACGCGCGGCAGGGCCCGATCACCGATGCCGAACTGGTCGATTTCGGCTTCAGCCACGCCGACCTGTTCTGAAGGAGGCTCGATCATGCTGTGCCAACGTCTGTTGATCGCCACGCTGCTGCTGTTGCCGGTGCTGCCCGCCTGGGCCGCTGAAGGCGCACCAGGACGTGGCCTGAAGGAAATACCCGATCCCGAACTGAACCTGATGCGTGGCCGCTACACCGTAGGCGGCAACAACGTCGCCTGGTTCGGGGTGACGATGATCTCGCAGTGGCAGGGCGCCAACGGCAGCAGCGTGCAGGGCGCGCTGACGCTGGGCATGGACTTCCGCCAGGGCGGTACGCCACGGCTGACGTTCCAGCCGCACGTGCAGGTCACCAACGCCGATGCCCCGCTGCCCACCACGGACAGCCGCAGCATCGACAGCAGCGGCCTGGCCAACGCCACCGGCCTGGTGCAGGCGGTGCAGGTGGCTGGCGATGGCAACACCGCACGCAACGTGACCACCCTGACCGTACGTGACGGCGCAGTGCCGACCACCAGCGACGACGGCACCCGCATCGCGCAGATGCAGCAGGGCGGGGCCAGCGCCACGGCGGTGCTCGATGGCAACCAGGCCCGCCTGATGCTGCAGATCGACGGCCAGGGCCTGGTCCAGCAGTGGATCCGCAATGGCAGCGTCGGCCAGGGCATCGCCCTGTCCGGTGATGGCCAAGTGGCAAGCAACCGGCTGCAGCTTGAGCTGGTGCGCAACACCGTGGCCAGCAACCAGCCGTTGAGCCAGAACGTGGCCCAGGCGATCGCGCTGAACCGCGGCATGGGCCCGGGCCAGTAACACGGCCTGGTCAAGGGGGAAGGACGGACAACGCAGGCCAACGACATGCACACTTATTTGCGGCTTACCCCGCTGGCGCTGGCGGCGCTGGCGGCCAATGCCTTCGCCCAGGAACCAGCGACGGAGGCCAAGGACGGTGCCGACGTACAGGCACTCATTTCCCAGCTGGAACAGCTCAAGGCCAACTACGCACAGGAAGTGCGCCGCCTGCGCGAGCTGGACATGCAGGTGCAGGCCATGCAGGCCCGCCTGAGCGGACGTGCCGGCGGCGCCACGACCCCGGCAGCACCCCTCGCCCCGGCGGCCGCAGCCGCAGCGCCACCCAGCAGCGAGGGGTATGCCAGCACCGCGGCCGAGGCCCAGCAGGCCAAGCAGGAGGCGCGGCGCAGCGTGGATGACGTGAAACAGCAGCAGGCGGCGCTGTTCTCGCGCAGGTTCACCCTGGAAAACAGCCTCACCTACGCGCGCTACGACCGCAAGCAGCTCAGCCTCAACGGCTTCCTGGCCTTGGATGCGATCTTCCTCGGCAACATCGCCATCGAGAACGTCGAATCCGATTCGCTGACCTACAACCTGGCCGCGCGCTGGGGTGTCAGCCCGAACCTGACGTTGAACATGGACGTGCCCTACCTGGCACGGCGCACCGTGTACCAGAAGGGCGGTGCGGGGGGGGCGGCGGCGGCCATCGCGCAGGAAGAGACCAATGGCAACGGCCTGGGTGATATCAGCGCGAGCGCCAACTACCGCCTGTTCGGCGAGCGTGGCTGGCGCCCGGAAACAGTGCTGACCGGCGGCGTCACCGCACCCACCGGCCGCGCGCCCTATGGCCTGGACTGGAAGGTGCTCGAGCGCGATGACGATGACTACATCCGCTTCGCGGTGCCGCGCGAACAACCGACCGGCAACGGCGTATGGCAGGCCAACCTGGGCGTGTCGATGGTGAAGACAGCCGACCCGGCGATCCTGTTCGCCAACGCCGGTTACATCCATTCCTTCCCGCGCGGCTTTGACGATATCGACAGCAACCCGGACACCGTGAATCCCGGCGACGTGAAGCTGGGCGGGTCGGTGTACTTCGGCGCCGGCGTGGCCTTTGCCTTCAACGAGCGCACGAGCCTGAGCATTTCCTTCAGCGACAAGATCAGCGCACGCGCGTCGACGCGGTTCCAGGGCGGGCAGTGGGTGAAGGTGATCGGCAGCGATGCCAATGCAGCGTCGCTGAACCTGGGCGTGACGTATGCGCTGAACCAGCACGCGACGATGGTGACGCTGCTGGGCATCGGCCTGACCCCGGATGCGCCGGACTTCACCCTGTCGTTCAAGGTGCCGTACATGTTGTAGCCGATTGCGGTGATGATGCATCGGTAACGCCGGGCCCCGCCCGGCGTTCTTTTTTCTCGCAGCGGCGCTCACGCTTTCAGTAGAGCCGAGATCCTATGTTCGTGGTCAAGCCTGCTGGAAGCAGGCTTGACCCACTTTCAACATGGCTGGGTCGAAATCCTTGCCGCTCTTGAATACACCCCACGCAATCCTGGCCAGTT
>PJTS01001165.1_pt1 | contig 10605 bp, 8 predicted proteins | sample 1512251 | NCBI WGS metagenome assembly PJTS01 (sample SAMN08177686, study PRJNA422409) | Soil metagenome, whole genome shotgun sequencing project. | isolation source: Soil (2) enriched on wood chips: alkali lignin treatment | place: USA: Madison | collected 2015-01-15 | reverse complement strand
GCGCTGGAGCAGCTGCGCGGCTGATCCATCGCCGCCCGGTTGTGGAAACGGAACCCGCGCTTCGGCGCGGGTTTCTTTTTGCCTGCGGCGAGGGGGGCCGCGATGGGGTCAGAGCCCTTCTGCACGCAGAAGGGATCCGACCCCTCGTCGCATGGGGTCGGATCCCACTGCGAAGCAGCGGGCTCTGACCCCTTCCCCCAACGCCGTCAAAACGGCAGGAAACTTGCCCCCGATGGCCGTCGCAGAACCGCTGTGTGCCCCTTCACCACCCGGTGCAATCTGAGCAATGGGTCACGGCCGGCCGTGTCTCACTTGTCCTGGCCGTGGCCTGCGAAACCGCCGGGGAGGCGGTTGCCCTGGGAACTCGGATGGCGCGCGTACTGGTGGTGGGAACCGATATCCAGGGCGAACAGGCGCTGCTGCAGCGCTTGCGGGTGGCGTCGGCGCTGCCTGCCGGGCAGATCCGCCGCAGCCAGGATCTGGATGACTGCGATCTGCTGGTGATCCGCGATACACCGGCGCTGCGCATGCGCCAGCAGCGGCCCCGCCTGCAATGCTGGATCGAAAGCACGGGTGGGCAGCTGCGCCGCGGCGATGGTGGCCAGGATGTGCTGGATGACGGCGCCATCGGCCATGCCCTGCGCGGCATGCAGAGCGCGGCCGAACCCTCGCCGGTGCGCCTGGCCGATGGTGCCCATGCCATCACCCGCCTGCTGCGCGAGCGACTGCCGCTGCGCCAGGGCCAGGCGCTGCTTGGGTTGTGCGGGGAACCGGTGCTGCTGATGGACATCGAACAGGACCAGGCCGTGCTGCTGCGCGAGCCGCCTGCGGTGCTGGTGGAACAGTTGGCCCACGGCTTCGAGCAGTTGCATCTGGATGCGTTGACCAGCGCCCAGCTGCAGGCCCTGGCCGGCACCCGCGCGCGGCAACCGCTGCGCCCGCTGCTCTGGCAATGGGCGCAGCGCAGCCCGCATTGGCAGGCGCTGGATGAACGCCTGCGCGTCACCACGGTGAAGCTGCTGCGCTGGCCGGACTTCCGCGTGCTCGGCCACGACCACGACGCCTTCCGTCTGTGCTCGTTGCTGCTCAAGCGCGCCAGCACGGTGGGAGAGTGCGCGATGCTGCTGGATCTTCCCGCTACTGCGGTGCGTGACTTCGTATATGCCGCCTATCTGTGCGGCTATGCGCAGTTGCAGCCGGCCGCCGCCACCGCGTCGCTGGCCCCGCGCACCGGGGCAGGCGACAGCGGTCTGTTGGCACGCCTGTGGCGCAGCCTGCGCGGAAGCGAGCGCCATGCGTGAGCATAAGGTTGTTGTGCTGGGCGGCATGGGCAGCGGCAAGTCAACGCTGGTGCGCAGCATTGCCGCAGGCCCTGTGGTCGACACCGATGTGGCCAACAGTGATCGTACGGGCGCGGACAAAGCATCCACCACAGTCGCGCTGGATTACGCCGAGATCGACCTGCCCAACGGTGAGCGCCTGCGCCTGTACGGTACGCCCGGCCAGCACCGCTTCGACTTCCTGTGGCCGATCCTGCTGCAGGGCGCACGCGGCGCGGTGCTGCTGATCGATGCGCGCCGTGCCGGTGTGGCGGCCGAGCTCGATACCTACCTGCAGGCGCTGCAGCCCTTCGCCGGCACCTTGGCGCTGGTGGTGGCGGTCACTCATCTGGATCATGCGCCGACGGCGGTACTGGAGGCCTGGGGCGAGCACGCCGTGCTGGATGGACAGCCGCTGCCGCTGCTGCCGTTGGATGCGCGCGACCGTGAGCAGGGACTGATGCTGATGGATCTGTTGATGAGCGAAATGGAAGCGCACGCGCTGGTGGCCGCGCATGGCTGACGGACAGCCGGCGCTGCTGCCGGACGAACGACAACGTACACGCCTGCAGCCGCTGTTGCACGACCTGCGCCAACGCGCGAACGGTATGCGTGCGGTGGTACTGGCCAGCGTGGATGGTTTCGCCGTGGTCAGTGCCGGTGCCGAAGGGCGCGGCGAACGCCTGGCGGCGATGACCAGCGCGATGCTGGCGCTGGCCGGTGCTGTGGGGCGGGAACTGGCACTGGGTGAGCTGCAGACGTTGATGCTGGAGGCGGCCGGCGGCAAGGTGCTGATGCTGGCGGTCACCGCCGAAGGACGCGCGCCGCTGCTGCTGATGGCGGCGTGCGACCAGCGCAGCGTGATCGGCCAGGTGCTGTGGCAGAGCAGGGAATGTGGCCGGGCGATCCTGGCCGAACTCGGCGGACCGTGAGCCCGGCCGCAGGGGAACGAGTGGCTCGAACCTACATCGACAAGGGGTGCGCACGTGGCTGGACTGACTGAATCGCTGAATGCACTGATGGGTATCGACGGCGCACAGGCCGTGGCACTGGTCGATTACGAGAGCGGCATGCTGCTGGGCGAGGCCGGCGCCGGCATGGACATGGAGGTGGCGGCCGCCGGCAACACTGAAGTGATCCGCGCCAAGATGAAGACCGCTGCCTCGCTGAATCTCAATGACAGCATCGAGGACATCCTGATTTCGCTGGGTAAGGCGTACCACATCATGCGCCCGGTGGCGAAGAAGAAAGGGCTGATCTTCTACATCGTGCTGGACCGGACCAGGAGCAACCTGGCGCTGGCCCGGCGCAAGGTGCAGGACGTGGAAACCGAACTGGCGATCTGAGCGCCGGCTTTCGTAGAGTCGAGCTTGCTCGACTGCTTCTACCCAAAGCAGTCGAGCAAGCTCGACTCTACGGAAAGGCAGTCGAGCAAGCTCGACTCTACGGAAAGGCAGTCGAGCAAGCTCGACTCTACACAAGCTACCCCACGCCGGCGTATGGTGGGCCCATGGCCGCCCTCGACCTTCCGCCGGAACTGCCCCTGCGCCTTGCCCAGGCCATCGCCGCCGGCTTCGAGGATTACCACGAAGGCTTTTCCGCCATCACCGCGCGTGCGCGCAGCCGCTTCGAGCAGCGCGACTGGACCGGTGCGCGCCAGGACGCGGTCGAGCGCATCGCCCTGTACGATCTGTGCATCGCCGCGTGCATGGATTCACTGCGGCGGCTGGCCGGCGACAGCATCGGCGAGCGCGCGCTGTGGCTGCAGGTGCACGCACACTTCAGCGCACGACTGCAGGGCCTGATCGACGCCGAGCTGTACAAGACGTTCTACAACACGCTGTCGCGGCGCCTGTTCGCCACCCGTGGCGTGGACCCGGCCGTGGAGTTCATTGCCTTCGATGTTGAGCCGTCCGACGCGATCACCCACCCGGTGGCCCGGCACACCTATGCGGTGTCCGCCACGCGCCCGGTGGAAGCCCTGCAACGGGTGCTGGCCGACTATCGCTTCGAGGTGCCCTATGCCCACCAGCTGCGCTGTGCCGCCGCCATTGCGGTGCGCCTGCAGGACGACCTGGCCCATTGGGGGGATATCCCGGTGCGCAGCATCGAACTGCTCGACACGGTGTTCTACCGGGAGCGCCGCGCCTATCTCGTCGGCCGCGTGTTTGGCGAACATCGTTTCTCGCCCTGCGTGATCGCACTGGTGAACGACGCAGGCGGCCTGCGTGCCGATGCGGTGCTGACCCGCCGCCGCGATGTGGCGCATCTGTTCGGTGTGTCGCGCAGTTATTTCCAGGCAGACCTGGCCACCGTGGGCGATGCGGTGGTGTTCCTGCGCAGTCTGCTGCCGGGCAAGCCCATCGATGAGTTGTACACGGTGCTGGGCCGCGCCAAACAGGGCAAGACCGAGCGCTACCGGACCTTCTTCCGCCACTTCACCGAACACGGCAACGAACAGCTGGTGCATGCCGAGGGCACGCCGGGCATGGTCATGGCGGTGTTCACCCTGCCCAGCTATCCGCTCGTGTTCAAGTTGATCCGCGATCGCTTCGCCTGGCCCAAGGCGATGTCGCGGCAACAGGTGGAAGAAAAGTACGCGCTGGTGTTCAACCTGGACCGCGTGGGTCGCCTGCTGGACGCGCAGCCCTATCGGCACCTGCGTTTCCCGCGGGCACGGTTTGCCCCGGCGCTGCTGGACGAGCTGCTGCAGCAGTGCGCGCAGAGCGTGCGCGTGGATGGCGATGAGATCGAGATTGCGCTGTGCTACGTGCAGCGGCGCTTCCGACCGTTGAATCTCTACCTGCGCGAACAGGGTGGGGAGGCCGTGCGTGCGGCGGTGCTGGACTACGCACAGGCCATCACTGACATGGCCCGCAACAACATCTTCCCGGGCGACATGCTGCCGAAGAACTTCGGCGTGTCGCGACATGGTCGCGCGGTGTTCTATGACTACGACGAGCTGTGCCTGGTCAGTGAGTGCGTGTTCCGCCATTGGCCACAGCCACGCTCAGCGGAGGAGGCGATGGCCGACGAGCCGTGGTTCCATGTGGGGCCACGTGACGTGTTTCCCGAGCGCTTCGGCCCGTTCATGGGGCTGCCCGCGCAGGAACTGGCGGCGGTGCGCGAGCACTATGGCCATCTGTTCGATCCGCTGTGGTGGCAGGGGCTGCAGGCTCGTTTCGCGGCCGGCGACTACCCCGATACGCCCCCTTACGCAGGGGCGCACCGCTTGGCCTGAGCCTTGGATGCCCTGGCCGTGATGGGGTAGCCTGTAGGCTTCATGCACAAGGAGTGGCTGTGATGCGTACGTCTCTTTTCCTGGCCGTGGCCCTGGCAATGGGTGCCGGTGCAGTGACCTTCGACAGCGCGCAGGCGCAGACGGCGCGGGAAGTGCGCAAGCAGGCCGAAGCCAGCATGACGCTCAGTGGCGTCATCGACATTGGACGTGAGGGCCAGGTGGAAGGCTTCCAGCTGGATCATCGGGACAAGGTCGCCGTTGACGTGGCGGCGATGGTGGATGGCGCCGTGAAGTCGTGGCGCTTCGAGCCGGTACGGGTCGATGGCCAACCCGTGGCTGCGCGCACCTATGCCCAGCTGCGCCTGCTGGCCTCCAACTTGAGCGACGGCACGATGCAGGTGCGGCTGGCAGATGCGAATTTCGGCAAGTCGCCGGATGCCCCTGCGCAGAGCACCAACGATGTCACCGCAGTGCGGATGCGGCCGCCGGCGTTTCCCGCCAATGCGGTAGCGATTCGTGGCCAGGGCCAGGTGATGCTGCTGCTCCGGGTGGGGCGCGATGGCAAGGTGGCCGACGTGATCGCCGAGCAGACCAACCTGACCGTGGTCGCACCTGAACGCACCATGCAGATGCTGCGTGACGCCTTCGCCAGAACAAGCATCAGCGCGGCGCGTGGCTGGATCTTCAACCCGCCCACCACCGGTGAGGACAAGGACCGCGAATTCTGGACCCTGCGCGTGCCGGTCAGCTATTCGTTCGAACCCAGGGAAACGCGCTACGGGCGCTGGTCAGCCTATATTCCCGGTCCGCGCCAGAAGGCGCCGTGGAAGACCGGCGAAGACGAGAAAGCCACCGGCACCGACCTGCTGCCCGAAGGCGGCGTCTACATGGTTGGCCGCGACGAAGGCCCGCGCCTGTTGACCCCGCTGGGCTGAGGCGGCGGCGGGCGCGCCCGCACGCTCAGTCTGCGTGCGGGTACACCACCACCCGGTTGCGCCCCTGTTCCTTGGCCAGGTACAGGGCCTTGTCGGCCAGCCGCAGCGCCTGCTCCACATCGGCGTGGAAGCTGGGGAAATGGGCCACGCCCAGCGAGACGGTGATGGTGCCGACCGGGGCGAACGGTTCCTCGGCGATGTGCCGGCGCAGGCGTTCGGCGGCGTGGCTGGCCGCGTCAGTGCCGATGCCGGGCAGCAACAGCAGGAATTCCTCGCCGCCGGCACGGCACAGCACATCGGTTTCGCGCGAATGGCGGCGCATCTGTTCGGCGATGTGCACGATGGCCGCATCGCCGACATCGTGGCCGTGGGTGTCATTGATCGACTTGAAGCGGTCGATGTCCAGCGCCACGATCGCAAACGGCGCGCCCTGCGCCTGCAGCACTTCCAGCGCATGCTGCAGGCCGCGGCGGTTCAGCAGCCCGGTCAGCGGATCGGTGCGGCTGGCGCGGTTCAGCGAACCAATGCGGTCCTGCAGGGCGTTGAAGCTGTACAGCACCGCTTGCTTCAACTGCGCCACTTCGAAGTACCAGGCGCGGATGCCGGTCACGTGGTCGATCGCGTTGCCGGTGTCCTCGCCTTCCTGCACGTTGCGCGCCAGCTGCCACAAGGGCATCGAGATGCGCCGCGCGAACCACCAGGTGATCAGCAGCGACAACACGCCCAGCGGAATGGCGTTCCAGATGACCGAGGTCATCAGGCGCGACAGCGGTTGCAGGGTTGCTTCGGTGGGACGCTGGGCAATGACCCCCCAACCGGTGGCCGGTACCGGCGCATAGCCGGACAGCTGGGCCACGCCATGGTTGTTGACCAGCTGCTGGCTGCCGGAATGACCGCGCATCACCGCCTTCACCGCTGGATTGTCCAGCGCGTAGGTGCCTACTTCCTTCGGATCGTTGTGGTAGATGATGCGGCCGTTGTGGTCCACCACGTACAGGTAGGAGCCGTCGCGGTAGTAATGCTTGCCCAGCAGGGTGTGCAGGGCGCTGCGCTGGCGCAGGTACAGGGTGCCACTGACATAGCCCAGGTAGGTGCCCTGGCGATCGAAGACCGGGTGCGACAGCGAGATCAACAGCTTGCCGGTGGCCGACTGGTAGGGATCGCTGATCAGTGGCTGGCGCCGTGCAAGGGCCATCTGGCTGCCCACGCTCTTCAGCACTTCGCCCTGCAGCTGCAGGGTCTGCGGTGAGGTGGCGATGACCTTGCCATCCACATTCACCACCAGTGAGGAGTTGAAGCTGCTGGATTGCAGCTGCAGGCGGCTGGCCTCGCGCTGCGCCTGCTCCGGTTCCAGGCCCGTTTCCCCCAGACGCGTGGCGGCGTAGGCCAGCTGTTGCTGTGCCGACAACAGGAAGGTCTGGGTCGTCTCGGCCAGCTTGCTGGTGTAGACCCGGTTGGCTTCCAGGGTGTTGCCCACCAGCTGATCGCGCTGCACGCGGTAGCTGGCCAGCAGCGTATTGGCCAATGCAATGAGCGTACTCAGCAGGGCCAGCGCAAGAATCAGCTTGCCCAGGTTCAGGCGGTTGGAGATCGGTGGCATGCGGCAGCGGAGCGCGGCACGAACAATCGCAGCCGGCGCAGACGGTGGGGGAACCGCCATTATGGGCACATCCGCAAGCCTTGGGGTTAAGCACGGTGCCCCGGTGTCATCGTTGCAGGCGGCGCCGCAACGTATCGCGCACGCGTTCGGCACCGGCCGCCTCCAGCGGAGCGAGCACGCCACGCGCGTCCTGCGGCACATGCGCGGCTGTATGTTCGCCCGCCTCGAACACATAGTGGTCAAGCATCGTGCGCCAGTGTGCGCGTTGTTCCGGCGGCAGGTCGCGCAGTGCAAGGATGGCCAGCATCAGCGCGTTCATCGGTGAATCCATCCACGCCGGCACCGGTCGCCACCAGCTGTTCACCAGCACGTTGAACGCTTCCAGCCCTTCCATGTGGTGCCACCACAGCGACGGAATGAACACCGCATCGCCGGGCTCCAGCTCGGCCACCTGGGCCTGCGCCCACGCCTGGGCGAAGCGCGGGAAGCGCTGCAGGTCCGGCGCGTGGAAATCGACGAGGCTGATCGCCTGACCGGCCGGGGTGAAGTCCAGCGGCCCGACGTACAGGTTGTCGATCTGCTCCGGTGCGAACAGGGTGACCCGGCGGCGGCCGGCCGCCACGCAGGCCAGGTTGTCCGGCACGTCCTGGTGGGCGGCGATGCGCGAGCGGTTGCCGATCCAGATGCTGGCCAGCGGGTCGGCCACGCCGAGGTGCAGCGGATTGGCCTGGCTGAAACCCGGCAGGAAGCTGTCCAGCGTGGTGGACGCCACATAGATTGAGGGCGGCGCGGGATCGCTGGCGTACTTCAGCAGTGTGGCCAGCACCACCTTCAGCGGAATCTGCTCGCGGCGGAAATTGAAGCCGCTCATGTCGTCGTTGTAGAACAACCGGCCCCGCGTGTCGGGTGCGGCGGTGGTCGCGGTCACCGGCATCTGCCCATGGTCGAAGCTGGCCAGGTGGGCTACCGCCTCGGCGGCGGATCGGCGCGCGGCCATCACCAGCGGCCAGTGCGCCACCAGCCCACGGATCACCTTCGGCGTGGTCCAGGTGGGCAGCTGCACGTGCAGCTGCGCCGGGTCCAGGCCGTGGATCTCTTCGATGGGGCGGGGCAGAGGCAACATGCGCGGGTATCCGGGGCAGTGTGGAGCCGGGCCTGGGCTCGGCTCCACACTACCGCAGCCGGTCAGAACTTGTATCGCACGCCGAACATGTAGCGCGGGCCGGTCTGGGTGGCGTAGCGCAGCATGTTGGTGTGGCGCGAGTAGGTGCGCATGGTCTCGTCGGTCAGGTTGATCGCTTCCAGGCTCAGGCTCAGCTGCTCGCTCACCGCGTAGCTGATGTTCAGATCGAGCTGGCCATAGGCGGCGGTGTAGTTCGGGTTCGGGCCCTGGCCACCGATGCCGTTGAGGAACTTGTCGCGCCAGTTGTAGGCCGCACGGATCTGCCACGAGTTCTTGTCGTAGAACGCAACCAGGTTGGCCGAGTCGCTCAGGCCGATCATCGGGTACTGGTCACCCAGGCTGAGGTTGTTGAACGTCAGCCCGGACTTCACCTTGGTGTAGTTGGCGGCCACGCCGAAACCGGACTGGCCGAACAGGTGCTGCACCGCCACTTCCCAGCCATCGAGGTGGTCCGAATGCTGGTTTGCCGGCACGGTGATGTCGAAGCCGGCAATCGGGTCGGTCGGCAGGCCTTCGATGGTGCCGGTCAGCTGGCCGGCCGAATTGACCCCGGTGAAGTTCACGCCCGGGTCGCCGGCGTGGTTGGTGAAGATGTAATCGCGGATGCACGGCATGTCGGTGCCGCCGCACGAAGCCAGCGCCTCGTTCCAGTACGCACCACCGACCGGCGTGTGCAGGTTGCCGGCGTTTTCGCGCACCACGGTGTCGCTGATGAAGTTCTTGATGTTCTTGCGGAAGAAGCCGGCCGAGGCGTAGCTGCCTTCGCCGTAGTACCACTCCAGCGACAGATCGAAGTTGTCCGAGATCAGCGGCTCCAGCCCGGGGTTGCCGCGGCTGCCGCTGCCGCCCTGGGTGCGCACGATGTCGGCCAGCGACTGGCCGCTCTGGATCTGCGTCCAGCTGGGCCGGCCCAGCGTGCGGCTGTAGCTGCCGCGCAGTGCCAGCGTCTCGCTCAGATCCAGCTTCAGGTCGACATTGGGCAGCACGTAGTCGTACTTGCCGCGTCCACCGACGAAGCTGCTTTCCGGTGCGTACACGATGTTCAGTTCATTGGCCGAGCCCCAACTGATGCCCGTGGGCACGCGCACCATCGCGCTGGATTCCACCTCGGTCCGTTCGTAGCGCACGCCGGCAGCCACGTGCAGCGGCATCGACCAGCCGAAGGTGGTGCGGTACTGCAGGAAGGCGCTGCGGGTCTTTTCGGTGGTGCGGATGTCTTCGGAGTACTCGGTGGGCGCGTAGTAGCAGGTCGGGCAGGCCGGATCGGCGTCGGTGCCGACCTGCGCGGCGCGGTCGATCAGGCGGTCGAAGTCGAACACCAGGAACTGGCCGGTCAGGCGCGGATCGCTGTGTCCGGAGAAGGCCTTGAAGTACTTGGCCATGTTGTCCGCATACCAGATGTCATCGGCATAGTCGGACGGCGAGCCCAGGCCGCCCCAGGTATTGCGCTGCATGATGGCCGAGGCCGAGCGGTTTTCCACCTGGGTGTGGCCGATGCCGAAATCCAGTGCCGAGTAGTCGGCGAAGCGGAACGTGCCGCGGCCCTGGTACTGCTGCACCTTGGATTTGTTGTAGCTGTTCTGGAACACCGAGCCGGTGACCAGCGCATCGGATGCCTGCACGCCGCCCGGCGGCAGGGCGATGTTGATGATCGGCAGGTCGCCGCTGTAGTCGACGGTGGTGGTGCCGCGCACGAAGGCGGCCACGCCGAGCACGCCGGCCGAACCGTACGGGCTGTCCGGCTGCGATTCGGCCTGGGAGTTGTGTGCGTCGAACGACAGGTCCAGCGCGTCGTTCACTTCCCAGTCCACGTTGAAGCCGAGCGAGTGCATGTCGGTCTTGGTCGCCAGCCGCGCGCCGCCCATCGACACGTCCGAGTTGGTCATGTCCTCGCTGTAGATGATTGGTGCCGCCACCGGTCCATTGGTCCAGGTGCTGTCGCCCGGGCCGTAGTTGAACCACACCGACAGCTCGCTGCGCTGCTGCTGCACCTTGTTCTCGACATAGGTGTAGTCCAGCGTGGTGGTGACATTGTCGGCCGGCTTCCACTGGAAGGTGGCCTGCGCGTTGGTGCGCTGGCGCTGCACGCCATTGACGTTGTACGCGGTGTTCTGCGGCCGCCCATACACATCGTTCGGGCCCGGCCGGTTGGTGATGCGGTCCGAATAGCCCTGGCCCGGCTGCGGCAGGGCGCGCCAGTCGGTGGCTTCGTTGCCGTAGAACGTGGCCCAACCCTCGGCCACGGTGGCCTGGTTGAAGCCGGAGTCGCGCTCCTGGTGGCTGGCACTGAGCGACACGCCGAAGCGGTCGTCGGCATAGCGCTGGCT
>PJTS01001161.1_pt1 | contig 10620 bp, 9 predicted proteins | sample 1512251 | NCBI WGS metagenome assembly PJTS01 (sample SAMN08177686, study PRJNA422409) | Soil metagenome, whole genome shotgun sequencing project. | isolation source: Soil (2) enriched on wood chips: alkali lignin treatment | place: USA: Madison | collected 2015-01-15 | reverse complement strand
CCTCCACCAGCGACGGGTCGATCAGTTCGGTCTGCAGGTAGGTCACGCCCTGCTGCAGCCACTGCTTGTACGGCGCGCGGCCGCGGTTGATGCGGTCGATGGCCTCCGAATCGAGCAGGTCGCCGCGCTTGAGGTCGATGGCGATCATTTCGCCGGGCCCCAGCTTGCCCTTGCGCACCACGCGCTCGGTGGGCACTTCCCACACACCGGCTTCGGAGGCGACCAGGAAGTGGCGGTCGGCGGTCAGCATCCAGCGTGCCGGGCGCAGGCCGTTGCGGTCCAGGGTACAGACCGCGTAGCGGCTGTCGCAGGCGACGATGCCGGCCGGGCCGTCCCACGGCTCGCTGTTCAGGCCGTAGAACTCGTAGAACGCGGCCAGGTCCGGATCCTTGAATTCCAGCGACTGGGTGGCCGGCGGTACCAGGATGCGCAGCGCCTGGATCAGTTCCATGCCACCGGACACCATCAGTTCCAGCATGTTGTCCAGGCTCTGCGAATCCGAGCCGTGCATGGAGATGACCGGATCGAACTCGGCGATGTCGAAGCGCGGGGTCTTCCACACCTTGCTGCGCGCCTGCGCCCAGCGGCGGTTGCCCTCGATGGTGTTGATCTCGCCGTTGTGGGCAAGCATGCGGAACGGGTGGGCCAGCGGCCAGCGCGGCAGCGTATTGGTGGAAAAGCGCTGGTGGAACACGATGGCGCTGGAGGCCAGTTCGCGCCGCTGCAGATCGGTGTAGAAGCGGCTGAGCTTGTCCGGCAGCACCATGCCCTTGTAGCTGATCGCGTTCGGGGTGAGCGTGGTGACGTAGAAATCGGCGTGCTCGCGCAGCTGCTGTTCGCTGCGGCGGCGGGCCAGGAAGAGGGCCAGCGCGAAGCCGGCATCGTCCTGGCCGACACCGGCATCGACGAACACCTGTTCGATGCGCGGCAGGGTGTCGCGCGCCAGCTGGCCGCACACGCTGTCGTCGGTCGGCACCAGGCGCCAGCCGGCCACCTTGCAGCCCACCGCTTCGATCTGCAGCTGCAGCTGCGCGCGGCAGGCCTGGGCGGCCGCTTCATCGTGCGGCAGGAAAACCAGGCCGGCGGTGAAGCGCGCGGCGACGGTGATCCCGGCTTCGCTGGCCAGCAGTTTCAGGAAGGCATCGGGGCGGCGCAGCAGCAGGCCGCAGCCGTCGCCGGTCAGGCCATCGGCGGCGACACCGCCGCGGTGGGTCATGCGCGAGAGCGCGGCAATGGCGGTGTCGACCAGCAGACGCGAAGGCTGGTCGTCGAGCTGGGCGACCATGCCGAATCCACAGGCATCGCGCTCGGAGCGCGGGTCGTAAAGCCCTTGGCGGTTGCGGGGGGCCATCTCTACCTCGATGCGAAATGAAATGAGCGGGGACACTCGTGCCCGCTCATTCCCTGGAGCGCATCGTGAGGCCACCGGATGCCTCGACTAGATCACAGTTGCTGCAACGCCGCAACACACGGTTGCGCGTGCAACCAAAGCGCTGGCAAGTGCCTGCCAGCGCAGGGGTTTTTCATCCGCAGCGAACGCCGCTCACCACATCCTTGGCGTCCACTTCCACATTCAGGCGGTCACCCAGGAATTCCATGGTGGCCACGTCGTTGGGCTTGAGCACGCGCACCTGGCTGGCGCCGGCATCTTCCTGGGCCTGCTTGCCCAGCGCATCGGTGTAGGCCTGGCCGACCAGGCTCTGCACCTGGCTGGCGTCGCAGGTGCCGGCCGGCGGTGCTTCGGTCGCCTTGCCGGCTTCATCGGCCGGGGCCTTGGCCGCTTCGGCGGCCTGCTGGGCGTTGGCAGTGGCCGCATCCTGCTCGTCCATCGACGGCGCCTGGCAGGCGGTCAAGGCCAGCACGGCTGGCAGCAGCAGGGCGGACAGGGATCGGGCGCGGATCGGAAACGACATCAAGGACTCCAGAAAGAGATGGAAGGGTATGCCCCGAGCATAGCCGCGAACCCACCCTCACGTGTTTGTCTTGCGTTATTGACGCGCTGGCTGCACGGCGCTGGCCATGCTGCCAGCCATGCCCACCACCGCCACCCCCGAACGCCAGGCCGCACGCGCCGCCGGCCTGCGCTATGTTGATGACACCCAGCCCGGCATCAGCCGGCGCCGCGCAGGCAAGGGCTTCGCCTACCGCGATGCCGATGGCCACGCGGTGCGCGATGCCGCCACCCTGCAGCGCATCCGCGCGCTGGCCATCCCGCCGGCCTATACCGCCGTGTGGATCTGCGCGCACGCCAACGGCCACCTGCAGGCCACGGGCCGCGATGCGCGCGGGCGCAAGCAGTACCGCTACCACGCCGACTGGGCCGCCGTGCGCGATGCCGGCAAGTTCGACCGGGTGATCGCCTTCGGTGAAGCGCTGCCTGCGCTGCGCCGGCGCCTGGCGCGCGACCTGAAGCATCCCGGGTTCCCGCGCGACAAGGTGCTGGCGGTGGTGGTGGCGCTGCTGGCCGACACCCTGGTGCGGGTGGGCAATGAAACCTATGCCAAGGAGAACAAATCCTTTGGCCTGACCACCCTGCGCAACCGGCATCTGGACCTGCTGCGCGGTGGCCGCGTACGCATGCGCTACCGGGGCAAATCCGGGCAGTTGCACGAGGTGGTGGTGGGTGACCGCCGTCTGGGCACGCTGGTGCGCGGTATCCAGCAGCTGCCGGGGCAGGCCCTGTTCCAGTACCGCGACGACGACGGCGCGTTGCAGCCGGTGGATTCCGGCGCCGTGAACGACTACCTGCGCGAAGTGATGGGCGAAGACTTCACTGCCAAGGATTTCCGCACCTGGGGCGGCACCCTGGCGGCGGTGCAAGCGTTCGCCGCCACCGAGCTGCCCGAACCGGCCAGCCAGCGTGCGCTGGCCAAGGCGCAGCGCGAGGTGGTGTGCCAGGTGGCCGCGCGGCTGGGCAATACGCCGGCGGTCTGCCGCAAGGCCTATATCGACCCGTGCGTGTTTGCTGGCTGGGAGCGCGGTGAGCTGGCCTCGCTGGCCGGCCTGCGCGGGCCAAGGCAGTGGGAACAGGCCACGCTTAAAGTGCTGCGCCGGGCGCGGCGGCTGGCCAGGCGCAGCGGGGCAACGGCCCCGTAGCGTCGAGCTTGCTCGACGGCCGTTCAATTCAGAATTCCCCGATGCCGGTGTGTGCGGCAGGTCAAGAATGGGCCTTCGGGCGTTGGATAGGCTGGGTACCTTGCGGACCACACGGACCTGGACATGCCCGAGATGGATATCAGCGCTGCAGCCGACGAAGTCGTGCGATTGCTGCAGCAGAATCACGCACGCGCTGCGGCCGAACGACTGGAAGCGCTGCGAGATGGCCAGGCAGCTGTCATCCAGGAGTCACTGGACCGGTACGTGTCGGTTCGCGGGGCCGCGGAGCTGGGAGCGCTGCGGGCCGCTGGGGGTGTTGCCGCGGGCGACAGGGCCATCGTCAGCCCGATGCTGGATCGACTGCGTGAGGCGTCGCGGCCGCCGCGGATGCCAGCGACCACGGAAACGGAAAATCTTAGCCAGGCACAACAGTACGATGTCTACGGCAGCGTTATCGCAGTCCGGGGAAGCGCGGATGCGCATAGAGCAATGGATACGCAGGATCGGGTGATTCTGGGAATGCGTAATGAGAACCGCACTACGGACGAACATGGCCAAGGTGCTTACGATGATCGAATTGTCGTGCTGTGGAAGGATGCCGACGGAGGCCGGCATGCCCGCGAGTTCAACAAGGCCACTACCGAGCCCACGGCTCAGTACGATGCGCATTCCGCGACCAGACAGCCCAGTCCGGGGTTTGAAAACGTGATTCGGAAGAAGAAGACCGAAGGAGAAGACGTCAACGGCGATGGTGTCAGGGATCTTGGCAGGTTGACCGAGGGAACCACGGCGATGCAGGCGACCACGCACCCTCGCCGAGACCAACCTGCCGAGTTCGCCCTCCGCCCGAGCCCGGCAGCTGTCATTGCAGGAGCTCATCGCGTCGAGCGTGACAGCAATGGCGATGGTTGGTTTGACGCGCGCGATACCAACGGAATGCAGGACCTTAACTCGACCTTCAAGATTCATCGCGGTAGCTCGCGGAATACCGATTCAGCCGGTTGCCAGACAATTGGTGGGGGCGAGTACGGAACGTTCGTAGACGTCGTGCGCGGTACGCCGGAGCAAAGCAATTGGCAGTATGTCTTGACCTCGGTTGCACCGGGCCACGTACGTCAGCGTGATGGGCAGGATGTTTCCGCTGCAGCGGTGGATGATCCTCGCTTGCCGTCACACCGTGACCATCCTTTGCAGCAGCAGATCAGCCAAGGCTTGCGCGCAATGGGTGGTCGTTACGCCGAGCATGCAGATGAGTACAGTCTGGCCATGCTGCATGAAGCGAAGGCCGCGGGCCTGACCCGGGTAGACCAGGTGGTGGCTAGTAATCCGGTGCGGGGAGGGACCGCCGGCGAGACGCTGTTCCTGGTGCAGGGCAGCCTGACCGATCCAGCGGCACAGCGCGTCGGCGTGAACGCGGCCGAGGTGGCAGAAACCGGGGTAGAGGCCAGTCTTCGGCAGCTTCAGCGGCAATCGCAGGAGCAGGAATCCCTGGTAGCCCCCGGTCATGCACCTGCGCAGCAGCAGGAAAACCATGCGATGGGAGGACGCTAAGCCATGCGTAGCCTTTGCTGGATTTCATCCGTTGTACTTCTTTCGTTCGGAATATGCAGCGCCAGTTCCTCTGCCGGTGAACGCTCTCCGGTATCCGCCTCAACTCTTCTAGCCGGGGATGCTTCTTCAATAGCTGCGGCGAGTGAGGAGGGGCTGCCGGGGTTGACCCGTGTGAGTGGCAGCCCGCACGTGCCTGGAAGGGCGGGCCCGCTGCCTCCCGACGCCAAGCGGATCCTCTCAGAGCTGGGCTGCATTCTGGACGAAGCGGCCAAAGTGCGGGTGACTTACGTGCCGGGTATAGACGGGCGTCGTGATTTAATGGTGACCGACGAAAGCGGCCCGCATTATCGCTACTGGCTTCGTTCTTTCTCTGGCAGTGGAGAAACCACTGGATATCTCCTACAACTGAATGGTTGCCCTGTCTCTACAGTCGGCATGCGGGCTTATATTGCCCACGGCAATGCCGCGCCACAGGACGTAACCGCGTCAGTGCTGGCAAACAGCGCGCTTCCCGACGCCGCCCGCATGGCTGCCTACGCCGAGGCGGGCGTAAGTGACCTGTTCGCATTTACAGAGCAGTTGGACACTGTGCCGGTGGTGCGCTGGGTGGCTGAACCCGACGTGGATAGACCCATTGCGAAGGATGCTCGCACCTTCGACCACACCAGCCTGGTGCACGCCGGCTTTCTTGTCTGGGAAAAGGATCGCTTCACGTTCCATTGGAAGATTCCCGCATCGCTGTGGCCATGTAGCGGGTCGCAGACTATTTCCTGCAGCGATGATCCCTTCGTAAAGGGGCCGTAGTGAATGGACGACAACGACGCGCACATGAAGAAGGTAAGGATCAGCCTGCGTATGCAGCGCGCTGTCCCAACCAGGAAGGAACACCGGAGCAGGTTTCACCGAGGCCTGACGTTGCCTGTGTTTCTCGTTTCGCTGCTGGCGTGCAGTGCCTCCGCCATGGACGCTGATGTCGGGTTGCCGGGACTTCCCCGTGTCAGTGGCAGCGCGGACACGCACGGCAGCTATGGCCCTCTTCCAGAAGAAGCAAAGCGGGTACTGTCAGGACTCGGCTGCAGTCTGGACGATACGGCCAAGGTACTGGTGGCCTACGTGCCCGGTGAGGCCGGAAACCGCGATGTCATGGTGACTGACACGAGAGGGACGAATTACCGCTATTGGCTCCGATCATTCTCTGGCAGTGACGGCACAGTCGGCTACCTGGTGCAACTGAACGGTTGCCCTGTATCGACGGACGGCATGCGTGCCTACATCGCCCGAGGGAGTGCTGCGCCGCAGGATGTGACGGCATCGGTGCTCGCGAAGAGCTCGCTTCCCGATGCAGTCACCATGGCCTCCTACACGGAGGCGGGAGTAAGCGATCTGGCAGCCCTCACGGGGCAATTGGATACGGTGCCAGTAGTGCGCTGGGTGGCCGAGCCCGACGTGGATCGTCCCATCGCGAAGGATGCTCGCACCTTCGACCACACCAGCCTGGTGCACGCCGGCTTTCTTGTCTGGGAAAAGGATCGCTTCACGTTCCACTGGACGATTCCCGCATCGCTGTGGCCATGCAGCGGGTCGCAGACTATTTCCTGCAACGATGATCCCTTCGTAAAGGGGCCGTAGTGAATGGACGACAACGACCCGGACATGAAGAAGACAAGGATCAGCCAGTGTATGCAGCTGGCTGTCCCGGCCAGGAAAAAACATCGGAGCAGGTTTCACCGTGGCCTGACTTCATCTGCGTTTCTTGCTTCGCTGCTGTCTTGCAGTGCTCACGCCATGGACATTGATGCTGGATTGCCGGGGTTGACCGGTGTGAGTGGCGCCCCACACGATTTCAGCAGAGTGGGCCTGTTGCCCCCTGACGCCAAACGAATACTGGCCGGACTCGGCTGTATCCTGGACGCAACGGCCCGTGTGCAGCTGGCTGACGTGCCGGGTGAAGGCGGGCGCAGTGATGTCATGGTGGCCGACCAACCCGGAACGGCCTACCGCTACTGGCTCCGATCATTCTCGGGCAGCGGCGACACCACCGGCTATCTGGTGCAGCTGAACGGATGCCCCGTATCCACGGTCGGCATGCGGGCCTACATTGCCCACGGCGATGCCGCACCGCAGGATGTAACCGCGTCCATTCTTGCGAACAGCGCACTGCCCGACGCCGCCACCATGGCCGCCTACGCCGAGGCAGGTGTGAGCGAGGTATTCGCCGTCAAGGAGAAGCTTGCCAATAGCAGGGTGGTGCGCTGGGTGGCCGAGCCCGACGTGGATCGTCCCATCGCGAAGGATGCCCGCACCTTCGATCGGGGCAGCATGGTGCACTTCGGCTTCCTGGTATGGGAAGAGGACGGTTTTACCTTCCACAAGACGATCCCTGCATCGCTCTGGCCGTGCAGCAAATGGGAGACGCTTTCCTGTGGCGAGGATCCCTTCCTGAAGGGCTGGTAGCGGATGGACGACAAGGACGCGGACATGCAAAAGACAAGGATCAGCCAGCGTATGCAGCACACTGTCCCAGCCAGGAAAGAACACCGGAGCAGGTATCACCGAGGCCTGACGTTGCCTGCGTTTCTCGTTTCGCTGCTGGCCTGCAGTGCCTCCGCCATGGGCGCCGATGTCGGACTGCCGGAGTTGCCCGGAGCGAGCGGCAGTTCGGGTTCCGGAGGCCGCTATGGCCTGGTGCCGACGCAAGTGAAGCAGGTGCTGACAGGGTTGGGGTGCAGTCTGGACGACACGGCCAAGGCGCGGGTGCTCTACGTACCCGGTCCGGACGGGCGCCAGGATGTGATGGTGACCGACAACAGCGGATCGGCCTACCACTACTGGCTCCGATCATTTGCTGGCAGTGGCGACACCACCGGCTACCTGCTGCAACTCAAAGGCTGTCCTGCCTCTACGGTCGGCATGCGTGCCTACATCGCCCACGGGAACCGCGCGCCGCAAGACGTGACCGCGTCGGTGCTGATGCAGAGCGCGCTTCCCGATGCCGACACAATGGCCACGTACGCAGCCGCGGGTGTGAGCGAGATGTTCGCCCTTATCGAGCAGCTTGGCACGGTCCCAGTGCTGCGCTGGATTGCAGAGCCCGACCCTGATCGCCCAATTGATGAAGATACCCGCACGATTGACCGTGGCAATTTCGTGCATGGCGGTTTCCTGGTCTGGGAAAATGGTCGCTTCACTTTCCACTGGACCATCCCGGCAGCGATGTGGCCATGCCGTCGCTACCCTACGATTCCCTGCGAGCATGACCCCTTCGTAAAGGGGCCATAACAGCCTGCGGCGAGCACAAATCAGCCGCAGTAGATCGCGATGATGTTGTTGGTGCGGCCGGTTTCAATCGTCAGGCGATCACCGCCTTCCTGCGCTGCACCCGCCGCCGGATCGGCGGTGCCACTGGCCGTGTTGCCGCTGTGCTCGCGGCTGCCACGGGTGACCTGCACGTTCAGGCTGTCGCTGTCCACGCGGGCGCGTTCGACGGTCATGTCGGAGGCGGCCAGCCCGACCGCGCCGCGCACCATGTCGGTGTGGCACTGACCGGAAATCACGCCGTCGATGGGCTGGATCTGGGCCACCGGGCTGCTGCTGCAGGCAGCCAGGGCGAAGCAGACGGCGGCGGTGGCAATGGCGTGCTTCATGGGGGCGTTCCTGATGTGTGTCGTTGCTGCAGGGTGCGACGACACGCGTGGTGGCGGAATGAAGCCGTGCACGCGATGGACACAACGCACTCACTGCGCCCAACAGCCCCGGTAGGGATACTGCACGAGCGGCACCCGCCGCCCCCGGTAGCGCCGGCCCTCGGCCGGCAGCCCCTTTCCCTCCCGAGGAGACCTGCATGGCCACGACCAAGACATTGCCCGCCCGCCGCAAGGCATCGCCCAAGGTGCGCAAAGGCAGCACCGCGACGAAGCCGGTTGCCGACACCGATCGCCCGCGCGTGGTGAAGACCGCCACCCGCAAGGCGGCGGCCAGCGACCCGCGCGCGGCACGCGTGGCCTCGCGACAGCGGCGGCTGCAGGACCAGGAGAAGGCCAAGGATGCGCGCGCCACCAAGAAGGCGGCGAAGAAGACGGCCACCCAGGCCGGCACGCGCAAGCAGCCGGAAACCGTGCCGGCCCAGCATCTGCCCAAGCCCGGCCACGAACACGCGCTGGAACTGGCGCCGCGCTTCCTCGCCCCCGATTACGTCGGCAACGGCAAACTGCAGGGCATGCGCGCGATCATCACCGGTGGTGATTCCGGCATCGGTCGCGCAGTAGCGGTGCTGTTCGCCCGCGAAGGCGCCGATGTCGCCGTGCTGCATCTGGATGAAGCGGAGGATGCGGACATCACCCGCCAGCACGTGGAACGCGAAGGCGGGCGCTGCTTGGTGATCGCTGGCGACGTGCGCGATCCGCGTTTCTGCAACAAGGCGGTGAAGCAGGTGGCCAAGGCCTTTGGCGGAATCGATATCCTGGTCAACAATGCCGCCTTCCAGCTGCATTGCCAGCGTCTGGAAGATCTGGAAGACGCGCACCTGCAGGAGACCCTGCAGACCAACATCGGCGGTTACATCCAGATGGCGCGCGCGGTGCTGCCGCATCTGGGCGAAGGCGCCAGCATCATCAACACCGGCTCTGAAACGGGCATCTTCGGCAGCAAGGCCTTGATCGACTATTCGGCCACCAAGGGCGCGATCCATGCCTTCACCAAGGCGCTGGCCAGCCAACTGCTGCCGCGCGGCATCCGGGTGAACTGTGTGGCGCCGGGGCCGGTGTGGACGCCGCTGAACCCAGCAGACAAGCAGGCGCAGGACGTGGCCGAGTTTGGCAAGGACAGCGACATGGGCCGCCCCGCACAGCCGGAAGAGCTGTCACCCGCCTATGTGTTCCTGGCTTCGCCGGCGTGTGCCAGCTACATCAGTGGCGCGATCCTGCCGGTGATGGGCGGCCCGCGCGGCTGAGCCGACGGTAGAGCCGGTCGCTGGCCGGCAGCAATACTCGGCGCGCGCGTTCTGCGCCATTGCTCAGCGCCCTGCGCTGGAGCTGCCGCACCCACGGGTGCAGCATGTGGCTGGGGTGGCCGACCGGGCACGCGTGCCTGAAGATGTTCAGGGCGTTGTTGCAGCAGGCGCATAAAGATCGGCGATACGCGGAATGAACCGCTGCGGGTTGGCACCGACCAGGTTGGTCAGCACCACCACCGCCACGCCGCGGTCGGGGTAGACGATGAAAGCCGATCGCGCGCCACCGATGCCGGCAACCTGACGGTCCGGCGCCGCTTGCAGCACCGGCCAGCCGGCGGCCCAAGGGCCGGCCCGGCCGTCGGCGAGCGGCTCGGCCGTCCACATGCGCGTGCGCGCGGGTTCGCCCAGCAGGCGGCCGTCGGCCAGCGCGGCCAGCCAGCGGGCAGTGTCATCGGCGGTGGTGAGGATGCCGCCGCCGGCCCATAGGCTGGGCGGCACGTCGTAGAACCAGTGCGACAGTCGCGGCGGCGTGTCGGCCGCTTCAGTCGCGCGCGGCGCCAAGCTGTACATCGTCGCCGCATCGGGTACCAGGTCGTAGCTGTCGCCAAAGGTGGTGCGGGACATGCCGGCGATGCCGAACTGGCTGCCGGCGAGGAAGCGCTCGTAGGGCATGCCCGATTGCCGCGCGATGATCCGTGCCAGCAGCAGGTAATTGGTCTGGTTGTAGGCGAAGCGCTTGCCGGGTGCGGCATCCATCGGCCGCGCGGTCACGGCCTGCCAGGCCTGCGCCTCGGTACCTCCACCCAGCAGGCCATGCTCATCGAGGATGTCCGGCAGGCCCGAGGTGTGCGCGAGCAGTTGGCGCACGCGAACGTTCTGCCAGTCCGGCGGCAGCGCATCGAGATAGCGCGCCAGCGGCGCATCCAGATCCAGCTTGTCGTGCTGCGCCAACTGCGCGGCCGCCACGCCGCGGTCGGGGTAGACGATGAAAGCCGATCGCGCGCCACCGATGCCGGCAACCT
>PJTS01001160.1_pt1 | contig 10631 bp, 8 predicted proteins | sample 1512251 | NCBI WGS metagenome assembly PJTS01 (sample SAMN08177686, study PRJNA422409) | Soil metagenome, whole genome shotgun sequencing project. | isolation source: Soil (2) enriched on wood chips: alkali lignin treatment | place: USA: Madison | collected 2015-01-15 | reverse complement strand
CTCGATCTGACGGATGCGTTCGCGCGTGACCGAGAACTGCTGCCCCACCTCTTCCAGGGTGTGGTCGGTGTTCATGCCGATGCCGAAACGCATCCGCAGCACGCGTTCCTCGCGCGGGGTCAACGACGCGAGCACTCGCGTCGTTGTTTCACGAAGATTGCTCTGGATGGCGGCGTCGATCGGCAGGACGGCGTTCTTGTCCTCGATGAAGTCGCCCAAGTGGCTGTCTTCCTCGTCCCCGATGGGGGTCTCGAGGCTGATCGGCTCCTTGGCGATCTTCAGCACCTTGCGGACCTTCTCCAGCGGCATGGCCAGGCGTTCGGCCAGCTCTTCCGGGGTCGCCTCGCGGCCGATCTCGTGAAGCATCTGGCGCTGGGTGCGGACGATCTTGTTGATCGTCTCGATCATGTGCACCGGAATGCGGATGGTGCGCGCCTGGTCGGCGATCGAGCGGGTGATCGCCTGACGAATCCACCAGGTGGCGTAGGTCGAGAACTTGTAGCCGCGACGGTACTCGAACTTGTCGACCGCCTTCATCAGGCCGATGTTGCCTTCCTGGATCAGGTCCAGGAACTGCAGGCCGCGGTTGGTGTATTTCTTGGCGATGGAGATGACCAGGCGCAGGTTGGCCTCGACCATTTCCTTCTTGGCCTGACGGGCCTCGCGCTCGCCCTTCTGCACCATCTGGACGATGCGGCGATAGTCGTCGATCGGCACGCCAGCCTCGGTGGCGACGGCGGCGATGTGGGCGCGGATGTCGGCGATCTGGGTCGCCTCGTTCTCGCTGAACTTGGTCCAGCGGACGCCCATCTCCTTGACGCGTTCGGCCCAGGTCGGGTCCATCTCCGAGCCGAAATAGGCCTTGAGGAATTCGGGCCGCGAGATGCCGTAGCCGTCGGCCAGGCGCAGCAGCCGGCCTTCCTGACCGATCAGACGCTTGTTGATGGCGTAGAGCTGGTCGACCAGCGCCTCGATCCGGGCGTTGTTCAGCTTCATCGTCTTCAGGCGGTCCGAGATCGCCGTCGACAGGGCCTCATAGGTCTTCTGGTCCTTGGCGGTCAGGACCTCGCCCTTCAGGCGCGCCTCGACCAGCTTGTCCTGCAGCTTGCGGAACTCGCCGAAGTCCGAGGCGATCGCGTCCAGCACCTCCATGACGCCGTCGCGCAGCTCGGCTTCCAGCGCCGAGATCGACATGGCGCCGCCGTCGTCGAAGTCCTCGTCGTCGTCCTCTTCGCCGTCGCCGTCCGGCTCGCCGGTCGGCTGGGCCGGGGCGGGCTGGTTATGCGGCAGGGACGAGGGGTTCAAGATGCCGTAGGTGGCGTCCAGATCGATTACTTCGCGCAGCAGGATGCGGTTGTTGGCCAGTTCGTCGCGCCACACCATGATGGCCTCGAACGTCAGGGCGCTTTCGCACAGGCCCGAGATCATGGCGTCGCGGCCGGCCTCGATGCGCTTGGCGATGGCGATCTCGCCCTCGCGGCTCAGCAGCTCGACCGTGCCCATTTCGCGCAGATACATCCGCACGGGGTCGTCGGTGCGGTCATAGGCGGACTTGGCGGGCGTCTCGGCGACCGAGGTCTCGGCGGCGGCGGCCACGTCGGTGCCGGTCGCCTCGGCGGCGTCCTCTTCGGCTTCGACGACGTTGACGCCCATCTCCGACAGCATGGCCAGGATGTCTTCGATCTGGTCGGGCGTGACTTCCTCGGACGGCAGGACCTTGTTCAGCTCCTCCATCGTCACATAGCCGCGCGTCTTCGCCTGGCGGATGAATTTCTTCACCCCGGCGTCGGTGAGATCGAGCAGGGGCCCGTCGGTGTTGGTTTCGGCGTCCTGCGTCTCGGTCTGCGCGCTCATTCAGTCTGTCTCCACGGCCGGCGGGGGGTGATCAGGCCCCTGCGGCGAAAATACAACGCCCGACGACTTCGTTGGTTACGAAGAAGTCGAGTCTTCCCAAATCGTTCCGGTCTTGATGGCCCGCCGCAAAGCATCGCGCTCGGCCTTCACCAGAGCGAAAGCCGAGTTATCGAAAGCCTTGTGAGCCTCCGACTTCGCCGACGCGAGCGCCTCGTCCAACGCCGCTGCGCGGGTCAGAGCGTCGAACGCCTGCGACCACCGGGTCCTCGCCTCGCCGAGGGGCTTGTCTGTAGCCAGGAATGGCGCGCCGGACTTCGCCGCCGCCTTCTCGACCTCGCGCAACATGGCGTCATGACCCGATTGGGCCAGATGGCGGCGCAGGGCGGCGGAGTCAAGGGTTCGGCCCGAGAAACGCAGCCGCACCATCTCCTGCGCCAGCCCGTCCAGGGCCGGATCGCCGAAACCGTAGCGCGCCACCGCCTCCATGTGGTCGTCCAGCCGCTCCGGATCGTCCAGCGCCCCGTGCGCCAGGGCGGCGGCGATCGGCTCGACCGATCGGAACAGGGCCTGCATGGCCTGGGCGCCCTCGGCCGTCTGCCCCTGCAGCGGCGGCGGCCCGCGCCAGCGCCCGCCCGGCCCCGGCCGACCGCCCGGCTGTTGCGGCCTCTGCGGCTGGCGCGGGAACAGGGCGTCGAACCGGTCGAACAGATCGCGGCGGTACTGTTCGGCCAGATCCTTGTCCTGCACCGCATTGGCCGCCTGGCGCAGCCGCCCCTTCAGCCCCGCCCTGCGCTCGGGCGTGTCCAGCGGTTCGGCCTCGACCTCGCGGCGGAACAGCACCTCGGCGAAGGGCCGCGTCGCCGCCATGACCTGACGCAGGGCCGGCGCCCCCTTGTCCCTCAGAATGTCGTCGGGGTCCTGCCCGCCCTCCAGCAGGGCGAAGCGGAACGACTTGCCCGGCTTCAGCAGCGGCAGCGCCCGCTCGATCGAACGATAGGCGGCGCGCAGGCCCGCCGCGTCCCCGTCGAAACTCAGCACCGGCTCGGACGAGACGCGCCACAGCACCGCCATCTGCTCCTCAGTCAGGGCCGTGCCCATCGGCGCGACCGCAGGCAGCCCCGCCCGGTGGCAGGCGATGACGTCCATATAGCCTTCGACGACGATGATCCCCTGCTCGCCCCGGCTCTCGGCCCCCAGGATGCGGCGCGCCTCGGGCAGGCCGTAGAGGGTCGCCCCCTTGTGAAACAGCGAGGTCTCCGGCCCGTTCAGATACTTGGCCCGGTCGTCCGGGTTCATCGCCCGCCCGCCGAAACTGACGATGCGCCCGCGCGCGTCCAGGATCGGGAACATCAGCCGGTCGCGGAAGCGGTCGTAGGGCTGCCCCCCGCTCTCGGGCGCGATCAGCAGCCCGGCCTCGACCAGATCGCCCGGCCGCGCCCCGCGCTGGACCAGCGCCTGCTTCAGCCCCTCGCGGTCGTTGGGCGCATAGCCGAGGCCGAAGCGCTCCCACTGGTCCTCGGGCAGACCGCGCTTCTCCAGATAGTCGCGCGCCGCCTTGCCGACATTGCGGCGCAGATTGGCGGCGAACCACTTCTGGGCCAGGTCCATCCAGTCGGCCAGGCCCTGACGCTTCTGCTCGCGTTCGGCGGCCTGGGGGTCCTCGGCGGGAAGCTGCATCCCGGCCTCGCCGGCCAGTCGGCTGACAGCCTCGACGAAGCTGAGCCGCTCCGTCTCCTGCAGGAAGGTGATGACGTCGCCGTGCTTGCCCGAGCTGAAGTCGTGAAAGAAGCCCTTGTCGTCGTTGACGAAGAAGCTGGGCGACTTCTCCTTCGAGAAGGGGCTCAGGCCGACGAACTCGCGGCCCTGACGCTTGAGCTTCACCGTCCGCCCGATGATGTCGGACGGCCGAAGGCGGGCCTTCAGCTCCTCGATGAACCGTTCGTCAAATCGCACGCCTGACCTATGCCGTCCGATGGCGGGCGAAAGCCAGCCCCGGCCCTCCCCCGGCCGGGACGGCGCCCGTCCAAATACGCCGCTGGGGATAAGTCCGGGGACAACGCCGACTTCCTTCCGTCGCCCGAGTGGGCTTTAACACCCTCAGCCTCGCCGGAGCCCAGCGACCATGCGCCGCCTTCGTCTTCTCGTCCTGATGCTGCTGCCCGTCGCCCTGCTGGCGCTCGGCGCCTGCCAGACGATTCCGCGCCCCGTCTTCGACGCCGCCGACTTGGCCGCCGCCAGCCCGCCCTGGCGTTATGACTTCCTGACCCCCGAGGCCCGTGACCGCTTCGTGCGCGAGACGGTCAACGCCCAGAACGCTGCGGCGGACGGCACGTTCGACATCCTGGCCCTGTCCGGCGGCGGGGCCAACGGCGCCTATGGCGCGGGCGTCATGGTCGGCTGGAGCCAGGCCGGCGACCGACCCCAGTTCGAGGTGGTGACCGGCGTCTCCACCGGCGCCCTGATCGCCCCTTCGTCGTCGCCGGCCCGCGGTTCGACCCGGCGCTGGAGCATGCCTATACCAGCGGCCAGACCGACGACCTGCTGAAGTCGCGCGGCCTGCTGGCCCTGATGCTGCCCGGCGTGTTCAAGCCCGAGCCCCTGACCAATCTGGTGCTGAACAACATCTCGCCCGAGCTGCTGGCGGCCATCGCCGAGGAGCACCGCAAGGGCCGCCGCCTCTACGTCTCGACCACCAGTCTGGACACCCAGACCCAGGTCGTCTGGGACATGGGCGCGATCGCCCAGCGCGACGACGCGGCCTCGCGCCTGCTGTTCGTCAATGTGCTGATCGCCTCGGCCAGCATCCCCGGCGCCTTCCCGCCCGTCCTTCTGGACGTCGAATACGAGGGCCGCCGCATCCAGGAGCTGCACGTCGACGGCGGCACGGTGTCCAGCTTCCTGGTCGTGCCCCAGGCCCTGCTGCTGGAGGCCCCGAACGCCCGCCCCCTGGGCGACGCCCGCATCTGGATCGTGGTCAACGGCAAGTGGGACCCGCGCTTCGAGGTCTCGCGCATCTCGGCCATCAGCATCGCCGCCCGCAGCTTCGACACCATGATGAAGGCCCTGCAACGCTCGGACCTGACCGCGATCACCCAGTTCGCCCGGCGCTATGATCTGACGCTGTCGGTGGCCGCCATCCCCGACCACGCCGAGGCCAACACCCTGGACTTCACCCAGGCCCATATGACCGCCCTCTTCCAGACCGGGGAGGCCGAAGCCCTGGCCGGCCGCGCCTTCGAGCGGCGCGTCGATCCGTCCGAGCCGCGCCAGAGCCGCCGCCGACACGGAGCGCAGACGCCGCCCACGGTGGTCATCGCCCCGCCGGTCGATTAGGAATTCATTAACCATATTGACCGCATTGCGGCCACAACCATCTGATTACGAACAATATTTTTCGTATAACAGCGGAACTGTCCACAGCACCTGTGGATTCTTCTCGCGTCTCTGAGAAACAGAGGCCGTTCCCGACAGCGCCGCCGCAGACCGTGACCGACGCCGTCCGCAGATGGGTTTTCTCATGTTCATCGCCATCGCCCGCCCGGCGGTGGAGCCCCAAGGCCCCGACGCCGTCGCCGTCCCCGGCTCTCCTGCTGTCCCCCTGCTCAAGCCGCGCGCGCTTCACGCCCGCCTGCTGGCCAACGCCGCTCTGAGGCGGCGACGCGGCTGGCGGCGGCGTCAGGAGAACCGCCGCGAAGACGCCGACTACTGGCTGCACGCGGCCGCCGTCGCCGTCGGCAAGGCGGCCCAACTCCGTCGCGCCCAGGCCGCGCCCCTGCCCTGAGCAGGTCAGCGCAGTGAAGGCTCAGCGCAATTCGGGCAGGCGCCGCGCCAGGGATTCTTTCAGCTTGCGCCCGCGCTCGGACAGGCTCTTGCCTCGCCGTCGTTCGCGCGCCTCGAACCCCTGGCCCCAGCGTTCGTGCATGGCTGCCATCAGGGCCGGGTGGCGGTCGTACTGGTGCACGATCGGACTGATCCCGCCGTCCGGGTTCACGATCCGCCCGTCCGCCAACGACAGGGCCTCGCCCGGCGTCAGGCCGACGGTGGCGATCCGGCCGTAGTTGGCCGCCGCCTCGCCCTCGACCAGGCCCAGGTGCAGGGCGATGTTGCAGGCCGCCTGGTCCGCCCCGAAGGCCCCGCCGATCTCTGAGCGTGGAATGGCCGCCAGCATCAGCAGGGTGCGGCAGAAGCGGATCATGCACGCGCGCGGCCCCATGACGGTGCCGACGCAGACGCACGGCTTGTCCGCCAGGGCGCGCGCCACGTCCTCGCCGCCGACGCCGCGCAGATACTTCATGTTGAAGGCGTGGCCCTTCAGCCCGCCGTCATACTCGACGAAGAACTCGGGCTTCTGGGGCGGCGGGTCGAACGGCGGCGCCTGAAAGACCACGTCGCGCACGTCCGTCAGCAGGACGCTGCGCGCCCAGGGCCGCTCGCTCATCAAGGCGTCGAAGGCGGCGAACCGCTGCATCACCGGATGCGGCCGCCAGACCCCGTCGCACAGAGACCGCGGCGGCGCCGCCTCCACCCCATGCGCCGCCAGAAAGGCCAGCAATTCCGGCTCCTGGTCCGTCACCAGCACGACGGGCCCGGCGTAGACGGCGCGCAGGGAGCGCACGAAGACCGCCACATCGGCGGCTTCATAGCCGGTGGCGTAGCCCAGGATCAGATCATGCTCGCCCGCCGCAAAGGTCGGAGAGGCCCCCCTCTCGCCCGCGATCGCGGCGGCGACCCAGCCCAGGTAGGCCGACTTCGCCGCCGGTGAAGCCATTTACGCCCTCATGGAATCCACGAAACGCTTGAACAGATAGAGGCTGTCGGTCGGGCCCGACGAGGCCTCCGGGTGATGCTGAACGCTGAACACCGGACGGTCCTTCAGCGCAATGCCGCAATTCGTACCATCGAAAAGCGACACATGCGTTTCAACCACCGCCTCGGGCAGGCTGGCGCCGTCGACCGAGAACTCGTGGTTCATCGACACGATCTCGACCTTGCCCGTGGTCAGGTCCTTGACCGGATGGTTGGCGCCGTGGTGGCCCTGCTCCATCTTCAGCGTCTTGGCGCCCAGGGCGATGGCCAGCATCTGGTGGCCCAGGCAGATGCCCATCAGCGGCTTGCCGCTGTCCAGCAGCTTCCTGATCTCGGGCACGGCGTATTCGCCGGTCGCGGCCGGATCGCCCGGACCGTTCGACAGCACCACGCCGTCGGGATCGCGCGCCAGGATGTCCTCCGCCGTAGTCGAGGCGGGCACCACGGTGATCTTCACCCCGGTCGAAGCCAGGGCGCGCAGGATGTTGCGCTTCACGCCGTAGTCGACGACCACCACCGACTTGTCGCCGGCCTCGGGCTTGGCGTAGCCCGTCGGCCATTCCCAGGCGCCCTCGGTCCATTCGAAGGCCTGGGTGGTCGAGGCGTCCTTGGCCAGATCCAGGCCGACCAGGCCCTTCCAGTCGCGCGCCTGGGCCGTCAGGGCCTCCAGGTCGAACTTGCCGTCGGGGTCATGGGCGATGACGGCGTGCGGGGCGCCCTTTTCGCGGATCAGCTGGGTCAGGGCGCGGGTGTCCACGCCGGCCAGGCCGATGACGCCGCGCGACGTCATCCAGGCGTCCAGCCCGCCCGTGGCGCGCCAGTTGGCCGGATCGGTCGGCACGTCGCGCAGGATGACGCCGCGCGCCGCGCGCTCGGGCGCCTCGCCGATCTGTTCGACGTCTTCCAGGTTCACGCCGACGTTGCCGATGTGCGGGAAGGTGAAGGCCAGGATCTGGCTCATGTACGAAGGGTCGGTCAGGATTTCCTGATAGCCCGTCATGGCGGTGTTGAAGACCACCTCGCCGACGGCCGAGCCGGTCGCCCCGACGCCGATCCCCGACAGGACCGTTCCATCTGCGAGCACGAGGACGCCGGTGGCGCCGGACAGGATGTGAGTCGTCATGGCGCAGGGCTCCTAGCAGTGAATACGGGCGGACAAACGGCGGCGTCGCTAAAGAGATGAAGGGGGCGTGTCAACACAGGCCTTCGACTATGCCCCCTGCGCGCGTCCCTGTCGCTTGCGAACCCACAGCCAGGCCAGGCTGGTCACGGCGAAGAAGCCGACGCTGGGCCAGATGTAGCCGCCCGCCGCCGCCGCGACCGCAAAGGCCGAGAACACCGCCCCGCCGACGGCCAGCAGACGCCAGCCCGGCTTGGTCGTCAGCTTCCACAGCGTCACCGAGCACAGGGCGTACAGGCACAGCGTCAGCACCGAGGTCACGCCGATCAGCACGCCGAACTGCTGGCCCAGGGTCGGCTGGGCGCTGGCGATCACCATGGCGCTCATGATGACGCCGTTGATCAGGGGATTGGACAGGGGTGTCCTGCCCTTCTGCGCCCCGCCGAACCAGCGCGGCAGCCATCCGGCTTCAGCCGAGGCGCGGGCCGTCTCGCCGCCCATCATGGTCCAGCCCGCGATGGTGCCGGTCGCCTTGATGACGGCGCAGGCCGCCACCAGACCGGCCACCGAGGCCCCCATGACCCGCGCCACCAGATCGGCGTAGGGGCTGGTCGAATGGGCCAGGACGTCGGCCGGAATGACGCCGAACACCGCCACGCTGGCCGCCACATAGACGACGAAGGCCAGCAGAACACCGCCCAGCGAGGCGCGGCCCACGTCGGTCGCCGGGTTCTTCACCTGACTGGACAGGGCGGCCGCGCTCTCAACCCCCAGGAAGGCCCAGAAGATGACGGCCAGCGACGCCGGAACCGTCTTCATCAGCGGCTCGCCCGCCGGGCTCCACGAGGCGACGAAGGTCTCGCCGCTGAAGGCGATGACGCCGGCGATGATGGCCAGACCGATCGGGATCAGCCCCAGCACCAGGGTGATCGCCCCGAACCGCGCCGCCGTCTTCGACCCGGCCGCATAGGCCGCCGTGGTCAGCCAGATCAGCGCCAGATTGCTGAGCGCCCCCCACATCGGCTCCTTCAGCGCCGGAAAGAAGAAGGCCAGATAGCCGGTCCCCGCCACCGCCACGGCGACGTTGCCGGTCAGGCAGGCGGCCCAATAGGCCAGCCCCGTCTGATAGCCCAGAAACCGCCCCAGACCGCGCCGGGCGAAGTCCGACAGGCCGTCGGCCTCCGGCTGCATCCGCCCCAGACCGCCGAACACCAGCGCCAGGGTCACCGCCCCGACGCCGCAGACGATCCAGCCGATGACGCTCGAGCTGCCGGTCGGCGCCAGGGTGGCGGGCAGCAGATAGACGCCCGATCCGATCATGTTCCCCGCCACCACAAGGGCGGCCAGACCCCAGCCGATGCGGTGCGAGGGTTCAGGCAGGATGTCGACTTGGCTCATGCCCGCCGCATAGACCGAAATGTCGCAGCCGTCGCCATGAAGATTCTTTCCACATCGCCTCCTTCCCTCCGCTCATCCCGGCGGACGCCGGGATCCAGTCCTTTGGCTTCAGGCATACCCTAAGGGCGTCACCCTGCTTTCGATCGGCCGCAGCGAAAGAGGCTCTTACTGGATCCCGGCGTCCGCCGGGATGAGCGGGGATAGGAACCATGCTAATCCCCCGCCGAAATTCTGGAGTTCGCCCATGCCCGTCACCACGGTCGGCCTCGATGCTGACGACACCCTCTGGCACAATGAGACCATCTTCCGCCTGAGCCATAAGCGGTTCGCCGAACTCCTGGCCGACCATGCCGAAGAGCCGGTGATGTTGGACCGCCTGGCGCAGGTCGAGCGGCGCAACCTGCGGCTCTACGGCTACGGCGTGAAGGGTTTCACCCTGTCGATGCTCGAGACGGCGATGGAACTGTGTGACGGCTCGGCCCCGCCCCACATCGTGCGCGAGATCCTGGCCGCCGGGCGCGAGATGCTGGTCCATCCCGTCGAGACCCTGCCCGGCGTGGCCGAGACGGTCGCCGAGCTGTCGGCGCGATACCGCCTTATTCTGATCACGAAGGGCGACCTGATGGACCAGGAGCGCAAGCTGGCCGCCTCACGCCTCGGCGAACACTTTTCAGCCGTCGAGATCGTGTCGGAAAAGGATCGTTCGACCTATGAACGGGTTTTCGCGCGCCAGGGCGTGACGCCGGACCACGCGGCCATGATCGGCAATTCCATGCGGTCGGATGTCCTCCCCGCCATCGCCGCCGGCGCCTGGGGCGTGCACATTCCCTACCACCTCACCTGGGCTCACGAACTGGCCGACGCCCCCGAAGGCCACCCCCGCTACGTCACCCTCAGCCGCTTTGACGAGGTGCCGAATTGGCTCGCCGATCACACGGAATAAATCAAACATAGTTCTTCAAAATTACCGCAATAACTCGACGTTATTCGGCCTTAATTGGGCACAATTTGTCCCAAATTTGCAACAACGACACATTACCGTCTCGTCATATTCACCTTGCCGTCGATCCAACTTGACCCGCGTCCGATGAGGCAATCCTGTGGCGCTCCATGGTCTATACCGTGACGTTTTGTAAGGCTCATTCGCATGCGTTTTAATCGCTCCTCCCTCCTCGCCAGCACCGTGCTGGCCGGCGTCGTCGCCGCCGCCGCCAGCGCCGCCAGCGCCCAGGTCGATCAGCCGGCCTCTGACACGCAGGCCACCGAAGTCGGCGAGATCGTCGTCACCGGCTCGCGTATCCGCCGCAGCGCCGCCAACGCCCCGACCCCGATCATCCAGGTCTCGCAGGAAGAGATCCTGTCGACCGGCCAGACCAGCGTCATCGACTATCTGGCCACCATCCCGGCCCTGCAGAACTCGACCGTTCCGTCCGACACCACCGGCTCCAGCCTG
>PJTS01001159.1_pt1 | contig 10640 bp, 9 predicted proteins | sample 1512251 | NCBI WGS metagenome assembly PJTS01 (sample SAMN08177686, study PRJNA422409) | Soil metagenome, whole genome shotgun sequencing project. | isolation source: Soil (2) enriched on wood chips: alkali lignin treatment | place: USA: Madison | collected 2015-01-15 | reverse complement strand
TCCGGGGTCCGGCCCAGCCGCTGGCGGCTGTGCGTTCGGGCGCTTGCGAAGCAGTGCTTCGCAAGCAAAGCGCCCTCACCCATGGGGGCTCGATGGCGCCATCCATGGCGCCAACGGTCCTGCCCACCCACACCGCCCCACCTCTGACAGATCCCTGCGATCTGTTGGTGGGTGCCGACCGTTGGTCGGCACATCTGTCAGATATCGAATGAATTCATCCACGCATGGCGTGGATCTACTGGGACGTGCGGCTGTTGGTAGGTGTCGACCTTGGTCGACACATCTGTCAGACATCGATATCCGACCCCGTGCCGACCAACGGTCGGCACCCACCAAAGCAGAACGCTGTTCTGACAGATCGCGGGAAACTGTCGAAGGCGGGGTGGGTCCGGTTGAGGGGGTGTGAGCGGCATGGATGCCGCGACCAAGCCTACATGGACGTATTTACGGCGTCCCCCTCAACCGGACCCACCCCGCCATCCCACGGATAGCACGCTTTTGCTGTTGCTTCGGCAGGTGCAGGGCTGCAAGCCCTGCCGACCAACACCCCCCACCTACCACCATTGGCCTACACATTCCTGGCGCATTCCGCTGCGATAATGCCCGCCAGGGGCGACGCGCAGCGGGCGCGGGCGTGAGCAGAAACAGGATGTAGCGTGGTCGGCAGGCAGTGGCGTTACGGAACGGGGGCGGTGCTGGTCGTCCTGCTGATGGTGCTCGCCGCACCCTGGCTCGGCCATGCCCGCACGGTCGAGAACGGCCGCGATTACCTGCTGGTCGGTGCCGCCACCGATGAACCCACCCCCCATCGTGCCTGCACGCCGCAGATGCTGTCCGGCGACCGCCAGCAGGTCACCGTCGAAGCGCCGCCCGGAGGGTGGTCCGGCGAGCCGCAGGCGCTGGATGTGTTCAACGTGTTTGCCGGCGAAGTGCGCCTCAAACACGGCGACCGCGAGATCTGCGGCAACATGCACGACGCGCGGACCCGCGATTCGCGCTTCCGCGCCGGCATCGGCATGGTCGCCGTGCCGCCGGCCGGCAGCCATGAGCCGTTCGTGGTGTCCTGGCAGCGGCCGTTGAAGGCACGCTGGGTGCCGACGCTGCTGCTGGGCGCGCCCAGCCCCGTGCAGCAGAACGACACTGCGCGCCTGCTGGTGCGCGCGGCCTGCATCGCGGTGGCCATCGCCCTGGCACTGTCGGCGCTGATGGCCTACCTGACCACGCGTGATCGCAGTTTCCTGTTCTACATCGCCGCCACCGTGGTGCTGGTACTGTGGCAGTCCATCCTCGGCGGCCTCAGTGGCTACCCCGAGCCGTGGTTGCCGGTTGGCCAGCGTGGCCCGTGGTGGTTGCTGTCGCTGACCGCGGCCACCCTGGCGCTGGTGTTGCCGGCGCTGTGGCGGCTCAACGGCGGTGACCGCGTGCTGCCACGCTCGCGCCTGGCCCAGCAGCTGCTGCTGTGGGGCCTGATGGGTGTGGCCGTGATGGTGCCCTGGCTGCAGCGGGAGACCCTGGCGCCGGTAGCGCGGGTGCTGCAGGCCTGCTTCATCGGTGGCTGCCTGCTGTCGCTGGCCATGGGCGTGTGGGCGCGCCTGCGCGGGGACGCCTGGGCCGTGGCCGGGCTGGCGTCGCTGTCGCCGATGCTGGTGCTGGTGGTGGCCGATGCGACCCGCGCGCAATGGCTGTTCGAGTACCGCGTGGAGGCACTGCAGCTGGCGGTCACCTGGCTGCTGATGATGGCCGCCTACGCGCTCAACCTGCGCCTGGGCCGGCTGCGCCAGCAGCGGGACGAGATGCGCCAGCTGGCCGAGACGGACATGCTCACCGGCCTGCCCAACCGCCGCGCCGGCCTGCAGCAGCTCGCCCAGCAGCTGGAACGGGTGCAGCGCGACGGCGGCCCGCTGGTGATCGGCTTCCTCGACATCGATCTGTTCAAGGACATCAACGACCGCCACGGCCATGCGGTCGGGGACCAGGTGCTGGTGGCCGTGGCCCAGGCCCTGCGCGCGGCCGTGCGCAACCAGGACGAAGTGGTGCGCATGGGCGGGGAGGAGTTCCTGCTGCTGCTGCCGGGCATGCCGCGCGACGCGGCGGCCGCCCGCCTGGAGCAGCTGCGCCAGCGCATCACCCAGCTCTGCCAGGACCTGCAGGTGCCGGGCCTGGAGGTGACCGCCAGCATCGGCCTGGCGCAGTGGCGCCCGGGCGAGGACGACCTGGCCGCGCTGCTGCGGCGGGCCGACCATGCCATGTACGTGGCCAAGCGCAGCGGCCGCAACCGGGTCTTCGACGGCGAAACCGTCGATCCATTGCTGCCGGCGTGACCCGGGCGGGGCGGGGATGGCCGATAATGGGGCCATGACCACCCGACTCAACAAATACATCGCCGAAACCGGCTTCTGCTCCCGCCGCGAGGCCGATCGCCTGATCGCCGCCCGCCGGGTCACCGTCAACGGCCACCCCGGCGGTACCGGCGCCGTGGTCGGCGAGGGCGATACCGTCCTGGTGGACGGCCAGCCGCTGCAGGTGCGCGTGGCCCGCAAGCCGGGCGCCCGCCGCCACGTCTACATCGTGCTGAACAAGCCGGTGGGCGTGACCTGCACCACCGAAAGCTCGGTCAAGGGCAACATCGTCGACTTCGTCGGCCACGAGCAGCGCATCTTCCCGATCGGCCGCCTGGACAAGGATTCCGAGGGCCTGATCCTGATGACCAGCAACGGCGACATCGTCAACCAGATCCTGCGTGCCGAGAACGGCCACCAGAAGGAGTACCTGGTGGCGGTCAACAAGCCGGTCACCGATGAATTCCTGCGCGGCATGGCCCGCGGTGTGCGCGTCCACGACCAGATGACCCTGCCGTGCCGCACCTCGCGCATCGCCAAGTTCGGCTTCCGCATCACCCTGGAGCAGGGCCTGAACCGGCAGATCCGCCTGATGGCCGCCGCGTTCGATTACCGTGTCACCCAGCTGCGCCGCGTGCGCATCGACAACATCAAGATCGGTGCGCTGAAGCCGGGCCAGTGGCGCAACCTGACCGAGCAGGAACTGCGCGGGCTGCTGCCCAAGCAGCAGGACTGGTAACCGACGCCTGCAGAGCCGGGCCCATGCTCGGCTGGCGGGCTGCATCATCGGCTAGACTCGGCAGTGACCTGCCGGAACATGACGCTGCATGATCAAGCCCGACAAGCCTGCCAACGAGGCCCAGCGCCTGGACGCGCTGTACCGCTACCGCATCCTCGATTCGGAGCGCGAGAAGTCCTTCGATGACCTGGTGGTCATCGCCAAGGCGGTGTGCGGCACGTCGATGGCCGCCGTCACCCTGATCGACGTTGAACGGCAGTGGTTCAAGTCGATCCAGGGCATCGATGCCACCGAGAACCTGCGCAGCGAATCGATGTGCGGCCACGCCATCCTGCAGCCGCGCGAGCTCATGGTGGTGGAGGATGCGCAGCAGGACATCCGCTTCCACGACAACCCGGTGGTGACCGGCGATCCGCACGTGCGTTTCTACGCCGGTGCGCCGCTGATCAGCAGCGACGGCCTGCCGCTGGGCACGCTGTGCGTGTTCGATCCCACCCCGCAGCACCTGGCCCCGGACAAGGCCGAGGCGCTGGCCGCGCTGTCACGCCAGGTCATGCTGGTGATGGAACTGCGCCGCTTTGCGCTGGATATCCAGAGCCACATGGTGCAGCGCGATGACTACGAGCGCCTGCTGTCCGAGTACCACGACGTGCTGCTGGCGCAGAACGCCGACCTGACCGAACAGAGCCGCACCGATGCGCTGACCGGGCTGCCGAACCGGCGCGCGATGGCCGCCGCCCTGCAGGACGCCGTGGCCAGCGCCGACGGCCAGCCGCGGCAGACCTGCGTGGCCCTGGTGGACATCGACCACTTCAAGCACATCAACGATTTCCAGGGCCATGCCACCGGCGACCGGGTACTGGCCGAACTGGGCGTGCTGCTGCGTTCGCACTTCGCCGGCCGCGGCCTGGCCGCGCGCTATGGCGGCGAGGAATTCGTGGCGCTGATGCCGGACGTGGACCTGCGCACCGCCGAGCTGCAATGCGAGTTCCTGCGCATGGCGGTGGCTGACCTGCCACTGGGTTTCCCGGTGACGGTCAGCATCGGCGTGGCCCAGCACCAGGCCGGCGAAACCACCGACCAGACCCTGGCGCGCGCCGACGCGGCGCTGTACCGCGCCAAGGCCAACGGCCGCAACCGGGTGGAGCTGGCGCCGTAAACCCGCGACGTGGCACGGGGGGCCACGACCTGACGGGCGCCTGCCTCTGGCGGGCCGTCTCAACCACTGCGATGCCATTGCCACATCATGGCGTCCTCCCCCTCTGCAAGGACGCCGCCCATGCTGCAGACCCTGGCCGTTGCCCACTACCGTTCGTTGCATGACCTGGTACTGCCGCTGCAACGGTTGAACGTCGTCACCGGGGACAACGGCAGTGGCAAATCCAGCCTGTACCGCGCGTTGCGCCTGCTGGCTGAAAATGCACAGGGAGGCGTGGCCGCCGCGCTTGCCCGTGAAGGCGGGCTGGGTTCGGCACTGTGGGCTGGCCCGGAAAAGATCGATGCGCGCGTGGTGCGTGGTGAAATTCCCTTGCAGGGCACCGCGCGGCAGGAATCGGTCAGCTTGAAGCTGGGCTTTGCCACCGACGAGATCGGCTACGCCATCGACCTGGGCTACCCGCCGCCCAGCCTGTCCGCGTTCGCGTTGGACCCGCAGATCAAGAGCGAGGCGATCTGGGCCGGCCCGTTTCTGCGCAGTGCCACTCAGCTGGTTGACCGGCGCGGCATGCTGCTTCGCCGGCGGCGTGGGACAGGGTGGGGCGTGGTTGACGATCGCCTGTCCGTGTTCGACAGCCTGTTCACCCAGGCCGGTGATCCGCAGCGCATGCCTGAGGCCATCGCGTTGCGCGAATACATCCGCCGCTGGCGTTTCTACGATCACTTCCGCAGCGATGCTGAGGCACCCGCGCGGCAGCCGGCGATGGCCACGCGAACGCCGGTACTGCACCACGATGGGCACGATCTTGCCGCCGCCTGGGTGACGATCCTTGAAATCGGCGATCCACAGGCACTTGCCTGTACCGTCGACGATGCGTTCCAGGGCGCGACGGTGAGATTCGAGCAAGGCGATGGAAGGCTGGCTTTGCGCTTCCATCAACCCGGCCTGCTGCGTCCGCTGTCGATGGCCGAACTGTCCGACGGTACGCTGCGCTTCCTGTTGCTGGCCGCTGCGCTGCATACGCCGCGGCCACCGCCGCTGCTGGTACTCAACGAGCCGGAAACCAGCCTCCATCCTGACCTGCTGCCCGCGCTCGCGCGTTTGATCATCGCCGCCAGTGCGCGCAGCCAGGTCTGGGTAGTGTCCCATTCCAGCCGACTGATCGCAGCCTTGGAGCAGGCGCCGGACTGCCATTCGCTGCACCTCCACAAGGAACAGGGCCGCACGTTGTTGAGTGGTCAGGGGTTGCTTGACGCTCCCGCATGGCATTGGCCGCGGCGTTGACGCCCCGCCTCACTCGGCGATGTTGCGCGCCTCGGCCGTGCCCAGGATCTCCGGATGCTGCACCGGCTTGCGGCGGTTCAGCAGCGGGTGCAGGAACACCGCACCGACGATGATCGCCACGCCCAGGTAGAACCACGGCGTCACTTCATGCTGCTCACGCAGCAGCACCACCGCCAGCAGCACGGCATAGACCGGCTCCAGGTTGGTCACCAGCTGCACGGTATAGGCGCTGAGATGGCGCAGCGCGACCAGCGCCAGGGCGAACGGCAGCAGCGTGCAGGCGCCCGCCAGCACCAGCAGCAGGATGCCATCGTGCAGGTCGGGCACCACCCACAGGGGGCTGGCCAGCGCCGGCAGCAGGTACGGCAGCACCGGCGCCAGCAGGGTGAGGGTGAGGGTGCCGGCGCCCAGTTCCAGCGCGGTCACCGTCAGCGGATCGGCATGGCTGACCATGCGCTTGTTGAGCGAGCCGAACACCGCCACCAGCAGCGCCGACAGTGCGCCGACCAGCACGCCCAGGCGCATGCCATCGGGCACGCCGCCGACCACCAGGGCCACGCCCGGCAGCACCGCCAGGCCGAAGGCCAGCTCGCGTACCTGGAAGGGCCGCTTGGCCACCCACGGTTCGATGATGGAGGTGAACACCGGCGCCAGTGCGATGCAGGTGGCGGCCACCGAGGCATTGGCCAGCTTCACCGCGCCATAGAACGTCAGCCAGTGCAGGGCGACCAGCGCACCGATGCCGGCATAACCGGCCACCAGCCGCAGCGGCAAGGTGCGCAGCCCGCGCCAGACCCGCGGCAGCAGGGCCAGCATGGCCACCACCAGCAGCATGCGCCACCACACCAGCGGCAGCGCCGGCAGGGTGATCAGCTTGCCGAGGATGGCGGTGACGCCCCACAACAGGACACAGAAATGGATCTGCCAGAGCGCTTTGCGGGTGTCGGGGGTCGTCATCCGTGTATTGTGCGGCAAGCGCAGGGCGGCCGGCGATGGCGGTGGCCTGCCCGCTGCATCCTGTCCCTGGAGCCCGTGCATGCCTGCCGACCGTTCGCTGCTGCGGGGTTGGGCCGCGCTGACCGCGCTGGTCGCCGCCACCTCACTGCTGCTGCAGTACCTGTTGCTGGTCAACGGCCCCGGCGGCAGCGTGGGCATCGCCGCAGCGACGCTGCGGTTCTTCGGCTACTTCACCATCCTCAGCAACCTGGCCGTGTGCCTGGGCTGCCTGCGCCTGGCGTCCGGACGAGCGCTGCGGGCGACCCCGGCGGCAGTGCTGGCGCTGTGCATCGGCGTGACCAGCCTGGTCTATGCGGTGGCCCTGCAGAGGCTGTGGCAGCCCACCGGCCTGCAATGGTGGGTCGACATGGGCCTGCACTACGCGGTGCCGCTGCTGTACCTGGGCGGCTGGCTGCTGCTGTTGCCGCACGGGCACCTGCGCTGGCGCGCGCTGGGCAGGGTGCTGCTGGTGCCGGTGGCGTACCTGGGCTGGGCGATGGCGGTGGCCGCCCTGCTCGGCCAGGCGCCGTACCCGTTCCTGGAATGGCAACGGATCGGTGCAGCGGCATTCGCGCTCAACGTGCTGCGGGTGGCCGGCGTGTTCGTGCTGGGCTGGAGCCTGCTGTGGGCGCTGGATCGCTGGCGCCGTCGCTGAGCCGCTGCAGGGCCATCGCCGCCGCCGGGTTGCGTGCCTTGCCCGCGCCGATGCACAGCAGGTAGACCTCGCGTGGCTGTGGCACGGCGGGCTCGGCCAGGCAGGGCAGGTCGTCCACGGGTTCGCCGCGTGACCACCGCTGCGCGCGGTCTGCCCAGCGCTGCTGCTGCGGTCGCGGCAGGCCCTCGCGCAGGCGCGCCTGGCTGCGCTTGATGCGCGCGTAGACGAAGCCGGCGCTGACATCGCCGTGCAACGGTGCCTCGTCGCTGTCTTCGATCACCAGGGCCACGCCATGGCGGCGCGCGGCGGCCACCAGCTCCGGCCCGTGCACCTGCGCGTTGCGCACTTCCAGCGCGTGCTGCAGCGGCACGCCCTGCAGGGTCTGCGGCAGCGCAGCCATCAGTGCTTCCAATGCCACCGCGTCAGCCGGGTGCCTGGGGTCGAACTGCCACAGCAGCGGGCCCAGCCGGTCACCCAGTGCCAGCGCGGCGTGCAGGAAGGGTGCGGCCGCTTCAACGGTGGACGACAGATCGCGGCGCTGCACGAGGTAGCGCGGCGCCTTCATTGAAAAGCGGAAACCGTCCGGCGTCTGTGCAGCCCACTGCGCGCACTGCGCTTCGGTGGGCGTGCGGTAGAAGGTGCCGTTGATCTCGATGCAGCGCAGCGCGTGGCTGGCGTGGGCCAGCTCTTCGCGCTGCGGCAGGCCGTCGGGGTAGAACACCCCGCCGCGCCACGCCGGAAACACCCAGCCACCAATGCCGCAGCGGATCGCTGCGGGTGTCACTGGCCGTGGTCCGCGCGCCAGGGATCGTAGCTGCCGAACCACCACAGGTAGCCTTCCGGGTCGGCGCAGGCGTAGCCCCTGCCGCCGTAGTCCTGGTCGGCGATGTCGATGACGATGCGCGCGCCGGCAGCCTTGGCCCGCGCGTAGTGAGCGTCGGCATCGGGAACGATGACGCACGCGCTCTGCGTCTGCCGCCCATCGACCTCGTCGGGCATCACCGCCAGCTTCGACCATTCGCCGCTGCTGCTGGCCGAGCCGAGCATGACCATGCCCTGGCCGAACACCAGCTGCGCGTGGAAGACCGTTTCGCCTTCGGCGTACACCGCCTGCGCATGGAAGCCGAACGCGCGCTGCAGCCAGTCGATGGCGGCCAGTGCGTTGCGGTAGCGCAGGCACGGAATGATGGTAGAACCGGTGCTGGATGGATCGCTGTGGGCCATGACACCCCTCCTATGGCACAGGGCAGGATCGGCTGCTGGCCGTTACCATCGCGCGAAACCCCGGTGATGGCCTGCACACGGCCGCAACCCCCGTTCGGAGATGGTGCTGGATGAACAACTGGATTGGAGGCGCCGTGCTGCTGGCCTGCGCGACGATGGCACATGCGGCTGAAACCGCGCCGACCCTGGCGCAGCTGCAGGACCTGGATGCGACCGTCGAGCGCGTGCGCGCGCAGTTCGACGTGCCCGGCGTGGCCGTGGCCGTGGTCAAGGACGGCAAGGTGGTGCTGGAACGCGGCTGGGGCGTGCGTGAGCTGGGCAAGCCGGCGCCCGTGCAGGCCGACACCCTGTTCGCCATCGCCTCCAACACGAAGGCGTTCACCGCTACCTCGCTGAACCTGCTGGCCGAGGACGGCAAGCTGAAGATGGACGACAAGGTGATCGACCACCTGCCGTCGTTCCGCATGTCCGACCCGTTCGTGACCGGTCAGATGACCCTGCGCGATCTGCTTTCGCACCGCAGCGGCCTGAGCCTGGGGGCAGGCGACCTGCTGTTCTGGCCGACCACGTCCTACAGCAATGCCGAGGTGGTCCAGCGCCTCGGCCAGGTGCCGCTGAAGGGTGGTTTCCGCGAGCGCTATGCCTACGACAACATCCTCTATGCGGTGGCCCAGCAGGTCATCGAGAAGGTGTCGGGCATGAGCTACCAGCAGTTCCTGCAGACGCGCATCTTCGACAAGGTAGGCATGGCCGGCACGCGCTACAACGCCGACCACCTGCAGGCCGGTGACAACGCGGCGATCGGCCACGCCAAGTACGATTTCAAGGACCTGCGCACCGTCGCGCCGCTGACCTGGTCGAACAACGCCGGTGCCGGCGGCATCTATTCCAGCGCACATGACATGGCGCGCTGGATGCAGGTGCAGCTGGCCGAGGGCACGCTGGCCGACGGTACGCCGCTGTTCAGTGCCAAGACCCAGAAAGAGATGTGGCAGATGATCACGCCGCAGGCCATTGCCGCGCCGAGCGTGCCCGAGCTGGAGCCGGCGCGCGCCAACTTCGCCGGTTACGGCGAGGGCTGGAGCCTGAGCGACTACCGCGGGCAGAAGCTGGTCTGGCACACCGGTGGCTGGCCGGGCATGGTTTCGCGCCTGACCCTGGTGCCGGGGCACAAGCTGGGCGTGGTGGTGCTGACCAACCAGGAAGCGGGCGCGGCCTTCAATGCCATCACCCTGAGCGTGCTCGATGCCTACCTGGGCGGCGAAAAGCACGACTGGGTGGACGCCTATGCCAAGGGCGTGGCCAAGGGGCAGGACAAGGCGGATGAAGCCTGGGCCAAGCACCAGGCCGAGCGCGCCAAGGGCAGCACGCCGTCGCTGCCGCTGGCGCGCTATGCCGCCACGTACCGCGACCGCTGGTATGGCGACATGGTGGTGTCTGCAGAGGGCAAGGGCCTGCGCCTGCGTTTTGCCAGAACCGCGCAGCTGACCGGCCGCCTGGAGCACTGGCAGCACGACACGTTCATCGTGCGCTGGGATGACCGCTCGCTCAACGCCGATGCCTTCGTCAACTTCAGCCTGGACCCGGACGGCAAGGTGCGCGAAGTGCGCATGCAGCCGATCTCGGACCTGACCGATTTCAGCTTCGACTTCCAGGACCTGCTGTTCACCCCGGTCACCCCGTAGCGGTAGCGCCGGCCGCTGGCCGGCGAACGCCGGGAACACACCGGCCATGGGATAATCCCCGCGCTGATCTGGCGAGGGAATGTGATGTTTCGTTGGTTTGAATCCCTGATTCCGGTGTTCCCGCCCGTGGACGGCCGCATGCCGCCGCAGAAGGTGCTGCCGTTCTACCTGCACTACCTGCGCCCGGTGTGGCCGGTGCTGCTGGCCACCCTCATCGCCGGCCTGCTGTTGGCGCTGGTGGAAGTGGCGATGTTCGATTACCTGGGCCGCATCGTCGACATGGTCGCCGAGCAGCCCGGTGCCGGTTTCTTCCAGCGCCACGCCAATGAGCTGGGCTGGATGCTGTTCATCACGGTCATCGCGCGGCCGATCCTGGTCGGCCTGCACAACCTGCTGGTCAACCAGGCCATCGTGCCCGGGCTGAGCAACCGCTCGCGCTGGCTGATGCACAAATACGTGGTGCGGCTGAGCCTGAGCTTCTTCCAGAACGACTTTGCAGGCAGCGTCGCCAACCGGGTGATGCAGACCGGTACCTCGCTGCGCGAATCGGCCGTGCAGATGG
>PJTS01001158.1_pt1 | contig 10646 bp, 10 predicted proteins | sample 1512251 | NCBI WGS metagenome assembly PJTS01 (sample SAMN08177686, study PRJNA422409) | Soil metagenome, whole genome shotgun sequencing project. | isolation source: Soil (2) enriched on wood chips: alkali lignin treatment | place: USA: Madison | collected 2015-01-15 | reverse complement strand
TTTCAGGTTGTCGTCGGCATCGAAGCTGGCGTCGAGCTTGTTGCCACCCGGCACGCTGTACATGATGAAGCGGAAGCGGACGTTGCCGCCGCGGCCCTGCGGCGAGCTGCGTTCGATGTCGCGGATCTGGTACACGCCGTTGTTGTACTCGACGACGTTGCCCTTCTTGATGTCGTTGGCTTTCATGATGTTGTTGGTCGTTGGGGGTGGGCGCCGTCCCGGCGCCCGGGGGAATCACTTCGGAGCGAGGCGGGTAGCGCCGTCCAGGCGGATGGTCTCGCCGTTGAGATAGGTGTTGCCGAGAATGAAGCCGACCAGGCTGGCGAAGTCGTCCGGCTTGCCCAGGCGCGACGGGAACGGGATGGACGCGGCCAGCGACTGCTGCACGGCTTCGGGCATGCCATCGACCATCGGCGTCCAGAACACGCCCGGGGCAATGGTGTTGACGCGGATGCCGAAGCGCGAGAGCTCGCGGGCCATCGGCAGGGTCATCGACACCACGCCGCCCTTGCTGGCGGCATAGGCGGCCTGGCCGATCTGGCCTTCGTAGGCGGCGATGCTGGCGGTGTTGATGATCACGCCGCGCTCGCCGTCTTCGCCAGCGTCGTTGTGCTGCATGCGGTTGGCCGCGGCCTTGGCGACGTTGAAGCTGCCGACCAGGTTGACCATCACCGTGCCCTGGAAGCCGGCCAGCGGCATCGGACCCTCTTTGCCCAGCACGCGGCCGGCGCCGAGGATGCCGGCGCAGTTCATCGCCACGTTCAGGCCGCCGAGGAAATCGTGGGCCTGGTCGATGGCTGCGGCAACGGCCGCCTCATCGCTGACGTTGACGTTGAAATAGCGGGCCTTGTCGGCCCCCAGTCCGGCGACGGCGGCAGCGCCCTTGTCGTCGTTGAGGTCGAACAGGGCCACCTTGCCGCCCTGGGCGACGAGGTGCTGGGCCACGGCCAGGCCGAGGCCGGAGACGCCGCCAGTGATCACGGCACGTACGGAAGACAGCTGCATTGCACGGTCCTGCAGGTTCGAGAACCGCCGATTCTAACGGAAGCCACGGCGCGCGCCGTTGTGCGCCGCTGCAAAGCGGTATGCACCCCGATGCCCCGCAGCCAGGCATGGCCTGGCTCTACCCGGCGAGGTCCCGGGCCATCTCCGGCGGGTCGCGCCCGCGCAGGCGCCGCTTGAACTCATCAGGGGGCAGGCCCGGGGCGAACAGGAAGCCCTGGCCGATGGTCACCCCCAGCCCAAGCAGGCACTGGCGCTGGGCCTCGGTTTCCACGCCCTCGGCCACCACCCCCAGGCCCAGGCTGCGGGCGATCGCGCAGACCGCCTCGCACACGGCCACGTCCGAGCGGTTGCGCGGGATGCCCTCGACGAACAGCTGGCTCAGTTTCAGGCCATGGATCGGCAGCCGCCGCAGGTAGTTCAGCGCGCTGTAGCCCTCGCCGAAATCGTCGATGGTCAGCATCACGCCCATCTCGCGCAGGCGGGCGAAGGTGCGCAGGGTGTCCGGCGCATCCTCGATCAGCACCCGCTCGGTGAACTCAAGTTCCAGCACCGTGCCGGGCAGCTCGAACTCGTCCAGCACCTGCCGTACCCAGCGCGCCAGGTCCTCGCCGACGAACTGCCGCCAGGAGACGTTGACCGCCACCCGCATCGTCTCCAGGCCATCGTCCTGCCATTGGCGTATCTGGCGGCACGCCTCGCGCAGCGCCCACTGGCCGATCCGCACGATGTCGCCGGTGTGCTCGGCGTGGCGGATGAACAGGTCCGGGCGCATCTGCCCGAGCTGGCCGTTGTGCCAGCGCATCAGGGCCTCGCAGCCGGTGATGGCCCCGGTGCGCAGGTTGATCTGCGGCTGGTAGACCAGCCGGAACTCGTCGCCGTCCAGCGCCTTGTGCAGGCGGCTCTCGATCTGCAGGCGGTCGTTCTGGCGCTCGGCCAGCTCCTGCGAGAACACGTGCCAGCCGTTGCGGGTGCGGCGCTTGCACTCGTACATGGCGGTGTCCGCGTTCTGGATCAGCTGCTGCGGGCGGTCGCCATCGCCGGGGGCCTTGGCAATGCCGATGCTGGCGGTGACCTGGAATTCATCGCTGCCCAGCTGGAAGGGGGAGGAGAACGCGGCGGTGATGCGCTCGGCCAGCTGCTCGGCCTGGTCGGGCTGGTCGCGCAGGTCGCAGATCACCAGGAACTCGTCGCCACCGAAGCGGGCGAGCAGGCCTTCGGTGCCGATGGCCGTGGCGATGCGCCGGGTCGCTTCGATCAGCAGCTCGTCGCCGGCGTTGTGGCCGAGCAGGTCGTTGACGACCTTGAAGCGGTCCAGGTCGATGTAGAGCACCGCCACCCGGTCGTGGCCGGGGCTGCCCATGCGTACGCCCAGATCGGTGAGCACCGCATCGCGGTTCATGATGCCGGTCAGCGGGTCGGTGCGCGCCTGCACGCGCAGGGTTTCTTCGGCCTGCTTGCGTTCGGTGATGTCCTGCACGGTGCCGGTAATGCGCGCGGCATCGACATCGCCGGTGGACACCTCGCCGATCATCCGGATCCAGAACGAATGCCCGTCGCGGCGCTGGCCCTGCAGTTCCAGGCCGAAGCTGCTGCGGTGCTCGATGGTGTCGGCCAGCGCCTGCTGCAGGGAGGTGCGGTCATCACTGCGCAGGCAGTCGAGCAGGTCGGTCATGTCCTGCAGGTCGTCGGGCTGTCCGACGATGCGCCGCGCCTCGTCGGTCAGGTACAGGCGCTGCAGGCTGCGGTCCCATTCCCAGCCGCCGATGTGGGCCAGCGACTGCGCGCGCGCGAACAGCAGGTTGTTGCGCTTGAGCTCGGTGATGTCGCTGAACATCGAATAGACATGGTCGGCCTGGTCGCAGCCGGTGCCGAACACCGGCACGTTGGTGGTCGACAGCCACAGCATGCGCCCGCGCGGGCGGTGGTACAGGCCGATGATGGTGCTGCGGATGACCCGCCCGGCCTGGAAGCAGCGGATGGTCGGCCACTGCGCCTGGGTGAGGGTATTGCCGTGCTCGTCGACGATCAGCCAGGCCTCGGGGTCGAGCAGGGCATCAAACGCATTGCCGTTGCTGGTGATGCCCAGGATGCGGTGCGCGGCCGGGTTGGCCGAGATCACCCGCAGGTTGCGGTCGAACAGGATCACGCCCTTGTCGATCGATTCCATCAGCAGGCGGTAGCGCGATTCGGCACGCCAGCGCCCGCTCAGGTCGCGCGCCACGGCCACGATGCAGGGCTGGCCATGGTCCTGGAAGCCGGCCGAGTGCACTTCCACCGGGAAGCGGCTGCCATCGCCGCGCATGTTGGTCACTTCGATGACGTAGGTGTCACCGCGGTTCAGCGCTTCCCAGACCGGCTGCAGGTGGTCGCTGGGCAGGTCGGGGTTGAGCAGTTCGATCGGCTGGCCGACGATGGCCTCGCGCGGGCGGTCGTAGGCGTGGACGCCGGCGCGGTTGACGTCCAGCACCACGCCGTCGGCGCTGAGGATGCTGACCGGGTCGGGCACCGCATCGAACAGAGCGGCGTAGCGTTCCTGTGCTTCGCCCATGCGCAGGCGGGCGTCGATCAGTGCCTCCATCGCCTGCCGCAGCAGGCGGGCCTGGGCGGCAGGCGGGGCGCCGGCCAGCGCGGCCTGCAGTGCGGCCAGCGCGTCGTCGGTCACGGCGGATGGTTCGCCGTACACCGGAACGTCGCGCGGGCCGCTGTCGTTCATGTCGCCGCCAGGGCCTGCCCGACCCGGCTGGCAGTGGCACGGCCGAGCAACCCGGCCAGCCAGCGCCCGGTTTCAGCCAGCGCCGGCAGGTCCACGCCGCACTCCAGGCCCAGGCCCTGCAGCAGGTAGACCACGTCCTCGCTGGCGACGTTGCCGCTGGCACCCTTGGCATACGGGCAGCCGCCCGCACCGGACACCGCGCTGTCGACGACGCGCACGCCTTCTTCCAGGCAGCTGGCGATGTTGGCGATGGCCTGGCCATAGGTGTCGTGGAAGTGCACGGCCAGTGCGCCCATCGGGATCTCGGCAGCGACCGCTTTCAGCATGGCCCGCGCCTTGTGCGGGGTGCCGACGCCGATGGTGTCGCCCAGCGAAATTTCGTAGCAGCCCATGTCATGCAGGGCGCGCGCGACGCGCACCACGTCGGCCAGCGGCACGTCGCCCTGGTAGGGGCAGCCGAGCACGGTGGAGACGTAGCCACGCACACGCACGCCGTCCTCGGCGGCGCGCTGGAGGATGGGCGCGAAGCGGGCCAGCGACTCGTCGATGCCGGCATTGGTATTGGTGCGGTTGAAGGCCTCGGAGGCGGCGGTGAACACCGCCACTTCCTGCACGCCGACGGCACGTGCACGGTCATAGCCCTGCTCGTTGGGCACCAGCACCGGGTAGGCGATGCCGGCGCGGCGGTCGATGCCGGCGTAGACCTCGGCCGCATCGGCCAGCTGTGGCACCCAGCGCGGGCTGACGAAGCTGGTCGCTTCGATGGTGCGCAGGCCGGTGGCGGACAGGCGGTTGATCAGCGCGATTTTGTCGGCGGTGGCCACCGCCTGCTTTTCGTTCTGCAGGCCGTCACGCGGGCCCACTTCGACGATGCGGACGAAATCGCTCATCGACGCACCTCCGTGGCGGGCAGGGTGGGGCGGGCGGCAGGGGCGGAAGCGGGTGCGATCACGAGGGTTCCTGGAGAACGGGGGCAACGCGGTCTCCACCGGGCTGCCAACAGGGATACGCAGGTCGGCCGCGAAAGCGGCCACGTTCCTGCGCGGGAATCAGTCGAAGGGGTGGCAGACGGCCACGACGTAGTTGCCGTCGGGGCAGATCAGGCCTCCGTCACCCAGTGCGGGGCACGCTTGTCGAGGAAGGCGCCGAGGCCCTCCTGGCCCTCGGCCGACACGCGCAGGCGTGCGATCAGGGCGGCATTGTCGCGGTCGAGGGTGTCACGGTCGTGGCTGTCGCGGACCTGCCGCACCAGCTCCTTGGCAGACGCCGAGGCGATCGGGCCGGCCTTGTCCAGCAGGGCCAGCTGGCGCTGCACGGCGTCGTCCAGGCGCTCGGGCTCGACCAGCTGGTGAACCAGGCCGATGCGCAGGGCGGTTTCCGCGTCGAAGTGCTCGCCGGTGGCAAACCAGCGGCGGGCCTGGCGCGGGCCGATGGCCTCGATCACATAGGGCGAGATCACCGCCGGCAGCAGGCCCAGGCGGCTCTCGGTCAGGCCGAACCGGGCCGCGCTGGTGGCGATGGCGATGTCGCAGCAGGCGACCAGGCCGACGCCGCCGCCAAAGGCTGCGCCATGGACCCGGGCCAGGGTCGGCTTGGGCAGCTCGTCCAGGGTGCGCATCAGCCGCGCCAGCGCCAGCGAGTCCTCGCGGTTCTCGGCCTCGCTGGCCGCGGCCATGCCGCGCATCCACTGCAGGTCGGCACCGGCCGAGAAGGACGCGCCGTGGCCGGCCAGGACCACCACCCGCACTGCGGGGTCGCGGCCGGCGGCCTCCAGGGCAGCGGTCAGCCGGGCGATCAGGCTGGCATCGAAGGCATTGTGCAGCTCCGGCCGGTTCAGCCAGAGGGTCAGGACGGCGCCATCGCGCTCGATCAGCAAAGCATCGTTCATGGGAATCCGGGGTTACTCCATACCTGTATGGATCATAGCGGGCCATTGGTCATGGGCCATGACGCGACGCGGGAATGTTAGAATCGAGAACCATTTACATCCAGCTGAGATCGCGCTAGATGACGCTGTCCGAACTGCCCCTGCATACCCCGGCCGTGGTCGATTCCGTGCAGGACCTGCACGCCAACGATGCCATCGCCCGGCGCCTGCGCGAGCTGGGCTTCGTCAAGGGCGAGGAAGTGCGCCTGGTGGCCAAGGGGCCGGTCGGTGGCGAGCCGCTGCTGGTGCAGGTCGGGTTCACCCGTTTCGCGCTGCGTATCAGTGAGGCCAAGCGGATCGTCATCGACACCGCCCGTCCGGAGTCCCGTGCATGAATGCTGCCGTCAACGCCGCCCCGCTGCGCATCGCGCTGGTCGGCAACCCCAACAGCGGCAAGACCGCGCTGTTCAACCAGCTGACCGGCAGCCGGCAGAAGGTCGCCAACTACACCGGCGTCACCGTCGAGCGCAAGGAAGGCCGCCTGCGTGCGCCGTCCGGCCGCGAGTTCGCCGTGCTCGACCTGCCCGGCGCCTACAGCCTGCAGCCGGCCAGCCTGGACGAGGCGATCACCCGCGACCTGTGCCGGGGCTTCTACCCGGGCGAGGCTGCGCCGGATGTGCTGCTGTGCGTGATCGACGCCACCAACCTTCGCCTGCACCTGCGCTTCGCGCTGGAGCTGCGTGAGCTGGGCAAGCCGATGGTGATCGCGCTGAACATGGTCGATGCGGCCCAGCGCCGTGGCATCCGCATCGACGTGGCTGCGCTGGAACGCGAGATCGGCGTGCCGGTGGTGGAAACCGTGGCCGTGCGCAAGCAGGGCGCCAGGGCGCTGGTTGATCGCCTCGATGCGATGGTGCCGCACCTGGATGCGCCGCTGGCCGGCGTCGAGGGCGGCATCGATTACCACGCCAAGGTGCGCAGCATTCTTTCGGCCGCCGTCACCATGCCGGCGCGCACCGCGAAGATCGATGACACGCTGGACCGCTGGCTGCTGCACCCGGTGTTCGGCCTGATCACCCTGGTGGTGGTCATGTTCCTGATCTTCCAGGCGGTGTTCGCCTGGGCGACGCCGCTGATGGACGGCATCGAAGCCGGCTTCGGCTGGCTGGGCGAGTTCGTTGGCGGCGTGCTGCCCGAAGGCCCGCTGACCAGCCTGCTGACCGACGGCATCATCGCCGGCCTCGGTGGCGTGGTGGTGTTCCTGCCGCAGATCCTGATCCTGTTCGCCTTCATCCTTGCATTGGAGGAGTCGGGCTACCTGCCGCGCGCGGCCTTCCTGCTCGACCGCATGATGGCGGGCGCCGGCCTGTCGGGCCGTTCGTTCATCCCGCTGCTGTCCAGCTTCGCCTGTGCGGTGCCCGGCATCATGGCCACCCGCAGCATCCAGGACCCGCGCGATCGCCTGGCGACCATCCTGGTGGCGCCGCTGATGACCTGCTCGGCACGCCTGCCCGTGTATGCGCTGCTGATCGGTGCGTTCATCCCGGCCGGCAAGGTCGGCATCTTCAACCAGCAGGGCCTGGTGCTGTTCGGCCTGTACGTGGCCGGCATCCTCAGCGCGCTGGTGATGTCGTGGGTGATGAAGAAGTGGCGCCGCGACAAGAGCGAGCACCCGCTGATGCTGGAACTGCCGTCCTACCGCCTGCCGCACGTGCGCGACCTGGCCGTGGGCCTGTACGAGCGCGGCATGATCTTCCTGCGCCGGGTGGGCGGCATCATCCTGGCCCTGACCATCCTGCTGTGGGTGTTGCTGACCTTCCCGGGCGCCCCCGCCGACGCCACCATGCCGGCCATCGACTACAGCTATGCCGGCCAGATCGGCCATGCGATGACCGCGATCTTCGCGCCGCTGGGCTTCAACTGGCAGATCTGCATCGCGCTGATCCCGGGCCTGGCAGCGCGCGAAGTGGCAGTGTCCTCGCTGGCTACGGTCTATGCGCTGTCGGCGGCGGACGATGATGCGGCCATCTCGGCGCTGTCGCCGGTGGTGGCTGATGGCTGGTCGCTGGCCACCGGCCTGGCGCTGATGGTGTGGTTCATCTACGCACCGATGTGCATTTCCACCCTGGCTACCATCAAGCGCGAAACCAATTCGTGGAAGACGATGGGCTTCTCGGCGCTGTACCTGTTCGCGGCAGCCTACGTGGCGGCACTGATCACCTACCAGGTGACCGTGGCGCTGGGAGGCGGCTGATGGACGCCGGCCTGCTGGTCCAGTACCTCATCATCGCGGTGGCGGTGCTGGTCAGCGCGTGGGTGGTGCTGAAAAAACAGTTCCCCGGCACGGCGCGCAAGCTGCGCGGCACGCTGGCGCTGGCCCTGCTCAAGCCCGGCCGCGCCGCCTGGATGCAGGCGCTGGGGCGGAAGGTGGCTCCGCCGGCCAGCGGCGGTGGCGGGGCGTGTGGTGGCTGCGACAGCTGCGGACCGACAAAGCGGTAGAGTCGAGCTTGCTCGACTGCGTAGGTTGGCGCCCATCCACGCATGGCGTGGATCTACTGGAATGTCATCCACGCATGGCGTGGATCTACTGGAACGTCATCCACGCGTGGCGTGGATCTACGGGAACGTCATCCACGCAGGGCGTGGATCTACACCTCTTTGCGGATGATCGCCCGGAAGCCTCCGTGCTGCGACAGCTGCCTCACTGATTCCCGGTTCCCATGGGCTGCCACGAAGCCCACGACATCGCCGAGGGCGCCCAGCAGCAGGCATTGCAGCTGGGCGCGATCGCCGGCGGCGAGCAGTTCATCAAGATCCTGCTGGATGAAGGCCTGGCGCAGGCCGGGGGTCTCTTCGATCCGCCAGTCGACATGTGGCGTGGGGATGCTGCTGCGATACCTGAACGCGGTTTCGAGATCGGTGGGCGTGAGGGCCTGCTCGAGCAGTTCCGGAAAATAGAGTCCGGCATTCACGTAGAAGCCCCTGCTGGGTGTCGCGGCCTGGTGGTTGACGACCAGCGAGGCGCCTTCCAGCAACCGGTAGCGGGTGGTGGTGGTCCCGGCAAAGCCTGTCTTCCGCGCACATTTGCTGAAGACCGTCGAAGATTTCATGGGCGCTGTCCTGGCCGGGAAGGTGCCGGACAGCGTTGAGGGGCAGGGCTTTACCGTCAATTGGCAAATGCGACACGTGATTCATCCACGCCTGGCGTGGATCTACCGGACCGCCTGCCGGTAGCGCCGCTCAGTCCCTGACCAGCCCGCCATCGACCACCAGGTTCTGCCCGGTGACCGCGCGTGCCCACGGGCTGGCGAAGAACAGCACCGCATCGGCAAACTCGGCCGGGGTGGTGACGCTGCGCAGCGGGGTGTTGGCGGCGATGTAGTCGAACACTGCTTCAGGCGTGGCGGCGCTGGCATCGGTGCTGCGCAGCAGGCCGCCGGACAGCATGTTCACGGTGATGCCGTGCGGGCCCAGGTCGCCTGCCAGGGTGCGGGTCAGCGAAAGCAGGGCTGCCTTGGCCGCGGTGTAATCGTGGTAGGGCACCACCGGGTTCTGGAACAGGTTGGTGCCGATGTTGATGATCCGCCCGAAGCGCTGCGCCTGCATGCCCGGCAGCGCGGCCTGCACACAGTTCAGTGCGCCGCGCACGGTGCCTTCGAACTGCGCCTGGAATGCCGGCCAGCCGATGTCGGCGGCCTTGTCGCGGGCATCGCCGTTGAACGAGAACGCGGCCAGTGCGTTGTTCACCACGGTGGTCACGCCCTGGCCGAAATGCGCCTGCGCCTGCTGCAGCAGGGCGGCGACCTGGTCGCGATCGGCGACGTCGGCCTGCAGGGCGACGGCCTGCCCGCCCAGTTCCCTTGCCAGCGTGCGCGCCGGGCCCTCGCTGCGGTGGTAGTTGATGACCACGCGCGCGCCCTGTGCGGCGAAGGCGCGGGCGATGTGCGTGCCCAGGCCGCGTCCTGCGCCGGTGACCAGGACCAGTTGTTCGCTGATCTGCATGATGGGAATGCGTTCCATTGCCTGAAAGGGCATGCAGCGTAGCAGTGATGGTGCTTGCCGGATCGACCGCGCTGCCGCTAGCCTGCGTGCATGAACCAGACTCCCCTTCGATTGCTCATCCATGGCGCTTCCGGGCGCATGGGCCAGGCCCTGCTGCGGCTGGCCGCCGAACATCCCGAAACCCTGCAGGTCGTGGCGGCGGTGACCGGCCGTGCGCCGGCGCAGCGCGTGATCGACGGCGTGCCGTACTTTGCCGCCAGCGAGCTGCCGGGCGCGCCGGCGTTCGACGTGGCCATCGATTTCAGCCTGCCCGAGGGTTTCGACCCGATGCTGGCGCTGTGCGTGGAGCGCGGTGCGGGCCTGGTGTCCGGCACCACCGGCATTTCCGCGGTGCAGCGGCAGGCACTGGAGGCCGCCGCAGGTGCGATCCCGCTGGTCTGGGCTTCGAACTTCAGCCTCGGCGTGGCCGTGCTGGACGAACTGGTGGAACGCGCCGCACAGGCACTGGCCGGCTGGGACTGCGACGTGGTCGAGTCGCACCACACGCAGAAGAAGGATGCGCCGTCAGGCACGGCATTGACCCTGGGTGCGGCCGCGCAGCGGGGCGGGGCGGAGCCGCACTACGCCAGCCTGCGTGCGGGCGACATCGTCGGCGAGCACCTGGTGCAGTTCACCGGCCTGGGCGAGCGCATCGAGCTGGTGCACCGGGCAACCAACCGCGACATCTTCGCCCGCGGCGCGCTGTTTGCCGCCCGCCAGGTGCACGGCCGCGCGCCGGGCAGCTACCGGGTGCGGGACCTGCTGGACGGCCCCCGTTAACCGGTAGCGCCGGGCCATGCCCGGCGTCGGTGTCAGTTCCGCCGGGCATGGCCCGGCGCTACCGGCGGGCGCTGCATACGCCGCCGGATTGAAATGAATACGCAATCGCCTGTTCATAAAACGATATAACCGCTGGCGCGAGCGCCCCGGCAGCGCTACACTTCGCACTTGTTGAATCACGACAGCCGGACCGGTCCCAGACCGTACGTCCGCGCTTTTTTGCAACCGGATTTCCGTGAA
>PJTS01001156.1_pt1 | contig 10650 bp, 10 predicted proteins | sample 1512251 | NCBI WGS metagenome assembly PJTS01 (sample SAMN08177686, study PRJNA422409) | Soil metagenome, whole genome shotgun sequencing project. | isolation source: Soil (2) enriched on wood chips: alkali lignin treatment | place: USA: Madison | collected 2015-01-15 | reverse complement strand
CCGAACAAGACGCTGGCGGCGCAGCTGTACGGTGAGTTCAAGGCGTTCTTCCCGCACAACGCGGTGGAGTACTTCGTCAGCTATTACGATTACTACCAGCCAGAAGCGTACGTGCCCTCGTCGGACACCTTCATCGAGAAGGACAGTTCGATCAACGAGCACATCGAGCAGATGCGCCTTGCCGCCACCAAGACCCTGCTGTCGCGCCCGGATGCGATCGTGGTCGCCACGGTGTCGGCCATCTACGGCCTGGGCGCGCCGGAAGACTATCTGTCGCTGCGCCTGATCCTGTCCAGGGGTGAGCGCATCGACCAGCGCGACCTGATCAATCACCTGACCCAGCTGCAGTACACGCGCAACGAGTACGAACTGCAGCGCGGCACCTTCCGCGTGCGCGGCGAAGTGATCGACGTGTTTCCGGCCGAGTCGGACAGCGAGGCCCTGCGCATCGAGCTGTTCGATGGCGAGGTCGAGAAGATCACGATGTTCGATCCGCTTACCGGCGAGACGATGCGCAACCTGCAGCGCTTCACCGTGTACCCCAAGACCCACTACGCCACCACCCGCGAGCGCGTGCTGGCGGCGGTGGAAACCATCAAGGTCGAGCTGAAGGAGCGGCTGGAACAGCTGTACGCCCAGAACAAGCTGGTCGAGGCGCAGCGCCTGGCCCAGCGCACCCAGTTCGACATCGAGATGATGGCCGAGGTGGGTTTCTGCAACGGCATCGAAAACTACTCGCGGCACCTGACTGGCAAGAACGCCGGCGAGCCGCCGCCGACCCTGTTCGACTATCTGCCGCCCGATGCGCTGCTGGTCATCGACGAATCGCACGTGACGATTCCGCAGATCGGCGCGATGTTCAAGGGCGACCGTTCGCGCAAGGAGACCCTGGTCGAGTTCGGCTTCCGCCTGCCGTCGGCGCTGGACAATCGGCCGCTGCGCTTCGAGGAATGGGAGGCGCGCTGCCCGCGGGCGATCTATGTCTCGGCCACCCCTGGTCCCTACGAGTACCGCGAGGCCGGTGACGAGATCACCGAACTGGTGGTGCGTCCGACCGGCCTGATCGATCCGGTGGTGGAGATCCGCCCGGTCGGTACCCAGGTTGACGACCTGATGAGCGAGGCCAACGAGCGCATCAAGGCCGGCGATCGGGTGCTGGTCACCACGCTGACCAAGCGCATGGCCGAAAACCTGACCGAGTACCTGACCGAACATGGCATCCGAGTGCGCTACCTGCATTCGGACGTGGACACGGTCGAGCGCGTGGAAATCATCCGTGACCTGCGGCTGGGCAAGTTCGATGTTCTGGTCGGCATCAATCTGCTGCGCGAAGGCCTGGATATGCCCGAGGTGTCGCTGGTGGCGATCCTGGACGCGGACAAGGAAGGCTTCCTGCGATCCACTGGTTCGCTGATCCAGACCATTGGCCGCGCCGCGCGCAACGTGCGCGGCAAGGCGATCCTGTACGCCGACAAGATCACCCGCTCCATGCAGGCGGCGATCGACGAGACCGACCGCCGCCGCGCCAAGCAGGTCGAGTACAACGAAGCGCACGGCATCGTGCCGCGCTCGGTGGCACGGCCGATCGTCGATGTACTGGAAGGCGCGCGCTCGGACGCGGCGGAGAAGGAGGCGCGCAAGGGCAAGGGCAAGGCTCGCGGCGGTGTGGCCGAGACGGCAACCGACTACCGCTCGCTCAGCCCGGCGCAGCTCGCTTCGCGCCTGAAGGCGCTGGAACAGCAGATGTACCAGCACGCCAAGGACCTGGAGTTCGAGGACGCTGCGCGCGTGCGTGACCAGATCCGCCAGCTGAAGGAGGCCAGCCTTGGCTGAACAGGCCGATGTCGGTTGCCTTCACAAAAGTATTGCGCTGGCGCGCCTGCATCCGTAATATACGCGGCCTGCACCGACGCAATCGCGGAAATGCAGGAAAAACGGGCGGTTAGCTCAGCGGTAGAGCACTACCTTGACATGGTAGGGGTCACAGGTTCGAACCCTGTACCGCCCACCACGAAGTCCCTGGCAAGGGGCTGTCGTGAGGAAGACAAACCCGGCCAGCAAGCCGGGTTTTTCAGTCCAGACATGCAGGTTCATTGGGCGGTTAGCTCAGCGGTAGAGCACTACCTTGACATGGTAGGGGTCACAGGTTCGAACCCTGTACCGCCCACCACCTGGCTCCCGGCATTGCCGGTGCAGCGGTGGAGTCCAGAACGCCGGCCTTGGGCCGGCGTTTTCGTTTCTGCCGGTTGGCTAGAACCGGATCATGCTGCACATGCGCACCGGTCTTGAGCTGCGCACGATGCCCTTTTCCGCGCGGCACTGCGCCACCTGGTCGTCCGCCCTTGCCCGGCAGTCCGGGCACAGGGCTGCCAGTTCCTTGTCCGTGCGCGGGGCGCCCGCGCAGACGCGCTGCACATGGCTGGCGCGCCGCTCGGCGGCTTCTGCCGGCGGCAGTGTCTGGCCCTGGGCGTTGACCATCGCGTAGTCGGCGAAGGGGGCCGGCAGCGCACATTCGGCGCGCGTGGTGGCGACGAACGCCCGCTCGCGCTCGCTGCGCAGCTGGGCTCCCTGGCGATCGCACTCCGCCACCAGCGCGCGCGATGCTGCCGGCGACACCTGTGGATTGACGAACGTGGGGCGCGAACGGATCTCGCTTCCGAACGGGCAGCAGCCTGCAAGCAGCACGCAGGCCAGCATCAGGCCAGTGCGGATCATGGAAACAGGGGGCATGGCGCATCCTTTCGACAGGTGCCCATGCTGGCATCAAGAATCCAGCAGCGGATGAACGGTCACCATCACCGCGATGCCGGAAGCGGGCGCCCGCTGTTCACGCGCAGGCGATGCTGCAGTTGCCAACTGCCGTCCGACTGCCGCCATAAGCCAAGCGTGCGTGTGCGCTGGGAGATGTCGCGCTCCCAGCACAGTACGCTGTCCTGTCCCAGTCGAATCTGCACGTGCGCCACTGGCAGCCTTTCGTCGCCACCGAGCACGGCGGAGTACAGCAGAAGCAGGGCAAGCATCGGCATGGCACGGTGCTCCGGAGAAGGAAGTCCAGCGTTGCACCGTTGCCTGCGGCGTGAAACCGATCTGCGACGAAGGCCGGAAAAGCGCGTGCCAACGGGAGCCAGCAAGGATGAATCCTGGGCGGGCCGGGGCTGGCCGTGGCGCGCGGCCATGAAAAAGGCCGGACGACCGATGAAGGCTGTCCGGCCCGTTTGCTCCGAAGTGACCCCGTTGGCCGGGAAGCCCGGGCTCAGGTCACGACGTGGCTGTAACCCTCAGGCGGGCTCAGAGCGGATCGCAGCAGAGGCGAGGCCCGGACCAGTGGCCTGAACCGCCGTACGGGCAGCCCGGGGTGTACTCACAGCCCGGGGCGAACCCGGCCTTGGCGGGAGTGGCGAAGGCCTGCGCGGCACCGAACGACATGGCGGCGACCACGACGATGCCGGCGATGGACGAGAACAGTTTCTTCTTTCCGATCATGTGTATCTCCCTGGAATGGCGATGGAACATGAAGTCACCGCTTGCGGGGCGGTGTCGAAGCGGAATCAGTTGGCGACGCAGCAGATGCGCGTGCCGCCGGCGCGGCCATTGCCGCCGAACATGCACCCGGGGGTGTCCACGCAACCCGGCGCAAAGCCGGTCTTCACCGGTTTGGCGAAGGCCTGGGCGGCACCGAATGACATTGCAGCAACGATGACGATACCGGCGACGGACGAGAACAGCGTTTTCTTCCCGATCATGTGTATCTCCTTCAGTTGGTGTGGCTTCCCGGATTCAGTGCGTTGGCGACGGCCTGTACCGTCGCTGTGTCGAGCTGGCCGACATGCTTGTAGGCGACGCTGCCATCTGCAGCGAGCACCATCAGCATCGGCGTCAGCGTGGCGCGATAGCGTTTGGAGACTACGCCCTGATCGTCGACGGCGATCGGGAACGCCAGCGCGTGTTTGCCGGCGTACGTGGCGAGCTGGTCATACGGTGGCAGGCCGACGCCCACCAGTTCGGCGCTGCCTCGCGCTGCTGCGATCTGCTGCAGCTGCGGCACCGAGGCCAGGCAGTAGCGACAGGCCGTAGAGAAGAAGTAGAGGATCTGCGGAGCGGCGCGTGTGCCGCCGATGTCGACATGAGCCTGCTGCGTCGTCCGCAGCGTCAACAGTTCCGGTCGGGTGCCGGTTGCGAGCCCGTGCGCATCCAGTTGGGTCTGCTGCAGCTGGGCCGCCATCTGCTCGTTGATCTGTCGCAACTGACGGTTCTGCCAGGAGAGCATGATGACCAGTGCGGCCAACAGCAGAGCGACTACAGGAAACAGTGCACGCTTGAGCATCGATCATCCTTGAACGCCGCGTTCCATCGAACATACCTGAAGCGGCAACGGGAATGTCAAGCTTTTGCATCTTCGGTGACGCAGTTCCCAATCTACGGGATGCCGCCCTGAGTGATCACGCGGTGCTCAGGCAGCGGCGAAGGCCTGGCGCAGGCTGCGCAGCGACGCCTGGCGGTGTGCGCTTGCACACGGTTCGTCCATCTCCAGTTCCTGCAGGCGCAGCCCCACCAGCGTCATCGACAGCACGTAGCCGCGCGCGGCATCGGCGGCGCGCGAGGCACCCAGCGCGTGGCGGGTGAGCGCGTCCACATGGGCCAGGTCCGGCAGCAACCCCAGGTACACGCGCTCGGCGCTGTCCAGATCAGGGGCGTGCAGGATCGCGTGTGCGTCGTGGAGCGGGCTGGCGGCGGCCATGTGAGGTCCTTCTGGGCGGGAAAAGCGCGACGCTAGAAGGCGCGCATCAGTGAAAGGAAGGCGGAGGTCTGGCTGCCGTCGCGGGTCATCGGGCTGTCCTTCACCGCGTCGCCGAACCATTGGTTGGCCACGACGCCGGTGGCGCGCCACTTGCTGCCCAGCGGCGTGCTGACCGCGATCTGCAGGCTCGGCGAGGTGGCGCTGCCAGGCGTGTAGTCGGCCAACCCGGAACGCAGGGCTTCCTCATTGCTGATGCCGTAGTAGTAGTCGAGCAGGCGGGCGCTGGAATGCACCACACCCACGCGCGGCACCCAGGTGAAGCGGCCGGCCTGGATCGGATAGCTGTAGTGCAGGCTCGATTCCAGGCCACCACCGTGGCCACTGACCTCGCGCTGCACGCTGGCCGCGACGATGCCCCAGTCCGCTTTGTATTCGGCGTTGACCCCGGCCATGGCCGACATCTGCCGGCTGTGCAGGCGGCGCAGCTGCGGATCGTTCACATCGTCGGTCTTGAACCGCAGTGTGTAGGGCGTTGCCACGGCCGATACCCGCAGGCCGTCAGCCTTGTACAGATGCATGCCCAGCGAGCCGGGGCTGGCGAAGAAGCGCTTGCCCTGCCATGCCAGGGCCGGCACCACCAGCGGCTTGTCATCGTAGTGTGCATAGGCACCGGTGGTCGCACCGACGGTGATGCCGGCCTGCACGCCCGGTGCGGCCTCCTGGTCCTGGGCAGTTGCCAGCAGCGGCGTGGAGAGAGCGACGGTGCACAGCAGGGGGCGCAGCAGGGCAGGGGAACGCAGGGACATCGAGGGACGACTGGGCAGTGAACAAGCCCTCATGCTGCGCCCCGAACATTGTCGGAACATTGCGCGGCCGGCGCACGCGACGGGCACGTCGCGTTGCCGCCACAAGCACTATCATCGGCGGCGATTTCCGCCACCGAGCCTCCGATGCGCATCCTCCTGGTCGAAGACGATCCCGATCTGTCCCGTGCTCTGCAGAGCGGCCTGGAGCGGCAAGGGGTGGTGGCCGATGTGGTCGGCAGCCTGGCCGAGGCCGCCCTGGCCCTGCGCGAGCCGGTGCATCAGCTGCTGCTGCTCGACCGCCAGCTGCCCGACGGCGACGGTGTGGCCTTCGTCGCCACGGCACGCGCACTGCGGCCGAACCTGCCAGTGATCATGCTGACCGCCAAGGGGGCCCTGTCGGACAAGGTGGAAGGGCTGGATGTGGGCGCCGACGATTACCTGGTCAAGCCGGTCGCCATCGAAGAGCTGATGGCACGCATCCGCGCGGTGTCGCGGCGACCGACGGCCATGGTAACGCCGCGCCTGGTACTGGGCCGGCTGGCGTTCGATTTCGAATCCCTGCAGGCCGAAGTGGATGGCCAGCTGCTGGCGCTGCCGCGACGCCAGGTGCTGGTGCTGCAGGCACTGGCGATGCGCCAGGGACGTACGGTCACCCGCAGTGCGCTGGAGGCGGCGGTGTACGGATTCGATGACGAGATCCAGTCCAACGCACTGGACGCGCATATCTCCAAGCTGCGCAAGGCGCTGCAGCAGGCCGGGGCGGGCGTGGAGATCCACGTCATCCGTGGCGTCGGCTACCTGCTGGCGGAGGTCTGAGATGGCGCGCCCGATCCGTTCGATCACCCTTGGCCTGGCCTGGCGTCTGTTCCTGGCCCAGGCGTTCACCGTGCTGTTCGCGGTGGCCGCGCTGATCATTACCTGGGGGGACAAGGACACCTGGGGCATGGACATGTTCATGGCCGAAGACGTGGCCGATGCGCTGCGCAGTGTGGATGGCCACCTGCAGCTGGACCAGGCCCGCTGGCAGAAGCTGGACGCGCGCGCTGGCGGCAATCTGTGGTTCGCTGCGGTGGACGACCAGGGCGCGTGGCTGGAGCGCGGCAAAGTGCCTGCGGTGCATGCACCGTTGTTGGCGCGCCTGCCGACGCTGGGCGCGACCGAGCTGGGCTCGCTGGTGCCGCCCTATCTGGATGTGGCGCGGGTGATGATCCGTTACGACGAGGGCCGGCGCATCACGGTGATGGCTGGCGGCGCGCCCAAGGGCGGGCTGGTCGATGGTGCGCTGATGGTGCTGCGCCTGATCGGGCTGTGGTTCTTCCTGCCGCTGATCGTGGTCACGCTGCTGGTGATGCCGACCGTCATCCACCGTGCCATGCGCGGGGTGCGCCGCTCGGCACAGCAGGCCAAGGAACTGGATGTTGGCCAACCTGGTGCACGCCTGGATGCGCAGTTGGTGTCCACCGAAGTCGCGCCGCTGGTGGAAGCCTTCAATGATGCGATCGACAAGGTGCAGCAAGGCTATGCGGCACGTGACAAGTTCCTGGCTGATGCCGCGCACGAGCTGCGGGTGCCGATTGCAGTGGTGCAGGCGCGCCTGTCGCAGCTGCCACAGGGGCAGCTGAAGTCGCAGTTGCTGACCGACGTGGCACGCCTGGGCAACGTGGCCGAACACCTGCTCGACCTGCAGCGCCTGGACCGCAATACCACTGCACTGCAGCGGCTGGATCTGGCGCATCTGGTGCGTGAGGCGGCGGCCGAGCTGGCGCCACTGGTGGTCGGCGCCGGTTATGGCTTCGAAGTGGATGCGCCCGACACGCCCGTGTGGGTGCAGGGCGACGGTCTTGCACTGGGCCGAGTGATAGCCAATCTGGTGCACAACGCAATCGTGCACGGCGGCGGTCGCGGCATCATCTGTGTCCGGGTGGACCCGCTGGGCCTGCTGGAGGTCAGCGATCAGGGCGCCGGTGTACCGGTGGGCGATCGCGAAGCGATCTTCGAGCCATTCCATCGCTTGCGCGCGGCCGGCAATGGCAGTGGTCTGGGGCTGCACCTGGTGAAGGAAATCGTGCAGCACCACGGTGGCAGCGTCAGCGTGGGTGAGGCGCCCGGTGGTGGCGCGCGTTTCCGCGTCAGCTTCCATCGCGGCGGCGCACGCCGAAGTGAACGCTGACAGCTCATTACGGCGTCGTCTGATGGCAGGTTCGCGTCGCGGGTCTGCATGCTGGGGACATGGCTGCGACTGCGCCCATGTCTCCCTGTCTGGGCCCGGCCTGTGCGGCAGCGCTGGTGCTGGGGGCGCTGGCCTGCATGGCTGCGCCGGTCTTGCCGCCCCTGTGGCTGGGCACGGTGCTGGTGGCGCTGGCGTTGCCGGGGTGGTTGCTGCGCTGGCGCGGCCGGATCGTGGCGGCCGGTGTATTCGGGTTGGCGTGGGCGGCCTGCCACGGCCACTGGGCGCTGCAGCAGCAATGGCCTGCGGACGCGGACGCGCAGCACGTGCAGGTGCGTGGCCGGGTAGTCGATCTGCCGAGCCATGCGCCCGACCACACACGCTTCGTGCTGCAGGTGGAGCAGGCTGACGGGCTGCCATCACTGCACGGGCGCCGCCTGCAGGTGCGCTGGCATGATCTGCACGGCGCACGCGCTGGTAATGCCAGTCGGGTCGAGGATCAGCGTCGCCGCGTGCGCGCGGGGGCGCACTGGCAGCTGCCGTTGCGGCTTCGCGCGCCGCGCTCGCGCATCAATCCTGGGGGTTTCGACGGCGAACGCCACGCCCTGCTGCTGGGTCTGGCAGGCAACGCCAACGTGCGGGCGCAGGCGCCTGCACGGCAGCTGCGCCCGGCGCAGGGTCTGCTGGCCTGGCGCGAAGCCAGCAGCGATGCCATCGTCACCCAGGTCGGGCATCCCTCGGCGCGCTTCGTGCAGGCGTTGGCGCTGGGGGACACGCGTGGGCTGAGCGACGTCGACTGGGAGCAGCTGCGTGCGCTGGGGCTGACTCACCTGATCGCAATTTCCGGTTTCCATGTGGGGCTGGTCGCCGGGTGCGGGGCACTGCTGTGTGGCCTGCTGTGGCGCCTGTGGCCGCCGCTGGCGATCGTCTGGCCGCGAACGCAGGCCGCCGCCATTGCGGCGGCGCTGGCGGCGGCGGGCTACACCCTGCTGGCCGGCGCCGAGCTGCCCACCGTGCGCACCGCCCTGATGATCGCGGTGGTGGGGTTGGCGCGGGCCGTTCGGCGGCCGGTCCCGGTTTCCCAGTGCCTGGCACTGGCCGCCTTGCTGATGCTGCTGCCGGCACCACTGTCGGTGCTGTCGGCTGGCTTCTGGCTCAGCTTTGGCGGCGTGTTGTGGCTGGTCTGGTGTCTGCCGCAGCAGCGTCCGCACGGCCTGTGGCAGCACGTGCGCGGCGCGCTGGCGGCGCAGGGCGTGGCCAGCGTTGCGCTGCTGCCGCTTGCTGTCGCACTGTTCGGCGGCACCGCGCGCTGGGGGCCGCTGCTGAACGTGCCGGTCATTCCCTGGTGGAGCCTGGTGGTGGTGCCGGCGGCCCTGGCCGGTACGGCGCTGCACGCCCTGCATGACGGCGCGGGGCAGTGGCCGTGGCGTGCCGCCGCCTGGCTGTTCGATCTCAGCTGGCAGGCACTGCAGCCCCTGGCGGCACACCCGCAGGCCGTGTGGTGGCTGGCCGAGGCGCCGCGCTGGGCGCTGCCGGTCGCCGTGCTGGGGGTGTTCTGGTGGTTGCTGCCACGCGGCAGCGGCGGTCTGCTGGCAGGCGGGCTGTTGTGCCTGCCCCTGCTCTGGCCTGCGGCACCGGCGCCGCGCCACGGTGAGATCGAGTTGCTGCTACACGATGTAGGGCAGGGCGCCGCGGTGCTGGTGCGAACGGCCACCCATGCGCTTTGGTATGACGCGGGGCCACCGGGCGGCGCCGCGGCATCGGAGCGGGTACTGCTGCCGGCCGCGCGCGCACTGGGGCAGGCACCGCCACAGCACCTGCTGCTCAGCCACGATCACCTGGACCATGCCGGCGGGCTGCCGGCGCTGCGTCGGCAGTTGCCGGGGTTGCAGGTGCTGGCGCCGCCCGGTCAGGCGCCGCCCGGTGCCTCGGCCCTCTGCCGGCAAGGCCTGCGCTGGCAGTGGGACGGCGTCGATTTCCAGGTGCTGCACCCCGCGCCGAACGCGACCGCAGCCGGCAATGAAGCCAGTTGCGTGCTGCGCATCGCCGGTGCCCACGGTGCCGTGCTGCTGCCCGGGGACATTGGACGCGCGGCCGAGCAGGAGCTGCTGCGGGAGGGCGCCGGCAAGCTGCGGGCTGAGGTGGTGCTGGTCCCCCATCACGGCAGTGGCGGCAGCTCCAGCCCGGCCTGGGTGTCAGCGGTGCAGCCCCGGTTGGCGGTGGTGTCGGCCGGCCACCAGAACCGCTTCGGCCACCCGAAACGTGACGTGGTACAGCGTTGGCGCGCGGTCGGCGCCGAAGTACTGCTCACCGCCGAATCCGGTGCGATCCGCGTATGGCTTGGCGCACAAGGGCTGCGGGTGCGCGAGCAGCGGGTCCATGCGGCCCGGTGGTGGGATGCCGCTGGGCAGGCGCGGTCGGCTGCTATCCTATCGTCGATCGAACAAGCGGCCGTTGGGCCGGAGGGTTGAAACGTGTGGGAACTGGTCAAGGCCGGTGGCTGGCCGATGGTGCCGCTGCTGCTGTTGGGCGTACTGGCTTTGGCGATCGTCCTGGAGCGTTTCTGGTCCCTGCGGCGTAACGAGGTGCTGCCGCCGGGCCTGGGCCAGGAGGTCCGTAACTGGGCTGCCCGCGGCAAGCTGGATCCGGCCCACCTGCAGACCCTGCGCGCCAATTCGCCGCTGGGTGCGCTGCTGGCCGCTGCGCTGGAGGCGCGCAACCGCCCGCGCGACCAGATCCGCGAGCGCATCGAAGATACCGGCCGCCACCTGGTGCATCGCATGGAGCGCTTCCTCAATGCGCTGGGCACCATTGCCTCGGCGGGCCCGCTGCTGGGCCTGCTGGGTACCGTCATCGGCATGATCCAGATGTTCCTGGGCATCCTCGACCATGGCGTGGGCGATGTGAACCAGCTGGCCGGCGGCATCGGCAAGGCGCTG
>PJTS01001149.1_pt1 | contig 10726 bp, 10 predicted proteins | sample 1512251 | NCBI WGS metagenome assembly PJTS01 (sample SAMN08177686, study PRJNA422409) | Soil metagenome, whole genome shotgun sequencing project. | isolation source: Soil (2) enriched on wood chips: alkali lignin treatment | place: USA: Madison | collected 2015-01-15 | reverse complement strand
ATCTAAATAAAAATTATTCTTCTTTTCGTCGAGCCATACGCTGAGCGATAATGCTCGCAGCAATCAATTGAAAAGCATGGTAAAGCATGAGCGGCAACAATACGATACCGGTTATGGTACTGTGCTGAAAAAGTACTTTTGACATAACGGTGCCGTGTACTAATGACTTTTTAGATCCACAAAATAAAACCGTAATACGATCTTCATCTGAAAAACCAAACAAACGACTGAGTAATCCGACACAAAAAAATACAGCAAAAAACAATCCTATCATCCCTACTGCGAGTCCGACAAGTTCTACAGCGGTAAAGCCTTCAAAAAGATGTTCGGAAAATGATTTACAAAAAGACGTGTAAATGATGGTAAGAATAACTCCCTGATCGAAATATTTGAGCTGTTTCTTATATTTTTCGGCAATGGAGCCAAAACGTGAGTTGAAGCTGATACCTATAATGACAGGCAATAAGACTTGAAGAATCAACTTTATAAAGATATCAGTTACATCAAAATCGCCCGTTGCAGAAGCGATGAACAGTCCAACCCAAAGCGGTGTAACCACTACTCCAATCAAACTTGAAATACTCGCATTAAAAATGGCTGCAGGAATGTTTCCCTTAGCAATAGAAACCATGACCACAGAAGAGGAAACTGTAGAAGGCAAAGCTGCCAGAAAAAATACACCCAGCCACAGCAACTCGAAGCCGGTGTTTACGAACAAAGGGCGAAATGCTAAAACGATAAGCGGGAAAAACAAAAAAGTAGTCAACTGAACAACAATGTGCATTTTCCAGTTTACAAGCCCAGCCTTTAGTTTCTCAACACTCAGCTTTAAACCATAAAACAAAAAAATAAACGACACACCTAAATTGGCAATCTCTTCTAGTGAAACAGGTTCTTTTACCATGCCCGGCTTTGGGACAAAATAAGCCAGCAGAATCATAGTGCCTATCATTAATAAAAAACCATCGAAACCTGCTTTACTTAATACTTTTAATATTTTTTTCAATTTTATTCAGTTTAATTCTCTAGGCAAAGTTATCTTATACAACTAAAAAAGCTTCCTAATACTCATACTTAAGAGAATTCAGCTGTTTTACCACGTAAAACAAGTGTTATTTACTTTTTTAAATGTATTTTTGAAACTTAAAAAGATTTTTATTCTATGGAAGAACTCGATACTACCGATTTGCATTTGCTGAAAATACTGGGAAACAACTCAAGTTTTACCATCAAGGAACTTGCTGCGCAGGTAAATTTGTCACCAACTCCTGTGTTGCAGCGTGTAAAAAGGCTGGAAAATAATGGGTACATCAAAAAATACATCGCCTTAATTGATCATGAGAAATTTGGACATGGATTTATCGTTTTTTGTAATATAAAGCTCAAACAGCATGATCGTAATATCGGCAACAGCTTTGTCGAGGATATTATGAAAATTGATGAAGTTGTAGAATGTTATAATATTTCAGGAGATTATGATTTTATCCTTAAGGTTTTCGCTAAGGATATGAAACATTATCAGAATTTCGTTTTTAATAAGTTAGGTTCAGTTGAAAGTATTGGCAGTACGCAGAGTACTTTTGTTATGTCTGAAATAAAAAACCAGCACAACATAAATTTATAAATGCATTGTTACTAAAAAAGTTTTGTCTGTGTCTGCTTACAATCTTCGATAACCATTACATTTTCCCATTAACTGATAAAAATAGAACTAAAGTCTTTACTTTTGAATAGAATTTAAAATCATTACAAAAATGAAATTACTTGATGCATTAAAATGGCGTTACGCTGCCAAAAAAATGAACGGACAGGTTGTACCGCAGCAAAAAATAGATTATATCCTTGAAGCCGCAAGATTAGCGCCGTCTTCATCTGGTTTACAGCCATATAAAATTTTTGTCATTACCAATAAAGAATTACAGGAAAAAATAAAAACAGTAGGTTTTGAACAAAGCCAGATTGTAGATGCTTCGCATGTACTGGTTTTTGCAGCTTGGGACAGTTATTCTTTAGAAAAAATCTCAGAAGTTTTTGCAAGAACAACCCAAGAACGAGGCATTCCATCAACAGCAATGGATGAATACAAAGAAAGACTATGGGGAATGTACAAAGATCTGGGTCAGGAATGGCATGCCAATCATGCTGCCAAACAAGCCTATATTTCGTTTGGTTTAGCCATTGCCGCTGCTGCAGAGCAAGAGGTTGATGCGACACCAATGGAAGGTTTTATCCCTTCTGAGGTAGATAAATTATTAGGCCTGAATGAACTTGGTTTAAAGAGTGTATTGGTGCTGCCTTTGGGGTACAGAGACGCTTCTAACGACTGGCTGGTGAACCTGAAAAAGGTAAGAACACCTCAAAATGAATTCATTACAGAAATAAAATAATTTCTTATCAAGTCTATCCTAAACGATTTAGATTTAATTCTTATTTTTTAAAAACGGGTATTAAATCTAAAAAATTTTGAAACATCAAAAAGCCTGAGAATCTATTTTCTCAGGCTTTTTAATTTTATCGTAATCCTGATGGTGCAGATTTCGAACCTTTTATTAGACAATTTAATTTACCTGTTAGTTTATACAAAAGTTTCATTTCTTATTCGTAAATTTCATATTTATCAGAATCTTACCCGAAAGTCACATTATAAAATTGGAAACAATGAATATAAAAACGACAAATAAAACCAAAACTTCCATTTTTTATAACCCATTTAAAAGCTTTAATCTAATGAAAAAATACACATATAAAAACATCTGTACACTATTCCTGTTATTGATACTAGGTTCAGTACAAGCCCAGCAGAAAAACTCAGACAAATGCCGTTACACTAAAACACCGCAAGGCTATTTAATGGTGCTTCGTGAGGGTGACAATGTCCTGAAACTTCTGGAAGACCTTGCTCAGGAAGAAAAGATTCCTTCTGCCTATTTAACCGGTATTGGATTTGCGCAGCAGGCTGAATTTGGTTTTTATGACTTCGAGAAAAAGAAGTTTAATCCTAAAACATTTTATAAGGTTGAAATGGGAAGTCTTACAGGTTCTCTGGCCTGGAAAGAAGGGAAACCATCCCTGCACGTACACGGCGTGGCTACTGATAAAGATTTCAATGCCTTTGGCGGACATCTATTATCACTTACAGTAGGCACCGGCTCCATGGAAATCTATATTACCCTTTATAATGAAAAACTGGAACGAAAAACAGAACAGCCTCTCAATGCTAATGTACTGCAGCTTCCCTGTATAGAATAAACAGCTTTGAGTAAAATATTTTCACCATGCGCCCTTTGCGAAATTACAATTTTCACATTACTGCGCTTATAGTTTTACTTTATATAAATTCTTACAAAAACAAGTATAAATACCTGATTACAAAACAATTGATTTTCTTACTTTTAAATACCTTTTAGAAGGCTCAAAAATACTTAAGGTTTCACAGCAGCATATCGCTGCTAAATTACAGTGATTATGAGAGTAGGAATTATAGGAATAGGCAGTCTTACAATGGAACTTGCTTTCCGCTCTGCCAAGGAGGGATATACAGTTATAGTAAGTAATCCGAAAGGCAACAGCCTTATCATGGATGCTATTGAAAAAATGGGACCTAATGTATGGCCCGGCACTTTGGAACAGGCAGTCTGCACTGATATTATCTTTTTGTTTATACCCAAAGAAGATCTGCAGAAGGTCTTAGGAAGTCTGCCTGATGTATCTGGAAAAATAATAGTACATACAAGCGGTTTAATATTTAATCCACAGACACTGTTGTCGGGACTCACTAATGCAATGACTTATAAAATTACGGCTTCGCTTCTTCCCAAAGCGCAGGTTGTCAAGCTCTTTAATCCGGTTAATCTTAAAAGCACAAAAGATAGCAGAGAACCTGCAGCAAAAGAAGAAATATTTTTTATAGCTGACCATAAAGCATCCAGAGAAAACATTAAAAAGTTTTTAAAAACACTTCATTTTTCTCCAATTGATCTTTCGGGAAAACTTCATCTTCAAAATAAACCTATTAATTTTAAAGCTGTACTTAATCCACCATACCGACACCCAGAAAATTAACCTCAAATCTCTCGCTAAACACCATAATTCTTTCACGTTTATTAATAATGTTAAAATGTAAAGTTGTAAACAGCATTTCTGTATTGAGAAATGGGATATTTTTCTATCTTTGAAACTCAGGATTTATGTCCAAATGGCTTTATCTTTGAGCCTTTAGAAAAATTGACACTCATTATGGAACAGAAAATACATCAGGGAAGAAATGTAAAACGTTTTAGAGAAATGCTTAACATTAAACAAGAAGCATTAGCTTATGATCTGGGCGAAGAATGGAACCAAAAGAAAATTTCTATGCTGGAGCAGAAAGATGTAATTGAAGACAATTTGCTAAAACAAATTTCTGCTGTATTGAAAATTCCTGTAGAAGCTTTTCAAAATTTTGATGAGGAACAGGCAATAAATATTATTTCTAATACTTTTGGAGATAATGCTTGCGTTGGAAATCCAAATTCTACATTTAACTTCAATCCTATTGAAGAATTAAAAAGGCTTCATGAAGAAAAAATTGTTTTGTTTGAGCGTATGTTGAAAGAGAAAGATGAAATGATGATAAGACTTGAGAAATTGATTAATAAATAATTATTTTTAAAGATATATTGATTTTAGAAAGAGACTTTTGGGTCTCTTTTTTGTTTTTTAATAGTATTTATAGCCATTGCTAGCGCGAGCGTCTCGCTCGTGCCTGCAACGATGAATTCAGAATAAGTTTACGACAATTCTTTGCGGGCACGAGCGAGACGCTCGCGCTAGCAAGAGGTTAAAATGTAAAATTGTAAACAGCATTTCTGTATTGGAAAATGGAGAAGAAATCTCATACAAACAAAAAAAAGAGACATCAAACAAAAATTTGACGTCTCTTTAATAAAGTCTTCAATAAATTAATCCTTATCAAAAACTTTTCCCAAATGTTCTTCCATAACAAAATACGGATCATCGGTATGTGTCATTGACCTCATATGAATTAAACTCGTTTTACTCATCATTCTGAGCATTTGTCTTCTCTCGCATGGAACAATTTTTCCATTTTCTATCCTCTGTCCTGCTGTAAAAGCACTTCTTCCGTGTGCGCATAAGTGATTATTCACAAAGATAACATCTCCAGAATCTGGTATATAATCACTATTAATCAACTCTTTGGCTTCGTTCCAAAATTCAGTTAAATTATAAAGCGCTTCTGGAGTCTGTCCAGCATTTTCATTAAATATTTGCTCTGCCGCATCAAATCGAATAAAAGGCAGTTCTTTATTTCCATACAAAACAGAAGCCAGCGGACCGTCATTTGTTTCTTCTTCGTAATTGGCATCCTTTGGACACTGATAAATAGGATCAAAAAGTTTTTCCATTATTTTATTGACTTTACCGTGTGAACGCACAGAATAAAGCGTCGAAGGAACTCGCTCTTCATTTCGCAGATAAAGAAAACTTAAAAAGTCAGCCTGATGAAAGAGAAATGCATCTTCGGTATGAACATACAAATTTGTTTTTGATCCTGATCCTGTCTGCGTTACAGCCATTTTTTCGTCTGGAATAACCGCATGAAGAATCCCTCCTCCTTTTCGCTGTGCATAATACTGCACAGGTTTTGAAGGAACTGCTCCGTGAAGCAGTGAACAAATAAATCCGTATTTATTAAGTTTTGAATAATCGGTGCTCTGCCAGTTTGCAGGAGTTGGTCCGAGATGATCCTGATCGACTTCTAAAAGTCCTTTAAAGACAATCGCTCCGTATTGGTTTGCTGAAAAATCGGTTCCAAAACGGCTTAGGATTCTGGCTATTCTTTCTGGAAGAAGCTGGAAAGAATGCAAATGAAGCGCTGCTATATAATCTGGATTTTCATAGCTCTTAAATGCCTGCTCCAAAAGAGACCCAACATGAGATAAAATATTCCTTTCCTGAGGCGTAACCTCTACTATCAGTGGGCTTGTAGGAATTTCATAGACATAGTTTTCTTTTTCTGGTATTTCATCTTCTATTACTGACTGTGATTTCATTTTATTAGTTTATTTAATAGTTACTAAAAATTGGGGCGAATAAAAAAGACAAACTACTAATAATAACCTATATACCAATAAAACATCATTTCTTAACATTATAATAATGTAGAGAATTTCGTATAATTTTTTTTCTGTTTTATTTTTTTTATAAAGATTAATCTCTACATTTGTCTCCGCTGTTTTTATTCATTCTAAATAAAATCTACTTACAAATATATTTGTTTTATAATTTAAAAAAAGAATTTTCTTAAAAAATTTATTAAAAAAATATGAATATTAGCACTAAACCCAGTAAAATCAAGATGTCGGATTTTACAAATAGTCAAAAAATTTCAAAAATCATACGGAACAGACGAAGTGTTTATGCTGATGAATTTGAAAAACAAAACATACCGGATGAATTATTAAATGAAATCTTGACGAACGCGATTTATGCACCTACGCATAAAATGACCGAACCATGGCGGTTTATTATTTTTAAGGATCGCTACTTAGAACAGCTGGGATCGTTTCTGGCCGAATACTACAAAGACTTTTATTTTGAGAAATTTTCTGCCGAAGAAGCTTTAGAAAAGTACAATCTGCTTAAAGAATATCCTCTTAATTCGGCTTGTGTGATTGGAGTTGTGCTGGTTCGCAATCTCAAAATAAACCTTCCCGAATGGGAAGAAGTTGCTGCTGTTTCATCTGCCGTTCAAAACATGGCCCTCACCTGCACTGCCCATAATATTGGAAGTTATTGGAGCACATCTGCTGGTGCTGTAGATTACTTAAAGCAATTTGGCTTGGCCGAAAATGAACAATCCCTCGGTTTAATTTATGTCGGATATTATCCTGAAGACATCGAACCTTCAAGAAAAAAGAGAACTCCGATTTCTAACAAAGTAACTTATTTCCAATAATCTCAATTCTAAAAATTAATCATTATGCAAAACCTATTAGACAATGCCCCGGATGTCTTAATTAAAAGCTCCACTGACGATTTTTATCAGGATATTTTTCATGAAAATTCCGGAACAGAATATGCCAATGCAATAGAATTAGTTCAAAAACGTGTAGCTGGTTTTCTTGAAAATACTAAAATTCCGTTCAGCGGTATTAAACCCGATGAAATAAGAAATAAAGTCGAAGCTGTAAACTTAGATCAGCCCGTTACCGATTACGAAAGCCTTTGGGATGAGATCGATGAAATTTATGTAAATCATGCAACTGCCTATCATTTACCAGAATATATAGCCCATTTAAACTGCCCTGTTGTAATTCCGGCTTTAGCTGCCGATGTGCTGATAAGCGCTATTAACTCGTCACAAGACACATATGACCAAAGTGCCGGAGGAACATTTATAGAAAGAAAATTGATTGCCTGGACTGGTGAACAAATTGGGTACAACACAGATTGCGACGGAATTGTTACTGGAGGCGGTTCTCAGAGTAACCTTATGGGACTGCTTTTGGCAAGAGATTATTTTGCTTTAAAATACCTCAACTGGAATATCAAACTAAATGGATGTCCGCCGGAATCTAGTAAATTCCGAATTTTTGTTTCTGAGAAATCTCATTTCAGCAACCAAAAAAATGCTTCTATTTTAGGACTTGGTGAACAATCAATAGTTCAGGTTGTTACAGACAGCCGTTACAGAATGGATGCTGAAAAACTGAAACAAGCTATTATTGAAGAAAAACAAAAAGGTAATATTCCGATTGCTATTGTGGCGACAGCGGGAACAACAGATTTCGGGAATATTGATCCATTATCTGAAATCGCAGTTCTGGCAAAAGAACATGAATTATGGATGCATGTTGATGCCGCTTACGGCTGTGGATTATTGCTGACAGACAAATACAAACACCTGTTAAACGGGATTGAACAAGCTGATTCTGTTACCATTGATTATCATAAATCATTCTTTCAGCCTATTTGCAGCAGCGCTTTTATGGTAAGAAACAAACAGCATCTTCATATTATAAAACATCATGCTGATTACCTAAATCCAAAGGAACAGGATTATGATGAACTTCCGGCTCAGATTAACAAATCTCTGGTACAAAGTACACGCCGTTTTGATGCTTTAAAACTATGGTGTACGCTTCGCTATATGGGAAGAACGAAACTGGGAGATTATACAAATACCATAATTGAAACTACCAAACAAACGGCTACAATATTAGAAAACGACAACGATTTTGAACTCTTAACAGATTCTGATTTAAGTGTTTTGGTTTTTAGATATAAACTAGACGGATGGCCTGGAGATACTTGCAAAATGAACTTACACATTAAAAAGAAAATGTTTTTTAACGGAGAAGTCTTGGTAGCAAGCACAAAAGTAAATGGCATTTTTTACCTGAAGTTCACCATTTTAAATCCATTAACCACTATCGCACACATTAATAACATCCTTTCAATTATAAAAAAACACGGAAATGAATACATCTTCTCCTAAAGAGATTGCTCAGGAAGCAGTCGATATTACGTTTACAATTTTACTGAACTGCTGCGTGCGCGAATTGGGCAACAGCAGTTTTTATGAAGGGGTGCCAAAATACGATCCTATACTAAAATCTTATATGTCAAAGTATAATCATCAACTTCATTTAAAATTGGATTTTCCTGTTGATAAAGTAGAAGTCTATGCGCCAATTCGTTACAGATCTGAAACCTTCAGACATTTATATGATTTTCCGGTAATGGAACGTGATCTTACTAATGAAACTATAAGAGAAATAGATGCAGACCGTCTTTTAGAATTAATTACAAATCAGGTAAGACAGCAGTATCCGCTGGCAGATTCTAAAAATGTAAAAAAGAGAATGCAGCTGAGTACCGAGAAAATAGCGCAGTTTTTAGAGCATTTTCAAACTTCGGGACAAGACTTTAATAAGCCCGAAATGACTTTTATCGAAGCCGAACAATTATTTCCTGCAGGTCATTTACTGCATCCGCTTACCAAAGGACGTGAAGGTTTTACAGAAGCAGAAGTTTTAAAATATACTCCAGAAACGGGTGGTCATTTTCAGTTGTATTATTTTTTAGTACATCCTGATCTGGTTACCGAAAAATCTGTAGATAATATTCTGCCTACTGATTTTGCAAAAAAAACCGTTTTAGAAGCAAGCAGCGGAGATAAAAAAGCACAGGATTTACTTGAAAAACATTCAGATTGGAAAGTAATTCCGGTTCATCCGTGGGAAGCGGCGCATTTTAAATCTCAAACTGTATTTGATACATTGGTAAAAGAAAATCTTCTTGTTGATTTAGGTGAATTTGGAAAAGAATTTACAGCAACTTCATCAGTAAGAACGGTATATAACAATGAAAGCGATTATATGTATAAATTTTCGCTTCATGTAAAAATTACCGGCGCAGAACGCATTAATCATTTTCATGAACTTTACAGAGGTTATGAGGTTTCGCGCCTAATGCAGACCGCTTGGGGAGATAATGTAAAGAAAACTTATCCTGATATTGAACTAATCTGTGATCCTGGCTTTATATCTGTTTCTTATAACGGAAATGTGCTGGACAGTTTTTCTACAAGCGTGCGATACAATCCGTTTAAAGTTCAAGCTGACGAAAAAGAAAATAACGTTTGTTTGTTAGCTTCTTTATGTCAGGACAGTGTATTAGGAAATCCTTCGAGAATGCAGAATGTGATTCAAAAAGCTTCACAGCAAACGGGATTATCTCTTGAAAAAACCAGTGAGATTTGGTTCAAAAACTATATTGATATCATCCTTACAGGCGTTGTAAAAATGTTTAATGAGCAGGGAATGTTCTGCGAATGGCATCAGCAAAATACATTGGTGCAATTGGATGCAGCATTCATGCCTGAAAAACTATTTTTCCGTGATAATCAGAGTTTTTTATTTAGAAAATCTTTTGAAAATCAGTTAGACAAAATTGTACCAGGCTTATCTGAAAACGGAAAAATGTTTATTCCAGACGATCGTTTGTACAATCTAATACTTCACTATTTCTGGGTTGGAAATATTTTGGCAGTTGTAAATACTTTTGGTACGAGCCAGCTTGCAGACGAAAAAAATCTTTTAAATATTCTGTATGACAAATTAGAAGATTTACAAAAAGAAGATGAAAGCGGTCTGGTAACGTTTATTCTTGAAAGCAGACATTGGAAAATAAAAGGCAATTTACTTACTGCCTTAAATGACATTGACTGCGGCGGTAATCCTGCCGGCGTAACCCGTATTAATTTCCCTAATGTTTTACACAAACGCTTTTTCTCTGAACAACTGATAAATCCAAAAGGAAAAGATTTGGTTTATAACCGCTATTTCCCAAAAGAAGATGTAACGATCAGTTTACGTCCTGTTGATATAGATAATGATCTTGAAATGCTGCATGAATGGTTTCATCGTGACCACGCAAAAGCAAACTGGAAAATGGACTGGTCTCTGCAAGAACTTGAAACGTATTACAGAACATTGCTTCCAAGCGACGGTTTGTACAGCTACATAGGAATGGCAAACGGTGAACCGACATTTAATATTGAAGTATACTGGCCAACACGTGATGTACTCGGAGATTATTATGATGTTTTGCCTACTGATTATGGAACGCATCAATTTATTGCGCCTACAGATCCTAAGCAAAAATTTGTATCACCATCGACACAATGCATGATCGATTATGTATTTGCACAGTCTGTAGT
>PJTS01001145.1_pt1 | contig 10805 bp, 8 predicted proteins | sample 1512251 | NCBI WGS metagenome assembly PJTS01 (sample SAMN08177686, study PRJNA422409) | Soil metagenome, whole genome shotgun sequencing project. | isolation source: Soil (2) enriched on wood chips: alkali lignin treatment | place: USA: Madison | collected 2015-01-15 | reverse complement strand
GTCGGCTCAACTCGACATCCTGTCTCGATTCGCCTCTGGCCGCCATCCCTGGCGTCCAGCCCTTGTCATCCGGTCTCCGGTTCGCCGGTTTCAGCGGGGACTCAACACCGGTGCCCCTTTCAGGCGACTGAGAAGCTTGAGGGAGCGTGAATCCGGCTGAAAATCGACGAAGCGTTTCCGTAAGGCCGGGGCGAGGCGCAGGGATGCGCCGAGAGGGCATAGCCTGCAGGGATGCAGGCTGGTGCCCGACCCGAAAGCTGGAGGAATAAGCTGAGTGCACTGCGAAGCGGCGATTTTCCTGGCCGGGAGCCGGGGTAGCCAGGGGGGAGGCGGCGAGCCCCCCTGGCACGTTCACCGCAGCGGAGGGGGCATAAAGCAGAGGTGCTGTAGTGAACGGAACCCGTCCACTTCAGTCACTTAGAAATATCAAATTGCTTAACTAACTGGCATTACAGCCGAAAGGCTGCCATTTTTTTACCTCGCCGCCGGGCATTGTTTACGCCCAGTAACTCACCGCCAGGCCCAGGAACAACACCAGCCCTACATAGTTATTGTTCAGGAACGCTTTAAAGCAGGCTTCGCGCTCGCGGTTTGCGATAAGCTTTTGCTGATAGATGAACAGCACGCCCGCCGCCGCGATCGCCGCGTAAAATGCGCCGTTAAGCTGGTTCAGGTAACCAATGCCCACCATTAACCCCAGCACCGCGACCTGCAAAATCCCGATGATCAGCTTGTCCTGACGACCAAACAGAATGGCGGTGGATTTGATGCCGATTTTCAGATCGTCGTCCCGATCGACCATCGCATATTGCGTGTCGTAGGCCACGGCCCAAAGGATATTGGCCAGGAACATCAGCCAGCAGCTCAACGGCACGCTTTCGCTGACGGCGGCAAACGCCATCGGGATCGACCAGCCAAAGGCGGCACCCAGCACCACCTGCGGCAGGTGGGTGTAGCGCTTCATAAACGGGTAGACCCAGGCCAGCGCCAGCGCTGCCACGGAGAGCAGAATGGTCATGGTGTTCAGGGTCAGCACCAGCAGGAACGAGAGCAGGATCAGCACCACAAACAGCGTGCGGGCCTCTTTCTCGGTGACATCGCCGCTCGGCAGCGGGCGATTAGCGGTGCGCTTTACATGGCCGTCAAACTTACGGTCGGCATAGTCGTTGACGACACAGCCCGCCGCGCGCATTAACCAGACGCCCGCCACAAACACTGCCAGGATCCACAGCGGCGGCAGGCCGGGGGTAGCCACCCACAGCGCCCACAGCGTCGGCCACAGCAGCAGCAGCGCACCGATCGGCTTGTCGGTTCGCATCAGGCGGTGGTACGCCAGCAGCTTGTTCTGCGTGAGACTCCTCTCCATTTTCTCTTCCTCTTAGTACAGCGGCGACGCCGGTAAAAACAGCTCGGTCAGCATCAAGGGTTTACCACTTAAGCGCAGGCGGGAACGGCGTCCCAATAGCCCGGCCTCGTGCCCAATCTCGATAAAATCACGGGTAAGCTCGGAGGAGGTGAACAGATAACGCCCCAGCGGGGTTTTGCCCATCTGTTGCAGCGCCATCTCCGGCCCGGTGAGGGTGGACTCAGGCACCACGGTGCGCCCGGCCAGCCACGGCTCGCCATCGGCACAGAGCAGGATCTCCCGCAGCCAGTAACGCGCCTCTTTCGGCAGTAACGGCAGCTCATCTGCCACCGCGTCAGGCGTGACAAATCCCTCCTGAATGAGGGTGACGATGACCTTTTTGCCCTGCTGCTCAAAACGTTTGGTCATGGAATCTTCCAGCAGCAGCCAGTCGAGCTGCTCCGGTTCCAGCGCAGGAATTTCGTCAAAATAACGCAGTGCGCGCAGGAGCAAAAGCGCGGGGTGTGACATGCCTGACTCTCCGATACATAACGTGAAGCTATTGTATCGCAGAAACGCGGAATGGGGGCGGGCAAACGTGAACTAGCGAACATTATCGCAACAGAGATGCAACAGCGGCAGTCAGCGCAAAAAAAGTGCGCCCGCAAGGGCGCACCAAACTACTGACAAAATCAGCACTGTGGGGAGACGGTCACCCCTTGCCTTTTACACTGCTGATAAAGGTGGAACGGGCAGTGGTCGAGCCTAAACGCTCGGCTTCATCGAGGAGTTTCAGCGCCTTATCGACGTCACCTTTAGCAACTGCCTGTTTAATGGCCTGATTGAAGTAGGTTTCGGTGTCATTCAGCACCGGCTCGGCTTTCTTCGCGGCGACCGGGGCGGCAACAGGAGCAGCAGCAGCAGCCGGTGCAGCGGCTGGCGCGGCGTAGACCGGGGCAGGTGCTGCGGTGTTACCCACGGTGACCGGGCCCTGGCCGGAAGAACCAAACAGCGGGCCGACCAGCACGCTGGAGGCATTATTGGTAGAAACTTTCAGCTTCAGCTCGCCGTCGGTGACGTGGCGGGCAAGCGGATCCGGGATATCCGGTACGGCGTTGCCGGTGCCTTTGGCATAGGCTTTTGCCGGGTTGATGAGTTTGGTGGTTTGCTGCAGATCCTTATCAGTGGTAAACACCAGGACGTACAGTTTTTGCTGGCCCAGCGCAGGCGTCAGGCGCATCACCCCTTCCAGGCGGTCAGCGCTCATTACGCCCGGCTCCTGGTAGGTAAAGTATTCGCTTGGGAAGTAGGCCGATGGCGTCAGGTTCTGATCCAGAATCAGCACGTTCGGGGCGAATACGCTGGTTTGCTTGTTCACTATACTGGTCAGCGTAAGGGTGATTTCACCGATATTGGCAGGCACGCTGTAGGCCGCCACCGGGCCGCTGATCCCCGGCACATTCAGGGTCTGGCCACCGGTAGAAAGCTGGGTGGTCTGGGTTTTAGACTGGTCGACAGGCGTCCAGACTAACTGTTGCAGTGCGGCAGCCGGTACAGCAGGCGCGGCGCTGGTGTTTTGCGGTACAAAATTGACGTTCGCCAGGGTGACGGCGGGAGCACTTGCCAGCAACCCTGCGGAGAGGCACAGCGCGACGAGACTTTTCTTCATTTTCATTATGTTTACCTCAGATAGCATCAGCACTGCGGTGGCCAGGCAATAGCGCGCAGCACCCTATGAAGAGAGGGGCTTTCGCCCCTCTTTTAGGTCAATACATCAGGTGTTACGTATTACCACCAGATTTCCATCTGGGCACCGAAGGTCCACTCATCGTTGTCGCCACGGCTGAAGGTTTTCGCGGAAGTGTCGCGGTACGCTACGCCAGAGGTGTAGCCAGTATCGCCGTTGTTCGCGTAGCCCCATTTCTCATCCCACTTGGCGTAGGTTGCGAAGACACGGATAGCCGGACGAGACCAGATGCTGTCGCCTGCCTGCCACTGTTGTGCCAGGGTGATTTTGTACTGGTTGTTGGTATCGTCAGTTTTCTGAGATTTAACGTTGTCGTAGCCAACTTCCAGCAGGGTGGACATGATTGGCGTCCATTTGAACATTGGACGAACACCGACGGTCCACCACTCGGTGCCGTTGTTGTTGTCGCGGTCAATGTTCTGGTACATACCGACGTACATCAGGTCCCACTGGTCAGCCAGGGTGATCGCACCGTGGTCGATCACGCGGATCATAGAACCGTCGTTATCAACGCTACCGCCCTGTGGAATACCTTTGCCGTTAGAGGTCATAGAGTCCGTGCCGTACTGCACAACGAACTTGTTAAAGCCTTTCAGCATGCTCTGGGTGTGTTCAGCAGTGAACATCCAGCCATCTTTAGAGGCGCCAGGCTGCAGGTAGTAATCGTCTGGAATGTTGGTGTGACCGTAGTCAACGCCCAGCTCCAGGGTACCGCCTGGGTTGATTTCCATGCCCGCTAAACGAACATCGAAGACATCGTTAGGTACGACGTTGTCATAAATGCGATCGCCATTGGCATCACGATCGGCGAAGGTTGCAGAACCGCCGGACTCAGAAGAACGGGTTGCTGCCAGAGAGAGTTTACCGAAGCCCAGATCGATGTTTTCGATACCTGCACCAGGACCTGAAATATCCCAGTAGTAGAAGTCGATCATGTGGACGTCATGACGCTGATAGAAGCGCTTACCGGCCCAAATGGTGGAGCCTGGCAGCCATTCAATCAGGTTTTTACCCTGCACGTTTGCTTCACGGAAGGCCGGGCTGGTTGATTCCCAGTCATTCTGCTGTGAAACGGAGTAGGCTACGTTGGTGTCGAAGTAGAAGCTCTTGTCGCCCTCTTTCCACACTTCCTGGCCCAGTTTCAGCTCGGCATAGGTTTCACATTCGTTACCAAGACGGTATTTACTTTGTGCACCTGTTGCCTGGAAACACTGCTGTTCGCCACCACTCCCGGTCCAGCCAATGCCAGAACGAGCATAACCTTTAAAGTCGACAGCGCCGGCCTGGGCAGACAGGATGCCTGCCGCAATGGCGACCGCCAGAGGGACTTTGCGCAGAGTAATCATTATTCTATCTCCTGAGATCATTGCTTTTCTTTGAACACTTCACCTGATGGTTTCGTGCTTATTATTGGGATTGCTTAAACGCCTGGCTCCTGGTGCAACCGACGACATGCAGTGCCATCTTCTCGGAACAGATGGCAGCGCTCTGGCGGCAAGCCGATAGCGAATGTGGCACCCTCTTTTACCAACACCACGTCATTCTGGCGGTACACCAGGTTCTGACGAATGGCTGGGATCTGGATATGAATCTGTGTTTCGTGACCAAGTTGCTCAACCACCTGAACCTCACCTTCCAGCGTCACATCAGCGATGTGGCTCGGCAGCAGATGCTCAGGGCGGATCCCGAGGGACATGTTTGCCCCTACCTGTACGTTTGCACTGTCTACCGGTAACCACACCTGCTGGCGGTTAGGCAGTTCAACCTGAACCTGTTCAATGGCGGTGGCGGTGACTTTGACCGGCAGGAAGTTCATCTTTGGCGAGCCGATAAAGCCCGCAACAAAGCGGTCTGCCGGGTAGTGATAGAGTTCCAGCGGTTTACCCACCTGGGCCACGCGACCGGCATCCAGCACCACAATCTTGTCGGCCAGGGTCATCGCTTCGACCTGATCGTGGGTGACGTAAATCATGGTGCGGCCCAGACGCTTGTGCAGGCGGGAGATTTCAATACGCATCTGCACGCGCAGCGCGGCGTCGAGGTTCGACAGCGGCTCATCGAGCAGGAACACGCGCGGCTCTGCCACCAGCGTACGGCCAATCGCCACACGCTGACGCTGACCACCGGAGAGCGCCTTCGGCTTACGCTCCAGCAGGTGTGCCAGCTGGAGAACTTCGGCAACCTGGGTCACGCGCTGGTTAATGGTCTCTTTTTTGGCGCCGGCCAGCTTCAGGCCGAACGACATGTTCTCGGCAACGGAGAGATGGGGATAAAGTGCGTAGGACTGGAATACCATCCCGACGCCGCGCTCCGCAGGCGGGATATCGTTCATACGGGTATCGCCAATCATCAAATCACCGCTGGTGATGGTTTCCAGACCGGCAATCATGCGCAGCAGCGTGGATTTACCACAGCCTGACGGGCCAACAAAAACCACGAATTCGCCTTCCTGAATATTGAGGTTGATATCTTTCGATACCACCACGTCACCCCAGGCTTTCGTTACGTTACGCAGTTCTACGCTCGCCATGCCCTACTCCCTTCGTTACAACCTGTCATCGACAGAAACATTCAATATGGGCTGACTATGCGGTATCGCAACGCGTCGCGAATCCTCCACCCCCTGCCTTTTTTATGGGGGAGGAGGCGGGAGGATGAGAGAGAGGACTCCACCAGCGCGGCTCGGGGGCTGAGGCTAAATTCGTGATGTCACTGGCAAAATTCACCGTACTTTTATGTGCGCTGGGACACATAACTCAATTTTATGCAACGCAGATCACATAAAACGGGGGTGGGGCGTAGGGGACGGGAGGATGGAAAGAGGATGTCAAATAAGGAGACTGAGCGACGTTGAACCACCTCATGTATCCACAGCACATCACCAAAAAGGATGGCAGATATGAATATCAAGACTGGCGCACGCGTTTTCGCATTGTCCGCCCTTGCAGCAATGATGATCTCCGCTCCGGCGCTCGCCAAAATTGAAGAAGGTAAGCTGGTAATCTGGATTAACGGCGACAAAGGCTACAACGGCCTGGCCGAAGTGGGTAAAAAATTCGAGAAAGATACCGGCATCAAAGTCACCGTTGAACACCCGGACAAACTGGAAGAGAAATTCCCGCAGGTTGCGGCGACCGGCGACGGCCCGGATATCATCTTCTGGGCGCATGACCGTTTCGGTGGCTACGCACAGTCTGGCCTGCTGGCAGAAGTTTCTCCCGATAAAGCCTTCCAGGACAAGCTGTTCCCGTTCACCTGGGATGCCGTGCGTTACAACGGCAAGCTGATTGCTTACCCGGTAGCGGTTGAGTCGCTCTCCCTGATTTACAACAAAGATCTTGTTCCTAACCCGCCAAAAACCTGGGAAGAGATCCCGGCGCTGGATAAAGAGCTGAAGGCGAAAGGTAAGAGCGCGCTGATGTTCAACCTGCAAGAGCCGTACTTCACCTGGCCGCTGATTGCTGCCGATGGCGGTTACGCGTTCAAATTTGCTGACGGCAAATATGACGTGAAAGATGTCGGCGTGGACAACGCAGGCGCGAAAGCGGGTCTGACCTTCCTGGTTGACCTGATCAAGAACAAACACATGAACGCAGACACCGATTACTCCATCGCTGAAGCCGCGTTCAACAAGGGCGAAACCGCGATGACCATCAACGGTCCGTGGGCGTGGTCTAACATCGATAAGAGCAAAATCAACTACGGCGTCGCGGTACTGCCAACCTTCAATGGCAAACCGTCTAAACCGTTCGTTGGCGTGCTGAGTGCCGGTATCAACGCCGCCAGCCCGAACAAAGAGCTGGCGAAAGAGTTCCTGGAAAACTACCTGCTGACCGATCAGGGTCTGGAAGAAGTGAACAAGGATAAACCGCTGGGTGCTGTGGCGCTGAAATCCTTCCAGGAAACGCTGGCGAAAGATCCACGCATCGCCGCCACCATGAGCAACGCCGAGAAAGGCGAAATCATGCCGAACATCCCACAGATGGCTGCCTTCTGGTATGCCACCCGTACTGCGGTGATCAACGCCGCCAGCGGTCGTCAGACTGTGGATGCCGCGCTGAAAGATGCTCAGGGTCGTATTACCAAGTAAGACAGGCTGTAACCCCCTCATCCCGGCCTTCTCTTGAGGGAGAAGGCCTCTCTCTCAGGGAGAGGCCTGGGATGAGGGTTGTTTAATTGTTGTAGAGGAAGATCCCCATGGATGTCGTTAAAAAGAAACACTGGTGGCAAAGCGACACGCTGAAATGGTCAGTGATTGGTCTGCTGGGTTTGCTGGTGGGTTACCTTATTGTTTTGATGTACGCCCAGGGGGAGTACCTGTTTGCCGCCATGACGCTGATCTTAAGCGCGGTCGGCCTCTATATTTTTGCGAATCGTAAAGCTTACGCCTGGCGCTATGTTTATCCGGGTGTGGCCGGGATGGGACTGTTTGTTCTGTTCCCGCTGATCTGCACCATCGCCATTGCCTTCACCAACTACAGCAGCACCAACCAGCTTGCGCAAGAGCGCGCCCAGCAGGTGCTGATGGACCGCTCTTATCAGGCCGGTAAGACCTTCAACTTTGGCCTCTACCCGGCCGGTGATGAGTGGAAGCTGGCGCTGACTGACACGTCCACGAACAAATACTACGTCTCCGACGCCTTTAAATTTGGCGGCGAGCAGAAACTGGCCCTGAAAGAAGCAGACGCCCTGCCAGAAGGGGAGCGCGCTAACCTGCGTGTCATCACCCAGAACCGCCAGGCGCTGACCCAACTGACCGCCGAACTGCCAGACGAAAGCAAAGTGATCATGAGTTCGCTGCGCCAGTTCTCCGGCACCCGCCCGCTCTATACGCTGGGCGATGACAGCACGCTAACCAACAACCAGACCGGCGTGAAGTACCGTCCGAACAACGACATCGGCTTTTACCAGTCTGTGAATGCTGACGGCAACTGGGGCGACGATAAACTCAGCCCGGGCTATACCGTCACCATCGGCTGGGACAACTTTACCCGCGTCTTCACCGACGAAGGCATCCAGAAGCCCTTCTTCGCTATCTTCGTCTGGACCGTGGTCTTCTCGGTACTGACCGTGATCCTGACCGTGGCCGTCGGCATGGTGCTGGCCTGCCTGGTGCAGTGGGAAGCGTTAAAAGGGAAAGCGATTTACCGCGTCCTGCTGATCCTGCCGTATGCCGTGCCGTCGTTCATCTCGATTCTGATTTTCAAAGGTCTGTTCAACCAGAGCTTTGGTGAAATCAACATGATGCTGAGCGGGCTGTTTGGCATTAAACCGGCCTGGTTCAGCGACCCGACCACCGCCCGTACGATGATCGTTATCGTCAACACCTGGCTCGGCTATCCGTACATGATGATCCTGTGCATGGGCCTGCTGAAGGCGATCCCGGATGACCTGTACGAAGCCTCGGCGATGGACGGTGCAACCCCGTTCCAGAACTTCTTCAAGATTACGCTCCCGCTGCTGATCAAGCCGCTGACGCCGCTGATGATCGCCAGCTTCGCCTTTAACTTTAACAACTTCGTGCTGATTCAGCTGTTGACCAACGGTGGCCCGGACCGTCTCGGCACCACCACGCCGGCTGGCTATACCGACCTGCTCGTGAGCTACACCTACCGTATCGCCTTTGAAGGCGGCGGCGGGCAGGACTTCGGTCTGGCGGCGGCCATCGCCACCCTGATCTTCCTGCTGGTAGGCGCGCTGGCGGTGGTGAACCTGAAAGCCACACGCATGAAATTTGACTAACTGGAATCACCAGGCGTTATTGGCGCAGCCAGTCTGGGCGCTGCCAGCACGCAAGAACCGGAGCGTACATAAAGTACGTGAGGATTCTGAGCACTGTCAGCGTTCAAAACGGCAAGCAAAATAGCCTGGAGCGGTGTTAAGGAGTAAAGAATATTATGGCTATGGTCCAACCCAAATCTCAAAAGCTGCGCCTGCTGGTTACGCACTTAGGGCTGCTGATTTTTATCGCGGCGATCATGTTCCCGCTGCTGATGGTTATCGCCATCTCCCTGCGTTCCGGGAACTTCGCCACCGGTAGCCTGATCCCGGAGCAAATCTCCTGGGAGCACTGGAAACTGGCGCTGGGCTTCAGCGTGGAGCACGCCGATGGCCGCGTCACGCCGCCGCCGTTCCCGGTCCTGCTGTGGCTGTGGAACTCGGTGAAAGTCGCCACCATCACCGCGATTGGTATCGTGACGCTCTCCACCACCTGCGCTTACGCCTTTGCCCGTATGCGCTTTAAAGGGAAAGCGACGCTGCTGAAAGGGATGCTGATTTTCCAGATGTTCCCGGCGGTCCTGTCGCTGGTGGCCCTGTATGCGTTGTTCGACCGCCTCGGCCAGTATGTGCCGTTCATCGGCCTGAACACTCACGGCGGGGTGATTTTCGCCTATCTTGGCGGTATCGCGCTGCATGTGTGGACCATCAAAGGCTATTTCGAAACTATCGATAATTCGCTGGAAGAAGCGGCGTCGCTGGATGGCGCAACCCCGTGGCAGGCATTCCGTCTGGTGCTGCTGCCCCTGTCGGTGCCGATTCTGGCGGTCGTCTTTATTCTGTCGTTTATCGCCGCCATCACTGAAGTGCCGGTCGCGTCACTGCTGCTGCGTGATGTGAACAGCTACACCCTGGCGGTAGGGATGCAGCAATACCTCAACCCACAAAACTACCTGTGGGGCGACTTTGCCGCAGCCGCCGTACTCTCCGCTATCCCGATCACCGTCGTGTTCCTGCTGGCCCAGCGCTGGCTGGTGAACGGCCTGACCGCAGGGGGCGTGAAAGGTTAAGTATCATTGTTATACCACTGCAACCCTCAACTTTGCCTTGATGTCTTGATCCAAACTTGTGACTGTATTCGGCGGCCCTCGGGCCGCCCTTTTTTTATTCCCGTTTCAGTCGCTTCGAGTTGCACAGCCAGAGCGTAACCACCAGCAGCAGGATGGCCGCCGAATAAAGCAGCACGTCGAGGGGCGATTTATGATCGACGATGATCAGCCGCACAATCGCGGTGATCCCAATGTAGACAAAGTAGCGAAGCGGGAAGTGAAAGCCAGACTGAAAGTACTTAACGATCAGGGCGATAAATTCGAAGTAAAGAAAGTAAACCACCAGCCCTTCAACCAGCTCGTATTTGCTGGTTTGCTCAGGGGCAAAAAGCACATCAGCCAGATGCACCGTCTCTTTACCGAGGAAGATGACGAGAATCAGGCCAAGGCTCAACAGACCCAGGTTCAGCACGGTCTGTAAAAGGGTCGAGATAAACTCAACGCGTGGGCGAGTCAGGGATGTCATACAGCACCTCATTCTCCGGGGCGAGGTTCCTGTATAACGCAAAAATGTGACGGGGATCTATATTTTTTGTTTATATTTTGTTCAGGTGCAAACCCGCAGGTAAAAAAATGCCGGCAATAAGCCGTAATGCCAGCCAGTTAAGCAATTCGATATTTCTCAGTGACTGAAGTGGAAAGCTTACGTTCACTAAAGCACCTCTGCTTTATGCCCCCTCCGCTGCGGTCATCGCTTCGGCGATGTTCAGCCGGATTCTCGCTCCCTCACGCTTCTCAGTCGCCTGAATGTGGCACGGGGTTAATTCCCCGCTGAAACCGGCGAACCGGAGACCGGATGACAAGGGCTGGACGCCAGGGATGGCGGCCAGAGGCGAATCGAGACAGGATGTCGAGTTGAGCCGACCGCAGGCAGCCGGTCGGGAGG
>PJTS01001139.1_pt1 | contig 10884 bp, 12 predicted proteins | sample 1512251 | NCBI WGS metagenome assembly PJTS01 (sample SAMN08177686, study PRJNA422409) | Soil metagenome, whole genome shotgun sequencing project. | isolation source: Soil (2) enriched on wood chips: alkali lignin treatment | place: USA: Madison | collected 2015-01-15 | reverse complement strand
TTCCCAGCTGTCCGAGTTCAGCGGCCAGCCGTGGCTGAAGGTGACGACCGGGCCGTCCTTCGGGCCCCAATCCTTGTAGTACAGCTGCACGCCATCGGCGGTGGTGATGTAGCTGGCGGTGCGGGCAATGCTGGTAACGGCAGCCGGCTTGGCCGGCTCGGCCGCCTGGGCGGACACGCCGGCCTGTACGGACAGGGCCAGCACGGCGGCGGCCAGGGCACGGGTAGCAGATTTCATGGGGAACCTCGTCTTGGGTGGTTGGACAGGCGCTACTGTGCGCCCGGATCCGGGCGCATCGGTGACGAATGGTCCGCAAAACTTGATCGACCGTATTGGATCGATGTGCTGCGACCTCATCCGCCCGATGCCGTGTGCAACCCGTCGAACGGCGCCCCCATCGTTCGTCGGAAGAAATAGCGCAGGCCGTTTTCCGCAGGAGCCGCAGCATGCAACCGACCATCACCGCGTTTGCCACCTCCCCCGACCGTGGCCAAGGCCTGGCCCGCGAGATGCGCGTGCGCTGGGCACTGGAAGAACTGGGCCTGGCCTACGACGTGCGCCTGCTCAGCTTCGCTGAAATGAAGGAACCAGCTCACCGCGCGCTTCATCCGTTCGGGCAGATTCCCACCTACGAAGACGGCGACCTGGTGCTGTTCGAATCGGGCGCGATCATCCTGCACCTGGCCGAGAAGCATGTAGGCCTGCTGCCCACCGACAGCCACGCCCGCATGCGCGCGATCATGTGGATGTTCGCCGCGTTGAACACGGTGGAATCGCCGATTGTCGAACGCTCGATGGCCTGGGTGCTGGAACGCGAACAGCCTTGGTATGCGCAGCGGCTGGTAATGTTGGATGAGCGCGTGCGGCGGCGGCTGGGCGAACTGTCCGCACGGCTGGGCGATGGCCCTTGGCTGGAAGCCGGGTTCAGCGCCGCCGATCTGCTGATGGTGTCGGTGCTGCTACGCCTGAAGAGCAGCGGGATCGTCGATGAATTCCCGCTGCTGGGCGCCTACGTGGCGCGCGCAACGGCACGGCCGGCCTACCAGCGCGCGTTCGCCGCGCAGCTGGCAGTGTTCCAGAACGCCTGATGGCGCGCCGCTCGGCCGGCCTCAGCGCAGTGGATCGGCCGCCACGCCTTCATGGGTGATCTTGACCGGCAGGATATGGCCCTGCGCATCGAACTCCATGCGCTCGATGGCGGTCACCCGGTGGTCGCGGGCGCTGTCACCGCGGGGGCGACGGTGGTAGACGATGTACCAGCGATCGGTGCCCGGCACCTGGATCACCGAGTTGTGGCCTGCGCTGGTGGCGATGGCTTCATCCTGCTGCAGGATCTTGCCGACGCGCTTGAACGGCCCGGTGGGTGCATCGGCAATGGCATAGGCCACCGAATAATCCGGGCTGCCCCAGCCGCCTTCGGACCACATGAAGTAATAGCGGCCGCCGCGCTTGAACATCAGCGGGCCCTCCACGTATTCCGGGGCCGGGGTGATTTCCTTGAACAGCGTGCCATCGGCCAGCGGCAGCACGCCGGTGAAGTCGTCCTTCAGGCGCACGATGTTGGCGTGCTTCCAGCCGCCGTAGATCATGTACCAGGCGCCATCGTCATCCTTGAACACGAACTGGTCGATGGGCTGGGCGCCATTATGGAAGGCGCCGACCAGGGGTTTGCCCAGCAGATCCTTGTAGGGACCTTGCGGGTGGTCGGCCACGGCCACACCGATGCCGCCCAGCTCGCTATCGTTCTTGATGTCGTTGGCGGCGAAGAAGAAGTAGTACTTGCCGTTGTTTTCCACCACCGACGGCGCCCACATGGCGCGCGTGGCCCACGGCACCGCCTTGACGTTCAGGACGTCGGCATGTTTGGTCCAGTGCAGCAGATCGGGCGACGAGAACGCATCGAAGGTGGTCTGCGCTTCATACACGGCCGAGGTGGTCGGGAAGATCCAGTAGCGGCTGCCGAACACGGCCGCTTCCGGGTCGGCGTACCAGCCCTGCAGGATCGGATTACCCGAGGTGGCCGGCGGCGCGGCCTGCGCGCCCGTTGCCAGTGCCACCGCCATGCAGGCGGCCATCATCCACTTCCCCAACGCCATGCCGTGCGCTCCCGTGCTGGATGGATGGGAGCATATTAGATCGATCCAGATAAGGAATGCGAAGACGGTCCCACTCCGCATGCGGGAGTGGGACGCAGGCCTCAGTCCTTCTTGATGACGGTGCGCTTGCCGATGGTGCTGGTCTTGCCCGCGGTCGGCTTGGCCAGGCCGGGAATCAGGAAATCGGTGACCTTGTGGCCCTTGGACACCTTGGCCGCCAGCCAGCGCGGCATGCGCCCACGGCCGGTCCAGGTCAGGCGCTTGTATTCGGGATCGCGGTACTTGGGCGCCACCTTGCCGGACTTGCGGCGGGTGGTCTTGCGGGCCGGCGCGGGCGAGGTCTCGGCATCGTCACCGAACAGCTCTTCGATGGTGTAACCGGCTTCGGCGGCGGCGGCCTTCAGAAGGCGGCGCACGGCGGCAGCCGGGCGACGGGAGGTGATCAGGGCCTTGCGCTGTTCGGCGGCCGCCACCAGGGCGCCCAGCTCGCGCAGGCTGAGCGATTCGATATCGATAGTCATGGGGGGGAAAGGTCTACTGTGGCGGGGTGGGTGTCAAGCTGGGTTTACCTGCCATTCGACGTTGACTGGCAAACGGCTCGTCCCGCTTGTCTGGGTAAGCATCGATACCGAATGAACGGTTTTTCGGCTCGATCAACCGCAGTGAGGGCATTTCCATCGGCGCTCAGCCTGAAGTGGCTGACGCCGATACGTATCGGTGAGGGGAACCCGTTCACTCTTATGGAAGGTGTGCATGCCGTTTTCGCTTGGATTGTGGACATTCATAGGCGTCGCGTTTGGCGCGATTACTTGGACCCTGACCTACATAGCTTTCCGCGCCGTGGCAATTGGCCGCCGTTCTTGTTGTTCCTAGTACTAGTGCTCCTCGGTGCTCTCGCAGGTTCCATGTACCAAAGCAGCGGCGGCCCTATGTGCCTTGATCCCCACTACAAATGGGACGTGCTCTACCTGCTTCAACATTGCCTGCTGCCGGCAACAAGCACCGGCAACTAACGAACCACTGGCCGCCCCACGGGCGGCCGGTATTCGTTCCCAAGCGCGAGGCCATTGCAGTCAGGTCTTCGTGGACCCAGCCGCGCTGAATCTGTCTTGCGCTTCTGTGCCCGGCGGCGGTCGCCGCTCCAATGCGTGCCCGCGTTGGGCCGCTTCCGATTAAGTGCAATGGTTGCACGGGTGCAATGGTTGCACTATAATTCACCGCTGGCGACGATCAGCCGCCTCCAGAACTGCACCATCACCATGTACGCCGCAGATCATCAGCCCCCGCACTTCCACGTGCGGATGCGTGATGGACGTGAAGCCCTGATCGTCATCGACACCCTTTCGGTGCTGTCCGGTTCGATCAAGCCCCGCGAACTGACCGAGGCCCTCGCATGGGCCGGGGCGAACCTTGAAACCCTCACCGCCAAATGGCAGGAGTTGAACCCATGAACCAACCCCAGTTTGTGATCCGAAACGTCACCGCGTTGGGACCGGGCCGCCTCGGCCTGCAGTTCGGTGACGGCCTTGATGCCGTTGTCGACCTTACCGGTACGATCACCAAGCACCCCACGCTTGCGCGGCTTGCAGACCCCGGTGTCTTCCGCGCCGTCGCACCTGATGAATGGAATCGAGGTGTCATCTTCGCCGGTGACGACGATCTGACCCTGGCCAGCGACAACCTACGGGCCATGGCAATCGAGCAGACGGGGGATTACTCGCATCAACAGGTAGTCGCCTGGATGCACCACCACACGCTGTCGCTGGACGCCGCCGCAGACGCGCTCGGAATCAGCCGCCGCATGCTCGCGTACTACCGCAGCGGCGAGCGTCCCATTCCGAAGACGGTTGGGTTGGCGATGCTTGGCTGGGAAGCCATGAAGAGCGGGCACCACCTGGACACCTACGACAAGGCCGCGTAGCCGGCGGCGCGCTCACGCGCTGGAAAAACCACGCCGCATGCCGGTGGACATCTTGAGTCCATCCGGCCTGCGGCCTTCTTGCTGTGCGGCGCATGTGCTGCATCGAAGGAGCGTTCATATGCGAAGACTGTGCGCGTAGTGCGCTGCATCCCACCGCCAAATGCCCGCAATCACCACTTCAGCCACTCAAGATCCCGCTGTTTACGCCAGCCATCTGGATCGCGCTCGAGTTTGGAGAGATCAAAACTCGACCGCCACTCACTGATGAGGAGCGCGTTCCGCTCATCCAACTGCGGTTCGACTAGCCTAGCGAAACTCCGGTCCTCGGTGACCGATACGACCGGACGGTATTTTGGCCGCACGGTGCTGCTCCAAGCAAGCATCCGCTGCAAGTGACGCCAGAACGGGGAGAGCGTTGCTACCTCCTAATGATCCAAGCATGAAGCTTGGGGTGCACACGCTTCCTGCCAGAATAATTGCCCTTGTCTCGAGAAGAGCACCGCGGATACTCGCGTCTGCATTCCAGCAACACGATCTACACCAGATACTCCAACGACCAGAAGTCCACCGTCCATCACGGACATCAGCTCAGACAAGAAGCGGAACTACTCGTGATCCCAAGTCGCTCGAACGCTCAACTTGCGGCTACCTTGCTTCGCCTCCTTATCAATATTTCCCGCTTGCTTCCGCATCGCTTGCACCCTCCCAAACGGCAAGCCTAACACTGTGCCGGATTTCAACAACTCGCCATTAAGCCAGAGCTCTGATCCGGACATACCAAGTCGCTGTGCTAGATTCGGGACAGTGATCCTCGCGCGAGAGGTGCCTTCATGAATGCACGGGTCGAGAAATGCGCTTTTTCATCAAAGGTCAGAGGTCGAGGCCACCTCCGGGTAGCAGCGTATCGCTGCCTCTCAGTAGCCTTTGCAGCGGTGGTACTGTCGGCCTGTTCAAGCGGCGCCTCACCAGCCCCATCGCATCAATCTGATCAAAGACAGTCCGTCAAATCAGGGAGTGAAATTGGTATGGAGCGATTCAAGAACGACATCGAACGCCTGTCCAGGGTGCGCTTCTATGATGTCGACGCGCTAAACGAACAGCTTCACACGCATCTGGGAGAGCCGACGCGGCAGGACGTGATCGACGAGCGAATCGCTGAACACGGAAAGTTGGGCGACCTTGAGATCCGGAACATCAGGCTGAGAAGTGCCACTGACGATCCTGCGCTCGCTAACCTGATCTTTGATATCGCACCACCAAGCATTGCGCTCGAGGAAATCATCTGGGAGAACTCCACCAAACATCCACCTCGCCCTGACGCGTCTGGCTCTCGCCCATACTGGTCTGCGCAGGTAAACGATGCAAAGGTCGTGCTCGGGCTTGACTCCGATAACGTGACGCTGACCTACATATCGATAAGTCAGCGCTGATTCCTGTTATTGCGAAGGAGCCGCAGCATGGAGCGTACTGACGAATTTGGACTGCCACTGCCGCAGGATGGAGGCCGCCCAGGAGCCGCACGACGTCCTGCATCGCCATTGGACGACCCTTCGTTGGCGCCGCTTCTGGCAAAATCCCCAACACTTCAAGCGGGCCTCACCCAAGCGAGACGCGAGGGTATCGTTATTCAATGGGGGGCAGCCGGTGAAGGCACTTACCTTATTCCCGGCGTCAAGATCGTTATTGACGAGAATGCGATTGGGCAAGGCTCAAGGATCGCAAGTTCTCTTTCACACGAAGTTGGGCACCATCTCTTCACCGAACCCGAAAACCGAACTTCTAAGCAAGCCTATGTGACCAGCGAGTTGCGAGGAGAAGCCGCCGCGACTCTCAGCAATGTCCAGGTCCAGCGTGAGATCCTTGCAGCTGGCGGCCCAGATATTGGCGTTTCAGGCACTGGTAACCGGCCACAGCAGTATGGAGCCATTGCGGCGGAACTCCAGGCCGGACGGATCAACCGTAACCAAGCATTGGAGCAGATCGCTGAGGTGTTCAAGACAGAGGCTCCGTCTGTTGGTCCTCATGCGACATACGAGCTCTACTATGGCGACTACTACGACCGGGAAATAGCGCCCACGCAACGGCGGCGTAGGCCAGATCCAGAATTTGACCCAGAGCGTACTGCGGTTGCGGAGAGCGCCGGTGTGGTCACCGACGACTCGCCCTCGCGGCAGCGAGCATCCTCCTCAGTCCCTGAACTCGGCGACGCTGATCGCTCTCTCTATATGCAGATCAGGGCTGGTGTGGAGCGCCTGGACGCGGAGCATGGGAAGCCGTGGGACGAGTCGAGTCAGCGCATGTCTGCAAGCCTGCTGGCACTGGCGAAGGAGCAGGGCCTTTCACGGGTTGACCATGTTGTCTTGAACAACCCGACAGAGAGCCTGGCTCGTGGTGAGAGGGTCTTCATAGTCGAGGGAGCAATGGACGATCCTGCCCATCGCCGAGGACATATGAATACGATGGATGCGCTTCGCGCACCGGAGGCGGAATCGCTCCAACGCGCTGACGCGTTGAGCCGATCACAAGCAGCGAGCCTTGAACAGCAGCCAGCACAGCAGGCGCATACGCAAGACCACCCATCGTTCTCGAGATAAGGCCGTCACTGCACTATCGGCGTCATTCACTCCACCGCCTTGGCCCGCAAATGAGCGCCCGCGCTGCAGCGTGGGTGCTATCGAATCATCATGCGGTCGCCCCCAGTTCGAAGGGTTCGAAGCTGATCACGCCCTTACCGAGGCACTCGTTGATCGCAGCAATGCGGGTCTGCAGCGGCGCCAGCCCATGGCAGCCCATACCGTTGCGGCCTCGCGGATCGAACCGAAACCGCCACTATTCTGCGGCACGATGCCCAGCAGCTGCGGTGGAGTTCGCAGCAATGCCAGCATGTCGTCGCGGGTGACGCTCTTGATGCCGGTGAACTCATCCCTTGCCGCCACTTCGCTGACCGGGATCAGCTGTAGACCGTCCTTCTTGCCGCCGGGCGAATACACGAAGAGGTTGCGGAAATTGCCCTGCCCGCGAGACTGCCGCAGCGCCTCGCGCAGCTTATCCGTATCTCCTGTTTCGACCTGACTATCGGTCAGGTAGAGAATGAACCCGGCGTGTGATCCGTTGTTGTAATACTTGCGCCGAAACAGGGTGGCCGACTCGTTCAACAGCGCCGACTGCACCGCTGGCATCCATTCGGGCAACCCGTAGATCTCCTGATCGGGGCACGCCTCGCGCAACTGGAACACATCGCCGGACTTGAATTCATGTTCGACGCTGCCCGCACGCACCTGAAAGAACTCGCCGGGATTTACGCCACGGCGCATGTACTGCGCCAGCGGCACTGCCAGGCTGTGATCGACACCCGACATCGCGCGCCGCCGCTCGACATAGGCCATGCCGAAGGTGATGTAGTCCAACGCCAGTTGCGCGAACGCCTCGCGACTGAGCAGCTTGTTTGGCACGAACGTGCGCGCCAGCATGTTGCGCTTGAACGTCAGGCCGGTCTGCAAGTAGGGGTTGGCCCGCGTCACGCGTGAGAGGCCATGCAGATCCACTGGCGGTTCGTAGTAGCGGCCGTTCCATTGCTCATCTCGTCTCCGTACCTCGGCCGTTCAGCTACTATCACGCCCCCGCCCAGGGCGCTGTCGGAACCACCCTACAACGACCACAGCGCAAGGCTATCAGATGGTCTGCGGTAGAATTTGACCTCAAGCAGGAGGTACCCATGATCAGCAAAGCTCAGCGCCAGCAGGCACTGATTGAAGCCACAGCTTCGCTCCGCCTGGAAGGCCTGCCTATTTCATGCCGGGATGACGATCTTTATGCAGCGGCCGTTGATGGACGGCGCGTTGGGGAGTTGCGCGATGCCGTATTGGCTCGTGTCCGCGCCGAGTTGGCGTCAATGACGACATCCGCGATCCCATAGGGACGGCGGGGCCTTAAACGCCCATCTTGATCTTGCTTCGTTGGGCCGATCACCGGCTTCTCGGGCTGTCTCGGCCATGTCCGACCAGCAGTTGGCTTGAGTCTTATGACGACCTCATCCCGGATCAATGAGTCCGAACTCCGCGATCATCCCGGGGAAGGGGCGTCTTATGGTCGTTTTACCATCATAAGTTGTCCAAAACGGCCAACTTATGCCTGCAGGAACAGTAAGCCTAAGTGCCTGTTTTTCATGGTGGGCCCACCAGGATTCGAACCTGGAACCAAGGGATTATGAGTCCCCTGCTCTAACCGTTGAGCTATAGGCCCTCCGCAGCGTCACAGTGTAGTGGAGCCCGCCCTTACCTTGCTACTCAGTCATCAACGGCAAGCACCTTCGCCACCTGCCGCAGCCGATCTTCAGCAGCCTCCGCGTACCTTTGCATCTTCCGTAGATGCTCGCGAAACAGGGCAACGGCGCTTCCAGCGCCCTCCAAACCCGGCCGATTCTCGCCAGCAAACCCATCAATCAAGCCCGCACGAGACTGCGTCAGCAACGCGAGCGTCGCTCGTCGGGCGAAGCCCCAGTGATCCTCAAGCTCGTCCCGCATCACATCGTTCCAGTCCAACAGCGGCGGGAAATCGCACGCCACCTGACCGATACCCTGCTCTGCCCCTTCAACCGGCGTTTCCTTCTTAGCCATCTCCACTCTCCTACGATTCGTCGAACCTGTTCCGCCCCCTGTTGAGAGAGGCGACCGGGTGCTTCAACACGGTCGTAGGGCCGCCCGCAGCTTTCCCCCTTTCGGGGTCTTCTATGGCTGCGCGCCACCCGGCCAGAAACCTTCCAGCTCACCGGGATGGCGAGTGATGCGATTTGACCTTGGACAGCTTGCTGAGCGGCATGCCATCCGCCTACGAAGGTGTGTTGAGCACCTGCGAAGGAGTTTGGGAAATGAAGCGTAGGCGGCTCAATTGCTGATTGCGACAGGCTCGGGCAACGCGCCCTGCCCCGAAACAGCCAATGCATTGAGCGGACTGGAGATCCGACGAATCGGACGCCGCTCCCGTCACGCTCCGCGAGCGCAGCTTCAAACAATCCTCAAGGCAGACACGACATTCAGCGCCGCCATCGGCGGCCTGGGCCAGGCCGCACAGCTCGCGACCGGCGCAGACGCGACACCAGAACAATCCGCCGGGCATGGCCCGGCGCTACCGGGCAGGTTCACCCAAACCGCGCGCCCATGGCCCGCACCCGCTCGGCATTCACCGCAGCCAACGCGCGCAGCCCGGCCGATCCCACGCGCCCCTCCCCCGCCACGCGCTCCCAGAACTCCGCCGCCAGCGGCACCGCCCAGCGCAGGTGTTCCAGTTCGCCGCTGCCACGCGGCGCCACGGCTTCCAGCGGCGCATCCTGCCGCAGCACGCCCAGCCGCGACGGTGCCAGCGACATCGGCAGCATGTCGTACGCCGGCGCCAAGGGCAGCGCGCCGCGATCCACGAAGTGGAAGCCCACGTTGCCCTGGTGCATGTCGCTGTTGCCGATCAGGCGGCCGAATGCATGCAACCGCGCCATGGTCTGCACGGTGCGCGCAGACAGCCAGCCCATTGCCTGCAGTTGCGCACCGGCAGAGGGCCAGTCCAGCGTGGCTTCGCCGGTGAACGCGGCCGACAGCGCCAGCAGCGAGACAAAGCCGCGCCGCCCCAGCAGGTCGGCCGTGCGGTCGAACCGCTCCACTTCCAGGAACGTGTGCGTGGGCGTCTGCAGCAGCTCGCTGTGGGCGGCATTCATGCCGGCGCCGCGCAGGGCCTGCAGGGCCAAGTGTTCGCAGACCAGCAGATCGGCCCAGCGCTGCGCAGCGTCGCCGCCATCGGGCTGGGCAAACTTCACGATCACCGCGCGTCGCCCGCCCGCGCTTTCCACGGTGGCGGTGAACTTGGGCTGCTCGCCACCGGGTGACGGGCCCACGTCTTCGCCGGCCAACGCGGCACGCGCGCGCTCGGGGTACTGGCGCGTGCGGTCGGCGGCGTCTACGCGGTCCGGGGGGGCGTCCAGTGCAGCCAGGGCTGCCTGCACGGCGTCGCCGCCCAGCAGCAGATCACCGATTTCGGTGCCACCGCCCTGCACCAGTGCCGTCAGCACGTCATCGCGCTGCCATCGGTTGAGGTCGGTCGGCAGGCCAAGCGCGCGGCCGCGGCCATGGGCGAAGCTGCGGCCCAGGAAGCCCTGCGGGCGCAGGTCGTCCAGGTACCAGGGCGGGCCCGGGAAGAAGCCGGCCAGGTCACCCTCGGGCGCGCGCAGCAGGTTTGATCGCGCGCGGCTAGCGTCCACATGGAAGGTGTCGCCACTGAGCGCGACCAGCCGGCCCAGCTCTTCCAGCGTGGCATCTTCGCGCAGCCGGTACAGCGGCCATTCGCTGCCCACGCGCGAGGGTTGCCGCAGCGCGTAGGCGGTCGCGCGCGTCTGGCCCAGCCGCACAACCTGGTCGCCACTGGCGGCAACCAGACGGCTCAGGGTCATGCGGTTCACGCCCAGCCGCTCGGCCAGGACCGCTGCCGACATTGGCTGGCCGGGGGGAAGCTGGGCGATCAGGTCCTGAGGCTGAAGCAGTGGCGGGCGGGGCATGGCAGGGGTTGCTGAAGGATTAGTGTTACGTATTTAGCGCAAATGATCAGGCACCGCAAGCAGCCAATTCTTCACAATTCTTTGTTTTACAAGCGATTATTCGAGATGTACGGCAGACAGCACCGCGAATAGTGTTACGTAAACAGTACGAATAGAGATACGAATCTAGCAGTAATGGCCCGCCGCCACCCCAAAAAAAACCCCGCCGAAGCGGGGTTTTTTCAACACATCAGCCCAACCAGGAAATCAGTCGATATCCAGGAAGCTGCGCAGCTGCTCCGAACGGCTCGGGTGGCGCAGCTTGCGCAGGGCCTTCGCTTCGATCTGGC
>PJTS01001136.1_pt1 | contig 10898 bp, 7 predicted proteins | sample 1512251 | NCBI WGS metagenome assembly PJTS01 (sample SAMN08177686, study PRJNA422409) | Soil metagenome, whole genome shotgun sequencing project. | isolation source: Soil (2) enriched on wood chips: alkali lignin treatment | place: USA: Madison | collected 2015-01-15 | reverse complement strand
TGTAATACGGTTTTTCAGAATAAAAATAACTGGACTGGAGTATGCAATTTGGTCCGGAACTAAAACCTCCTGTACTTCTATAGATGGATCTTTACAACGCTCATAGAATAATTGATAACTTTTCATTTGCTTTGTGATATTAATTTTCTTAGCCATTGGAAATTTATTAGACTGCATCATTATCTCTGCGAGGGTGTCTAATTGCCCGTCATTCAAGCCTATTAAATGCGCCAAATTAGATGTCTTTTCAGTGTTATTCTCAGTTTTACTTTTCAACAAGGAAGGAATACTGAGTTCCCCATTGAATTCATATTCCCTTTCCATAGCAATTTTGATTTTGAGTAATTCATCGATCATTTCCTTATTTTCAATCCGATAGCGATTAATTCCCACATAGTAGAGGTCAATTTGGAACAGAAGCACCTGATAGGCATCGTTATACAGGTTATTTAAAAGAAAAGTATTGAAAGCAATACGCGTTAAGGTTAAAAGCTTTGGTATTTTTGATTCTACGTCATTGGGTCGAGGAGAATCATGAGAAATCTGGTCAATTTCAAAACTCAGCTCAAATCTGATCATTAACTTTATCACATGTGCTTGAAGTATCAGATTGTCATTTGCTTTTGCGTAGCTGTCAATGCCGTTTAAAAAGGTGTAAAACATATTGTGCACCTTCACGAATGACTCAGCTCTTTGCAATCGCTCTGATAAGGTAAGAGGCTTACCCATGTTCTCGCGCACAGAGAGTTCAGCAAATCCCTCGCTTCGAAAATGACCTATCCAACGCTCCAAATTCTCAGCATTCCATAGTTTAAGATATTGCTTCTGTAGAGGGTCAATGTTTGCATTATCTATGTCAAAAAACAATTGCTGAATTTGCTCTCCCATGTCCAGAGTCATGGGTTCCAATCCTTTAACCATACATAGCTCGAAATACAAAATATTGACCCTTAAGGTCAGTGAATTGGCACTGACAACATCAGGTAACAGTTTTCTAGTCCGTTCAATGTATTCCTTTGGTCCTATATCTCCGAGACGTAATTGATTTTTCAATTCTATAAAATCCACCGAGCCTTTCTCGAATTCCGTCAACTCATAACGTTTCCTTATCCGCTCGGTGTAAAAAACAGAATCTGCGTATTTACCAGACTCAGCATAAACTATCAATGCAATTAGACAAATTTCTTTATCACTCAGAATCTGGGATGTTGGCAATTTAGTGATCAGATCATAAACAATTTGAAGATCGAATTGGGATAGCAAATTCATTCCCCATTTTTTCAAAGCTTTCTTCACATCATCCAAGTTGTTAAAATCAAAACCTGACTTGCTCTCTAAATTGACGGTTGGCAGTCCATATTTCGCACCTTGAGACAAATGCATCAGTGCACCCTGTTCAAATCGAGCAATGAATTTTTTATGTAATGCCTCTGCACTCTGTTTTGTTAAAACATTATCAACTGGAATAAGGATGTTTACTTGGTCATTAGCTTTCCAATCGTCAGAACCGCGGTCTAGCATTAAACGATTATAGATTTCGTCTGCGTAATCATAATAAAGTTTTTTCGAAACCACGTCATAAACCACCACAAGGCCATATGCAGGCTGCCTTCTCAAAAGATATCCAAGGCGAGACGTCTTAAATGAATAAGAAAGATATAGTCCATCCCGTATAAAAGAAATAGACTCAACGCTTTTTAGTTGAAGTGCAAATCGCCAGTTTGATGCCTGTGTCTCATTTTTTATAAGTTCGACATCGAAATCACAACCGAGGTCAGGGACATCCTCACGAAGTATAAAACCACTGTTCCTATTCAGTAAAATCTGAAGCTCGATAGCCGAAGCATCACTATTTAAAGAAGGCCGATCGATCTGTGGTAAGTCTTCAAAAGCCATATTAGTAAATCAGTATTTAACAGGTGTATGTATAAAAATAGCAATATTTTTTCATGTATTCACCGCTTGTTTCTTTTGCTTGTACGGTTACGGTCAATTCTTTTGCTTCTTCTACTAAAAACAGGACTATTCAGAAGAAAGGTAAATATCTTAAAAGGAATTGCGTATAAGGTCCCACTGTATTCGATAGCTAAAAATTTCCTAAGCAATAGGAATTCTATGAGACAGCTAATTAATAGTTATCTCTTGTAACCATTTCTTAAAAGCCCTAGCTTTTACCTGGCTGACAATGGGTTCTACGGGTACTGTTATGTTAAGGTCTACTTTTAACTTCCCATACTCTATCACCTGGTATCCCCTGCAGTACCTCCTTGTTGCAATCAGCTGTCGGTTAATCCTAAAGAAGGACTCGTCCAAGAATGACTCCAGTTCATCCAGCGTTCTATCAGCTATCAGATCATCCCCATCTTTGGTTCTGACCATGACTCTGCCTTCAATAATATATCCTGCAATAAGGTCTTTACCCGATAGGTATCTTATCTTCTGTCCCTGGTAGACCTTAATGGTGCCATTGAGTGTGGTATTGCTTTCTTCAGCAATAGTTCCATGCCCCGCAATACTCACGACCCCTGTAGTCTCTCCACCTCTAACCGACTGAAGCCCCAGGATGAAATACGGGGTCATAATCAAGAGCACATTCAAAAAGATAATTAAGACAAGAACAAGCGGAAAGATATAATACAGGTAATCGGTTTTTAGGATATTGACACCGAAGAATCTAAAATATCCTGTTGACAATAAAAGCACTGCAACTGAAGGAATGACAATCCCTAGCCCTACCTGGGCAAGAAGTCTTTTAAACCAGCCTGAAGTCCAGTCATACCTCTTATCCAATCTACCGTTGAGATAGTGCACCAATTCAAATACGATCTGCGCTATAAAGACTGTTGCAAAATACTCCTTATAAAAGTCAAGTGTTAACAGCCGATGGGTAAGTCCAATGGTGCTGCCCGTCTCAGAAACGAACAGGGATATCAATAAAACTAGAATTAACCTAACGTAGAATTTATCCAAGATATTTCTCATCATGTTATTTGCTTTTTATTCTTTACTTAAATATTTGAATTGCTTATATTAGGCAGACAAGTAATCAAAGTATAAACTAAAACGTCCCTTTATGCCCGCACCTACACTTACCCCGGCCAATGTAACACTTGTCCTGGATGAATTTTACCTCTTGACCGATGCTGAATTGCGCGTAGCAGCAATTGAAATGGCATCGGATTTCTACAATTGGATGAACACCAATTTTACATTGACCATTGAGCAACAGGAGTATATTTCCGGAGCACCCCTTAATATCCAATCGTTCTGGGGATTTATTCATGCCGCCTGCCTGTTAAAAAGAGGTACCATAAATTTTGCTCTGCCACCACTGAACCCGATTCCCAGAAGAGCTAAGGAAACACGCGAGAATATGTTCTGCGATGTTGTCTACTCTAATGCAACCTTGGAACTCACCGGAAGTTTTCAAATAGACGTTTCCTTCACCCTGGTGTAGAACCATTGCGGCATGGATAAGTTCCTGCCGCAATATTTCAGCGATCAATCCAACGTTTAAATGCTGACACCCTATCGGCACTTACCGTACATATTCTGATCAAATCTTGTTGTTCCATACCGATCCATTTGGTTATATCCGGTTCCAATATTAACACGAGCGATCTGTCCTGCCCACTTTTATAGGCTCTGATCACATCGAAGTTTACTATACATTTCCTGTTGATCCTAAAGAAACGATCTCCATCCAGGCTCTGCTCAAGATCCTTTAGGGTACTATTTACCACGTACGCATCCTGCAGTCTCTGCATGTTTTTTAGCATAACGAATGTGGCTCCGCTGTTTACAAATGTAAATGCGAGCTCTGAAATACGGACCGGAATACTTCTGGTTGCCATATCTATAATCAAAATCTCCTTCTTATCCCGCTGATGTAGTTCGTCCACAATATTATGAACTACCTGCATCGAAAAATCCTTATCTTCCAGTTGCCCTGACAGATGACTTTCTCTCCTGAGCTGATAGAAATAGAAGGTTACATAAAAGAAGTTCAGGCAAAGAATCAATACTACGGAAAACGGGAATTCATAGGCCGGATAGGTGGATGCCAATATATCCTGACCAAAAGAAATGAAGTAAATAAAAACCAGAGCAAAGGACAGAACAGATACCGCAAACACACCAAAAACGAACTGCAGGATCAGGCGGCGCAAGAGATCATTTTCCCACCGTAAGGTTTTATCCAGTCTAACCGTAACCTTTTTTACCGCAAACGCAATCAGAAGGGCGATTATATAATTGATCAAAAGGGTTGGATAGTATGAAGGAATAGTCAATGCTTCCAACGTATCTACCTTCTCTCCCACCATAACCAGAAAATGTGCAGACAGCAAACAGACAATTATTCTAAACCACAGATCATTATATTTAATGGGCGCTATACTCATTACTTTGCAATTACCTGGAGCTTACTTAATAGCTCAACAATAATCAATCAATTAATTCATTTTCTTCCTTATTGCTAATATATTATTTATTTTTTATATTTGAAATAGTAGTGTAAATTGACGCAGCTACTTTCCAGATAATTTTGAATCGGTAAACTTTCGATATAAGAACGCAATATTTTATCTCTTAAAACTGAAACAATATGGCAAAAGTTCCTTTTACACCAGATGGGTTCGATGATCTGCAAACGACCCTTTATGCATTGACCAATGCAGAACTGGAAGTTGAAGCAAATGCAGTTTTTACAGATTATATCTCCTGGGTAGATGATCACGTAGTTCTTAACGCTGCACAACTGGCATATCTAAATGCCTTGGACCCTGTATTTATCACGCAACTGGCCAGCAGGGCTTCCATTGCTTTTTTAAACCGGCTGCCCTTAAATCTTGTTCTTCCTCCGGATTATGATCCAACTGCAATCCCCTCCGTAGGAAAATGGTTTTTAGATGGCAGCACTATCGCAGTATCAAACAGCCCCGGCCAAACTGTTACTGCAACCGGTGAACTGATTTACGAAATACAGTTTGAATAAATAGCATAAAAAGACATTATTCAGTTCAAAATAGGAAACCATTGGAATTTCAATATATTTGCTCGCTCAAATTGGAAATAGAGCTGCCAAAAGTAAAATGATTTCCTATGAACTAAAACAAAACAAGATTGGGCATGCATTGCGTGCCCAATTAATTTACCAAGTCTATACTTTTATTCTATCAATTTCTACTGCACTCCATAACAAAATCATAAAAAGGCTCCTTATGAATCTTCCGGTCATTGCTTATCAAAACAAATAACTGGCCCATTTCCAGTTGAAAACTAATTTTAATATTATAAACAAGCGGAAATATATCCCTTAGTAGAATTACTTTTTTGATCTGCTGCCCATACAATTCTACCAGTACTTTGCGCCAGTTGTTATCACTAACCTCATTTGAAAAAACCAGGTGTTCTTTACTATCCATCAATAATTCAATATCGCTGCTATTTTGGCCTATTTCATATAAGGTAGCATCTTCATGCCCCATTTGAACTTGGTGCATTTTAGCCAGCAACGGCTCGTTGTAAGGATGTATCATTAGCCCCTTTACAATGCCAAGGTTCGGCCACTTGAAATTTTGCAATACTAGGTACTTATTACCTGATCTCGCAAGTTCATCCAATTGCGTTTTGATTAGGAGTTTAAAGGGAATATACACGGGCTTAGGATGTTTAAACTTTTAGTATAAGATAATATTACGATATATTTTTCAACCATGAAACTACAGTATTTATAATTTATAGATAGAGTATTAGGTTACCTGTACAAGCCCTTTACTGGTAAAGATGGCCGCTAAAACCAGCCTATGTATGCTTCCAGGTTCTTCCTCTTTGTTGACTACCCCATTTTTCTCACGGTTTTTACAGTCACATGGCTGACATTCAAATTAATTATTTATATATTTGAACATACTTATTGAATGCATGTCCCCTGCCTTGCAGGAACCTTATTTGTGATTTCCCTATTTATATATGCTGCCGCCGGACACAATCGTAATTAACCAGATTGCACATGAAAGCTGATATCATACTTCCGGAAAAAGAACTAATTAATCGCGTAAAATCAGGTGATCAGGATGCCTTTGAGCAGCTATATAAAAGCTACTCTCGCAAACTAACCTATCGACTCCTACATCTACTTAAGTCTGAAGAGCTTGCCCAGGACATCTTACAGGATGTCTTTCTAAAAGTTTGGGAAGTTCGGGATCGCCTCGATCCCGAACTATCATTCGGGGCATTCCTCTTTACCATAGCATCAAACTATTGCAAGAAGAGTTTTAGAAAGGCCCTGTTAGACCAGGTCTATTACCACCATAACACTTTTGAAGAGGCATATTCTCCTATTGAATGGCAGCTGGATCAAAAGGATGCTCAACAAGTACTGGCTACTGTGCTGGAGAAACTGACGCCCCGGCAAAAAGAAGTCTTCACCTTGCATAAAATTGAAGGTCACTCTTATAAAGAAATCAGTGAACGGCTGGGCATCAGCACCAATACCATTAACCAGCTCATGCAGCAGGCCAATAAGCAGTTAAAAGCAGGACTTTTGGGACATTCTCTACTATTAGCCGCAATTTTATTACACTAATTTTTAAGTAGTTACATTTTTAATTTCACTTTTTTGATTTTCATATAGCTAATAATCTTTGGTCAGGGGTATTTCTCATATACACCTTATCAGAAAATTATGGAGCAACATATCAATATTAAACAGCTATTTGATAAATACATTGCGGGCTCAGCCACTAAGGCTGAGATCCGGCAGCTCTATGATTATTTTGAATCCACCGGCAATGGAAAAGATTTCGAGGAGCTTATTACACAATACATTCAGGCGGAAAACATAGACAGTGTCCCATCAGCCGAAGAACCGGTAGACCGGATCACTGCTGGTGCCTGGGAAACTATAAAAAACAGGTTGCCGATAGCGGCAAGAAGGAAAATATGGCCTTTCAAGTGGATCGCAGCCGCTGCCGCCCTGTTGGTGATTGGCATGACCATCACTTTTCTTGTGAGGGATAAAGTGCCGGAAGGCCCGAAACTGATTAGTAAATATGGAACCGACGTTTTACCCGGAAGCAATAAAGCAACCTTAACCCTTTCCAATGGCAAGCGCTTTGAATTAAAGGATAGCAAATCCGGGGTAAGTATTGAGGGTAGTAGCATCGCCTACCAGGATGGGGAGATCATTGCCGCAACCGATGAAGTATTACAGGCTACAATTGAAGTACCCAAAGGCGGTATATACAGCCTAAAACTACCAGATGGCACAAGGGTACAATTAAATTCGGGTACTACATTCTCCTATCCTACCAGATTCAACGGATCGGAAAGATTCGTGAAGTTAAGTGGTGAAGGGTATTTTGAAGTCAGTCATAATCCAGCTAAGCCATTTAAAGTACAATCGGCCGGACAGGTACTTACGGTACTGGGTACTCATTTTAATGTACAGGCATACGAGAATGAACCAATTGAGACTGCCTTACTCGAAGGAAAGGTACTGGTGCAGGCTACAAATTCTAAAGGTTCTGCCATCCTTTCCCCTAATCAACTCGCGAAATTTACTAACGGAAAGTTCAATTTAAAGAATGTCAATGGCCAGGATTATATCGGCTGGACAAAGAACCTGTTTGTCTTTAATGATCTCACTTTAGGGCAGATCTTTAAACATCTTGAGCGCTGGTATAATGTTGACATTGACTATCCTGCCAGTATATCAGAGGAGCAGTTTATGATGGAAATACCGAAGGATAGAAAATTGTCAGAAATTTTGGATGCTATCTCAGCTGTGGGAGCGCTTTCATTTAAAATACAAGGAAGGAGGATTACGGTAACAAAGCGATAAAGACGTTTCATATGTTTGCCAGGGTACCATAAAAATGCCGGGGTTGTTAGCGCAACCCCGGCGGGTATCGGGTAAAAAATTAAAATTCAGACAATCTACATTTTTAACCCTGATACAAAATTACTCATTGTTGGCATTATTGTCAACAGGTGTAAGCTGTATCCACTAACCAAAAAATTATGAATGGTTTATTTCATTCAATGGGCGGCAGAGGTTTCAATCTGCAGGAAAGCAAGCAAAAGCTTCCCTCCTATGCTCATTCCTTACGAGTGCTTACCTTATGTGTATCACTCTTTGCAACCAGCAGTATTGCCCGCGCACAAGACATTAACTTAACGGCCAAAGACGAGTCTCTGGAGCAGGTGATTAAAAAGCTTCGCGCACAGACCGATTATGCCATTATGGCCCCTTCTTCTATTCTTTCCAGTACCCGGCCGGTTACCCTGAACCTTAAGGGAGTATCCATTGACCGGGCAATGCGGGAGATATTTAAAAATCAACCAGAACAACTGGATTACGAGATCAAAGGAAAAAATATCATCATCCGTCGCAGACCAACACCGAATAATAATCCGGGCAGAAAGTCTGAACAGCCCGCAAAAAAATCAGGCCGTGTATTGGATCAGGCAGGCAGTCCGCTTGCCGGGGCGACCATAACTGCTGCTGGTGGACAGGGCACCAGTACCAGTAGAACCGGTGATTTTGAAATCGCCGTACAAGATGGTGATCACCTTACAATTAAAATGCTGGGTTATGAACCGCAGGAGGTAACAGTAAATGGAAACATTGGTAATATCCACCTCACCGCTACAAATATCGTAATGGAAACTGCAGATGTCATCAATACCGGATATCAATCTATACCTAAAGAAAGAGCAGTCGGCAGTTTTGTGCAGGTAGATAACAAACTGCTCAACCGTTCGGTATCTACAAATGTGCTGGATCGGTTAAATGGTATTGTTCCGGGACTGCGCTTTGAAACCAACAATCCCGCCATATCGAGGATACAGACCAATCCTAATAACAGGAATACCGGTTTGACCATCAGGGGTAAAAGTACATTTATGTCCTCAACTGATCCTTTGATCGTAGTAGACAACTTTCCCTTTGAAGGAGAGTTTTCTTCTATTAATCCTAATGATATTGAAAATATAACTATTCTAAAAGATGCAACAGCAGCTTCGATCTGGGGGGCAAGATCTGCAAATGGCGTCATCGTAATTACCACAAAAAGAGGTAATAAAAATGAAAAATTAAAAATTGATTTCGCTACTAATCTGACGGCCGTTGCCAAACCTGATGTGTTCTATGACCAGCGCTTCCTGGATTCAAAAAACTTTATAGAAGTGGAACAGTTCCTTTTCGACAAAGGTTATTTTAACTCCGATATTACCAATAAAACCACAAGACCCGTTGTCAGTCCTGCTGTAGAGATCATGAATCAAATCAAAACTGGAGCTATAACCAATGAGCAGGGTAAAGCCCAATTAAGTACATTGGCAGGCTATGATATACGCAAAGACATGGATAAGTACGTTTACCAGGCTGGGTTTAAACAACAATACTCTTTAGCCTTCCAAGGTGGTTCGGAAAACATAACATACAGGTTAAGTGCAGGCTACGATCAAAACAAGGACAACCTGGTCCGCAATGGTATGAACCGCATTACCGTTAATTCTTTAAATACGTACAGACCGCTCAAAAATTTAGAGATCACCGCAGGGTTAAATTATTCAAATAGTATTACCGATAATAATAATAGTTTCAATTCCTACAATATCAGCGGCTCCAAATATGCGGGAGCGGTACTGCCGTATTCCCGATTAGCAGATGATTCCGGTACTTACCTGGATGTTCCTTTGAGACTTAGAGAAGCTTATCTACAACAAACTGAACAACTTGGATATAAAGATTGGCGTTACAGGCCATTACAGGAAATTGAACTGGCCGATAATACGACCAAGATTAATAGTATACTGGCTAAGATCAGTGCCAGCTATAAAATCCTTCCCGAATTAACTGCATCGGTTTATTACCAGACGGAACAACAAAAAATAGCCATAAGGAACTACCAGTCTCCAGATAGTTATTATGTACGGGACCTGTATAATAAGTTCACGATATATGATAATGCGACAAAAAGTTTTACTAATAATTTCCCGAAAGGCGCAGTGCTGGATCTGACCGATTATACCTGGTCTTCGAAGAATTTCCGAACACAGTTAAATTATGATAAATCATTTGATAAACACTCCGTAACGGCTTTAGCGGGATTTGAATCCAGGGAGTTAACTACCGAAGGAAGTGCTCAATCCTTACTGGGATATGACGATCAGTTTGGCACCTCAAACATGTCACTGGATTATGTAACTTTTTTTCCTAACAGTCCCACAAGTTCATCACGACTACCCGGACCGTCCGGCAGGGTATTCGGTATCACGAATCGATACATATCTTATTATATAAATGGTTCCTATAATTACAAGGACCTGTATACGGTAACAGCAAGTGCCCGAACAGATGGTGCCAATCTATTTGGGGCAAAAACCAATAACCGGTTTACACCTTTATGGTCCATTGGTGCCGGTTGGAAAATCAGCAATGAATCCTTTTATACAAATGAACTCATCCCCTATTTGAATCTAAGGGCCTCCTATGGGTTCAACGGAAATACCTACCGCTCAGGAACTGCCCTTCTGACCGGATCGTATAGCAGCTCAATATTAACGGGGACACAGACAATTGTTAAATTAACGGCGCCAAATTCAGAACTTAGCTGGGAGCGTGTTCGGAATTTAAATATCGGATTGGATTTTGGCACTAAAAATAATTTAATAAACGGGACAATTGAGTTTTATGATAAAAGAGGAATTGACCTGATACAAAAAACCAACTTAGCGCCCCAAACAGGGTTTACAACCTATAACGCCAATACCGCTCAAACCAAAACAAAGGGTATTGATTTGACCTTAAACTTCAATTGGTGTACACTCCAGGATTTCAAATGGAAAACTGCCCTGCTTTATAGCCTGATAAAAGATAAAGTGGAACG
>PJTS01001132.1_pt1 | contig 10911 bp, 6 predicted proteins | sample 1512251 | NCBI WGS metagenome assembly PJTS01 (sample SAMN08177686, study PRJNA422409) | Soil metagenome, whole genome shotgun sequencing project. | isolation source: Soil (2) enriched on wood chips: alkali lignin treatment | place: USA: Madison | collected 2015-01-15 | reverse complement strand
GGGGCGGTGTCGGATTGCGGGGTGTCAGCCGCATGGATGCGGCTGCCAAGCCTACAGGGACGTACTTGCGGCGTCCCCGCAATCCGACACCGCCCCGCCACCCCACGGATATCCAGCTTTTGCTTTTGCCGTTGCCGTTGCCGTTGCCGTTGCATTGAGCGGGTGCAGGGCGCAGCCCTGCAGACCACACCCCCATCCACGCATGGCGTGGATCTACCCCATCGCCTGCCACCACTGCGCCAGCAGTTCCGGCCTGCGCAGCCGTTCGCGCCACCAGCGCAGGGCCGCGCCGTCCTCGCCGGTGCGCCAGGCCAGCCAGAAGGTCTCTTCCGCCTTGGGCTCTTCCACCTCGCGGATCACCAGCTCGCCGCGCGCTACCGCCGCGCGCGCGCACGGCTCGGGCAGGAAGCCGAATCCCAACCCCTGGCATTGCAGCTTCAACTTGCTGGCCATGTCCGGCACCGTCAGGATCTCCTGCCCCATCAGCAGGCCCACGGTGCGCGGCAGCAGACGCCGCGCGGAATCGGACACCGCAATGGCGCAATGCTCGGCCAGATGCTCTCGACCCAGTACACCCGGCACCTGCGCCAGCGGATGATCCGGCGCCACCGCAAACACGAAATCCACGCTGCCAAGCGGCTCCACCACATAGCCACCCCCGCTGGGCCCCTCGCCCGCCGCCCCCACCAGCAGGTCGGCACGACGGTCCAGCAACGCCTCCCACGTGCCCGACAGCGCCTCGCCGAACAGCCGCAGGCGCGTAGGCGCCTCGATAGCGCGGAATGCGGCGATATCCGTCCCCAGCAACCAGGTCGGGAACATCGAATCCACTGCCAGGCTCAGCTCCGCCTCCCAGCCCGAGGCCACCCGGCGCACCCGCAGCTCCAGCTCGCGGGCAGCACGCAGCAGGTGCCGGCCCTCGTCCAGCAGCGCGCGCCCGGCCTCGGTCAGCTCGGCGCGCGGGCCCACCCGGTCGAACAGCTGCACGCCCAGGTCTTCCTCCAGCTTGGCCACCGTGTAGGAAATGGTGGACGGCACCTTGTGCAGGGCCTTGCCGGCCCCGGCAAACGAGCCGCGGCGGTCGATGGCGTCCAGGATCTGCAGGGCATCGAGGCTGATCTTGAGCATTCGAAATTTTCGATGATGGCTGCCAAAACTATCCGTTTTTCAAACCCGCGGCGCAAGCAGATACTTCTCTCCAACGGGGAAACACAGCGGCCACCGGCCCACCCCGCCCCATCGAAACCATCGAACAAGGAGAATCATCATGCTGCAGATCCGCAAGAGCGCTACCCGTGGCCTGGCCGAGCATGGCTGGCTGTCGTCCCGCCACACCTTCTCCTTTGCCAGCTACTACGATCCGCGCTACGTCAGCTTCGGCCCGCTGCGGGTCATCAACGAGGACAAGGTGATCGGCGGCCAGGGCTTCGGCACCCACAGCCACAGCAACATGGAGATCATTTCCTACGTGCTGGGCGGCGCGCTGGAGCACAAGGACTCGATGGGCACCGGTTCGGTGCTGCGCTACGGCGACGTGCAGGTGATGAGCGCCGGCAGCGGCGTCAGCCACAGTGAGTTCAACCACTCGGCCTCCGATCCGGTGCACTTCCTGCAGATCTGGGTGTTCCCGGACCGCGAGAACATCGAACCGTCCTACCGCGAGACCCACTTCACCCCGGAAAGCAAGCGCGGCCAGCTGCGCCTGATCGCCTCGCCCGACGGTGCCGACGGTTCGCTGCGCATCCAGCAGGACGCCCGCATCTTCGCCACCATCCTGGACGGCGAGCAGAAGCTGCACCATGCCCTGGCCACCGGCCGTGGCGCCTATGTGCAGGTGGCCCGTGGCCAGCTGCAGGTGAACGGGATCACCCTGGAAGCCGGCGATGCCCTGCAGGTCAGCGACGAAGCGCAGCTGACCCTGGAAAACGGCAACGACGCTGAAGTGCTGGTGTTCGACCTGCCGCTGTAACGCACGGAAACCTGCGGTGCCGCGTGGCGCCGCAGGTTCAGTGGTTCACGCCCGCCAATGCGCCTGCGCCGGCAGGCGTGGCGCCGGACAGGTCGCCGCCGGATGCTGCGCATCGCGTGCCATCCAGTCATCGACCACGCCCGCCAGCAGGTCCAGCCGCAACGGCAGGGTGATGTGGTCTTCGCCACGCATTTCGATGTAGTGCGCGCGCGGATTGGCCTGGGCCAGTTCTCGGCCCTGGCTGACCGGGATGTGCTGGTCACCCTGGCCGTGCAGCAGCAACACACAGGCACGGGTATCGGCCAGTGCGCGGGCCACGTCCACGCGGTCCAGGTCCAGGTCAAGGCGCTGCCCTGCAGCGGCCACCACCTGGTCCATGTCCTGACCACCATAGCGCCAGCGCGCGTAGTAGGCGATCGCCTGCGCCTTCAGGCCTTCCGGCTGCAACGCCATCAGGTGCGGAATCATCGTGCGGATGGCCACCCCCGCGTTGGCGAATGATTCCATCGCCACCACGCCTTCCACCTGGTCGCCCAGCTTGTCCGCCGCGAACAGCGCAGTGGCCGCGCCATAGGACACCCCGAACAGGTACAGCGGACCGCGTATCTCGCCGCGCGCACGCAGTGCGGCAATCACGTCCACGACATCATCGGACTCGTAGGTGCCGTAGCCGGAAGGCCCGGCACCCGACTGGCCGTGGTTGCGCAGGTCCAGGGTCACCACGCGGTAGCCCTGCCCGGCCAGCTGCAGTGACCACGGCAGCATCGAATCACCATTCATCATCCAGCCGTGCAGCAGCACCACGGTGCCGCGCGGTGCCTGCGCACGGAACGGATGCGGCAACGCCAGACTCAGCCCGGTGTCCAGTGGCAGACCGTTCTGGTGTTGCTGTGGCAGGTAGTGGTAGCGGGCGCCGTAGTCGCCCGGATCGAACACCCGCCAGAAGATCGGCACGCCCTCACGACCGGCAGCGAAGCCATGTCGGGTGGGCAGTGCTGCGATGGCAGCGGTCAGCCGCGGCTGGTCCAGCAGGGTCGAGACGCCCCCCGGCGCAACCAGGCGGTCGCTGAGCGAGGTGGAACCGGCATTGATCGAGGAGGAGCATGCAGCCAGCCACAGGCCGGCGCACGCCAGCAGGAGCAGCAGCAGGCGCTTCATGGGCATACAGGGGAAAGGGACGACAGCGCGACAGGCTATCCACGTCGGCGGCGGCCATCTATCGCACTGTCATGACGGGTTGATGACAGCCCAGCTGCCGTTCAGCCCGAACCGCCCCCCCCACGCTTACCGCTGTGACCGCCGCCGCAGTGCCATCGAAGCTGCGCATTCACGTCACCGCGATGTCATTGCCACTACCGACACTCCCGGGCTTTCCCACCGAAGGTCGGTTCTCAATGCCCATGCGTGCGTCGTTCCCCCGCTTGTCTCTGCTGGCCCTGCTGATCGCCCCCGCCCTGGATGCACTGGCCGCAGCACCTGACACGAGTGCCGCAGACACCGCCAATACCGATGCGCGCACGCTGGACCAGGTACAGGTGATCGGCCAGGCCACCAGCTATGCCAAGACGGCGGTCAGCGCGGAAACCCTGAACCGGCAGATGGCGATGAGCAGCGTGAACGATGCGCTGAACGAAGTACCGGGCGTGGTGGTCAGCGAAGCCGACGCGACCGGATCGTCGGTCTGGGGCACCCAGATCAGCATGCGCGGCTTTGTCACCAACCGCGATACCCAGCAGATCGGCACCACCATCGACGGTCTGCCCAACGGCGGCTCCGGCTACGGCGGCGGCTCTCTGGCCAACCGCTACATCGACACCCTGGACCTGGAAACGGTGGAAGTCAGCCAGGGTACCGCCGACATCTCCTCGCGCTCCAACGAAGCGTTGGGCGGCACCCTCAATTTCCTGACCAGCGATCCGCTGCACGACAGCCGCCTGCGCTTCGTGCTCGGTGCCGGTGACAACGATGCACGCAAGTACTACGTGCGCTACGACACCGGACTGCTGGGCGGCCACACTCGTGCGTGGATCAGCGCCTCGTCGGCCGAGGTGAACGACTGGATCGACGGCACCGGCCATGCCAGCAACGACCACATCGCCGGCAAGTTCATCACCGAACTGGATCGCTGGACGCTGACCGGCTACCTGTCCTACAACGACGCCGACGAGCCGGAGTACACCAGCGTCACCCCGCAGGGCTTCGCCACCCAGCCCAACCGCGACAATCTGGTCGGCACCCTCACCGGCATTCCTTACCTGGACCAGAACTACCGTTCCGGCTCGCGCGCCCTGCGCGAGAACACCTTCGGATACCTACGCGCCGCCTTCGACGCGGGCAACGGCTTCAAGGCTTCGATGGCCGCCTACGGCCACCGCATGCAGGGCCGCGGCGACTGGCTGCCGCCCTATCTGGCCGATGTCAGCGCCGACGGCGCCGGCCGCCCGCAATCGGAATACCTGGGCGGCCGCACCGTCTACGGCGGCAGCAACCTGGGCCAGATCTACTTCCTGAACCCCGATGGCAGCGCTGCCCAGCCGATCGCCGGCTGTACGCCGCGCGCCGGCTTCAGTGCCGAGTACGATCCCAACTGCTACGCCGGCAACGTGCTCGGCGCGCAGTCCTACCGCCACACCCATTACGACAACGACCGCATGGGCGTCACCGCCGATGTCGAATGGCGGCAGACCTTCGGCACGGTGGACAACACCCTCCGTGGCGGCCTGTGGGTGGAGAAGCTGGACCGCAACGCGCGCCGCGACTGGCACCGCCTGCTGAACGTCGGCCAGGACATCAGCTTCGACAACCAGCCGTACTGGGTGCAGTTCGACGACCGCTACGAGGTGGATGAGCAGATGTACTACATCGAGGATGTGGCGCGCTTCGGGCCCTTCAGCGCACGCCTGGGCGTGAAGCAGTTCTTCGTGGACCAGTCGCGCCGGCGCACCATCGGTGCCAGCGAGCAGGTCCGCAGCGATTCGAAGTCCGATCCGCTGCTGTCCACCGGCTTCACCTGGGCGCCCGGTCCGGAAGGCATGGAGCTGTTCGCCGGCTTCTCGCAGAACTTCGCGGCCATTCCGTCCGGGGTACTGGGCGAGACCGACCCGCAGCGCTTCCGCAACGTGGAACCGGAAACCGCCGACAACATCGAACTGGGCCTGCGCATCAGCCGCTGGCCGCTGACCGCTTCGGTCACCCTGTACAACATCCGCTTCGACAACCGCATCGTCTACCTGCCGGCGGGTCTGGTCAGCGGCATCGACTACCTGGACGAGACTGATGGCGTGTACGAGAACTTCGGCGGCGTGGAAAGCAATGGCCTGGAGGCCGCGTTAGGCTACGGCTGGGACAACGGCTGGCGGGTCAATGCCGCCTACACCTACAACCGCTCCACCTATCTGGGCAGTGGCGATGCCGCCCGCGATACCCAGCTGGGCATCGTTGATGGCGCCAAGGTGATCGGCCAGGCGGAAAACACCCTGGTGCTGTCGGCCGACTGGCAGGGCGCGAACTGGAACTTCGGCCTGTCCGGCCGCTACCTGGGCAGCCGCTACCTGGATGCGGCCAACGTCAACACGCTGCCCTCGGCCACCGTCTTCAATGCCAACATCGGCTTCGACCTGCAGGGCCTGTCGCCGCGCCTGAAGGGCATGGGCGCCAACCTGGTGGTGAGCAACCTGACCGACAAGCGGTACCTTGCAGGGGTGGACGGTCGCGATTCCGCCTTCATCGGCGCGCCGCGTACCGTTGGCATCTCTTTCCGTGTGGATCTGTGAGCAAGCCCGTGACGGATTTTGGCCGACGCCGTGTGTTGCAGGCCGGTGCAGCTGCCGGCCTGTCCCCGTTGCTGTCCAGCATTGCGCGGGCCGCCGCGATCGGCCCGGCTGCGCACACGCGCAGCCTGCAGGACCTGCAGCACATCGTGGTGTTCATGCAGGAAAACCGCTCGTTCGACCACTACTTCGGCACCCTGCCCGGCGTACGCGGCTTCGGTGATCGTTTCGTGGTGCCCGCGCCCGCCCTGACGGCGGGCACAGGCGCGCGCACGGCATGGCTGCAGCCCGATGCCGACGGCAGCCGGGCGATCGCACCGTTCCCACTGGATACCGCCAGGCACTTTGGCTACATGCGGGTGGAAGGCACACCACACACCTGGCCCGATGCGCAGCGCGCGTGGGACCACGGGCGCATGGCGCACTGGCCCCAAGCCAAGCAGAACCACGCGATGGGCTACTTCCAGCGGGCCGACCTGCCGTTCCAGTTCGCCCTGGCCGAAGCGTTCACCGTCTGCGATGCCTACCACTGTGCCATGCAGGCCGGCACCAACCCGAACCGCGTGTTCCTGTGGACCGGCAACAACGATGCGCAGGCACGTGCCGGCGGCCCGGTGATCGCCAACTCGCACGACAACTTCCCCCAGCACGGCGGGCACCCGCAGTCGTACCGCTGGACCAGTTACGTCGAGCGACTGCAGCAGGCCGGTGTGTCCTGGCAGATCTACCAGGACATGGATGACAACTTCACCAACAACCCGCTGGCCGGCTTCGACGCGTTCCGCCAGGCGTACCGCGGCGCTGAAGGACATGACCCGCAGCTACGCAGCCGCGCGGTCAGCAGTCGCGGGCTGGCGCAACTGCGCCAGGACGTGATGAAAGGGACGCTGCCGCAGGTCAGTTTCATCATTGCCGACGCCGCAGGCAGCGAGCACCCCGGCCCCTCCAGTCCGGCGCAGGGCGCGGCCTACACCGCGCGCGTACTCGATGCGCTCACCGCCGATCCTGATGTGTGGAGCCGCACCGCGCTGCTGCTGATGTTCGACGAGAACGATGGTTTCTTCGACCACATGCCACCGCCGGCACCGCCCTCCCCGCAGGGCGATGGCTGGGCCGGCGCCTCTGCGGTCAGCACCGAAGGCGAGTACCACCTGCACCCGGCACCGGGCGATGAGAAGTACGACGACGCCGACCTGCGCGGCCGCCCCTATGGACTGGGGCCACGCGTCCCGCTGTATGTGATCTCGCCCTGGAGCCGCGGCGGCTGGGTCGATTCGCAGGTATACGACCACACCTCGGTGCTGCGCCTGATTGAGCGCCGGTTCGGCGTGCCGTGCCCGGATATCTCGCCGTGGCGGCGCGCAGTCTGCGGCGATCTGGTCAATGCATTCGATTTTGCCCAGCGCGACACCCGCCCCTTCCTGCACACACTGCCCGACGTCAGCGCCGTCGCCGCACGCGCTGCAGCACTGCCTGGGCGCACCGTGCCGGCCCTGCCGGACGATCTGCAGCCCGCGCGGCAGGAGCGCGGCGTGCGACCGGCCCGTGCGCTGCCCTATCGACCGCAGGCACAGGTGCAATCGCGCGATGCCGACAACATCACGCTGTTGCTGTCGTGCGAAGGCGCGGCTGCGGTGCTGCACGTATACGACCGGCTGCGGCTTGAACAGATTCCGCGGCGCTACACACTGCTGCCGGAGCGCCCGCTGCAGGACCATTGGCCGCTGGATGCGCAGGGGCGCTACGACCTGTGGGTGCTGGGCCCGAACGGCTTCCATCGCCACTTCCAGGGCGATGTGAGCGCGCCTGCGCTGCAGGCGTGGGTGCAGCATCGCGATGGCAGGCTGCACCTGCAGCTGCGCAATCCGGGCACCCGTTCGCAGATGGTGCGCGTAAGTGCTGGCGCGTACGCAGGACACATGCCGGAACAGACGGTCTCACTGGCCGCCGGTGGCGAACAGGTGCTGGATTGGAATGCCGCACCCACTGCCGGCTGGTATGACCTGCATCTGCAGGCCGGTGCGCAGCAGCTGCGCCTGGCCGGCCGCGCCGAAGATGGTCGCTCCGGCACCAGCGATCCGGCGTTGGGCAGCCAGCCGCTGCGTTTCGAGCACGGCTGAATCGCTGTGCGGGCACGCGACGCCTGCCCTGCGCGAGCGTGCGCTCAGGGCAGGCGCCGGAAAAGGTTGGTCTGCAGGATCGGCGTGCCCTCGTGGGTGTAGAACGCCTTGGTCTCGGTCATCGTCGAAGGGTCGGCCGCAGTCGTGTAGATGCGCGTGGACGCGGGGGCGCCGTGGTCGACAAGCTGCATCACCAAGGTGGAGGGCGACGGCAGCTTGAGGTTGGCCTGGTCGGCCCCGTAGGTGCCCGACAGCGGGCCCGGCGTGCCATCCAGCGACAGCGTGCCGTCGGACTTCATGGTCCTGCCATCGTGCAGCACGATGTCCACGTGCGAGCTCCAGCGGCCGCCACCGGCATCCTTGAATTCCAGCACCACCTGCTTCGGACGCTGCGCTTCCGGCAGGGCCGACGTGGAGATGTCCAGCAACCAGCGGCCCAGCAGTGGCGACGGGGACGCATCGGCAGCGGAAGCAGCACCGGCCTGCAGTGACAGTGCGGACAGCAGCACAGCGGACAACAGCTTCATGCAAGTCTCCGTTCGAATGAAGAAGGATCTGCGGCAGCGCGTGCGCACACTGGAACACAGTTTCGCCCAGCCGCCTGTTCACGCTCGCGCTGGGCGGGAGGTCAGCCGTTCCAGCCCAGCCCGCGCGGTTCATTGCTGAACCCCGCCGCGCGCAGAGCGTCCACGGCAAGGCCGCGGTGGACCGGCTCGGCATTGATCCGCTGCAGCGTGAAGGACAGGCGTCGACCGCGCCGCAGGCCGACGGCCAGCGCCTGTGCCGCCGCCGTCCAGCGCGCCGTGGCCTCGGCAACCGTGTCATCGATCCAACTGGACAGCTGGCGGCCCCCTTGCGGCAGGTACAGCTGCAGCCGACCTTCACCGATCACCACCAGCGCACCGGCGCGTCGCACCGGCCGCGAACCCGCCAGGGTCTGCGGCCAAGGCAACAGGCTGCCGAACGGGTTCGCCGGATCCAGCGCGGACAGCGCAACCCATCCGCCTGGGCCACCCGCACGCTCGGCACAGGCCCGCAGGTGGTCGATGTCTGCGCGCTGGGCGAACTGGGCACCGCCCATCCCCTGCACGAAGCGCCCGCGCAGCAGCTGGCCAGCGTCCTCCATGCTGCGCAGCACCGGCCGCAGTGCTGGGAAACCGCCGGCCACGGCCTCGCTCATCGCCGCGCTGCGGGTGAGCACCATGTAGCGGTCCAGCAGCGCCTCGGTCTGCGCCAGCGCACGCACCGTGTCATTGGACCGCTCCTGTGGCAGCAGCGACCAGCGCCCGGCCAGCGTCGGCCCCGCGCTGCTGGCCAGCGCCAGTCCCGCGCTTCCCGTCGCCAAGGGTACGAACGCAGGGTCGCGACGCCGGCGGGAAACCGACATCGGCCGCGCCCGCACCGGGCGCGCGCCGTCGAGCGCGCGCAGCGGTGCCCACAGGTCACTGCTGATCTGCCCGCGCCACGCCAGCTGCCACAGCGCCGTCTGGAAATCCTCGCCTGCACGTCCTGCCTCCGCCAGATGCGGCTGTACCTGCATCGCCAGTTGGTGGGCGAAGAACGCACCGCCTGCAGCCAGCACCTGCAGGATGGCCTGCTGCATCGGCGATGGGATGGCATCGCTGTCCATGAGCGGCAGGGTTTCGGCGGCATGTTCCCGCAGGTGCAGCGATACCCGTCCATCATCGTCGCCCAGGCGGCCGTGGCCGGCCCAGAGCACTGTACCGGTGGCCAGTAGTTCGTCCAGCAGCGCAGGGCAGTAGCCGGGCACCCGTGCAGGCAGCACCTGCTGCTCCCACAGCGATGCCGGCAGCGGCAGCCCCGCCAGTTGCGCGATCACCTGCAGCACGGCGTCGCTGCCCGCGCCAGGCGTGGCCTTCGGCAGCACACCCTGCCCTTCCAGCAATACGCCCACATAGGCTTCCACCGGTACCGGCCGCGTTGCCTCGCGGGCGGCCTGCAGCGAGCGCAGCCGCAGGCGCTGCAGCACGTCGGCGGCCACCCATTCATGGGCCGCGCGCGGCGACTGCAGTGTGGCGTTGTCGGCAGGCTGGCGACGGTCAAGGCCGAAGCGACCCCGAATGATCCGGCCCTGCTCCTGCAGCACCTGCAGCGCGTTGTCCACCACCGCCACGCCCAAACCGAAGCGCGCCGCCGCGCTGCCGCTGCTGAAGGGCCCAGAGTGGCGCGCATGTCGACCGAGCAGGTCACCCAGTGGATCCACCACCGGTGCCAGGAACACCTCGGCAATGTCCGCGGGCGGTTCGATCCCGAGGGCATCGCGCAGCCGTGCGGCGTCCTCCACTGCTGCCCACTGTTCAACACCGGCAACGGTCACGCGGATGGCACGCCCAGCAGCCTGCAACACCTGCAGCCAGGCCACCACCTGCGTGGGTTCGGTGCTGCGCTGCGCGATGTCGCTGGCCGGCAATGGACCAAGCTCGCGCAGCAGATCGGCCACGCCTTCGCTGCCACGCGCGTGGCGGGGCGGGTCCAACCGCTGCAGTTCACGCGAGACGGTGGCCACCACCTCATCGTCCAGCAGCTCACCCAGGTCGACCTGGCCGAGCAGCTCGGCGAGCAGGCCACTGTCGAGCGACAACACCGATGCACGGCGCTCAGCCAGGGGCACGTCGGCTTCGTACATGAACTCGGCGACATAGCCGAACAACAGGTCCGCCGCGAAGGGCGACGGCACGGCCGTCTCCACTTCGACCACCTGGACCTGTCCGGCCTGCACGCGCAACATCAGTGCATCCAGCGCGTCCAGGTCGTAGACATCCTGCAGGCATTCGCGCGCGGTCTCGACCAGAATGGGAAAACCCTCGTGGCCACGCGCGATCTCCAGCAACTGCCCCGCACGCAGCCGCTGCTGCCACAACGGCGAGCGCTTGCCCGGCGTGCGGCGCGGCAGCAGCAGGGCACGCGAGGCGCACTCACGGAAACGCGCGGCGAACAACGCAGACCCGGTAACCGACAGCGTGATGGTGCGGCGCAGGCTGGCCGCGTCGAACAGAAAGACCTCCGCGCCCGGCGCAGCGCCGCTGCGGTC
>PJTS01001121.1_pt1 | contig 11045 bp, 11 predicted proteins | sample 1512251 | NCBI WGS metagenome assembly PJTS01 (sample SAMN08177686, study PRJNA422409) | Soil metagenome, whole genome shotgun sequencing project. | isolation source: Soil (2) enriched on wood chips: alkali lignin treatment | place: USA: Madison | collected 2015-01-15 | reverse complement strand
CATCTACCTGGCCGAGAACCGCAGCTGGGCCAAGCAGACCGTGGCCCACAACACGCTGGTGGTAAACGAGACCAGCCACTTCAAGGGCGACTGGAAGCGCGGTGAGGAACATGCGCCGCAGGTGCGGTTCTTCCAGGCCGATGCCGATACCCAGGTGGCCTCGGCCAGCATGCGCGACGCCTACCCCGGCGTGGTGTTCACCCGCACCCAGGCGCTGCTGCGCCATCCCGAACTGGGCCTGCCGGTGGTGCTGGACCTGCTGCAGGTGCACGGTGACAAGGCCGCGCGCTACGACCTGCCGCTGCACTTCAACGGCCACATCGTCACCACCGGCTTCGAGGCTGAGCATTTCCCGGCGCAGCGGCCGGTGCTGGGCAGCGACAACGGTTACCAGCACCTGTGGCTGGATGCGCGCAGCAAGGCCGGCAGTGAACCGCGCACGCTGGCCTGGCTGCTGGATGGGCGCTTCTACACCTATCGCTTCGGCAGCAGTGCGCCTGCACAGGCCCTGCTGGTGGAAAGCGGCGCCAACGATCCGGAATTCAACCTGCGCCGCGAACCGGCCCTGCTGCAACGCGTGGAAGGGCAGAAGGACGTGACCTTCTACAGCGTGCTGGAGCCGCATGGCGAGTACAACGGCACCGCCGAGTACGTGCACGGTGCGGACAGCCGCATCAAGGAGATCGTGCGCGGCCGTGGCAGCGATGCCGAGGTGATCGAACTGCGCCTGGCCAGCGGCGCCCGCATCGCCCTGGGCGTGGCCGACGACAGCACCGCCAAGGGCGAGCACAGCGTGAGCGTCGATGGCCACGTTTACCGCTGGAGCGGCAGCCACGCGCGCATGGACCGCAGCAAGGGTGACGCACGATGAACGCCCCGGCGGTGGTGTCCCGCCTGCGCAAGGTGCCGGTGCGTTCGGCGGTGCGCTGGCTGATCGTCGGCCTTATTGCCGTGGCCACGGTGATCAACTACATCGACCGCAACGCCCTGGCGGTGATGTGGCCGGAGATCGCCAAGGAAGTGGGAGCAACCAAGGATGATTACGCGCTGCTGGTAACGGTGTTCATGCTGTTCTACGCGGCCGGCCAGTTCCTGTTCGGCCGCCTGTTCGACATGATCGGTACGCGGCTGGGCTTTGCCCTGTCGATCAGCGTGTGGTCGATCTCCATCGCCCTGCATGCGGTCACCCATTCGATCCTGTCCTTCAGCCTGGTGCGCGCGATGCTGGGCATCAGCGAGGCCGGTGCATGGCCGGGCGCGGTGAAGGCCAATGCGGAATGGTTCCCGGCGCGCGAACGGGCGCTGGCGCAGGGCGTGTTCAATGCCGGTGCGTCGGTAGGCGCGATTGTCTCTGCGCCAGCCATTGCCGGCCTGTACCTGTGGCTGGGCTGGCGCGGCACCTTCGTGCTGGTTGGTGCCATCGGCTTCCTGTGGCTGCTGCCGTGGCTGTTCGTCTACCGCGCCGGGCCGGACAAGCACCCCTGGGTGAGCGACGCCGAGCGCCGATTGATACAGGAAGACCAGGCCGGGCAGCAGGCGGTGGCCGCGCCCAAAGTGAGCGTGCGTGCGCTGCTTGCCCATCGGCAGAGCTGGGGCATGCTGGCCGGCCGCTTCCTGCTGGACCCGATCTGGTGGCTGTTCGTTTCGTGGCTGCCGATCTACCTGGCCGAAACATTCGGCTTTGACATCAAGCAGATCGGCCTGTTCGCCTGGGTGCCCTTCGTCGGCGCCATGCTGGGCAGCCTGAGCGGCGGTTGGCTGTCGGGCCGCCTGATCCGCGCCGGGCACAGCGTGGACCGCGCACGCAAGCTGTCCATCACCCTGGGTTGCGTGATCATGGCCCCCGCTCTGCTGGGCGCAGTGCTGGCCAACCAGCCGCTGCTGGCGGTGCTGGCCATTGCCGCGGTGCTGTTCGGCTTCCAGGTAGCGATCGGCAACATCCAGACCCTGCCCGGTGATCTGTTCGATGGCCGTTCGGTGGGCACCCTGGCCGGCCTGGGTGGACTGGCCGCCGTGGCCGGCACCCTGATCACCACCTGGCTGGTGCCGGTGCTGACCCGCCATTCCTACGCGCCCATTTTCATTCTTGTCGCCGCCCTGGTGCCGCTGTCGCTGGCCGCGCTGTGGTGGTGGACCGGACCGATCCACAAGCTGGACCGCCCCGACCGCTGAGCCCTCTTTTCCCATTCCCCCGCAAACCAAGGAGTTTCCCGCATGTCGTTCCAGGACAAGGTGGCCATCGTTACCGGTGGTGGCCGTGATATCGGCCGTGCCGTCTCGATCAAGCTGGCCGCCGCCGGTGCACGCGTGTGCATCAACTACGCCAACGACGAAGCCAGCGCGCAGGACACGCTGGCCGCCATCCAGGCCGCCGGTGGCCAGGCCATCGTGCACCGCGCCGACGTCACCGACGCGGCCGCCGTGGCCGGCCTTGTCGCCGCAACCCAGGCCGCGTACGGCGAGCGCATCGACCTGCTGGTGAACGTGGCCGGCGGCATGGTGCAGCGCCGCCCGCTGGCCGAGATCGACCCGGCGTTCTTCCACACCGTGATGGATCTCAACCTGACCTCGACCTATCTGACTACCCATGCGGTGGTGCCGCACATGGGCGAAGGCGCGGCCATCGTGAACTTTGCCTCGCAGGCAGGGCGCGATGGTGGCGGCCCGGGCGCTTCGATCTACGCCACCGCCAAGGCGGCGGTGATGACCTTCACCCGCGCCATGGCCAAGGAACTGGGGCCGAAGGGCATCCGCGTGAACGCCCTGTGCTGCGGCATGATCGCCACCCGCTTCCATGACGAATTCACCAAGCCGGAAGTGCGCACGGCGGTGGCCGGCAACACCCCGCTGCGCCGCCAGGGCGTGCCGGAAGAAGCGGCGGATGCGGCGGTGTTCCTGGCCTCGGACGCAGCGGCCTTCATCACCGGTGCGAACCTGGATGTGAACGGCGGCACCTACTTCTCCTGACCTGAGCGGACCCTTCCCATGCAGCGCTGGATTACCCTGCTTTCGCTGGCTCTCGGCGCTGCCGTGGCCGCCCCCGACACCCAGGCCGCACCGGTCTGGGTGACCGCCTGGACCGCGTCACCGGCGCCGGACCGCAAGGACGGCACTGCCGAGGCGCCGGTGCAGTTCGCCGCGCAGACGGTACGCCAGGACATGCGCGTGGGCAGCCGTGGCGATGCGCTGCGGCTGCGCATCAGCAATGAACTGGGCACCACGCCGTTGCACGTGGAGGATGTGCGCGTGCAGGTGAAGGGGGGCAAAGGGGCCGCGCTGCCGTTGACCGTGGATGGACGCAACGCGATCGACGTGCCGGTGGGTGCGGCAGTGCTGAGCGATCCTCTGCCATTGCAGGTGGGCGCACTGCAGGAGATCAGCGTGACCGCCTGGTTCCCGCAGCCGACACGGCCGGCCGTGCGCCGCACCGTGGTGCGGGTGGTGGATGGCCAGCAGGCCAGCGTGGCCGACGCGGTGAAGGTGAGTTACCAGCAGAACGTGTTTTCGGCGGTGCTGGTGCAACGTGCCGATCGCCCGCAGGTGATCGTGGCGCTGGGCGATTCGATCACCGAAGGCGCGACCGCCCGGCGCGGCTCGTTCAACCAGTGGCCCGAACGCCTGGGCGAACGCCTGCAGCAGGCCTGCCCGGATCGCTTCGTGGTGCTCAACCAGGGCATCAGCGGCAACAAACTGCTGGACCATGGTCGCAGCCACAGTGCGCTGTCACGCCTGGATCGCGATGTGATTGCCGTGGCCGATGCAGATCAGGTGATCCTGTTCGAAGGCATCAATGACATCCGCAACGGCGGTGGCGCCAAGCCCCTGCCGGGACGCAACGCCGCGGACATGCTGCTGGGCTATCGGCAGGTGGCGGCGCGACTGCAGGCGCATGGCATTCGTGCGTGGCTGGGCACGCTGACCCCGTTTGGCGGGTCCGAGCGCTACGAGCCGGTCTCAGCTGCGACGCGCACCACCATCAACCAATGGGCCCGCGGCAGGGATACCGGCTTCGATGGGGTGGTGGATTTCGACGCCGCGCTGCGTGATCCGGCGGCGCCGGAATCATTGCCGGCCAATATCACCCGCGACCACCTGCACCCCAATGATGAGGGCTACCGGCGGATGGCCGAAGCGATCGACCTGGGCATGCTGGGCTGCAGGGCCCCGCGCTGACCGCCGGTGTAGCGTCGAGCCATGCTCGACTGCTCCCGCGTTGTAGAGTCGAGCCATGCTCGACTGCCTCCAGGCTTCGGTAGAGTCGAGCTTGCTCGACTGTTTCCAGCAAAAGCAGTCGAGCAAGCTCGACTCTACAATTCCCAGCAGTCGAGCAAGCTCGACTCTACGGAAGAGCAGAAGCGGCCGAGCAGGGTTCGACGCCGCAGCAAGAAACAGTCGAGCATGGCTCGACTCCACCGTTCACGGGGTGGCGGCGCGCGGGCCGAACATGATCACGGCCATGCCGGCCAGGCACAGGGCGGCACCGAGCAGATCCCAACGGCTGGGGCGGATGCCGTCGACCAGCCACAGCCAGAACAACGCGGTGCCGATGTAGACGCCACCGTAGGCGGCATACACGCGCCCACTGGCCGTGGGGTGCAGGGTCAGCAGCCATGCGAACAACGCCAGGCTCGCCGCCGCCGGCAGCAGCAGCCACACGCTGCCGCCCTTGCGCAGCCACAGCCACGGCAGATAGCAGCCGACAATCTCGGCCAGCGCGGTCAGCAGGAACAGGCCCAGCGTCTTCACGATTTCTCTGCAGCCTTGGCGCGTTGCCAGAGGGCTTCCTGCGCATCCAGGTCCAATCCGGCCAGCACTTCACCCTGCGCCTCGGCCTGCGCTTCCATGGCGCGGAAGCGGCGCTCGAACTTGTGATTGGCCCCGCGCAGTGCCGCGCCCAGGTCGATATCGGCATGGCGGGCCAAGTTGGCGCATACGAACAACAGGTCGCCCAGTTCCTCCTGCAGCCGTGCCTTGTTGCCGGCAACATCACCGCGCTCGAATTCCTCGCGCAGTTCCTGCAGTTCTTCGGCGGCCTTGTCCAGCACCGGCAACGGGCCCGGCCAATCGAAGCCGACCCGTGCAGCGCGTGCCTGCAGTTTCACCGCACGCTGCCATTCGGGCAGGCCGCGCGAGATGCCGGCCAGGGCCGAGCCATCCTGGTCACCCTTGGCCGCACGTTCGGCACGCTTGATCGCGTCCCAGTTGCGCATCACGCCATCGGCGTCTTCCACGTTCACATCAGCGAACACGTGCGGGTGGCGGCGCTGCATCTTGTCACTGATCGCGCGGGCGACATCGGCGAAGGCGAAGCTGCCCTGCTCTTCGGCCATGCGCGCATGGAACACCACCTGCAGCAGCAGGTCACCCAGTTCATCGCACAGGTCATCGAAGTCGCCGCGGTCGATGGCATCGGCCACTTCGTACGCTTCTTCGATGGTGTAAGGGGCAATCGTGCTGAAATCCTGCTGCAGATCCCACGGGCAGCCGCCCTGCGGGTCGCGCAGGCGGGCCATGATCGCCAGCAGGCGCTCCAGTTCAGCGCTGGCGGCACTGCCGGCGGTGGGGGTGTCGCTCATGCAGCCTCCAGATTCAATCGGTCAACCAGTCGCGCCACGGCAGGCTGGTGTCACCCAGGGCGATGAAATCGCCATTGAGCAGCGTGCTGCGGCGGTTGTAGCGGAACGGCTTGCCGGTGCGTGCTGACAGCACCGCACCGCCCGCGGCATGCAGCACGCACTGGCCGGCGGCGGTGTCCCATTCCGAAGTAGGGCCCAGCCGTGGATAGACATCCAGGCCACCCTCGGCGATCCGGCAGAATTTCAGCGACGAGCCCTGCACCACCGTTTCAATGTCGCCCATGCGCTGCAGCAGCGCGATGGTTTCCGGCGAGCGGTGCGAGCGACTGGCCGCCACCCGCAACGGCGTGGTGGCCGGCGTGCGGGTGCGCAGCACGGTGTCATGCAGGCCCTGGCGGCGGTAGGCCAGTTCGCCGCGCATGGCGTGCCAGACGATACCGGTCACCGGCGACTGCACCACGCCGAACGCCGGTGCGCCCTGGTAGATCAGCGCGATGTTGACGCTGAACTCGCCGTTGCGCTTGACGAAATCGCGGGTGCCGTCCAGCGGGTCCACCAGCCAGTAAGCGCCCCAGTGCTGCCGCTGCTCCCACGGCACCAGCGCCGATTCTTCGGAAAGAATCGGCAGGTCCGGGGTGAGCTGGCGCAGGCCCTGCTGGATGACGCGGTCGGCAGCCAGGTCGGCCGCGGTGACCGGGCTGTCGTCGGCCTTCAGGGTGACGTCGAAACCGCTGCTGTAGACCTGCATGATCGCCTGCCCCGCCTGCTGGGCAATGGCGATGGCGGTCTCGCGCAGTTCAGTGGTCAGCTTGATCATCGTGCCGCCTGCAGCCATTGCCGCGCGATGAACAGCGCGGCCAGCGAACGACCTTCGGAGAAGTCTTCGCGCAGCATCAGCTGGTCCAGCTCGGCCAGCTTCCACGGCACCACTTCCAGTTCCTCGGGCTCATCGCCGGCCAGCTTTTCCGGGTACAGATCGCGTGCCACCACCAGCCACGACTGGTGGCTCATGTAGGTCGGCGCCAGGGTCATGGCGCGCAGTACATCCACCCGCCGCGCACCGTAACCGGCTTCTTCCTTCAGCTCGCGGTCGGCGGCCTGTTCCGGGGTTTCGCCGGCGTCGATACGGCCCTTCACCAGGCCCAGCTCATAGCGGTGCACGCCGGCGGCGTATTCACGCACCAGCAGAACGGTCTCATCGTCCAGCATCGGCACCACCACCACGGCGCCATGGCCGCGGCTGACCAGGCGCTCGAAACGCCGGTGTTCGCCGTTGGAAAACTCCAGATCCAGGTGCTGGCGCTGGAACGGGCCGTTCTCCTCGTCGGTGATCCGATGGATGATCGGCAGGCGACGGCTGGCGCGGTCATCGGTCATACGGACTCTCCACGGCGGGCGGCGCGCGCACCGGGGCCGATAGAATGGGCAGGCAGCAACATGTTCATGAGCCCGAAATGCTAGCAGACCCAACCCCTTCCCCGCTGGCCCAGCAGTGGCGGCAACGCGACCTGCAGGTGCTGTGGCACCCCTGCACGCAGATGCGCGAGCACCCGCACACCCTGCCGCTGGTGCCGATCGCGCGGGGAGAGGGCGCTTGGCTGATCGATCACGATGGCAACCGCTACCTGGATGCGGTCAGCAGCTGGTGGACAAACCTGTTCGGCCATGCTGAACCGCGCATCGGCGGCGCCATTGCCGCCCAGGCCGGGCAACTGGAGCAGGTGATGCTGGCCGGGTTCAGCCATGAACCGGCGATCACCCTGGCCGAGCGTCTGCTGGCGCTGGCACCGCGCCAGGCGGGGCGCGATCCGCTGGCCAAGGTGTTCTTTGCCGACAACGGCTCGGCCGGGGTGGAAGTAGCGCTGAAGATGGCCTTCCAATACTTCCAGAACCGCGGCGAGACCCGGCGCACGCGCTTCATCGCGCTGGAGAACGGCTACCACGGCGAAACCCTGGGCGCATTGGCGCTGGGCGATATTCCGCTGTACCGCCGCGTATATGCGCCGCTGCTGGCCGAAGGCCTGTTCGCGCCCTCGCCCGATGCCTACATGGCCGAGCCCGGGCAGAGCGCCGCTGAGCGCGCCCTGCAGGCCGCCGACGGCCTGGCCACGCTGTTCGACCAGCACCCGGGTGAAATCTGCGCGGTGATCCTGGAGCCGCGCCTGCAGTGCGCCGGCGGCATGCGCATGTACGACCCGGTGTATCTGAAGCGGGTGCGCGAGCTGTGCGACGCGCACGGTGCGTTCATGATCGCCGATGAGATCGCCACTGGCTTTGGCCGCACCGGCACGCTGTTCGCCTGCGAACAGGCCGCGGTAATGCCCGACCTGATGTGCCTGTCCAAGGGCCTGACCGGCGGCTTCCTGCCGCTGGCTGCAGTGCTGACCACACAGGCGCTGTATGACGCGTTCCTCGACGATTCGCGTGAGCGCGCCTTCCTGCATTCGCACAGCTATACCGGCAATCCGCTGGCCTGCGCGGCCGCCCTGGCCACGCTGGATATCTTCCGCGACGACGACGTGATCGTGCGCAACCGCGGCATCGCCTCGGTGATGGCAACCCTTGCGGCACCACTGTCCGACCATGCGCATGTGGCCGATGTACGCCAGGCCGGCATGGTGGTGGCCTTCGAGCTGTCGCGCGACGGAAACCGGCGCACCCCGTTCAATCCGGCGCTGCGGCTTGGCCTGCACGCCTACAAGGCCGCGCTGAAGCGCAGCGTGGTGCTGCGTCCGCTGGGCGATGTGCTGTACTGGATGCCACCGTATTGTGTGGACGACGAACAACTGGAACTGCTGGCCCATACCACGCTGGCAGCCATCGACGAGGCAATTGCATGCGCGTGACCCGCTGTCCCATCGACCTGCCGCTGCACAGCGGCCAGACCCTGGCGCTTCCCGAGGAGACGGCCAACCATCTGGTGCGGGTGATGCGCCTGCGCGAAGGCGATCACTGCGTACTGTTCAATGGCGATGGCCACGACTACAGCGCCGTGCTGACCCTGGCCGGCAAGCGCGAGGTGCAGGTACGCATCGAGGCGTCCGAGGCGATCAACAACGAATCGCCGCTGGCCATCACCCTGCTGCAGGGCGTTGCGCGCGGCGAGAAGATGGATCTGATCCTGCAGAAGGCCACCGAACTGGGCGTGGCCGCGATCGTGCCGGTGAATGCCGAACGCACCGAGGTAAAACTGGACGCCGCCCGTGCAGAGAAGCGCGTGGCGCACTGGAACAATGTGGTGACCTCGGCTTGCGGCCAGTCCGGGCGCGCGCGCATTCCTGCGGTCGGCGCGCCGCTGTCGCTGGCACAGGCGGCAGCGACGCTGCCGGCCGATACGCTGCGGCTGACGCTGGACCCGCAGGGGGCACACCGGTTGTCGACGCTGGACGCCGCACCGGCGGGGGGCGTGGTCATCGCGATCGGTCCGGAAGGTGGCTGGTCGCCGCGTGACCGTGACCAGCTGGCCGCCGCGGGCTTCCAGGGCCTGCAGCTGGGGCCGCGCATCCTGCGTACGGAAACCGCCGGGCTGGCCGCGATCGCCGCACTGCAGGCACGGTTGGGGGATCTGGGCTAGGCCACGGACCATCGTGGCCGCTGCGCTCGCCGGGCATGGCCCGGCGGAGGGTCAGGCGGCCAGCGAATCCAGCGCCGATTCCAGCGCGTCCAGGTTCGGCAGCAGCGCGCTCTTTTCACCCAGCAGCACGCGCATGTGCACGATTTCCGGCAGGGTTTCTTCCGAAGCGTCGGCCAGCAGGCCGTCGCGCGGCACCGAAATCAGCTGCGGGAAGTTCTGGGTCAGCAGGGCGTAGTACGGACGCTGGGCATTACCGCTGAGCGCCTTCAGCACCACCACTTTGTTGTGCCCGCCCACCGTCTCGTCGCCGAGGCCGGTCAGGCGCGCAAACGACAGCAGCGGTACCTGCCAGCCGTGCCAGGCGATCTGGCCCAGCAGCCAGCGCGGCGCGTCGGCAATCGGCTCGATCGCTACGCGCGACATCATTTCAGCCACGGTGGCGTTGGGCAGCAGCACGCGCTCGCCACCGGCCTGGATCAGGACCCCGCGGATCTCGTCATTGCTGGCGTAACTCATGCTGCGTCTCCGTCATCGTCGTGCTGGGCCCAGCGGGCGGCAATCGCCTGCGCCAGTTCCTGCGGTTCACCGGCGACCATGCCGGCGGCAACCACGGCCGTCGCAGCGGCCGGGTCGTAGCATCCCTCACCGACCTGTCCGGCCACCCACGCGCCGGCGGCGGCGAGGTCCAGTGCCGGCCCCACATGGGCCAGGTCGGCGCCACTGAGCAGGACCACGGCAGTGTGCGCCGGCGGCAGGGCGTCGATCGCGATGCCCTGCGCACGGGTCTGGAAGTACAGCCCATCTGCGGCCCCCTGCACCCCCATGTCGTCGGCCAGTACATGCACCTCACCCGGCGTGGCGCGTTGGCCCGGTTCGGCCAGCTGCACCGGCAACGGCGAAATGCGCGCCATCTGCTTGACCAGGTTGCCGTAGCGACCGCCATCCAGGCGCATGTGCACCAGCACCGGCACGCGCAGGCCTGCCGGCAGTGCGGCCAGCAGGCGTCGCAGCGCATCGGGTCCGCCAATACCGGCCAGGACCAGCAGCGCACCGGCGTTGGCACCGGCCGGTGCGGCCGCATCCAGATCGACCAGGCTCAAGTGGCCGGTCTCGAAGCTGGCCGTCGGTGCGGAGGTACTGGCCCGGGCAATCGGTGCCGCTTCTACAGCTGGCTCATCCACCAGTGACCAGGCGGTGTGGTCGCCCAACGTGAGCGCCGGCACCGCGGGCGGCTCCACCTCCGGGCCCGGCGACTCCAGCGGCGCATCGAGGTCGGCGGGCGCCTCGGGCAGCACCGGTTGCAGCGCAGCCAGCGCCTGTTCCAGCGCGATGGGTTCATGCAGGTCCACCGGCGGCACATACAGGCTGTCGGCAGGCACGTTGTCGGCCCACGACAACGCCTGGTCCAGATGGGACTGCAGCGCGGTCTCCTGCGGCTGCGGCGGGGTCAGCGTCAGCCCCGGTTCCAGCTGCAGGCTGGGCTCGTCTTCGGCGCCGGGCGGCAGCACCTGCTGGTGGCCATGCAGCTTGGCAGCCAGATGGCGGCCCCAGCGCTGGGCCTCCCAGCCATCGCGGCGCGCGGCCAGCTCGGCCTCATCGAACACCAGCGTCAACCCCGGCGCGGACAAGGCGGGCTCCAGACGCTCCAGGGCGTCCTCGATGGCCGCTTCCAGCGCGATGACCACGAACTGCGGATGGGCGTCGGCCAGCGACTGCGGCTCCAGCGTGGTCGGGTCGTCTTCCAGCACGATCTGCACATCGGCATGGGCCAGCGCTTCACGCAGGCGCTCGCGCGCCGCGCCCGGGCGGGCCAGCAGGGCAACGGCCGGAACCGGATTGACGTCACTCACGGACACGGGCGATCCCCAGCAGGTCATACACGTTGCGCATCAGGT
>PJTS01001116.1_pt1 | contig 11078 bp, 8 predicted proteins | sample 1512251 | NCBI WGS metagenome assembly PJTS01 (sample SAMN08177686, study PRJNA422409) | Soil metagenome, whole genome shotgun sequencing project. | isolation source: Soil (2) enriched on wood chips: alkali lignin treatment | place: USA: Madison | collected 2015-01-15 | reverse complement strand
CAGGAGCAGGAGCAGGAGCAGGAGCAGGAGCAGGAGCAGGAGCAGGAGCAGGAGCAGGAGCAGGAGCAGGAGCAGGAGCAGGAGCAGGAGCAGGAGCAGGAGCAGGGTGGTCTTTTGTCGGTGTGTTGGTTCGTATAGCTTCTAAGTGGTCAGGGTTATAGTTAAGCTGCTTTTGAAGATTTACCCAAGAGTATGCCTTTCCAAGTTTAGATGCCTTGAAAGCTATATCGCGGTAGGAGAATGAGAACCCGTTCATTTTCCCGGTTGAAGCGACATTCGCCGTCCAGCCAACTTCTGCTTCTTCCAGTCGTTTTGTGAAAGTTAGAAGGTCCGGCTTATCAGATAAACTTATATCAAGTATCTGCTGCAGAGCTTCTCTTGGTGAAAGCACCCCAGTTCGTTCCGATAGCATTTTCTCATTACGGGACACTCTCTTCCGCTTCGGTTGTGCTTGCGAGGGGGGAGATGCAGTTTTGGTCACTGTCAGGCCATAAGCGACTTCGAGTTCACTAATGATCCGGGTACTGATGAGGTTTTCGTTTCTGCCAAGGTATAGCTTATCAGCATAGAGGTCTATCCTGCTTGCAATGATATGTATGTGCTGGCCGGCAGAATCGTCATGTAGAACATAGCAGCGGAGATGGGTCTCATTGAACCCCATCTTCTTCATATAGTCGTCAGCTATCTTTGCCCATTGGTCATTCGATAATGATTCACCATCAGGTAAGCGAAGCGAGTTGTGCCATACTGGTTTCTGGACATCTGGCCGAAGCTGTTTGGTGCCATCAAATTCAGCAATCAGTTCATGGACCGTATCACCCAGCATATTGCCCCCGATTACGACTGGATCGCTTTTATGATGTGCTCCCGGCTGCAATGCATAACGAACAACACCAGCGAAGCTTTTTCCCCTTTTTATCTTCTGCATTCCTTTCATGCGAAAAAATTACCTTACGGACGGATCAGAAGCTGTAAGACATGAGCGAAGCTCTTTAATCTGCTTTTTAACAGCGAAGATCTCTGTTTTCGTCAATTCACTATTACTACTTTTAGTATCAAGATGGGTTATTAGACGATTTAGCTTTTGAGATATATCAGACAATGATTGCCAAACTTCTAAATTGATTGCAGGAATGGTCGGGGGAAGCTTTTGAAGTGATGCCATGCGAAGCCATTCACCTTTGCGTTTATCACCACGGCTTGCATTGAGAAGCTCTAACTCTTCTTTATTTAATCGTACACTGATACAGTGTATTCGCAATGATTGAGATTTATTATCGCTAATTGGCTTAAAATTATTTGTATACGACAATGTTATTATTTTACTCATATAAACTCCTTTTCATATGTGTATTCGCTTTAAAGTGAGCAATTCCTTTGCAACACATTATATATTTATAGTGGAAATACAATTCATGTCAATGAGTTAGGTGCGACTTTGACTTTCTTTTTCAACCGAAGGGCGAAAAACAAGGGAACTCAAAGAAGCGGAGCTTCGATGAGTTAGCCCTTGCTTGGGAATAAAATTACTTCTTAGAACAAAATTTATTTGCATTGTTTTTTACAAATTCATTTTCGGGAGGGAGATAATCTGTGAGCCTACTTTTTTCTTCAGATATAGATTCCATTTTCATTTGTTTCTTTAAACTATCAATAGTATTTGTAATATATTGCACCTCAGTGCTTTGATATGTATACACTGAATACTCTTTAGTTAACAAATCGCAGAGATCATATAAACATGAATCAAGTAGAGTCTTGGTCTCGGTGTTGTTATAGTCATTTATTTTCTCTTTATTAAGTACCAAGAAGATTTTAAGGGTTTTGCTAATTTTATCTTTCTTAATGCCTAATGGAGAGCTAATCTTTTGGGAAGAGTACGATTCTAGTTCAGGGTATTTTTGAGTTAAACGATTTATTTCCTTTTTTGCATACTCAAATGTGAAGCAAGCAATATTCTTTTCAACTTTTTCCCTATCAATGATAATAAAGATTGGGAAATGATTTTTGGGACATTCCGACTGAACTAACAACTCTTTTTTTAGATATGGAGATATAAAAACTAAGGACTCTGGGACGCAAATTCTAACAATATAAAATCGTTGATTTGACATGATGATATCTCTTGACAAAAAATCGCACCTGTAATTCTTATAATAACATCCCGCAAAGCTATTGACAAATGGAATTTATATATTATTAGATTTACTAAAAGGATAATATATGAGCGAGGAAAACATAAAGGCTAAGATTAATCATTTATGCAAAAAAAGCAAAAAAGAATTTGCATTCCCTAAAATATATATAGATGAAGACAATGACCTGCACTATAACTCTCTAAATAACATATTCATATCGAGTTGTTATATTGAGAGAAACGGTTTATTTTATAACAATAATGAGGTGTTAAAAGATATAGTTGCGTATAAAAAAGAATTAGATATTAGCGATCTATATTTAGAGTTTGATGGCCGGGATTTATCAGTTGTTATATCACCTGAGTATAACAGCATAAGCGAAGATTATTTTAAGGAACTTTGTGCAATGTCATTTACTATCGGTATGATAAATAAGGTTCAACGCGAAACTGATCAGTTAGTTCGTTGTCAAACTACGTTAAACTATTTGAAGCTATTAGATGTTAAGAAAGCATTTATATTAATTCAGTATATTATATTTCACAACTTGATGACAATTTCTGAAGTATTGAATATTTTTAAATTATACCTTTGTCATCTTGATGAAGTATCTGAGTTTTCGAATGTAAATAACATTATGTTTTTGCAAAAAGCTTTATTTTGTCAATTTTCAATCAATGATATATATTTCTTTAGCCCAATAACACAATGAAACTTACTCATATCCTATAACTGTTCAAGCAATCATTGTCTTGATGTTACCTTTGGATTGTGATAACTGCCCGGTTACTGTAAAATTAGTTGTAAGAACACGATTGTTTATAAGAGTGAAGGATAAATTGAACAAAATCAAGGCCATAGATCTTTTTTCAGGTGCGGGAGGCTTTTCGTTAGCCGCTCTGGATCTGGGTATTGAAATTTTAGCTGCAATAGAACTTGATAAAGATGCTTGTGATACGTACAGCAAAAATTTAATTCATAAAAGAGAAAATAGCATAAAATTACTAAACAAAGATATTATGACTATTTCACCTGATGAGTTAATGGATAGCTTACAACTGAAAGAAAAAGAGTTGGATCTAATCATTGGTGGACCACCTTGCCAAGGTTTTTCATCACATAGAATAAAAAATGCTGGTGTTAATGATCCAAGAAACGAATTACTTATTCGCTATTATGATTTTGTTAAAATTTTTCAGCCTAAGATGTTTCTTGTTGAAAATGTGCCAGGTTTGCTTTGGGAAAAACATAAAGACTATTTAAACAACTTTAAAAGGCTTGCCGCTAATAGTGGATATAATATCTTGGGTCCATTAAAGTTGAATGCAAAAGATTATGGAGTTCCTCAAAACAGAAACCGGGTATTTATCTTAGGTCTCAGAGATGATATTTCTATCAGCGAAGGTGATTGGCCACCTTCCCCAACTCATTTCAAAGATAAAAAACCTTATTGGGTTAATGCTTCTGAAATCTTTGAAAAACCTACACCTTCTATTATTGAAAAAATCACTGCTGTTTTAGGGCAAGATGTCGCACAGAAATTAAAATTTAAAAATACGCTTAAAGAAAATAAAAGTGATCCAAATAATATTCATATGAATCATGCTGATTATATGATTGAAAGATTTAGTTTGACACCAATTAATGGCAGTCGGGAAGATGTTGATTTTAGATTGCCTTGTCATTCGAATGGCTATGTTGGTCATAAAGATGTTTATGGCCGGATAAGGCTATCATTACCTGGCCCAACAATAACGACTGGTTGTTTTAATCCTTCAAAGGGCCGTTTCCTACATCCGTGGGATAACCATGGAATTACTGTAAGGCAGGCGGCTAGATTTCAAACATTCCCCGATGATTACATTTTTTCTGGAGGCATCATTAGCCAAGGGAAACAGGTGGGAAATGCTGTTCCTGTAAATCTGGGGAAAATTCTTCTGAAATCTTGTGTTGAAATAATAATCAATAACTCTCAAAGGGATGATAAAAATGCAGATGAGATCTCTTAGCTTCAAAGCGAGAGCAAGGACAATTGAACATCTCGGTAAGGGGCAGATTGCAGATTGCCCAACTGCTGTAAGCGAGCTTTGGAAAAATGCATATGATGCTTATGCAAGAGATGTGGCATTATACACAATAGATGGCGATTACCCTTGCGGAGCCCTTATAGATAACGGTTGCGGAATGTCCTTGCAACAAATTATTGATAATTGGCTTGTTGTTGGCACCGAATCAAAAACGAGAAAGAACACATTAGAAGAAAATGAGCGGTTCGGATTAGGTATCCGAAAAACTCAAGGAGAAAAAGGGATTGGGCGATTATCTGCTGCTTTTCTATCTCCCGTAACTTTTCTTGTTACTAAGAAAATAGATAATAATTATGTTGCCTTACTAATTGATTGGAGGCTTTTCGAAAACCCGTATCTCTCATTTGACGATGTCACTGTTCCATTCAGAGAGTTTGAAAAAATAGATTCTCTCTCTGATGTTTTATCTGGTTTGCTCATTGAACTTAAGAAGAATGTATCCTTTCCCAGCAAAGATGAAGATGAAGTTCGTCATTTTAATCATCTTCTCACAAAAGCAGCTTGGGAAAAATTCTCAGAAGACGAGAAAGCTGTAAATGAAAAAAGTGACTTTATTACTACTCAAGATAAAATAATTAATTTTTGTGATCAATTTAAAATTGATCCTAGTGTATTCGTTCCTTGGGAAGAAATCTTAATCAAAGTTGAAAAGATAGACGGTGGTAAACATGGTACCGCTCTCTTTTTATTGGAGCTTGGACGAGATTTGTCATTATTAACCAATGCAGGGGATTTAGCTAAGGATAATGCAGAGTTATCTGATGTTGAACAAAGCTTGGTTGACACTTTAAGGGCATTTGTAAATCCTTATATTTTAGAGGATCTATCATTTTCTTATGAGATATATACAGTTAAGGCCAATGGTTACCATCGTCAAATATTAAAGCAATCGGATGTATTTAGTAAAAGCGATTTTGATGCTTTAGAGCACACTGTTGTAGGCTATGTTGATGAGAAAGGTTGGTTTAGAGGTCGCGTAAAAGCTTTTGGTGAGGATAAGGGCGAAGTAGTTATTCCTGCCAGCATAAGTGTTAATTCTGATTCTGGAGTCGGACCATTTGAAATTCAAATTGGGACATTAGAATTTCTGCCGCAAAATACCTCGCACACCGAGCGAGAGCATACACACTTTGACCTCAAGGCAAAAAAATATGCTGGGCTTATGGTGTTTCGGGATAATTTAAGAGTGTTGCCATATGGACGAGTAGATAATGATTTCTTCCAGATCGAGGAAAGACGTTCATGGAATGCTGGGCGGTACTATTGGTCTAACCGAAGAATTTTCGGATTTATCAGTATCACACAATCAAATAATAAAGAACTAAAGGATAAATCTGGAAGGGAAGGCTTCATTCGAAACCAAGCTGCTAGAGAATTGAAAACATTAGTTTCAGATTTATTAACATCATTAGCGGATAGATTTTTTGGTAGAAATTCCGAAGATCGTAAAGAACTTCTTGAGCAAGTTAAACGTGAAAAGGAATTACGAAAATCAGCACAGCAACAAGCTCGTAAATCTACACAAAAGAGTTTCTCTGAGGCACTAAAAACGCAAACTCCCGTTTTAGATGCTTCGCTTGAAGCTGTAAAAAAATTGAAGACTAAATTAGATAGTAATCAAAACAAGCATGATTATAATTATATAAAAGAAATAGATGCTGACCTTGCTAATTTAGAATCATTGAGAACAGAAATAAAAACTCCAACTAAGCCACCTAAAATTGGTGTATATGAGGAGAGATATAGAAATTATCGTGATAAATACAATGAATTCTCTGCGTATATATTAGAGATGAAATTAATAGTTAATAAATTAGATTCTGAATTAAATAAGTTAGAACCTTCGTTAGTAGGTAAAAATCATCTTGATAAAAATCAAGGGATCATAAATGCCAGATTAACAAAGTTTAGTAATAACATTGATGAAAAAACAAATGCTCTCTTAAAAAAATGGGGAGAAGAAATTAAAAGTGATAGAGCTATATATTACTCTAAAGCTATATCAATAGTTGACTCAATTAACAATAATACTGAGATCGAGAATGTTTTAAATTTACTCGATAGTATTTATATTGAAACAATTGACTCACTAACATTCAAATATCAATCAATAAATAAAGGATTGGAAAGGTTATTTGAAGGAGTAAATTTAGACTCTGCTTTTTCGCTATCAGAAGAAGAGAGAGAGTATTTTGAGGATAAAGCTAAGAGTCTAAATGCTCTGGCTCAGTTAGGTATCAGTGTCGAAATACTCTCACACGAGCTTGAAGAAATGGACTCTATGGTTACACGAGGACTGAATTCTTTGCCTTCAACCGCGAAGGAACATCCCGGTTTCACATTAGCCCTGAACGCACATAGATCATTAACACAACAAATCAGATTTTTATCACCTTTGAAAATATCTGGATATCAGTCAAGGCAAAAAATTACCGGGAAAAATATAATGGATTATATCCTGAAATTTTTTGGTGACCGTTTTGAAAGACAACGTATTACCATTGAATTCGGTGATGATTTCAAAAACATATCTATCAATGATATACCTTCACGAATATACCCGGTTTTCACTAATATCATAAATAATGCAATGTATTGGGTTAGTTTGTCCGATAATCGTCTTATCAAAATAGATTTCGTTAATTCTTTGGTTATAATAGCAAATACGGGTCCTGCGATAGATCCAGATGATATCCCTCGTTTATTTGAATTATTTTATAGCAAAAGAGCTAATGGTCATGGTGTTGGGCTTTATTTATGCAGGGAGAATTTAGCTGTAGCACACCACAAGATTTGGTACTCTGACCCAAATGTTGAAGATGACTATTTAATTAAAGATGGTGCTAATTTCGTAATTAAGTTCAATGGAGTGGAGTCATAACATGGCTATAACAACTTATAATTCCCTTGTGCAGAAAACTTTTTGTGATAATGCTATTCGTTCAGTCGTAATGATAGATGACGATTTTATTACTTATTCTGACTCTATTAAAGCACTTAACAGTGAGATGAAACTAGACCCAGCAAAAATTGATTCCTCAAAGCGTGCTGCTACTCTCGAAGAATATTTTCAAGCCAAGAATATGATCTGTGATATTGATAACGGTTCGGTAAACTTTGATGTTGACCGCATCCGTAAGTCAGATTTGGTTATAATGGACTATCATTTAGATAACAATGCACCAGATAAAACTATTACAATTTTAAAAGAATTAAAAAATTCAGATCATTTGAATATGATTGTTATTTATACAAGAGAGGAACTCAAAACTGTTTGGATGCAAATTACTTCTTCTCTGAGAGGGATCGAAAATTGTAATGACAAAATACTTGCAACAGAAAACGATGATTTAATTGAATACTGGCAGAGTATTATTTTACCTGATTTAATTCACAAAGGAGATAGGGCATTAACGAGGGATGAAACTGTACTATATATCCAAGATGACTGCCTATGTAAGCGCATTAAGAGAGTAATACGAAATGATGGAACCCTTACAGAGCAAAATGATATTAATTTTATTGCTAAGATGATTTCTGAATATTCAGTCGCTGAAAATGCCGTCATTCCAGATTATGATACAAAAAGTATGGTTGTAGGGGATACTGCCGGTATTAAATGGATTCAAAGTGGTAACATATTTATCAGTGTTTTCCATAAGGATAAAGATGACCATGAAAATGATGGTGAGAGAATTTGGCAAACACTAAATGAATCATTAATTGAATGGAACCCATCTTATTATCAAATCATCAAATCAGAGATTCAAAATACTATTGAAGCAGAAGCACTTTCTTTCAATAACCATTTGGCTAATGATGGTTATGGTCAGGCTGGATGGTTGAATCAAATATTAAATTCCTCGTCTGATGAAATTAAAAGGAAAAACATTGAGTTTGTTTTTAGTAATTTATCTGAAGAACTTTATGAAAGATTGAAGGGAAATAAATCTTTAGTAGGCTTCATTAATGATGTTTTTGAAACTTATACAACTGATTTTAAAAGCAGTGGAGAAGCGAAATCGTTAGAATATTGTTCAAAACAAATGAATTTACCTGCAAATGCAAGCTCATTTAATGAGATGTATCATGCTTTAAACATGAATCTGTCTTCTAAAAACTTTGAAGAAGGACATATTTCGACAGGTACAATTTTCTTCGATACTGAATCTGAAAAATGGTATTTATGTGTTTCTGCTGCTTGCGATCTTGTCCCTACTCAGGGTAATGATCCACACCATAAAAGATTAAGTCCTCATCGTTTAATTAAGGTGTTAGAACTTTTCAATGCTAACCAGAACAAAGCATTACCTAATGCAGAACAATCCAAATATATTTATGTGATCCATAAGAACACCAGAAAGTATTTATCTATATTCGAAGGCGATAAAACTTTACCAGTAGTTGATTATATGGTTGTTTTAAATCATGGGCGATCTGTTCCTGGGGAAGAAAAAAATATACTCTCGGCGGTATTCTTGAGTAGCATGGATGACAACGTACAAAATGTACCTGTTAAACTGAAATTAAAATCCCAGCTTCGAAGCGGTTATGCTGAACGATACCAAGCTATTGCATCGCAATACAGTTCTAGAATTGGTGTGGATTATGTATCTATGATGCCTTAACACATGAATAGCCGATATGATATAGGGGGAAGTCATATCGGCATTTTTACAGTACCAAGTTATTTCCAATACCCTCCAGAATTTTAATTCTTATCTCTGCTTTAATCTCCTAAGTTTCATTGACTCAAGAGAAAATAGCAATAAGGCTGTGCTATAGATAAATCCTGAGTTAGTCAGTAACCTGAGATTTAAAGCATCGGGCTGCTCACTTAAAAAATGAAATGCATATACTAAATAAATGGCTAATGCTGCCGTTCCAATTGTAGGGCCTATATCACCTTGATCATGGGGTTCCAGTGTGACATTGAACCTAAATATAAGCCATTCAAATCCCCATGTTAAAAAGACAACCATTAACATTGCAGATAAAAGATATAATATATTTTCTATATTAGGATTTTTTAAAGCTGATTTATCTTGGAGAAACTCACATGCTGATAGGCCAAAAAATATATAATAAAGTGGCCTGGAACTGAATTTCTCAAAAATTTTAAATATTGTTTCCATATTAATATATCTCCATTATGATATAAATGGTAGGGCGACTTAGGCTGCAATAGATTTAAATCTTTGAGTTTGAATATAATCACTCCACCACTGCATTAGTATATATCTCTCTTTTAAGTATTCTGCACGATTATAAGCGGCAATTATTTCATCCTTCTTTGAGTGTGCAAGAGCAGCTTCGAGGACATCTGTTCTGAACTTACCGGACTCCTCTGCGGCCGTTCGTGCAATAGATCTCATTCCATGAGCTACAAGCTCACCTCCGAATCCCATTCGAATAATAGCGGCATTAGCTGTTTGTTCATGCATGTGATTGAGTGGAGCCTTTATGCTTGGAAACACCCATTCACGATGTCCACTTATCGCTTTCATTGAATCCAAGACTCGCAAAGCTTCTTTGCTTAGTGGAACTTTGTGAGGCTTCTTCATTTTCATAAACTCAGCAGGGATGTTCCACATTGAGTTGTCAGTATCTATATCAACCCATCTCGCACGAACCGCTTCACCAGGGCGAACCCATGTGAGAAGTTGCCACTCAATCAGTAGCCTTGTTTCTAAACGGATAGAAGCATTGGTTAGAACAACCAGGAAGCGGGGGAGTTCGGAAGGGGGTAATGCTGGCATATTCTGTTTTTTAGGCTTACTGAACCGTTGCCCAAGGTTGTCAGCCGGATTGAATTCGATAAGTTCCTCAGTAGCTGCATAACGGAAAATTTCATTTAATCGGGAAATGATTCGCCGTAAAGTTTCGAGGACTCCTCGTTGCTCAATAGGATCAAGATGTTGCTTTAAGAGTTTGGGGCGGATCTCATTGACAGGAACATGACCTAAGCCGGGAAAGATATTTCTCTCTAGACTTCGCCAGATGTCTTCTGCATGGTCTTGTGAGATACCAGAGGTCTTTACCTTCTCATCTAACCATTTCCTTGCCACGGTTTGGAGAGTGTGTTCAGTAGCATTCTTTAAGGCATTAGCTTTATTGTTGTTATGGACTTGAGGATCAATGCCATTGGCAAGCAAGGAAAGATATTCATCTCGTAAGGCTCTTGCTCTTGCTAGTGTGAGGTGAGGGTAGGTCCCAAGGCTCATTTTGGTTCTTTTCTTACTCACCGGCACAGCATACCTGAAATACCAATTCTTCTTCCCTCCTTTCGAGAGGGGAGCGATTCGTAGGATCAAACCATCACCGTCAAACAAGTTGATTTCTTTGTCGGCTGGCTTGGTGCTTTTGATTTCAGTGTCAGTGAGCTTCTTAGCGATTTTTGCCATTTTGGGACCCTCGGTTTTTGGACCCTTCGTTGTGGGTCCCATTCAGGGTGCCATAAGTGATAGTTCTCAGCAATTCTCACTAGACTACAATAGACGTAAAAAAGCCCGCAAGGCTGGTTCCATGCGGGCTTAGTAGACTTCATTGTACTTCAAACAACTAAAAATTGGTGGAGCTGGCGGGAGTTGAACCCGCGTCCGAAATTTCTACATCCTCGGTACTACATGCTTAGTTTGTCTTTACATTCGCACGCCAGCTGCGGACAGACACGCCACTAACGAACTAGCCTGATTAGTTTTAACGCTTCAACCCCAGGCAGGGCTTCCACGCGATCTCTTTTGGGTTTGACCTCTCTTTGATCCCCGTCTTAAGAGCGGAAGCTAGGGAGAGAGGGCTCTTAGCAGGTTATTAAGCTGCTAAAGCGTAGTTTTCGTCGTTTGCGACTATTTTT
>PJTS01001115.1_pt1 | contig 11082 bp, 9 predicted proteins | sample 1512251 | NCBI WGS metagenome assembly PJTS01 (sample SAMN08177686, study PRJNA422409) | Soil metagenome, whole genome shotgun sequencing project. | isolation source: Soil (2) enriched on wood chips: alkali lignin treatment | place: USA: Madison | collected 2015-01-15 | reverse complement strand
TACCAGCGGTCATCGAACTCCTGCGCGGACGCAGCCTGGCGAAAGCCAGACCACCCAGCAGCGCGGCAGTAAGGATCTTCTTGTTCATTGAGTACAGCTCCTATTTCGGGGGTATGAAACCGGTAGAGGCATGGGCCAGCACTACTGCGTCGATGTTCAGACAGCCGATTCAGCACGCCACCGCTGCGAACATTATGCTCAGGCGGGTGAAGGTCATGTTAACAGTCCCGTAACATGTGAAGCGTCGTACCCGACCAGCCACCGGTCCGACGTTGAAACCCTATACAGGATCATGAAAATCCGCAATCCCCCCGTGGCACAAGGGTTTGAAGGGCATTAAGGACACAATGTGACAACTGCGGAAAAGGGAAACTCGCGACGATTCAGCGCACGCCCATCGAGGTGAGGAACCTTATGATGAAGCGACGAACCGAGCGGGAGTCCTGATGAAAGCCGTCGCCCTGTGTCGTGAAACTCTGCCTGCGCTGAACGATGTGAAGCTCCCTCCGCCATTGCCGCCACGCGGGCGCGATCTACTGGTGCGAGTGCAGGCGATTTCGGTCAATCCGGTCGATGCCAAGCAGCGCGCGGCCACGACCGGCGCCATGCTCGATGCGCCCCGCGTGCTCGGCTGGGATGCGGCCGGAGTCGTGGAAGCCATCGGCGAGGAGGCCAGCCTGTTCGCCTCCGGCGACGAGGTGTATTACGCCGGCGACGTGACCCGCCCGGGCTGCAACGCGCAGTACCAATGGGTGGATGAGCGGCTGGTGGCACGCAAGCCCAGCACGCTGGATTTCGCCGAGGCTGCCGCCCTGCCGCTGACCACCCTCACCGCCTGGGAGCTGCTGTTCCAGCGCATGCCCCTGCAGCTCGATGGCCGCCGCCACGCCGGGCAACGCCTGCTGGTGATTGCTGGGGCCGGTGGGGTTGGCTCGATGGCGATCCAGCTGGCGCAGCACGCCGGTTTCGAGGTAATTGCGACAGCTTCACGCGAGGCCTCGATCGATTGGTGCCGCCGGATGGGGGCCGCGCAGGTGATCGATCACCGCCAGCCACTGCAACCACAGCTGCAGGCGCTGGGCATCGATCAGGTACAGGTGGCGCTGAATCTGGCCGACACCGACCACTATTGGGACGAACTTGGGCAGATCGTCGCGCCGCAGGGCCATGTCGGCCTGGTTGTCGAGCCGCGGGGGCCGCTGCGCATCGGCGATCCCTACAAGGCCAAGTGCATCGGCATCCACTGGGAATTCATGTTCGCCCGGGCGCGTTTCCAGACCACCGACCAGATCGAGCAGCACCGCATCCTCAACCGTGCAGCCAGCATGATCGACGCCGGCCAGCTGCGCGGCACCCTCAGCGAAACGCTGGGCAGCATCAATGCAGCAAACCTGCAGACTGCCCATGACCGCCTGGCCAGTGGGCGCACCATCGGCAAGCTGGCCCTGGCCGGCTGGGAATGAGGCCCGGGTAGAGTCGAGCTTGCTCGACTGAGGGATACGACATTCGAGCGAGCTCGACTCTACGCCCACCTGCACCTGCGCCTGTGTGGACGGATTGGCTGGCATCTGTATCTACTGCTTCGCGGAAATCGGAACTAGGGTGGGAACAGTCCCCCACCCGCCGAGCCCACCATGCCCACCGCCCTGCCCCTGCGCCTGCTGCAGTTGATCACCGGCTTGTTCCTGTACGGCTTCGGCGCTGCACTGATGATCCGTGCCGGCATCGGCGTCGCCCCTTGGGATGTACTGTCGCAGGGCATCGCCGCGCAGACCCCGCTGTCGTTCGGCCTGGCCACTAATGCGATCGGCGCGCTGGTGCTGCTGCTGTGGTTGCCGCTGCGGCAGAAACCCGGTGCCGGCACGGTCCTGAATGTCCTGCTGATCGGGCCCTCGGCGCAGGTTGGCCTGTGGCTTCTGCCCGCGGCCACCGGCCTGGCCTGGCAACTGGCGCTGTTTGCCAGTGGCCTGCTGCTGGTCGCGCTGGCCACCGGTCTGTACATCGGCGCGCGCCTGGGCCCGGGGCCGCGCGACGGCCTGATGACCGGCCTGCACGCGCGTACCGGCTGGCCGATCTGGAAAGTGCGCAGCCTGATCGAGGGCAGCGTGCTGCTGCTGGGCTGGTGGCTGGGCGGCGATGTCGGCCTGGGCACCCTGGCCTTCGCCCTGTTGATCGGACCGCTGTGCGGCATCACCCTGGGCTGGTTCGGCATCGGTCGGCCACTGCCGGCAGGGAGCGCCGGGCCGCACCCGGCGAGCACGCAGCGCGGCCACGGGTAGCCACGCCACCGGGCATGGCGCAGCGCTGTCGCTGCGCCAGCCCTTGCCCCGGCCGCAGTTTCGCGGCACGCTTCGCGCTTCCGTACGCAAGCGTATCGACATGTCGCCAGCCAACGAAACCGCCTACCCGCACCTGTTCGCCCCGCTGGACCTGGGCTTCACCCAGCTGCGCAACCGGGTCCTGATGGGCTCGATGCACACCGGTCTGGAAGACCGCGCACGTGACTTCCCGCGCCTGGCCGCGTACTTCGCCGAGCGCGCCGAGGGCGGCGTGGGCCTGATCGTCACCGGCGGCTTCGCACCGAACGTGGTCGGCTGGCTGAAGCCATTCGGCGGCAAGCTGTCCTGGACGTGGGAAGTCCGCCCGCACCGCCAGCTGACCGCCGCCGCCCACCAGCACGGCGCGAAGATCTGCCTGCAGCTGCTGCATGCCGGCCGCTATGCCTACCACCCTCTGTCGGTGGCCCCATCGAAGCTGAAGGCCCCGATCAACCCGTTCACCCCGCGCGCGCTGTCGGCACGTGGCGTGGAGCGCCACATCGCCGACTATGCGCGCAGCGCGCGGCTGGCCCGCGAAGCCGGCTACGACGGCGTCGAGGTGATGGGTTCGGAGGGCTACCTCATCAACGAGTTCATTGCCCCGCGCACCAACACCCGCAGCGACCGCTGGGGCGGTGATGCCAGCCAGCGCATGCGCTTCGCGGTCGAGATCGTGCGCCGCATCCGCGAGGCCTGCGGGCCGGATTTCATCATCATCTACCGCCTGTCGCTGGTGGACCTGGTGGAAAACGGCAGCAACTGGGAAGAGATCGTGCAGCAGGCCCAGGCCATCGAGGCCGCCGGCGCGACGATCATCAACTCGGGCATTGGTTGGCACGAAGCGCGCATTCCCACCATCGCCACCTCGGTGCCGCGCGCGGCGTTTGCCGGGGTCACCGCCAAGCTGAAGCCGCACGTCACGCTGCCGCTGGTGGCCACCAACCGCATCAACATGCCCGATGTGGCCGAACGCATCCTGGCCAGCGGTGGCGCCGACATGGTGTCGCTGGCACGCCCGCTGCTGGCCGACCCACACTGGGCGAACAAGGCCCGTGCCGGCCGCGCCGAAGCCATCAACACCTGCATCGCCTGCAACCAGGCCTGCCTGGACCATGTGTTCGAGAACAAGCTGGCCAGCTGCCTGGTGAACCCGCGCGCGGCGCATGAAACCGAACTGGTGTACCGCCCCACCACCGCGCCGAAGAAGATCGCCGTGGTCGGCGCCGGTCCGGCCGGCCTGGCCTGCGCCACGGTTGCCGCCGAGCGCGGCCACCAGGTCACCCTGTTCGATGCCAGCGATGAGATCGGCGGCCAGTTCAATGTGGCCAAGCGCATCCCCGGCAAGGAAGAGTTCCACGAGACCCTGCGCTACTTCCGCCACAAGCTGGCCGAAACCGGTGTACAGCTGCGTCTGGGCACCCGTGCCGATGCCACCGCGCTGGCCGGCTTCGACCACGTGGTGCTGGCCACCGGCATCGTGCCGCGCCGGGTCGATTTCCCCGGTGCCGACCACCCCAAGGTGGTGAACTATCTGGACGTGCTGCTGGGCCGGGTGCAGGTCGGCGCGAGCGCGGCGATCATCGGCGCCGGCGGCATCGGCTTCGACGTGGGCGAATTCCTCAGCCATGCCGGCCCCTCCCCCGCGCTGGATACGCAGCGCTGGATGGCCGAATGGGGCGTGGACGCCAGCTTCGAAGCGCGCGGCGCCCTGGCCACGCCCGATGTGGAGGCCTCGCCGCGGCGGCTGTGGCTGCTGCAGCGCAGCCCCGGCAAGCCCGGTGCCCGCCTGGGCAAGACCACCGGCTGGATCCATCGCGCCACGCTGAAGGCCAAGGGCGTGCGCATGCTCGGCGGCGTGGAGTACCTGGGCGTGGACGATGCCGGCCTGCGCATCCGCGTGGACGGCAGTGAACAGCTGCTGCCGGTGGACCACGTGGTGGTCTGCGCCGGCCAGGAACCGCAGCGCGCGCTGCAGGCCGAACTGGTGGCTGCGGGCATGACCGCACAGCTGATCGGTGGTGCCGATGTGGCGGCCGAATTGGACGCAAAGCGCGCGATCAATCAGGGGAGTCGCGTCGCCGCCGCGCTCTGATAGGCAGATGAATGGGGGCGCAAGTGTGATTTCCATCACCGCCCCCGAAGCTGAATGTCAAGCCGGTCGATTCAGGAAACGTTCGGTAACAGCCCCCTACCTTGCGCCAACTTTCCGCTCACCAGCCAGTTTCCGGTGAGCCGGTGCGGTCCTCCCTGATCGGTTCGTGATCAAGTTTCCGGAGGCCGCCCACGGGGCGGCCCCGATGGCCGCCTCCCCATCACGCCAAGTCGTACCCCGCCCCCCGGCCGCTCCCCCGCAGCCGGAACTGCGTAGTGCGGCCCATACGGAGCAAGGAGTCATATGAAACTGGCCTGGATTCTCTGGCTGTCGCAGTTGTTGCCGCAGCCGGCGGCTGATTCGCTGTGTTTGAGCACCACCGTTTACCTGGAAGCCCGCGACCAGACCCTGCGCGGCCAGCAGGCCGTCGCCGAAGTGGCCCTGCGCCGCCTCGACAGTGGCCTGTGGGGCGACTCGATGTGCCAGGTGGTCACCGCGCGCAAGCAGTTCGCGCCCACCCTGGTATCGCCCGGTACCCAGCTGGGCAACGACGCGGCCTGGAGTGAAGCCATGAACGTGGCCTTCGACGCCGAGCGCAACTGGGCGCTGCCGGCCGGCGAACGCCGCGAGATCGTGCCCGGTGCCAGCCACTTCGCCGCCCTGGCCCTTGCCAGCCCGAACTGGCGCAACGCGTACCAGGTCGCCACCATCGGCGATCACACCTTCTATAAGGTGCAGAACCTCAAGCCGCGCCAGTCGTAACGATCTGTTGCCGGCGGCAGCGTTGCCGCCGCTGCCAGAGCTCTGGGATAGTGGGTGTTTCCACCACGCCCTACCCTGGAGTTGCCATGAAGCTGTACAGCAAGCCCGGTGCCTGCTCCACCGCCGACCACATTGCCCTGCAGTGGACCGGCCAGCCGTTCGAGGTCGAGCTGCTGAACAAGGACACCCTGAAGGGTCCGGAATTCCTGAAGATCAACCCGGCTGGCGCGGTTCCGGCGCTGGTTGATGGCGACTTCGTGCTGGTGCAGAACGCGGCCATCATGGGCTACATCGCCGACAGCTTCCCGCAGGCCGGCCTGGGCGGCGATGGCAGCCCGCGCCAGCGCGCTGAAGCCGCCCGCTGGCTGTCCTTCGTCAACTCCGACGTGCACCCGGCGTTCTCGCCGCTGTTCGCGCCGGGCAAGTTCATTGCCGACGAAGGCCAGTACGACGCGATCCGCGCCGCCGCCCACAAGCGCCTGCGCGCCCTGTTCGAAACCGCCGACAAGCAGCTGGCCGACAAGCCCTGGCTGGCCGGTTTCCGCAGCTTCGCCGACCCGTACTTCTACATCACCCTGCGCTGGGCCGCCGGCACCAAGGTCGACCTTTCGGGTCTGGACAACCTGGCCGCCTACAAGGCGCGCATGGACGCCGATGCTGGCGTGCAGGCCGTGCTGAAGGCCGAAGGCCTGGCCTGATGCCAGTGCGGGGTCGGAGCCGTTCGCCGCGCGAACGGATCTGACCCCGGGGTCGGATCCGTCTGCGCAGCAGACGGCTCCGACCCCAAGGGCTTCACCGCTACGCTCAGCCGATCTCGCGGATCACGTTGCCCTTGGCGTCGCGCAGCTGGGTCGGCACCACCTCGATCTGCAGCGCCGCGTTCAGCGGGTAGACCCCGCGCTGCGCCGGAACCGCTGCAGCCGCCTGCAGGCCGGCCTCGTCCAGCACCCAGCACGCGCTGTCATCGCCGATCTCGCTGACCGCTTCCGCGCCGCCCGCAAAGAACGTCCACTGCCGTTCGCCGCTGACCAGTTCCAACGGCTTGCCGTGGCGCAGGCGAAGACCCAGCAGCTCGACAACGCTGTGTACCTGGCCCGCGCCAACCACCAGCGTGGTCACGCCGTCCTGCTGCCGCCAGTGCAGCGTCTCGACGAACAGCATGCCGGTGGTCGACCCTTCGCGCTGGCTGCCTTCCTGCACCTGCGCGGCCAGCGCCGGATCATCCAGCAGGTTGCCGCGGTGCAGATCGCTGATCCACAGCGGCATGGCCGGTTCCAGCACCTGCAGCACGCCGCGGGTCGACCAGCGCTTGACCGCTTCCATTTCTTCGTCGGTCAAGCCGACCAGCTGCAGGAACTGCAGGTGGCCGTTGGCGGTCTCGCGCGGCGGCAACTGCGGGTCGGCCACGAAGGCCAGGTGGCACAGGCGGGTATTGGTCTCCAGCGCGATCGGGCCGTTGGCATTCAGATGGTGGCCATCCTCGAACACGTTGCCGCTGCCGAACACATAGCGCGCCAGGTTCTGCAGCAGGTTCATCGGCCACACCGGCGGGGTGCTGCCCGCGCTTTCACCGGCACTGGCGGCCAGGCGGAAGGTCAGCTCGAACCCATAGCCACTGACCTGCGCATCGCTGCTTTCCTTCGCATACAGCTCGGAAAAGCCGTAGGTGACGTAGTGCCAATGCGGTTGCGGCGCATCGGCCCAGTACACGCTGATGCCATCCAGCGGATCCTGGCCGCCCAGCGTATAGGGCAGTGCCGTGCCGAAATGCTGCGGCGTCTGCCCGGCGTACAGCGGCGCCAGGGCCGCATTGATCGCATCCCAGCCCGGGGTGTCGGTGTCGTCGATGTCGTCCTGCACGTGGCGCTTCCAGAGTAAAGAGCAGGCCACTGTACGCCCTGCATCAGCCGGGCACGACCCCGGCGACGGTGGTGGCCAGGCGCGCCTGGGTTTCCTGCCACCAGCGCTGGGCCAGTGCCGGGCTGCGCGCACTGCCCACCGCCGCAAGCAGTTCCGGGCACAACCGCTCCAGTGCCAGCGCATCCTTGCAGCGTTCGATCTTCAACTGCAAAAAATAGCCTTTCAGGCCCAGGTGGCGGCGCACCGCCTCGCTCATGGCGTCGTACAGCTGTTGGTAAAGCGCCGGATCCTGTTCGCGCCCGCTGCTGATGCCGCGCGCGGGCACCACGTCGGCCGCGCCGCCGACCACCTCGATCAGGCCCATCGCGCTGAGCTGCTGCAGCGCATCCGGTGGCGCACGCAGGCCTTCGAACAGCGCCTGCAGTTCAGTGTCGTTGCGCTGCCCGTCGACCATCAGCAGCAGCGAACGCAGCGCCGCCGGCAGGCGCCGGCCGCGGTCTTCGATTTCCTGGCGGCCAGCGGCCGTCTTGCCATGCAGCAATGCCATGCATCCCCCTTGCCTGGTGCGCGTTGTCCGCGCGCCCTGCTGGGCGCGCTCCCCAAGGCCGAGCTTAGCGCATGTCCCGATGGGATTTGGTAGCGCCAGGCCATGCCTGGCGGCTTTTCCGTACGCTTCGCACGCCGGGCATGGCCCGGCGCTACCCTAGCGGTCAGCGCCCCAGCGCGCGGCGGATCTCTTCCAGCGCGCCCGGGTCGTCCAGGGTGGACAGATCGCCCGGATCGCGTTGTTCGGCCAGTGCCTGCAGCGAACGCCGCAGCAGCTTGCCCGAGCGGGTCTTGGGCAGCGCGTTCACTACATGGATATGCGCCGGCCGCGCCACCGCGCCCAGCGAGGCGGTAACGGCGGCCATCATCTCGGCCACCACCGGCGCCGGATCATCGCCCTGCAACCCCTGCTTCAGGGTGACAAACACCAGCGGCACCTGCCCTTTCAGTTCATCCTTCACCCCGATCACCGCCGCCTCGGCCACGCGCGGATGACCGGATATCGCCTCCTCGATCTCACGCGTGCCCAGCCGGTGGCCGGCTACGTTGATCACATCGTCGGTGCGGCCGAGGATGAAGGTATAGCCCTCGTCATCACGGATCGCCCAATCCAGCGAGCTGTACAACAGCTCCTTGAAGTGGCTGAAGTAGCTCTGCAGGAAGCGCGCATCGTCGTTCCAGACCGTGCTCATGCAGCCCGGCGGCAATGGCGGAGTGACCACCAGCACGCCCTTCTGCCCAGCAGCGACTTCTTCACCGGTGTTCTCATCGATCACCTTCATCCGGTACCCCAGATTGGGGAAACCCGGCGATCCGAAACGCACCGGCTTCATGTCCAGGCCGGGCAGCAGGGTCAGTGCCGGCCAACCCGTTTCCGTCTGCCAGTAGTTGTCGATCACCGGCTTGCCCAGCGCGTCGTTGATCCAGTGTGCAGTGGGCTCATCCAGCGGCTCACCCGCCAGGAACAGGTACTTCAGCGCATCCAGGTCGTGGCGATGGATGAAATCGGCATCGTGCTTCTTCAGCACGCGGATCGCCGTGGGCGAAGAGAACATCGTGCGCACGCCGTACTGTTCGCACAGCGCCCACCAGATGCCCGGGTCCGGATTGGTCGGCAGGCCTTCGTACAACAGCGAGGTGCAGCCACCGATCAGCGGGCCGTACACGTTGTAGGAATGGCCGACGGCCCAGCCGACATCGGAGGTGGAGAACATCACCTGGCCCGGGCGGCAGTCGAACACCGTCTCCATCGACTGCGCCATGGCCACCGCATAGCCGCCCACGTCGCGCTGCACACCCTTGGGCTTGCCGGTGGTGCCGGAGGTATACAGCAGGTAGCTGGGCTCGCTCGATTCAAGCCAGGTCACCGGCACGTCCACCTCGCCCACCTGCGCACGCAGCGTGGCGTAGTCCACATCGCGACCGGCCACGCGCGGCTCGGCCGCATCCAGCCCGCGCGAGACGATCAGCACATGGGGCGGCGGATTGTCCGCCTCCGCGCAGGCCGCATCGACCATGCCCTTGTAGGGAATGACCTTGCCCCCGCGCATGCCCGCGTCGGCGGCGATCAGCAGTTTGGGCCTGGCATCGTCGATGCGCAGCGCCAGGTTGTGCGCGGCGAAGCCACCGAACACCACCGAATGCACGGCGCCGATGCGCGCGCAGGCGAGCATGGCGAACACGGCTTCGGCCATGTTGGGCATGTAGATCACCACCCGGTCACCCTTGCCCACGCCCAGGTGCTGCAGCACCGCGGCGAAGTCATTCACTTCGCGGTACAGCTGCCGGTAGGTGATTTCGCGGGTGATGTTGGTTTCGGTGGACACCGCCACCAGCGCCAGTTGATCGGGGCGATCGGCCAGATGGCGATCGACGGCGTTGTAGCAGAGATTGGTTTCGCCGCCGACGAACCAGCGGCGGAACGGCGGGTTGCTGTAATCCAGCACCTGCTGTGGCGCGGTGCGCCAATGGATGCGCTTGGCTTCCTCGCCCCAGAATGCCTCCGGTTCGTCGATCGAACGGCGGTAGGTTTCCTCGTAGTTCATGACGCAGCCCTCCCAGACAAAGTCATGGGTTCGAGCATAGTGCCGGGCTGGCGCCCGGGCCGCCCTACCTTGGTAGGGGGTGGGTGTGTTGTGCAGGGCTTGCAGCCCTGCACCTGCTGTCGTCAACGTCAACGTCAACGTCAACGTCAACGTCAAAAGCTGGCTTTCTGGGGATGGCGGGGTGGGTCCGGTTGCGGGGGACGCCGCAAGTACGTCCCTGTAGGCTTGGCCGCGGCATCCATGCCGCGGACACCCCCGCAACCGGACCCACCCTGCCTTCGACAGTTATCTGCGATCTGTCAGTAGGCATTCTGCTCTGGTAGGTGTCGACCTTGGTCGACACGAATGACTTCATTCGATATCTGACAGATGTGTCGACCAAGGTCGACACCTACCAACAGCCGCGTGAATCTGTCAGAGGCGGGGCGGTGTGGGCTTGCAGGACCGCAGGCGCCATGGATGGCGCCTACGAGCCCCCAGGACGGGTTTACGGCGTGTCCTGCAAGCCCACACCGCCCCGCCACCCCACGGAATGCCCGCTTTTGCTTTTGACGTTGCCGTTGATCCAAGCAGGTGCAGGGCTGCAAGCCCTGCCGAAGCCCCTAGAACGGCGCCGCGGACTCGAACGCAAGTGCAGCACCCGTCACCGGATGCGTGAACGCCAACGCGCACGCATGCAGATGCACCCGCTGCGCCGGCGCGGCGCCATACAGCACGTCACCGACGATGGGATGGCCAACACTGGCCATGTGCAGGCGCAACTGATGGCTGCGGCCCGTCACCGGTTCCAGCGCCACGCGCGTGGTGCCCGCCTGCGCATCCCGCGCCAGCACCTGCCAGCGCGTCAGCGCCGGCTTGCCGCGGTCGTGGTCGACCATCTGCTTCGGCCGGTTCGGCCAATCCACGATCAACGGCAGATCCACTTCGCCGGCATCGTCGGCCAGCAGGCCCTGCAGCACCGCCTCGTAACGCTTGCTCACGCGCCGCTGCTCGAACTGCATCGACAACGCGGCCTGCATCGCCTTGCCGCGTGCGTGCAGCAGCAGGCCGGACGTGACCTGGTCCAGCCGGTGCACGGTCAACGCGTCCCGGTACAGCGCCTGCAGGCGCGCCACCACGCAGTCCTGGTTCTCTTCGCTGCGGCCCGGCACGGACAGCAGCCCGGCCGGCTTCTCGGCCAGCAGCAGCGCCTCATCGATGTAATGCAGGTGGATCATCAGTTTCCGTGCCCATGCAAACGAAAACGGGGAAGCCGAAGCTTCCCCGCGTTCTGCGCCGACCAACGGTCGGCACCTACCGGCCGAGGCCCGTATCAGCCCAGCAGATGGGCCACGCCGGAGCGCTCTTCTTCCAGCTCGGCCAGGGTCTTGTCGATGTACTTCTGGCTGAAGTCGTCGATCGGCAGATCCTTCACCAGGGTGTACTTGCCGTTCTCGGTGGTCACGGCGAAGCCGAAGAT